>Ga0307433_1000261_pt1 | contig 46984 bp, 42 predicted proteins | sample SalMarWE160210MG_FD_202166 | JGI IMG/M metagenome (GOLD analysis project Ga0307433, IMG submission 202166) | Salt marsh sediment microbial communities from the Plum Island Ecosystem LTER, Massachusetts, United States - WE1603-210 | ecosystem: Environmental > Aquatic > Marine > Intertidal zone >...
AAACCTCCTGATTTTGATACAAATCCTACTGAGCCAGGTCGATATAGTTTCGATAAAATTATGTTTTCTAGGGTTCCCGCAGTATTACCAATTTTAAATGCTCCTGCTTTAATACCACCCACAGTAGCAGGGCCGATAATGACTTTATTTTGTTCTTTAGCAATCTTAATTAATAATTGACTTAATCTTTCTGGTACACCCTCTGCAATTATGGTGACCACTCGAATTGTATCTGATTCAAGTGCTTCTTTACTTGTTTCATACGCGGAACGAAAAGAAGCAAAATTTATCATTACATCCGCATTAGGATGCTTTTTAATCGCCATAGTAAGTGCTTTATAAACTGGAATAACAACTTCTTTATTACCCCAAAAAGCTTTGTGATACGCTACTGCTGCTTCTTGAGTAGGTTGGATCATAGCTGCCACAGAAGGTTTTTTACGTTTGCATACATAATCAAAATCCAACATTCTCTGCACAGGAGCTGCTTGAAGACCATATATAATAGCTTGCGTATCTTCATTAAATAATTCATAACTTTCCATCCTTATTCACCTCTCATTTTTTCTGCCATTCGCGCAACTGGACGCGTCATGCTACTATAACGATCGTAAATTTCAATTGGGACGCCAGTCTCTTCTCCAACTTGTCTCATTAATTCCAAACCCTGCTTCTCATTAGGACCTCCTCTCCGAACTAAGATTATCACATTAGCTTTCTTTAATTTATCAACAGATTTCTTTATTGCATTGACAATCCCACCGAAAGTTGCTTTTACGTCAGTGAAATTTGCTATACCTCCCCCTACTATAAGATACTTTGGTCTTTCCTTTTGATCAGGGTGTTCAGTAATCAAATCTATAATCGTTTGAGCATAAATTTCTGTGTGTTCTTGACTTGGATTACCACTATATTCACCATAATTTCCTAATTCACTACCTAATCCTAAATCAGCAATAGTATCTGTATAGATAACGGATGCGCCACCTCCTGCCACCATTGTCCAAACCCGACCGTTTTTGTTTAAAATGGTTAATTTTAATGATGCTCCGGTTTTTTCATCCAACTTTTTAATTTTTTCCTCTTCATTCGACATGACTGTTCCGAAACCCGCAGGGAATTCAATTGGATTATCCGGATTTCCCCATGTATCTTGATGCAGGAACTGAGCAGTGTCGTCTAATCGTGCTTTTACATCTAATGGAACGATACTTTTATCCTTTGTAATTGCGAAGGGATTGATTTCAAGGAAAGCAAAATCTTGATCTTTAAAAACTTGAAATAACCCTTTTATAAATGGAATTAATACGCCTTCGTACTGCCCTAAGTTTGGAAGTTTACTTTTTAGGTCAAAAGTATTAATATCTGTTCCGATAGGGATTGGAATGTGATGGACCTTATCCCAATTTTCCTCGATGAAGATTCCCCCCTCAAAACTAAAATGAATAATATCTGAATCTCTGTTCGAAGTAATTGAGACATAATATTCTTTTTCATGAGGTATAAAAGGTTCTACAAGTAACCGTTTCAATTCCCCTTGTACATTACTAATTTCAAAGACTCTCTTTAGATTGCTTTTGCAAAATTTCTTCATCTCGTCGTAATCTGCATCAAGTAAGAGGAGATTAGCCTTACCTCTTTTTCCAAAGAGCTGATCAGGTTTAACAACCACTTTTTCATTTTTTATCCAGGGATTATCCACAATTACCTTATCTAAATCAGTTTCTTTGTCTACAATCGCTAATTTATTATGATACTTGAAATCTGGAATATATTTTGGCAATTGACTTGTTATGAGCTTTTTAGCGTCATATTCATAAATACTTTTTTGTGCCAATTCTCTCTATCTCTTTTATATTATACTAGTATATACATAAAATTAATAATATGTGTAGAGTCCTTTTTAATATAAATTTTTCTCACAGAATTAATATGGGAATTCTTTCCCTTCTTTTAATGAAAAGCGTTCTATTTTTTGAGACACATTCAATTTGAAAATATTAGATTATTGAAATGATAAAATCATATGAAGAAATTTGATTATATCATGATCGTAATTAATAATGGGTTATATTTACATTCCGTATATTTTTTAAATAATTAAGGAATTAGCTCCTTAATTTTAATCTCTTATAGTTGATAAAATATATGACAGAAATAAATGCTATTAACAAAATATAAGGAAAGTGATAACCCGAAATAATGTAAATGGGAAAAAATGATGGATTGTATTTCCAAGTTAACAACTGAAAGTCACCCTTAACTGAGCTCGCTCCATCCTCATCGACTGAGATAAAATTATTTTCCTCAATCCCTTCTAAATCTTTATGAAATGCGACATAGGTTTTAGGAGTATAGCCATAGATCCATGGAAAATCACGCTCAATAATGAGTTGTTGAATTTTATTATATAATTGAGACCGTTCATTCCTGTTTATACTCGTTATGGCTTGTTCCATAAGAAGCTCGACATCATTTTCTGGATTATAAAGTAAGAATCCCCCAAACCCTCCATTATATTGAACTGTATTATACATACTGCTATTACTAAACAAGAAGTTGATAAATTGAGACGGATCATTATAATCTGCCATCCATCCAATATAAAACATCTCAAGCATATCTTTGGTATTACCCCACATTCCAAACAATTTTCCAAGCAAATCTGCCCAGCTTTCATTATATACCTCGACTTCTATTCCTATTTTTCCAAGATTATCTATTAGAAGTTGTCCCACTTTTTCTAAATACGTATTGCCCATATTAAATGTAAAATTTATTGTTCTGAATTTAGTCGATGTCCAATTAACCTCGTGCAATCCTCCGGGAGTCACCTCCCATCCAACACCATATCCCATACTCTGCATTATTTCTCTCGCTTTTGTGACATTATACGTGGGAATGTTAAAAGAATAGTTACTATAAAGCATACTCCCCGGTATAGGGGATTTTAATCTTTCCACATAACCTCCTTTTAGGTGGTCAATTAGATGAGAATAGTTTACAGCATAAGATATTGCTTTTCTATAGGTCTGATTTATAAGATGGTTGTTAAAACCTAAATAATGGAGTGTCCAACTTCCTTTTTGCGACTCTATTAACCTAAGATGCTCAGTATTTGCAATCATATCAAAATATAGAGGTGATGGATTTTCAATAATATCAACTTCTCCATTAATCAATCCTTCAACCATAGTGAGAGTGTCTGGAAATATTTTAAGTGCTAAAAGAAACATTGTAGAATTTGTCCTCCAATACTCCTCAAAGGCATGAAATGTCATATTAGTGTATATATTACACCCCTCATAGACAAAAGGCCCAGTTCCGACTAATTTTCCTGAAGGAGCTTCAATATAAGTTGAGAATGGAGTTGAAGATGGCGATACAAAATAAGATCCACTAAAACTTAGCAAGGCTTCAAAGCCTCCAAATGGTTTATTCAATACAAATTTAATGGTATAGAGATCTACTTCTTCAGTTTTGTTAATGATGGGAGTCCCATCTAACCAACGATACACAGGATTAATAACTGAAAGTAAAGTTGACATAGGTAAAGTTCCAGTTATATTCATTAAATATGCTAAGCGATCAAAATTCCATTTCACAGCAGTTGCGTTAAAAGGAGTTCTATCATGAAAAATTACATCTTGTCTTAATGGTACTGTATAATTCAGTCCATCGTTAGACCAAATCCCATAATCTAATGCTAATCGGGGAATTATCTTGTTTTGAGGATCTGAGTAATTACAGGTAAATAAACCTTCACAAACCTGGTCAATCACGTTAAATGAGCTTGAATCCCAAGCATCATGAGGATCTATGGAATGTGGCTCATATAATACTCCCATTAATAGGGAAACTTGTGGAGGTGGTGAAGTTTTTAACTTTTTCTCAGAATCATAATTTTTAGCAAGTGAATCAAAATTATAAGCAAATTGTAATCCAAGGAATGTAATGAGAAAAAATAACCCAATAATGTTTAAATAAGTTTTTTTCATGGTGGAATATGAAATTTAAAATTGGATTTTATTACGAAGGATTAAGCAAAGTAATTATTTAATTATATCGCAACTCTGATGTCATTTGTTTACCTATGGAAAAGTGAGAATAAAGATTTCTATAACAATAGATTCCTTCAAAGAGCAAAAATTGAAGGGAAATCTTCTTCAAAGATTGTTTATAAAATCAATATTTGAATTCTTTTTTTCACAAATTATTATCTATTAGTATAAACTTTTTTTAATTATCTTATTAATTTTACATTATTAAATAAGAAAATACAGTTGGTTGTAAATGAGCTTTCGAATAGAGAAAGATGTACTGGGAGAATTAGAAGTTCCAAATGAAGTTTATTGGGGTATTAATACCCAACGAGCTATTCAGAATTTTAAAATCAGTGGGAAAAAATTTCCGCCAATTTTTCTTACTTCATTAGCCGTATTGAAAAAGGCTTGTATACTGGCAAATATGGAATTAGGTTTAACCGATAAGGAAAAAGGAAATGCAATATTAAAAGCCTTAGACGAAATTCTAATAGAGGGAAAGCATTTAGATCAATTTCCGATTGATATTTTTCAAACTGGTTCAGGAACTCAAACAAACATGAATATGAACGAGGTATTAGCAAACAGAGCAAATGAAATTCTGGGCTTTCCTATGGGTAATAAACATCCAGTCCATCCTAATGATGATGTTAACAAAGCACAATCCTCAAATGATGTAATACCCACTGCTATGCATATTTCTGTGCTACAATTAATTAATAGAAATCTTCTTCCTACACTTGAAAAACTAGAAAATGCTTTATCCATTAAAATAAAAGAATTTCATGATATTGTAAAAGTTAGTAGAACCCATTTACAAGATGCTGTTCCAATTCCTCTTGCAATGGAATTTGAAGTATATAAAAAACAAATAGAGATTAATATTAACCGACTTAATGGAATTTGCGAAGAATTATATTATATTCCAATAGGAGGAACCGCAGTTGGAACGGGTTTAAATGCAAATGAGAAATTTGCCGAGCATACTGTAAATCACTTGTCAAAGTTAACCAGTTTTCCATTTAAAGTCAATCCTATAAAAGCGGAAGGGATAGCTTCACATAATACCATTGTACATGCAAGCGCAGTCCTGAAATTATTAGCATTATCTCTCTTAAAAATGGCAAATGACATTCGCTGGATGGGAAGTGGACCACGAGCGGGACTCTCCGAATTATATCTCCCTCAAAATGAGCCTGGGTCTTCAATTATGCCGGGTAAGATAAATCCAACTCAATCAGAAGCTCTGATTCAAGTTTGTCTTCAAGTTATTGGAAACGATACGGCCATCACTGCTGGAGAGCTATATGGTAGCATATTGGATTTAAATGTGTGTAAACCTTTGATGATTGTGAATCTTCTTGAATCTATCGAAATTCTTTCTAATGGAATAAACTCCTTTATAGAAAATTGTTTGAAAAGTCTTACGGCAAATCAAAAAGTGATTAATACTCAACTAGAAAGATTGTTAATGATTGTGACTAATTTAACCCCCATAATAGGGTATGATAAATGCTCAGCAATAGCGTTAAAGGCATATAAAACAGGTAAGACTATTAAAGAAACAATTAAAGATATGGGCATCGAAATTGAAGAAGATTTAGATAAACTTCTTGATATGCATTCCATGGCATTTCCAAACAAAAAAGTGGATAAATATTAAACCTTATTTTTAAAGTCCTTTAAAGAAACGAAAATAAAATCTAATATACGATATCTATTATAATGTTATATTTTAAGTTAGAACAGATCAAGCGACTAAAGATTACAATCACTTTTCATTTTCATGTTTCTTAAAATCTTCTTTAAAAGCTTCGCGCATGGTATTTTTTCCTCCACAAGATTCACAATATTCAGTATGTGTGTGGGAAAACTTTCCACAACTTGAACAAATATATTTATACGTTTTCTTAAATAATTTTTTATCCATTATTCTTAACACCTCATTGAAAAAAAGAAATATATTGACCTTTTAATATTTTTCCATTTCAAATCATATATATTATGATTCTTGGTAATGTCTAAAATAACAAGTTCATCAATTTTTAAAAATTTATTGGTACAATATATTAAGTGAAATGACCTTAAAATATTTCCGTTTAGTAGTTTTTAAATAGATAATATTCCTTATTCAGAAAATGCTTAGTCGACGGATACCTCTCTTATAATCGTTCTTTACTAAAATATCTAATAGGAGTGTTATTAAATGCGTTGTAATAAGGTAAGAAAACGGAAAGGAAATTACCCACAAGATGATGCCGAGGACTTTAGTATTGATCGTTTTCCTCTTTCTATTCAAAATTTTTGGTAAATGGTAACAGATTAATTTCTTTTCAATTGATTTCTCGCTAACTATACCTTTTCTATTAAAACCTTGTTGGTATTCATTATTTCTATGTATGGATTTAAAATCTCTAAAGATCCAGATAAACCAACCGCTAAAATAATCTTTTGAATTTATAGTTCTTATCGTATAATCTAATAAATTGAGTTGATATTCTTCGCTAAACTTGGTTTGATTTTTCCAATTATCACGAAATCCAAATTTAGCCCCTGCTCCGAACTCTGTAAAGATCCATGGTTTGAAAATTATCGGTGTTCTCATCCAATCCAATATCAGACTTAACATTTTCATATCTCCAAAATACCAACCAAAATATGTGTTTATTGTTGCTATATCTGCTTTTTTACGAGTTAAATCAGAGGTTAATTTTCGAGAAACATAGGTAACTAGTCGTGAACTATCATGCATTTTTGCGAAATTCATAAGACGTTTAATAAAGTTAGCGCATTCCCGTTTATGAATAGGGATTTCATTTCCTACGCTCCACCATATGACAGATGGATGATTAATATCTCGCTTTATTAATGTCCGTAGCATTTTAGCAGCTAATTTGAAAGTATCATTACTTTTATAATTACAATCCCAGTACACAGGTATTTCCTCAAGAATTAATAGCCCTACTTTATCTGCAATATCGATTAGACTTTCATCATGTGAGTAATGAGCAGTTCTTATCGCATTAAAACCAATAGCTTTAATCCTTCGGAGATCTTCTAATCTCTTTTCATATGGTATAGTACGCCCATAAGGTAGATATTCTTCATGAAGACTGACTCCTTTCAGCATTAATCTCTTCTTATTGAGATATAAATAACTGGAATGGACTTCTATTTGACGTATCCCAAAATGACATTTAAATAATAAGTTTGTTTTTACCTCTGGAGAAATATCAATAATCTGAAAATAATATAAATTAGGAGTACTGGGAGACCATAATTTAGGATTATCTAATATTAAAGATATTTTTCCTAAAGAAGAATTGGTTGACTTTATGCCTTCAAAGACTATTGATTTTTTGTCTATATCCAATATCTGCCATTTAAAGTTGAATGCACCTCTACTCTTAAAACTAATAAAAATTTTTGATTTTTGTTTAGAAAGTACTTCTGTTTTAATTTTGATATCTGTAATACGATTTTTATTCAATACTATTAAGTCGACATCTCTATAAATGCCTCCCCAATTAAACCAATCAAAGTAGAGCGAGGGAATTCCATTTTTTCGCCGTATATTGTCAACTCTAACGACTATAAAGTTGTTACCTTTTTTAAGGGTTTTATTTATAAGAAATCTAAATGGCGTAAACCCACCATCGTGTTCACCTAAGAATTTCTCATTTAACCATACTTTGGCATTATAATTAGCACCCTTAAACATTATTTGATACTCATAATTTGAATGATCGATATCCGGATTAAATTCAAATTCACGATAATGCCAAAACACTCCTTCAAAAAATTCATAACCTTCTAAAAGGTTAAAACTTTTAGGAATATCCAATGTTAATAAGCCAGTATCTTTTTTTTTTAAATTATTTTGAATAAACCATCCTTTTTCAATACCTCTATTCTCTAAATCGGGTATACATATCCATTGACCATTAAGTGAGATTTTCTGCATAGTTAAGTTCCAATTTTCAACGCTAAGGTTAAAATTATATCGAAACCTTTATTTTGAAAATTATTGAAGTCTTAAAAATAAATTGATCGCAATCAAAATCTAATCAATATAACCTATTTTAAAGATCATAAATGCTTCATAAAAAAGAGAGTTAAAAAGTAGCACAAATTTTTCCTTATGTAATTGCAAGTTCTGTAATTTTTACAAATTTAGAGTAAAATGGAAAAAAGATTAGAAAAATGCAAGAGTTCCCAAACTCTTGCCTGTGAAGATTATAAGATTGAACAGAAGCATGAATCTAGTGAAATTGATAAATCAAAAATATATAAAGGTTTAGTTGGCATTTATGCTGATGAGAGTAAAATTACATGTATTGACGGAGAAAATGGTAAATTGTATTATCGAGGATATCCTTTAGAGGATCTCGTCTATAATTCATCTTTTGAGGAAGTGGCATATTTGTTGATTTATGGATACTTACCTTCAAAAGCCCAAATAAGCACTTTCAAGGATGAGTTAATTAAGGAACGAAATATTCCTGATAATATCCTAACAATTTTAAAAAGTTATCCTCGAAACACCACAAGAATAGAGCTATTAAGAACATCTATATCAGCACTCTCGCTTTATGATCCTGATGATTACATTTTTACAGAAGAGGCTAACATTAGAAAGGGAATTAGAATCATTGCAAAAATTCCAACCGTTTTAGCATTTTCCCATAGAATTCAAACTAATTTGCCATTAATCGAACCTTCGCAAGAATTATCTCATGCAAGTAATTATTATTATATGATGACAGGAGAAATCCCTTGTGATGCATTTGAAAATGCTTTTGATAAGATACTCATATGTCATGCCGATCATTCTAATAATAGTAGTACTTTCTCATGTCGAGTTACTATTTCAACACTTTCTGATATCTATAGCGGAATTACAAGTGCAATAGGTACTTTAAGAGGCCCTCTACATGGAGGTGCGAATGAACGAGTTATGAAAGCTATGCAAAATGAAATAAAAAAAAAAGAAAATGTTATTCCATGGGTACAAAAGAAACTTGCAAATAAAGAAAAAGTTATGGGATTTGGGCATAGAGTATATAAATCATGGGATCCACGAGCTAAAATCTTAAGAGACATCTCACAAAAACTATGGAGTGATATAGAAAATATTGATAAAATATCTGATTTTGTTAATGGACGAAAACAAGAAAATATCGATAACGTCTTTGAAATGACAGAACTTTTGGCAGATTATGTTATAAAAACAAAAAATATCTATCCCAATGTTGATCTATACTCTGCAGGCGCATTAAATGCATTGGGAATCCCCACTCCTTTGTTTACCCCTCTCTTTGCTGCTTCTAGATGTGCTGGTTGGGTAGCGCATGCGATAGAACAGTTGTCTAACAATAAATTAATTAGGCCAAGACTTCGATATGTAGGAGAATTAAATAAGAATTATACAAACATGGAATTCAGATAAAATTCTAATAATGATGTATGAGTAAAAGAAGTAGGTCTTAAAAAAAAAATCAACATATAAATATAATACTATAGATGACTAAAATAGACTTCTGTATCGTACTCCAACTTGATTAAACCATTTTCTTGATATTTATTAAATAATACTTTAATCTCTGCTACCATTTCTTCAAAAATAGGCTCATCTTGTAATGGAATATAAGATGCTGATAGAATTCTTCCAATAAATCCTTCATAGTTAACAAATTGGTGATGTTGAAATATTTTTTTGCTGTACTCAAAAAAGTTTTCAGTGTATTTCTCCCTCTTCTTTATCTCTTTATAATCTTTACCATATTTTAAGGCAAATAGTTCATAATCTTCTGGAAATCCCTGTTTTAATTTTTTCCGATTATTCCATATTAGAACTACATAACCTAAAGGTTTAAGTATTCTTTTAAATTCAATTTTTGCTTTTTCAACATCGAACCAATGAAATGCTTGACCTGCAGTTATGACGTTAACACTCTCTCCACTTAACGTTGTATTTTCCGCTGTACCATTAACACTTATAAAATTTTCATAGTTACATAACAATTGTTCCGCTGTTTTTCTCATATCTGTATTAGGTTCTATTCCATATACCTTGTATCCACTCCTTAATAAAAGTTCGCTTAAAATACCCGTACCTGAGCCAATATCTGCTACAATCGAATTATTTAATAAAATCTTTTTCTCTTTTAAAAAATCAATTATTGCTAAAGGATATCCTGGCCGATATTTTACGTAATTTTCAACTCTCGAAGAAAAGCGTAATTTTGGATCCATATAGAATTCATCATTACCCATAATTCTCATTTAATATAAGTATTGATCTTAGAAAATGATAATGTTTAGTAAAATATGAAAAAAAGTAAAAAAAACCGTAATTATTATTGAGCGTGTCTTTGTTTTATGAGCGTTAATTTTCCCCCAGCTTTCAATTCCTCTAAATCTGTTTGGCTTAGAGAATGAGTGAGTTCAATAGAAGTACCTTTGGTTAGATCTTTCAATATTGCTTTACCAGAATCTAGCATTGTTAAATCTATTTCGATGTGATCCCCTTGGTCAATTGTCTTATAGTCCTCCTTGTTAACAAATGTAAGAGGTACGATTCCAAAGTTTACAAGGTTAGCTAAATGAATACGTGCAAATGATTTAACGATAACTGATTTTATTCCTAAATATTTTGGTGCGATTGCTGCATGCTCTCTACTGGAACCCTGTCCATAATTCTCTCCTCCTACAATAAAGCCTCCCTTTTTTTCTAGCGATCTGTCATGGAATTTTTCGTCAATTACGTTAAAAACATACTTACTAATTTCGGGAATATTTGACCTAAGTGGTAGAATTTTCGCTCCTGCTGGCATGATATGATCGGTGGTGATGTCATCTTCAACCTTTAGCAAAACTTCACCTTCTAACTTTTCGGGGATTGGATTAAGTTCTGGTAACGGTTTGATATTTGGACCTCGAATGATTATTATATTTTTAGCTTTTTCTGGAGGCAAAGGTGGAATAATCATATTATCATTTACCATAAACTTCTTTGGCATATCGAATTTTGGTAGTTGACCGAATTTTCGAGGATCAGTTACTTTTCCTTCAATTGCTGCTATTGCTGCGGTTTCAGGACTAACTAAATACACATTTCCACTTTTCGTACCAGAACGACCTAAAAAGTTTCTGTTAAAAGTTCTCAAAGATACAGCGTTAGTTTTTGGAGCTAGTCCCTGGCCCAAACATGGTCCACATGCATTCTCTAAGATTCTTGCTCCTGCTTCTACTAAATATGCCATCTCACCAGAACGGATCATATGGTTAACTACTTGACGTGAACCCGGAGAGATTGTTAATACAGTATGCTCATCAATTGTTTTACCTTTTAACATATTAGCCACTATTTTTAAATCGCGCAATGAAGAATTTGTGCAACTACCAATGCATACTTGGTCGACTTTAAGCCCTTCCAACTCTTTAACAGTCTTTACATTTCCAGGACTATGTGGTTCGGCTATAAGTGGTTCTAATTCACTTAAATTTATTTTAATTGTTTCATCATAGACGGCATCCTCATCGGGAAGAATTTCTTCCCATTCACCTTCTCTTTCTTGAGCTATCAAGAATTCTCTGGTGATTTCATCGCTCGGAAATATACTTGTTGTGGCTCCTGTCTCTGTCCCCATATTAGTTATGGTCCCTCTCTCTGGAACGGTGAGTGTTTTTATTCCCGGACCCACATATTCTAGTACCTTATTTACAGCACCCTTGACGCCAATTCGCCTTAAAACCTCTAATATTACATCCTTTGCTGAGATAAAATTAGGCAGTTTTCCTGTTAAATAAACCTCTACGATTTTTGGCATTTTTAGACGAAATGGCTCTCCTGCCATTGCTGCTGCCACATCGAGACCACCCGCTCCTATTGCGATCATACCAACCCCTCCTCCTGTTGGAGTATGACTATCAGACCCAAGTAAGGTCTTTCCTGGTCGAGCAAATCGTTCAAGATGAACCTGATGACATATACCATTCCCTGGTCGAGAAAAATAGAGCCCATACTTTGCTGCAATGCTTTGCAAATATCTATGATCATCTGGGTTTTTGAAATCAGTTTGGAGTGTGTTATGATCCACATAACTTACTGAAAGCTCGGTTTTTACACGAGGAATACCCATTGACTCAAATTGGAGATAAGCCATAGTGCCTGTTGCGTCCTGAGTAAGTGTCTGATTGATAGTGATGGCGATATCCGAGCCTCGTTCTAATGTGCCTTCTACTAAATGGGATTCTATTATTTTTTCTGTTAGTGTCTTTCCCATTTTATTCAACTATTTTCTGATTTTATACAATTTGGATAAATTAGCTATTAAAGTTATTAAATTTGAAAAGTTATTAAATTTTACTTTGAGTTTTAGCCCATTTATTTCCCAATAGCTAATGCTTTTTGATCTTATTGGTACCAATTTCAATCTATTCATAATTTACTTCATCAACAGATAATAGCAAGGTTTTATGATATGTCACATTTTTGTGAAGAAAACAAGTGGTTAGAAAGAATGTTTATATTCCCATCTCACATAATCTTATTATTTATTGTCAATAATATTACCTAGAAAAAATGAATTTCACAAATGAAACCAATAGAAACCTCAAAGCAGATAATTTAATAAGGGAAACTAAAGTTCTCAACATCGCGAGATTAGCTACGATGTTAGTAGACCTATTTGGATTAGATGAACCATTTAAAAATATTGGCAAAGAGTTAGAAGGTCAAGAAGTAGAACTCTTTTTACGCAATTTAGATGGTTACGTAACTTTCATATTAACTTCCGATAGACAAAAATTCGAATGCCGGGCGGAACAAGCGAACAATCCTCTCGCAAAGATCATCATTACCGTAGAAGAAGAGAATATCATCAAAGTTATAAGTAATATTATTCGTTCAAAAAGCAATATTTTCGGAATTATTAAATTATTAAAATATATTATACCTCGGAAAGCGATAATAAAAGGCTCCTACAAAGCAGCAATAAAATTAGTCCGTTGCTTAATGATCGGAAAGAATGAGGTGTATAAACAAAGCAAAGAGGGTGTGAAATTATGAACTTACAATCTGATCCGTTCCTGCACATAGCTGATTCGATTTATAATGATCATATTGATGAATGGCGAAAAAAAGGAAAGAAAGTTGCAGGATTTTATTGTACATATATCCCTGAAGAACTATTGCATGCAGCTGATATACTTCCATTCAGAATACGGGCGACAGGTAATCAAGATACTGATTTAGGCGATATTTACATGGTGCGTTTTACCTGTTCCTTTGTAAGAGCTACATTGGATTTGGCACTGAAAGGATCCTATGATTTCTTGGATGGATTTTTAGTGTGTAATAGCTGTGATCATAGTCGAAGGATGTTTGAACTATTTTCACTAAAAGTTTTTAATCAAGTAAGAATTAAGAAAGAAGTACCTCAGTTTTATCTTGCTTTACCCCATACTATTACTAAGGAAGGATTTGAATGGTATAAACAAGAAATTCAAGAACTTAAATCAGAATTAGAGAAAGAATTCAATCTTGAAGAGATCTCATTGGAGAAACTTATAGATTCTATTTCAATTTACAATCAAAACAGAGCATTATTAAGAGAAATTCATGAGATGCGCATTGGAAAATCACCAAAAATTACAGGTACAGAAGCTCTGCAAATCCAAATGGCAAATTCTTCTGTAAGAAAAGATTTCGCTAATCAGGAACTGAAAAGAATAGTCCAAACCTTACATAATGGTGATTCTATTGACATATCAAATAAAAAAAGAATCCTCTTAGTTGGAAGCGTAGTTGATAATGTTGAGTTCACTCAGCTCCTTGAAGATTCTGGTGCGTATATTGCCTCGGATTTTTTATGTTTTGGAACTAGAAATATGATGGATGATGTCAGCATAAATTCAGGGGATGATCCCTTAGATGCTATTACTGAGCGTCTTTATTATAGGCTCTCATGTCCTAGAATGATGGATGATCATATTCGACGTTTAAACTTTCTGAAAGATGAAATAAAAAGAGCAGAAATCCAAGGAGTATTATTACAACGTATTAATAACTGTGATCTTCACGGATGTGATAATATGCTTTTTTCTCATGAGCTTAAAGAATTGGAAATCCCTGTATTAAATATCGATCGTGAATTCTATCAGACAGATACGACTCGTCTTCAAACTCGTATAGAAGCTTTTCTTGAAATGATATAATTTGTCTAGGAGAGAGTAGATTGAAATTTAATAACAGTAATAATCGAAAAGTTATCCCTTACGAGATGTTATTAGGCACATTATCCTCTACTCGGGAATTAGTAGAGCGCATCCTTCCCGAGAATGGCATACCTTCCCTAAGATTAGGTACAGAGTATCTTGAACCTGTAATACAAAGAAGTATACAGAAAGCTAATGAAGGAATACCCGTTATCGGCTATCATTTTTCCTTTCCCGCAGAATATCTCCATTGCTTCGATTGTGTGCCCGTTTGTATTGAAGGAACCTCTTATTTCCTTGCAGCATTACTGAAAGGAGGAATTGAAAACTACTATGATATGATGCATAACTGGGGACATCCATTCCATACTTGTACCTCCCAAAAAGGTAGTATGGGAATGAGTTTAGATGATTTATTCCGATTTGATGCGATTATTACACCTACTGCTCCTTGCGACTGCACAATTGCTTCCTATCCTTTCTTTAAATACGAGAAACAGTTCCCTATGGTGATGCTTGACTTACCGTATCTTCATTCTTCAAAAAGTTACAAATATTACGCTGATCAGTTAAACTTGGGATTAGAAGAACTTGGAAAGATTATTGGCCAAGAACCAAACTACAATAACCTTAAAAAAGCAATTGAGTTAGAAAATCAAGTCAATGCGATCAAACTTGAAATTTTCGATTTGGTAAAAGGTATCCCCAGTCCAATTGAAAATATTTTTAATGCTGTATCGGCAGGAGCACTTATATTCATCTCAGGAACTCCTGAAAATCTTTCTTTCTACAAAAAAATGTTAGAAATTACTAAACAAAGATATACTAAAAAACTACATCATGGAGCTCCGGAGAAATTCCGGTCGATTTGGCCTTACATGATTACTTTCTTTTCTATCGATTTATTAGAATGGTTAGATCGGGAATTAGGCTTAAGTGTGCTATTTGATATATTTAATTATAATTTTACAGAGCCAATAGAAACAAGAGCCGATCTAGATACGATGTTTTTGGGAATGGCAAAGAAAGGCATGCATCTTCCAATGGTTCGTCAGTCTACGGAATTTTTTGATCCGTTCATCGAATATTGTCTTGATTTTGCGCGTGAGTTTTCTGCGGATTGTTTCATTTATACTCAAAGTATCGCCTGTAAACAATTTGGATCTGTTCCTCAGTTGTTAAGAGAAGCGTTAAAAGAAGAATTAGGTATACCTATGCTACTTATTGAGTTTGATGCTGGAGATGCACGTATGACCTCACTAAATACATTTAAAGAAAAAATCTCTCTTTTTATGGAGACCTTGTCTTAAAAACTTAATTTTATATAAAAATATGCTTTCCAAAAAAGGTTATGATTATTTTTCTAATACAAGGATTCTAGTAATTAATTTTAAGATTTTTTGGGTTTTTTAAATAATAAAAATTTTTCTATTCATTAAGGTTTAGGTCCTTTTCTTGGCGAGAATTGACACAAGATATATTCCCTGGTATCTACTTCATTGGGTTTATCGACATTAAATATATCTCTGTACGATTTTGTATCTCTATCAAATTAATGGCAACAAACCTGGAATGCCAAATGCAGCTAGAGTTATCTCAATTCCAATATATAACAATATAATCGCAAATATTTTCTGGAGTTTAGCACCGAATTTAATTAATTTTACAAAAAACATTTGTTTAATTTTTCCTATTAACGCTCCAATAATCATGTAAGGAATCATGATTCCTAACGCATAGCAGGCAAATAAAATAAGGCCGATAATGAAATTAGCTTGATCCGACACTATGAGAACAATAGATAAATAAATTGGGGTGATGCAGCCAATCCATGAAAATCCCATCGAAAATCCTAATATGAATGACCCGCTATATCCTTCATACTTCGTTAATTCTTCATCAAACGTACTTGCATCGATTTGATTCGAATTTTTGTCAATTTCCTCATGTTCTAACTCGGTTTGGTTATCCTCATGATTCTGGACTGGGCTTAAAATCTGTTCAGTTCTAGTAAATTGCTTTGCAAAAAAAAGATAGATTGATAAAATGATTATTACTAAACCAGAAAATAATTTTAACCAAAACGTAAATCTTATGAATCCAGAAATAATAATATAAAAGGTAGCGATTATTGAAAACATTACAACAAAACCCAGTGAAAAAATCAAGCTCATTAACAACGCCTTTTTAGGCGTGTTGGTTTGACTTGCTAAGTAAAGCATGAAAGAGGGAAGAGTAACTAAATTACATGGTGTTAAAAAAGAAATTAGCCCCCCTAGAATTGCTATGAAAAAGAAAATTAGATCACTCATTTTTATGATTTTTCCTTTTTTTTAGTTCTGATTTCATACCATCTTTTTAGTTTATAATCCGTCAATAGCATTTTTTATTTGATCAAAATGATCAGGATCATAGCCAATATATCTATTAACTTGATTACCGTCTTCATCTAACAAGATTGTGGTGGGAGTATAGGCAATATTAAAACGGGAGCCGTAAGTACCAGAATTATCATCGCGCACTATAGGGCGGTTTAAATCATGATCAATTTTAAATTGGTTTAGTCCATCATTTGAATCCCAGGAATGCACAGTTACAAGAACTATAAATACTCGACTGTTTGAATAAGCATCATCGATATCACTTATAACATCTGCCTCAGGACCACAAGGAGTGCAACCTAAATCAAAAAAGTATAAAATTACAACCTGTCCCTGATGATCTGATAATTCAATCGTAGTTCCATCAATGGTTTGAAATGTTATATTGGTTCCATAGGTATCTGAATTGTCTGTAGTTACGTCCGGATTATCAAAATTAATTACCATGAAAATTACTACAATCACAAAAATTACTCCAATTACTACTAAATAAGGCGTAAAACTTTCGTAGAACTTTTTTTTAGGTACTGGAGCATGTACCGTCGATTTACTTGATCCAAGACGGTACGTTATCTTTTTTCTTTTTTTTTTGCTCCTTGCTTTTAATTTTTCCTTTTCCTTCTCTTTTAATTTTTTAGGTAATTTCATGGATTTTATCGATACTCTTAATGAAATTGTCCAAGGTTATTAAATATTAAATTTTACAAGTGTTTTTTATAATTGGATTAACATTCTTAATTGTTAATTTTTTTTTAAAAAATCCATCAACATATAATTGGAATTCCTCCAATTTTCCATATATTTTAAGAAACCAATCAGATAAATATAATATCAAATTATCGTTCGACACTTTTTCAAAATCTTTATATTTCTCTAAATCAGTTTCTTCTATCTTTTCTATGGTTGCATGGTATATTTGAGTACATGGTTCCTCAATGAAGATGATATCAACTAGAAAATTAGATGCATTATTTTTTTTCAGATACTCTTTAGACTCCTTTGATAGTATGATCGACATCATGTTGAATGATTTTTTTATAGAATAATTATTCATAATAATAATTTAAATATTGTTATTTAGGGTAATCTTCAAATTTTGTTCCACTCTCACTTGAACATTTGAGCGAAGCATCAGTATGATACAGTGGATAATTTAAAATCTTATTCCAATCTCTAATACACTCCTCAGATTTTACATTAAAGAATTGTTCTATTCGGTCCCAGTTGTTAACCTGACTGAGAATACCACCTGCATAAGAAGCGTTTATGGCGTTTGCAATGTTATAGACATGCTCTGTTTCTGAAGAATAGATTTTTAACTGGAATCCCTGCCTTTTCATTCTTAGCCTTGCTGGTTCTTTTACTTTATTATTAAGTTCAATGTACAAGTTCATCGAGGGAATAAGAAAATAATACTTATGAACTCTCTTTTCTATTCCATAAGCATGGAAAAACCTAGGATTAATTAAAAGTCCATGTCATCATCGTCGAAATCATCATCACCGAAATCATCGTCATCCTCATCCCAGTCCTCGTCATCATCGAAATAAAAAAATGGAATCCAGAGACACTAATAAATCAAGATGGAAAGCTAAAATAATGACTCTTCTAATGAATATGCACCTATGTGGTGTTAGTTCATTTAATTTACTTACTTACTAAATAAATTCAGAAAATTTATTACTTAAATTGATTTTTCTTTTTATAAATAATCTTTCTTTTCGCTGGAAAAAAGAAAGCGAAAAGAGGCGTGCAATAATCGTTTCGTGCAATAATCCCAACCCTGTGTTTGACATGAGCGAAGAAAAACTAGCAATACATAAAAGAAAAGTAGAAGCGATCTCTGGGATGGTTAGAAATGCGTACGATAACGCGAAGCCGGGAGAGTATTTCTCTCTAAAAAAGGCGAGCGTTTCCCACATAGCTCCACAGCCGGATAACCCGAGATATAGTGACAAGCCGATAGACGTGAGGGCACTTACAGACATTATTGAGATAAACACGGATACAAGGACGTGTATTGCAGAAGCAGGGGTTACTTTTGTTAGGCTTGCAAGAGAAACCTTAAAGTATGGGCTTGTACCGCAATGTGTTTCCGAGCTCAAGGGAATCACGATAGGCGGGGCAGTAGCAGGATGTTCAGTTGAATCCATGTCTTTCAAGTATGGGGGATTTTTCGATTCCTGTGAAGAAATAGAGATTGTGACAGGAACAGGTGACATAATATTATGCACGAAAAGTGATAACAATGAAATATTCGAGATGCTGCACGGAAGTTTCGGCACGATTGCAATCATCACGCTCCTCAAGTTCAGGCTCGTTCCAGCAAAAGAGTGCGTCCGCATCGATTACATCCATTACGATACTTTTAGTGAATACATGGACGCTATCAAGCAACACTACGAAAAGCAGGATATTGAAATGATGGACGGGCTTATCTTCTCCGAGAATATGAACGTACTCTGCGTTGCCAGCTTCGTTGATGAGGAGGAAGCTCCTTACAAGAGTGAATATTTCTACGATATTTATTACAAAAGTGCGATGAAAAAAAAGCGAGACTTCCTCTCCACTATAGATTATTTTTTCAGGTATGATGCAGATTGCCACTGGTCGATACGGAATGTTGCTGGAGGAATTCTTGAGAATAAAGTAGTTCGGTGGTTAGTAGGGCCCTATATACTTGGATCGACAAATATTCTTAAACTTAGCGAACGATTGCCATTTTTAACTAAGAAGGGGGGAGAACCGGATGTGATTGTTGATGTCTTCATACCAATCAGTCACGCGGAAGAGTTTTTCAATTGGTACCTGGAGTTATTTGATTACTTCCCAGTTTGGATAGTCCCTTACCGCATGCAAAAAAACAAACTAGATGGGTATAAGTTCTATCCGTGGCTCAATCAAGACATGGTCGCTCCCATCGAGGATGAGCTATTCATAGATTTTGCCATCTACGGGTTCGAGCAAAAAAGAAAGGGATTTAACTTCTATAAAGCGCTAGAAGAAAAGGTTTATGAGCTCAAGGGAATGAAAACCCTGATAACTCACAATTTCTACGAGGAACATTTGTTCTGGAAGGTATATAACAAGAAAATATACGATAAAGTGAAAGAACGAACGGATCCCAAGAATCTATTTCGAGACTTGTACGAAAAGACCAATTATAAGAAAAAGACTAAAAAGACTGAAAAGACGAAAAGACTGAAGGTAGGTATACCACGTTCCCTGTATTTCTATAAGTATTTTCCATTATGGGAAGGAATGCTTACAAGTCTTGGATGTGAAGTTATTGTGAGTCCAGAAACAAATAAAGAAATTCTTACTAACGGATCTAATCAATCTGCAACCGATTTATGCATTCCAATGAAGATTCATTATGGTCATGTGAATTATTTATCGAGAAATCACCCCGATCTAGATTATATCTTTATTCCAAGATTTATTAGTAATAGTAATGATCACTATTTTTGTCCGAAATTCATTATCCTTCCAGATGTCACTCAACACTCAGCAGTTTCTAATATTCCCGTTATTGAATGGATTTTTAATGCCAGGGAACATTCAATGATGAAATCAGCAATAGATTTTGGAAAAACATTAGATAAGTCAAAAGAAGAATCAAAACTTGGGTATGAGAAGGGATATAAAAAACTTGAAGAATTCCATGAGTTGATTGAGGATGGAATTCTTGTTCCTGAAGCACTTTACAAAATGTATCCTTTTGAAAAATATCCAAATTATAAGTTTAAGAAAAGATTTCGACCTAAACTTAACAAAGATTATGAAAATTATCCACTTACATTAATGGTTCTTGGTCATCCATATAATACTTATGAACCAATTATTAATCATGGATTAATGGATATTCTCAAATCCAATTTTGTGGATGTGGTAACTGTTGAAAATGCTCCAAAGGAAATCTTCTCAAGAAGAGTTGAAATTGATGATAATCTTTGCAATTTCTGGGATAATGAAGATGAATTGATGCAATTATCTGATTATGTGATCCATAATGAAGAGATTGATGGGGGTATTTTTTTGATTTCTTTTGCATGTGGTCCTGATTCTTTAATTCAAGAATTGGTAATGCAGGATTTTGACATGAAAGATAAGCCTTATATTGATCTCACATTAGATGAACATACGGGAGAATCTCAAATAACTACAAGAGTAGAATCTTTTATCGAAATGATAAGGAGGAAGAAATACAAATGAATGAACCAGAATTTATCAAGAATATTCTTACAGATGATGTGGATGACAAGTTATATCTAGGAATCGATGTTGGAAGTGTCTCCACGAAATGTGCAATAATTAATGAGAGAAATGAATTATTGTATGCTACCTGGACCAGAAATGATGGTTCTCCCCTTATTTCTACACAAGAAAATTTAAAATACATGAAAGAAGTCCTTCCCGATAACATCGAAAAAAGTATTTGTGGTGTTGGGACAACAGGTTCTGCCAGGTATTTAATAAAAGCTCTTATCGGTGCAGATGTAGCAAAACCTGAAATAATTGCTCATGCAATTGGAGCTTCAACTTATACCCCTGACGTGAGAACAATTCTTGAAATCGGGGGACAGGACAGCAAAGTTATATTGATGAAAAATGGCATCGTAACAGATTTTAACATGAACAGTGTTTGTGCTGCCGGAACTGGTTCTTTTCTAGATCACCAAGCAGTTCGGATCAAGGTTCCAATTGAAGAATTTGGGGATTATGCTCTTCGGGCAGAAGAGGAAGTTTCAATTGCAGGACGATGCACAGTTTTTGCCGAATCTGATATGATCAGTAAACAACAAGAAGGATATTCTAAAGAATCAATTATTAAGGGATTGTGTAAAGCTCTTGTTAGAAACTACTTGAATAATGTTTGCAAGGGTAAAAAAATGTATCCTCCCTTCGTATTCCAGGGAGGAGTTGCAGCAAATTCCGGAATAAAAAATGCTTTTGAAGAAGAATTAGGGTATGAAGTCATTATTCATGAAAACTATTACGTGATGGGAGCATTTGGTTCAGCCATTTTGGCAAAGGAACATGTAAATGGACAGATATCTTCTTTTCATGGCCTAAAAGTTAGTGAAATGAACTTGGCTCCGGGTTCATTTGACTGTCTTGATTGTCCAAATAGATGTACAGTTAAATACCTTGTCAGGGAAGAAGATAAAAATAGAGTAACTGGAAGAGAAAAGGATGATGCGATATTTGCACGATGGAATAGTAGGTGCGGTAAATGGTAAATGTTAGAGTTTCATTTTCAAGAATGGGTTGGAGCTATATTTTTTTCAAAGGTTTATTCCATGATCTTCCTGGTATTGAAGTTGTTGATCCCCCTCTAGTAAACACTGAAATTGTTAGTGAAGGAGTCAAGAATTCTCCTGAATTCGTTTGTTTTCCATTTAAAGTCATTCTTGGTGAAATGATAAACCTGTATCGTAATTATGATGTTAAAGATTTTATGATGATTTTTGACCACGGCCCTTGTCGAGCAGGAATGTATGCTGTTGTCCAAAAAAGAATCATGAAAAATATGGGATTCAAGGATGTTAGAATGTTTTATCTGAGTCAAGATGATTTGCGAAATCTTGAATGGCTAAGGATATTTCGTGATTTAGAAAAAAGAACAGGAAGAAAATTTGATGATTATAAAATTTTAAGAAACACAATCTTGTTCTTGGTCAAAGCATACTATGTTGAAAGAATAAGCCATATTGAAGGACTTGTTAGATGTCGAGAAAAAAACAAATCAATGACTACCAAAGTAGTTCATACTTTGATGAATTTACTTGATAACGAAAATAATTTGATGAAATTATCTAATTTTGATAGAACGATTGATGAAAATTTTCGCAAGATTCCTATTGACAAGGAAATGGAACCTTTGAGGGTTTGTTATACTGGGGAAATCCAAGTCATGTTGGAGAAATGGGTTAATTATGATCTGATGGGAGAATTAGGCGTCATGGGTATCGAGGTTCACAAGCAGTATGATGTCTTTGATTGGGTCATGTACAAACTTAACGCCAGCAAACGAAGACGACGGCTTGAACATACTGCAAGAAATTATATTCCAATGGATATTGGTGGAGAAGCAGTATGGAACATGGGAAGTTATCTTGAGTCTCAAGAAAAAGGTTTTGATGGTTTTGTCCATATATTCCCATTTACTTGCATGCCTGAAATATCCCTCATGGGAATGTTAGAAGCTGAAAAAAACATGGATAAGTTTCACATGCCCCACATTCATTTTAGTCTTGATGGGAGTTCTGGTTTTGAAGGACTTAGAACAAGAATCGAGGCATTTCATGATTTAATGGTTAGCAACAAAAAAAGTAATCCATTGTTTAGAGATGTCAAGTATGTGTTCCCGGATGAAATAAAAGATATATATCTTAAGCCGAAATCCGATTTTGAATATTTCGTGTCTAGTATTGAAAAACCAATGTCAAGGATTTTAACAATGCTGAATCCAACAAAGAAATTAGATGTAGGATTCACCGTTAAGAATGGACTCGAGTTTTTTTCAAGAAATTCGTTTTTTGGTATCGGATCTCTTTTTAACCTTTGAGAGGCTATTTTGTTATGAAAGTTTCTTTTCCAAATATGGGCAATTCGTGGCCATGAATCTTCCGATGGTCAGGCAATCTACTGAGTTTTTTTATCCTTTTATCGATTATTGCATTGATTTTGCCCGAGACTTCTCAGCAGATTGCTTTATATATACTCAAAGTATTGCATGCAAACAATTTGGATCGGTCCCACAATTATTACGGGAAGCACTTAAAGAAGAACTGGGCATTCCTATGTTACTTATTGAATTTGATGCCGGTGATGCAAGAATGACATCCCTTAAGAGTTTTAAAGAGAAAATTTCCATGTTTATTGAGACGATATCTTAATTTATAAACAATATAACTATTGAAAATCATTATTGAGTCGAAATCTTCTTATTCTTCAATTTAAAGGATTTGATTCGTATAATCAATTAAGTCGAACTAAAAGTCATAAATATATTCCACTCTCAGAAAAAAATAAAAAAAAGGATTTAAAAGATTGTTTACTTTTACTTACGTAATTCCCAAAATGTCCAGATAGCTAAAACAAAATCAATAACCCCAAATAAGATAATAAGAGGACTCCCAAAACCGAATATGACAAAGAAAATTTGGAAAATAATTACTGTGACGCGCACGTGGACAGTCCACATAAAAAACTTTTCCATACCTTCTTCATCTATAGCTGCACGAATAAATAAATAAGCCATAAATAAAAAAATCATCCCTAAAATACGTGAAGCTATATCTGGTGGATTTGGTGAATTTAAGCTAATCAAAAATTCAGGAAAAAGCAGAAATGTAATACCTAAAAAAATCTCATATATACCGAAAATAAATACAGTTAGAGCGGGTCTACTCATATTTTTAAACATGTGGGATTTCACCATTAAAATTAAATTTTTATGGAAATTCAATTGAGAAGTAAAATTTGTTTTTTTTTATACATTTCTGTTAATAGAAATATTTTTTATATAAAGTTAATGCAGAAATTTTCTTTCCATTAGATCGAAATAGATCCTTCTCTAAATTTTGTTTTACCAATAAGTGCATTGATCAATACTGGTTTTCCTTCCTTCGATAACTTTTTTGCCTCGATCAATACCTTAGGAACAAATTCCTATAGATATATAAGTTCTTCACCTAATTTTTAGAAGTTGCAATAACACTCACTATTTTGTCAAATAAAATTAAAAAGGCTATTTTTATAAAGACAGCATTTAAATTGGTAAATAATAATTTAATTGATAAAAACAATTTATTGATAGGGTAAGAATTGTGGTTAACAAAACTGAGTTGGAAAATCGGATTATCCCTTATAAAATGCTTTATGAGGCAATAAAGGGCACTCATGGATTAGTTGAAGGTATTCTTCCCGAAAATGGTATTCCTTCGCTTAGAATTGGATTAAATTATATTAAATTTGTCATGCAAGAGTTCATAGAAAAGGCTGGTGAAGGCTTACCCATCATTGGGCATCACTTTTCATTCCCTACCGAATATCTTTACTGTTTTGATTGTGTTCCAGTATGTATTGAAGCAACTTCCTATCTCCTCGCAGCTTTACTTCCACATGGTTCTGAACCATTTTATGATTTAATCACTAATTGGGGGCACCCTTTCCATACCTGCACCTCGCAAAAAGGAACAATGGGGATGACATTGGATGACCTATTCCAATTTGACGCTATCATCACACCTACAGCTCCATGTGATAATACTTATGCCTCATATCCCTTCTTTCAATTTTATAAGAAAATTCCCTTACTTGCTCCTGACTTACCTTTTTTAAAAGAGGAAAAAAGCTATTTTTATCACGGAGAACAGATTAAATTAAGTTTGGAAAAATTAGGTGAGATTATTGGCCAAGTGCCTAATTATGATCGCTTAAGGAAGGTATTAGAGTTAGAAAATAGAGCCACAACTTCACAATTAGAGTTATTTGAACTAAAACGAGCTATACCCTCACCTGTAGAGAACATGTTTAATGCGATGTCTGCTGCTGCTGGCATTTACTTATCTGGTCGAGAAGAAAAACTGCACTTTTATAATGATATGCTCGATATTGCGAAAATGAGATATTCAAAAGGAGAGCATTATGGTGGAGAAGAAAAAATACGAAGTATTTGGCCATATATGATAATATTCTTTGATTTAGCCTTATGCGAATGGGCGGATCGAGAATTGGGAATGTCCATTTTATTCGATATCTTCAATTATAACTTTGCAGATCCTATTGAAACTCAATCTGATATTGAAGCAATGTTTTATGGAATGGCTAAAAAAGCGATGGAGGCTCCAATGGTCAAACAATCAGCGGAATTTTATTATCCATTTATTGACGATTGTGTGAGACTAGCTAAGGAGTATTCTGCTGACTGCTTTATCTTTACTTCTCATATTGGCTGTAAGCAATTTGGAAGCGTCCCCCAAATCCTAAGGGAAGCATTAAGGGATGAAGTTGGTATTCCAATGCTCTTAATTGATGTGGATGTCGGTGATGCTCGTTTTGCATCAGAAAAAGTTATTCGAGATAAGATTAACATGTTTGCTCAGACTTTATTGTAGGGAAGATTAAAATTCTTTTTTGTATTCTTCCTATTATTATATTTAAATTGAAAGGTTATAATTATGCGAAAGGATTTAGAACGTTTATCTAAAGATGAATTACTGGATTATATCGAAGATCTATCCAAGAATTGGTTAGCAATTGATGGAACTTGGTTTCAAGTCGTAGAAAAAGAATTTGGATTAGAAAAAGCAATAGAACTTGATGTTAATCAATGGAAAAGGTTTACGGTGATTGAAGCGAAGCGTATTATGAAAGGATTTAACATACCTGAAAATGGAGGTATTTCCGCGTTAGTAGAGGCGCTTAAATACCGTTTATATGCCAACATCAATGTCCAAGAAATTGTTGAAGTTTCTGAGAAGCGATGTGTCTTTCGTATGAATAATTGTCGAGTGCAATATGCTCGAAATAGTAGGAATCTTCCAGATTTTCCATGTAAACCCGTTGGATTAATAGAATATGGTGATTTTGCGAAAACCATTGATCCAAGGATTAAAACCAGATGTATTTGTTGTCCGCCCGATTCTCATCCTAAGGAATATCATTGTGCTTGGGAATTCATTTTAGAAGAATGATCGGGACTTTGCAATTAAATAATTTGATTTATTACTTATTTCTCATTTTTCATAATTAATTTTAATTCAATAAAAAATTATGATTTAAATGTTTGATAATTCAAACTGTGTTAATTGTACCAATATTGATTGTTTAACTCGTTGCCAGTGGATTGATTTTGAAAATACAGAGGACGCAAGATCAGAAATAACGAAAATGATTGATGGAAAAGAATCAAGAGTTTTGGCAGAATGCATCACGTGTTTTGCATGTGATGAATATTGTCCTTATGATTCTCATCCATTTGATTTAATTACGGAACTTCAGGAAAAATATAACTCGCTACCACTCAAACCTGGTTCTATAGAGCCGGTAGTGAGGAGATACAAACCCCATGATGAGTTACGACTAAAAGAAATTGATTCCAATAAACCAGTGTTAAATAAATGTGCCTTCATAAAATCCCATGCTAGAAACATGGAAGGTCCTATATTCGAGGATTTACAATATGTTGCTGGCCTCAATTATTTCTGTAACTTACTCTATCATCATTATGCTAAAGATTCAGTGATAAAGGAACGAGCGCCAATTATCATTGATGCAATAAAACAACAAGGAATAAAGGAAATGATTTGTTTCCATGATGAATGCTATGGTTTTTACAATTCATATTGTCCCCGTAATAATATTGAACTCCCTCCCGATTTTAAAGCTATCCATTTATTTGAATATCTCTATAATTACTTAAAAGAACATGAATCGGAGATTCAAAAACTCAATAAAAAGGTTGCTTATCAACGACCTTGTTCCAATCGATTTAGCTCGGAAATAGATGAATGGGTTGATAAAATTTGTGAATTAATCGGGGTTGAACGAGTACAAAGGAAATACGATCGGGAAAATGCTTTATGTTGTGCCGGGATTCTCTCAGCACTTGGTCGAACAAAAGAGATGAGAGAAGCTCAAGACAAAAATATTCAGGATATGATTGACCATGGTGCTGAAATATGTTTTTATAATTGTCCATTTTGTTGGGAAACCATGGGTTCAAGAGTGGAGAGAAAAGGATTGAAAAATTACTTGTTAAGTGATCTTTGTCGTTTGGCTCTTGGAGAAAAATTAGATTATTAATTTTTTTTTTCTTATTTTATTACCTCGTAATCTAGTTGATCTATAATTTCTACAAGATCTAATACTTCAAATCCCATATCGAACGCATTATTTGCGTCAGATAAGTTTGTACGACAGAAGGGACATGTGGACGATACAACAGTCGCACCCGTTTGTTTAGCCTCTTCTAGTCTCTCCTTTGAAATCTCAATGGACCATTCGGGATATCCAATCTTTACTCCGCCCCCCGCTCCACAACACCATGCATTTTCTCTATTCCTTTTCATTTCCACTAAGTTAATCCCGGGTATCTTCTTATAGACTTCTCTTGGTTCTTCGTATATACCAGAGTGCCGGCCTAAATGACAAGGATCATGATAAGTAACCGTTTTCCGAAATTCAGATTTAAATTTCAATTTATCTTCCTTTAAAAGTTGTAATACTAATTCGGAAGTGTGATATAACTCTAAATTGTGATCGACACCATGCTTAACGAAATCAAATTTTAAAGTTCGATAGCATCCCGCACATGAGGTGATTACTTTTTTAGCACCAGATTCTTTAATCTTTTGAATATTATAATTCATAAAATCTTTCACGGGAGAGAGTTGACCAGTTCTTAATAGTGGACTGGTACAGCAGTGCTCATCAATAAGTGTAAAATCGATTCCTGCTTTCTTCAAAAATCTTAGTGTAGCGTCCCTCAGGTCTTTTTGCCGATAATTACTCGTGCATCCAATAAAGTAGACCCATTCCGCTTCATCAGGTAGCTCATACTTTCTCTTTAAATCTTCATTATCTGAATTTTTCTCGGCATAAGGATTAAAATAGGATTCATTAGTAGTCCGCTCCAAAAGGAACTTTTGATTTTCGGGGCAGAAACCATTCTTATTTGCTTCGGCTCGGGCAACTTCTATAAAATCCACAAGCATAAAATTAAATTTTTCAAATCGACAGTTTTCCATACAATTACCGCAAGTTGGGCAGGCATACAATACATTAGCTATCCCTTCGCTCCATTCAATATCACCATTAATCACACCAAACGTCAGCCATAACCGCCCCCCTGTGCTATAGGTTTCGAATCGAAATTTTTTGTAACTCGGGCAATTAAAATCGGAATAATCATGCGTAAACTTACAATAGCCGCATCTGAAGCATCTGTGGATTATATCCTTCCAATCTTTTTCATTCTGAACTGTCATCAGTTATTTTACCTCCCAATTTCCTGGATTCATAATATGATTCGGATCCAAGGTGTCACGTATACTTTTGAATAATTTTTTATAATTCGGGTCCATTTTCTCAAGTATAAGCTTTTGACCCGCCAATTCAGCTTTCCATGGAATTCCTCCTAATTCCAACGCTAGCAAATTAGTTTCATGAAGGGCTTCTCTTGCATTCTCCATATCTTCTGGATCGGCTCGATTGAAAGAATAGGAGAAAAAGACCATTACAGTATGAGTTTGTCCAATAAGCCGTGATCCTATCGTTGGCACAATTCCATGATTTTTAGAAATTTTGACTCCTCCCGCATATGCTTCAGGTATATTCTCTAAAGGTATAAAAGCACCAACATATTCAAATCCGCCTCCCTTTCTAAAATCAGCAGCGGTTGCAGCAAAAATAGGCTTCTCCATATAAATTTCTCGTATCCTGGGAGGAGTTTTCATATATCTTGCATTTGTCTTACGATATATCTTTTTTAGGACCTTGGTATTAGCATCTATTTCATCCTGTGATTCCCCGGTAACATAAACTATGACAAAAATATAGCCTTTCATCCAGTCAGGTTTATCTTGCATTCCAATTAACACATCCTCAGCTAAACCTGATTCGGTGACTTTTGACAAAATATTAGGAATATCTTTGTATTCCGTTGCTAATCCAAAAACAACATCTCTGAATTTGGGTTTATAAAATAATTTAACAGAAAGTTTTGTAACAATTCCTAGAGTTCCAAATGAACTAATAAATAATCCTATTAAGTCAGGGATAGGACCACGTGTAAACCAATATTTAGAGACAGAACACGAACCCAATTTACAAATATCTCCATTTGGTAAAACCACCTCTAAACCATTTATCATGGATCCATGGTCGCCGTATTTTTGAGATAAATAACCTGATCCATGAATTAACACATTACCTGCAATAGTCGCCGCAGAAGGTGCATCAGGAACGGGTGGTTGCAGATTGGGATAGTTTTCGTTCAAATATGACAGTAATTGACCCGTAGTAACTCCAGATTCTATAAGAGCATATTTACTCAGTTCATTGATTTCGATTATATTATCCATTCTTTTCATGTCTAAGACAATTCCTCCCTCCACGGGTATTACTAATCCACTTAATGTTAATCCCCCGCCCATAGGAACTATAGGTATACCCTCTTTATTCGCAAGTTTTACTATTTTCTGAACTTCATCTACTGATTTTGGCATAACAACATAATCCACTGGTCTTGGTGGGGACGCACCAGGATCTTGGGAATAAATGAATAAATCTTCTTCTTTATTTGAGGCAAAATCATTTCCAACAATATTTCCTAAAAGATTTAAAATATTATCTTGATTCATATAAATACATCTAGTTCTTAAATTACTTATAAATCAAGATTTGGATGTTATGTAATTTATACTTAATCATAATTTCTACTTTCAATCTTAAATTCTTAAAAATTTAAATTATAAATCTGATAAACAACATTTTTAACACATTAAACATAAGAAAACCTAATAGATTTAGAAAAAAAAATAAGGTTCTGTGCAAATGTCAGAAGAGGAAATTAGAACTCATATTAGTGATAAAAAAGATGATATCACTCGAATTGAAGAGGATGCCGCAAAAAAAGAAGCTGGTGCTGAAAAGCAAATTGAATCACAATGGGATGATAAGATCAATGAAACAAAATCAAAATTGGATACTGGGGAAGTAGATTTAAAAGAAGCTATAGAAGAAGCTGATAAGTGGGTAAAGAAAAAGAATAAGCTTACAGTAGAAGTAAAAGCATTAAAGATACAATATGATAAGTATATAAAGGGGAAGGATAAAGCTTTAAAAGATCTCTTAATCAGTATAGATAAAGAAAAGAAATCAAAGATAAAAAACCTTGATAAAGATATAAAAAAGCTAGAAAAACAATTAGAAAAACTAGAGGACGAGAAGTTAAAGCAGAAGATTACTCAATAAAGTTATATTAGTAGCTGTCATAATTTTTTTATTTCTCTTATTTTTATTGTAAAATATTGCTTTAAAGATTTAATGGAAGTTTCTGCCCTTTTTCGTTTAGAAGATCTTTCGAAATATCTTTTTGAATGTTAATCTCATCATATAACCAACTAAGTAATCGCATCTTAGAATTATAAATCTCGATCTCTTCTTCTAATATTTCCATAATGAACATCTCAACTGGTATTTAATAATTGAAAAAATAAGAGGAATTTACTGATATGTATCAAACTAATATCGAGATATTACTTCCTATTTTTACTTATTATATCCTCATAAGCGGGAATATCGATGTAGGGTATTTTATATCCCTTTCCCTTTCAAAATCAATATTTTATGATGTAATTAAGCTTTTTTATATTTAGCTTCAATTTTTTCAATATCATAAGCAATCTTTTCGACGGGATCGCCATTTATGACTTTATCTAGGCGATCTAGCAATTCTTGTGGAAATTCTTTAACTTTTGAGATTTCCTCTTTAAAAGCTCTAAATTTATCTGTAAGCACATAATCACTTGTACTTCTCTTGGCATCAAATTCCTCCATAATCACTTTTACAAAGAGATCTATCATATCATTCATAATTTTTAACTCAAAATTTTCGACTTCAATAGAGGCATCTTGGACTAGATGATCATATTTTTTATTAACTTCTGCTAGTTCTTCATTCCGTTTCTTCTCTATCTCCTCAATTGCTGGAGACAAAGCTGATTTCTTAGCTTTTAATTCGTCCAACTTTAATTTGATTTGTTCAATCATTATACCATCTTTATAATAAAAATTATATAAAAATTTATTTTAATAGATACCCTTAATCCAATTTTACTGAGAATCTTTTAATAAAAATTAAATTTTTCGATACATATTAGATAAATATTCCCATAAAATTTAGGAGCATTTTAAAATTTGCCTAAAAAAATCAATATTCCAGAACCAGAGCAAGGACTCAAGTTTATTGATGTTCATTGTCATTTACCGTTTCCTCGTCCTACAAAAAATGATAAATTGCCTCCCGATTCAGTACAATATGAAGAATATTTCAAATTAGGTGGTAAATATTTAATTAGTAGTACTATTGACATAAATACTTTGCAGATGACGTTAGTATTTTCAGAGAATAAAGAAAACTATGGGTTTTCTGTCGGTTGGGCTCCGCAAACGGTAACATACTCCTCTAAAGACAGATATAGTATCGAATGGAATAAATGGGTTAATTTTGTTGAGGAAAACAGCGAAAAATTATTAGCAATCGGCGAAATAGGGCTGGATTTTCACCATGCAAAATCGCTAGAAAAAAGAGAACAACAAGTATCTGAACTTAGAAAGATATTTGAATTGACAAGGCAATTTAATAAACCATATGTAATGCATGTAAGGAACGCAGCTGAACATGAAATGGATCAGAAAAATCCCAAACATATTTTCAACCAAAAAGATGGTGCAACAAGCGAAATTCTTTCCATTTTAGAAGAATATAACATTCCTCCTACAAAAGTTATGTGGCATTGTTTTTCTGGACCTGAAGAATATGCTCTCCCACTTTCAAAACAAGGATATATGTTTTCTGTTCCCAGTTCAGCATTTGGGAATAAAAGATGGAGAAGAAACACTGAAAAAGTGCCCTTAAATAACTTGCTAACAGAAACAGATAGCTATTATCAACATCCGTTTTTAAGAGGGCCTGTGAATGTTCCCTCAAATGTGAGATATTCCATCGCAGCAATAGCTTTTTCTCATAAAACATCTCAAAAAGAAGTGAGTGAAATAACTGTAAGAAACGCTGTTAGATTCTTTAATTTAAAGATTGAAATATAAAATTGGAATTAATATAACATCAAAGATTTTTATCAAGTATTCTCGAATATTATTATTCAAAAAAAAAAAAATTATGTAAGTAGGAGTAATTTTAGTGATTTTAATGAAAATATTAATAACGTATTTCTCACATACCGGTAATACTGAAAAAGTTGCTAATAGTATTAAAGAGGGTTTAAATGAGAATGATGTAGACTTTATTCCTGTGAAAGATGTAGATCCTTCAAAATTGAACTATTATGATCTTGTATTATTGGGGTCTGGAATATATGCGAGTCGTATTGATAAATCACTCGTGAATCTTGTAAAAAAGGCTGCACCAAATCTCCCTTCTAAATTTGCCTATTTTTGTACACATGCGAGTTTAGAATTTTATCAGAAACCTTTTTATAATATAACAAAAATTTTAGCAGGACATGGATGTAAGGTTATTGATGAGTTTGATTGCGTTGGAGATAATATCGGAATTCCTCTAAAAACAAGAATGACTATGCTTGATAATTTACCCGATGATAAAAAGAAGAAGGCGCAAGAAGATATGGAAAAGATTAAAGGTCGTCCCAATCAAGAAGATCTTGAGAATGCTAAAAGATTTGGACAATCCTTAACTGGAAAAAATTAATGAAATAGTGCATCACCATTGTAAAATATTTTCCTATTAGAAATAATAATTCTAGAAGAATATTATTTCAAGAATTATTAATGCAAAAATCAGTCTAAATTTTATTTAAATACTACAAATCAATTTTTATTCATAATAATTTAAAATTAAAAAATAAGGAAATGATTTTACTATGAAAAGATTAGCCATTATAGCCATTTTTATTGCTGCGGTTTTTGTTGGCGGATTCTTAGGTTTTATTATAACTGGTTTTGCTACTTGGGGAAACATTAATAATTCTTTTGATTTTTATTATGAACCAAGTTCTCCTGCCCCAATTGAAGAGTTATTATTAAATGTTGATGTTGGGGCTGTAGAAATTCAATATAATACTACAGACACTCCATATTATGCGAAGGTTGAGGTTTCTTTAGCCATTTCGGGTCTATTTATGGTAGGAAAGACTTATTTAGACTTTTTTAACCCATATACTGAATGGTGGGTTAATACCTCTACGCCCCCTTCTTTTAATATGAATGTTAAACCTGATGTTTGGTTTGATCCTTCTCATTGGTTCAAGTTATATAACATATTAGTGTTAGTTACGCTTAGAACTGATATTGTATACGATATTAAAGCTCATACTGTGACAGGATCTTTAAAAATGAGAGTGCCAGAGGATATTATCTTAAATAATACTATTTTACAGACTACTACTGGTGAAGTTTTATTAAATTCCTTCGCCAATACGAAGTTTGAGGGCAAGGTGTCTGTTCAGAGTACCACAGGTACTGCAAGTGTTATATCTAAACGTACAAATTATACTTATGGATTAAATGCCGGAACGACAACAGGAACTTTGGTGTTAAGTTTTGAAAATTGTCTCTTAGGAAATGATTTAACAGGTATAGTAACCACAGGATCAATTTTTTACACAACTAATAATCTGACATTCATCCAAGGCAGCACTATTAACTTACAAACGACTACAGGTACTATTTATGGTACTATCAATCAATATGAAGATCTAGGAGCAAATGTTACAGGCAATTTAGCAGTAGTTACGGGCAGTATCGAATTAGACTATGTTAACGATAAATCAGGCATAGGTACTAGGTTTTCTGGGGCAGTAACGACTGGAAACCTAAATTATGTCTACTCGGCATCAGAATTTACAAGGTTTAATGGGGTTCTCACATCAGGTAACTACAATTCGGCTCCATACAAATATACTTTCTCGTTATCCACAGTAACAGGAACTATTAATCTAGATGCTGAAAGCCATCATTAAATTTAATTTTGTAACTCAAATTTTTGATTTTTTTCTCTTTTTTTTATTGTTATAAAAAATTAGCTTTTAAAAAGAAATAAAAAGAAAATGTTTAAACGACAAATCATTTTACCAACAATACATATCATAAGTAGGTGTATCACTTAGTTGCCCATCCTTTATCCATATATTCTTTCCTAGCGGATGTTCAGATACTACATGAGCAATTCGGGGATCATGGGTGACAATTATTATTGTTTTTCCTTTTTCAGTAAGTTTAATCAATAAATCAATTATTGATTTTCCGGTAACTGAATCTAAGTTGCCTGTTGGCTCGTCAGCAAGAATTACCTTTGGATCATTAATTAATGCTCTGGCAATAGCAACCCGTTGTGATTCTCCTCCTGACAATTTATTGACTTTACTATGAGCTCTCTCTCCAAGTCCTACTCCATTCAAGATTTCTTGAGCTCGTATTCGATCTCCTTCTTTAATACCATAAGGAACTAAAGGGATAAGTACATTTCCGATCACATCCAAGTTGGGGATAAGATAGAAAGATTGAAATACAAATCCTATCATCTTTTTTCTGTAGGTTGCGAGTTTTCGTTCTGGCAATTTACCAATATCTACCTCATTAACCATAACTTCTCCTGTCGAGGGTGAATCCATTGCTCCTAAGATATTCAATAGTGTGCTTTTACCACTGCCAGATGGTCCCATTATAGTGATTATCTTTCCTTGCTCTATTACTAAGTCTATATGATCTAAAGCTTTGATAAGTGTCCTTTCTTCACCATAAACCTTAGTTATATCTTTTAAACTTATTAATTCCATTTGATTCACCTCTTTATTCTCCTTTTAAGACTACTATAGGTCTCACTCTTGCTGCTTTAATCCCTGGATATAAACCACCAAGTATTCCTAAACCTAAAGCATAAGCCACCACTTCTAAAATACCGTCGATTGTAATAATCGCAGAAGCGATTCCAAAGGGACTATCTCCACTACTCAAGAAAAATACAAGAATAGTTCCCAAACCGAGTCCAATGAATGCACCTAGTATCCCTAAAGTTAATGATTCATATATAACATTTGTAAAAATATGGCGATTTTTCCAACCAGTTGACTTTAGTATAGCAAACTCTTTTAATCTCGAAGTAACTGACATTAATTGAGTGACGACTATCGCAGTTCCTCCGGCCAGGACCGTTATAAAACCAATAATTCCTGCAAATGCATCAAATATCGCAAACGTCTCTTGAATAGATTCATAAAAGGAAGATAATGAATATGCACTTACTTCTGTTGGAAAATAACCTCCTTCCTGTGAATAATCATTTATCTTATCCACAAAAACCTGAGTCGCTTCAATTGTTTCCACATTAAAGCGTAGTGAGACTGTAGTATATATATTAGTTTCATCGCCAGAAATACTTAAAAAATTCCATATTGTGTCTATATCAGTATAGATGTAATATTCTCTTGGTACAAAGTCGGGTGCTCCGCTATCCTCCTGGGTATAAATACCAACAATTGTGAGGCTTGCATTTTTAAATCCTAAATCAATTGTTATGTTATCTCCAATACCAACAGGAAATTGAGCAGCATCGATAAGACGTGAATCGATTATAGTCTCATTAGCGCCTATATTAACGTTCCTTCCAGTTATGATTTTTGTTGTAGGACCTCCCCAAGCTTGATCTAATGTGTATTTTGTTCCAATGAGAGTGAGAAAATCGCCAAAAGTATTCAACCTATCATTATAATTGAGTGTATAAGCTTCTGGTGCTTGAGTTTCAACATTGTATGCAACAATAAACTCCCCTACCTCAGGAGTATCCAATAATAAGTCGGTTATATTAAGAGGTAAATGAGAGTAAGCACCGGGATTGCCTTTTTCCACAACTTCCACTAATCCAATTGTTTCCGTTAAGTTTTGCTGGAATTGTGCGGTTACGCCTGCTGTGAACGCTCCAATAACAAAGACAAGCATTAAGCCTATTCCCACCCCTATACTTGAGAGAATTGCAGTAGCTTTTTTTCTAAACGCATTTTTTATGCTAAATTTTAACATTTTAATTCTCTTTTAAATTAATTTGGGTTAATATTAGTTTATCCTATGAATTGAGATATTTTTCATAGGAAAATGCAAATTATAATCTTTTTCTCTTTAATCTATAAATAAAAATAAGAAAGAAATCAGAACGGAGCTAATTCAGACTTTTTTTATTTTTATACTATATATTCAACCCATATAGGTCCAATATAGGCACTTCTCCCATTATCGCCAACTACGCGTATTAAATAAAAGTCAAAACCGCCGGTGTTAAGAGTTGCAGGATCAATAGGATTATCACTAAATTCATTTATATACCATTTTCCATCAATTTCAATACAATAAGAATCAAATGAGGTTCCTGTGATAGGGTCAGTATCTATTATTGAAACATTTGTAATCGGTTCAGATGTGTGTATTGTATTCCATAATTCTCCATTCTTAATAATTTCAATTGAAGCATCCCAATTTGGAACCCAATTGGGGGATACTGAAGCAGCAATGTGCTTTCTCGCAACTGGAGCACCATCCTGGGCAAGAAAAATGTTTATTTTCCGATGAGAATTCTGATTGTCTGCTATAAAAGTCGAACCATCTCCGACTAGTGTATTATTAATAGAAAACTCGAGGATCGGACGCCCGTGATCTGAACAGCTAAATATGGTTTGTCGTTCAAATGCACTAAAAATTCCTTCTCGCGTTAAGTTATCAGCGTATACCGCGCTTATTCCCCCAGGATATGGATGCTCATTACGAGTATGCCATAGACTGAAGGGGCGCTGGTGTCCAATATATGCTCGCGTATGACTAAGACTATGACCTGGATGGCCATCATGTTCGTCACTTGCAGCATATAAGGTCATTCTATAGCCCATTTTAAACGCATCAGCAATAGATGAACCATAGGTATATTTGAGAGGAGGATCAATAGCACCTCGATAATTTAACTCATCTCTCTGTTCAAATAAGAATTCTCCATGAACTGAGGTAACTTCAGCTAATTTTACATATTTAGGGTTGATATATGTCCAATCTTGTATATAAGCCTTTTTTGTAGTATGATGTGGAAATGCCAATGCCCTAGCTCCTGTTTGTGCAGTAAAGCTATCTAAAACATTCCATAAATCTTGAGTTTTGGGGACCGTCAAATATGAAATAACAGGTGATTTCAACAAGTTATCTCCACTAAATATACAAATATAATGTCCTGTTTGAGTATTTGTCCATTCAATACCGTGGAAGGTTACAAATTCATTAGGTTCATACGCATTATTTGTAGCAGCTTCAACAATATCTAATGAAATTGGAGAGAAAAGCATAATTTCTCCGTGGTCCGTAAGAGCATTAAAATCAAGACATGCTATATATCTCGCATAATAATATGAATGTTCAGCACTCCCAGTTCCATCAGACAACTCTGAATGTGTGTGAATATCTCCCCAATAAATTCGTGGTTCTGTCGGATCGAAGGTATTGACGATTATCGGATTACTTAAATAGGAATTTTTTGTCCAGCTATCATTCACTAGCACATAATGAATTCCGGGAGTGTTAATTTCCATGTTAAAAACATGGAGTCCATTATCTCTGCCATCTTTAATCTCATATGCAATATCGGAACCAAAAAACTGCCCTGTAAAGGTATACGGATCAGGTAATATAGCTTGGGGATTGGAAATGAGGGTATAGGTAGTAAGATTATAAGATCGTAATGAAAACGCTACTCTCCCTGTATATAATGCACTTAAACGTTCAAAAGAATCCCACGCTTCCACTGTAACCTGAAATTCTTCTCCAATATTAACATTAGTTGGAGCATGTATCCATAATAACTGAGGATTGTTATCAAACATAACTCCAAAATCAAGGTTCACTGATGCCCAAGATATTATCGGAAGTACAATTACTACTACTTTTAATGAAACTCCAATCTTATTGGGTAATTTTATCATCTTTCTTTCAAGAGATGCTCTGCTCTTAGCTACTAACTGGGTTTTCCTTTTTAAGATGCTTATTATACCTAATAATATAGAAAAGGTCAGAAATATTGCAAGACCTGACCATATTACCAAGGTAAGTGGTGAATATTCTTTATAAAAAAATACAAACAGATTAACAAAAGCAATTGCGAAAGCAAGGACTATTCCATTTCTCTTCCAGCCACGATCTTGGAAAAAAAGAAAATACAATATTCCAATTAGTAAACCAACTACACACCAAAAATACCAAAAAAAACTCACTAAACCATATATATATAAACCAAGTCGTGGGAGTTTCCACCATGGAGACCACCTTCGCGCTTTCAATCTGTTATAAGATTCTTGAATTTCTTTAAATTTTCTCATGATAATTATAATTTTAATTTAATATTTCAATATCTAATTGATCCAAGATTTCCATGAGGTCAAGTATTTGAAATTCAAAATCAAATTTTTCATTCGCATCACTTAAATTTGTTTTACAAAATGGGCAAGTTGATGTAACAATACTAGCACCAGTCTCCTTCGCTTCAGCTAATCGATCCCTTGATATCTCTACCGACCATTCTGGATATCCTATTTTCACGCCACCACCCGCTCCGCAGCACCATGCGAAATTTCTATTTCTTTTCATTTCAACTAAATGTAAGCCAGGGATTTGTTTATAAATTTCACGAGGTAATTCATAAATCCCCATATGCCTTCCCAAATGACAAGGATCATGATAAGTAACAGTTTTATTATATGAGGATTTAAATTTGAGTTTACCCTCATCGAGCAGCTGTTTAACAAGCTCAAGAGAGTGGAACACTTCAAAATCATAATGCTCTCCGAATTTTTCAAAGTCTTTTATCAAGGTTCGATAGCATCCCGCACATGATGTAATTACTTTTTTTGCGCCCGCTTTTTGTATTTGGTCAATATTATATTGCATATACTCTTTTACTATGCTTACTTGACCTGTCCTTATCATTGGACTAGTACAGCAATGTTCATCTATTAAAGTAAAATCAATCCCTGTTTTTTTTAAAAATCGCAAAGTGGCATCTCTTAAGGATTGTTGACGATAGTTACTTGTACACCCTATAAAGTAGACCCATTCTGCCTTGTCTGGAAGATTGTATATCTTCTTTAATTCTTCATTATCAGAATTTTCCTTACCATATGGATTACAATTTTCTTCACAACGCGAAACCAGAAATTCTTGTTTATCTGCTGGACCGATATGACGAACTGCTAATTCTCTTAGAGCTTCTATCATGTCTACGATATAATCGGCATGGGGGGCTTGACAAGAATCCATACAAGCTCCACAGGTTGTACATGCGAATATTGGGTCTTTTAAATCATCAGACCATTCTAAATCTCCCGAAAGAACACCTCTAATGATTCTTATACGTCCTGATGCCCAATAGGATTCAAATAAAAATTTCTCACCGGAGGGACAAATTTTTTCAAAATTTTTGTATCCATATTTACAGGTACTACATTTAATACATCTGTCAAATGCCATTTCAAGAAATTCTTTTCCGAGTAAGGAATTATCAACTTCCACCATTATGTATTCCACCTACCTGGATTAAAAATATTATTCGGATCCATACATTTCTTAACTTTTTCAAACAGTTTTAACCACCCAGGATTAATATGTTTACGCATTTTTTCAGTCATCCATACCGGTGTCTTATATGGGATGCATCCTTCTTTAATGCATACTTCTGTAATCTCTGTTAAGAGCTTATGGACTTTTTCATCCTCTTGGAATTTCTTATATCGAATTATTGGTCGAAAAATTCCATAGTGGGAATATTTCATAATCTTCATGTAAATAAAGGGAGGCAGTTTATATTTTAAAAATAATGCATTAACTTTTGGTATCAATTCTTCTATTTTATGAGTTGGAGCATAAGATCCGAACCAAGTCAACCCTGAATATTCTACTAAAGAGAGTAATGCAGCAGGTAAATCAAGATAACATCTTACTCTTAAGTTGAATAACTTGGAAAATTCGTCCACATCGGCTAAAATTACTTTAATTCCTTGATCTTTTAACTTGTTAATTGTAAGGTCTAAGATTTCTTTTTTAGCTCTCATTTGGTTTTCTGTTTTTGCTGATATCGGAAATAGTGCTGCAAAATCGGGCTCCCCCTCTTTCTTGATTGGTTCAGGGAGCTCAACAGTCATCTTAATAACTTCTATGCTAACAGCAGAAATGTCATCTACAACTTCTGTTCTTCCTACTTCTCTCATTACAGCGGCAATATCAGTTAATCCAAAGACTACTGCTAAGTAAGTTTTCTTTATTGGAGGATTCGGCCATAATTGTACAGCACATTTTGTTACTAACCCCGTCATCCCTTGCCAATTAATGAATAAACCCATTAAATCAGGCATTGGATATCGAGACCACCAACTATCCTTATCCGATTTATCCTCTCCGTAAAAACAGCTTCCAATTCTCGCTATCGTTCCATCAGCAGTGATAACTTCTAAACCATTTATTGAATCTCCCATTGAGCCTAGTTTGCACGACATATTATTCATCCCACTTAAAATTGCATTTCCAACTACACCTGCATAGGGAGGTGCGAAAGGATAACTATAGCGTAAATGAGGATAATTTTCCTCCAAATGTTTTTGTAGTTGTCCGAAGGTAACTCCTGGTTCTAGTAGGGCATACATCATATTTTCATTAACATGTAAAATCATATTCATCTTTTTCCCAAAATCAACAATGATCCCTCCATTTTCAGGTATAGTAAGACCTCCAACATTATTTCCTGAAATATAAGGAACAATAGGAAGAGCATTTGTATTACAGAAATTCACTAATTTAACCAATTGATCAACATTTTCAGGAAGTACTATAAAATCAGGCATATGAGCCTCACACTCTGTCATATCATAAGAGTATGGGTAAAGATCTACTGCTTTTTTAGTAACACTTTCTGAACCAAAAATTGCTATTAAAGTTTCTTCTACTTCTTCCTTGCTAACTTTCTCGTAAATATTTCTTTGTTTTGTTTCAGTCATTTAAACTCTTTTCACCTCGTTCTCCTATTCTGTTCAAAATAATTAGTATTAGGATTCTCTGCGACCATTTTCATAGTTTTTAAAACGATTTTCATAAACTTAAGTAATGTGCCAATTCTTATTATTCCTTTAATCTTTAACCTGCCTTTTAACACCGCAGAAATCGGACCTATCCTTGAATTTGCCAAATCTAATAGGGTCTTCAAATCCATCTTTATCCTTAAATGGATTTTTTTATCAAAATCTTTTGTTTTAAACTTAATCTGGTTTCCTTTAAAAATAATTTCTACAGGATAAAAATCTTGAACTTCAATTATGATGTTTTTATCCCAATCTAAAACCAGATTCACAAAATCTTGCTCCTCTTTTCTATAACTCAAGATATTATTGAGTGAAATAGACAAAAGATCTTCTCCTTTTTGAATCGATAACATGATAAGTCAATTCTTATTTGATTTATAATAATATAAGATTAATTTTGAGTTCAATCAATAAATAATTAATCGTTTATGAAATTCTTATATCTATATGATATAACGTAAAATTTCATATCTCTTCTAATCATAATCAAATTATTATAATTTTGATTAATATTGCAAGCTGAAGTTATTTTTAAAAAAGAATATGATGGATAAAAATATCCTGAGGAACATCCGAAATTTTATCAATGAAGAAGCAGAAAGGGGTAAAAATGTAAGTATTCATCATTACCCAGATCATGATATCGAATATTTTCGAAATTTTGATATCAAGATTCAATTAAATGAATTTAAGGATGTTGTTCTTCAAGAAGAAACTGGTCTTGAACTTGGTGGGACAAATAAAAAGTCATTTCTATTAATTTATCCTTTAAAAGAAGAGAAGCTAATCGAAGATGGAAAAATCACACTAATTGGCAAAGAAATGAATACTTTTCAGAACCTTACTGTTGACTTTGGCATTTTTATATTAATTGGTATTAATGAAGTCCCTGAAAAGGAATTAGAGAATTTGTCTTCTTTCACGTTCATATCCAATAGTATTGAAGGGTTTTCTATCCGCTCAATTCCTCGTAGATTTTGGTGTCGAATCAGTTCAGATTTACTAAATAAAGGATTTTCATTCCAATTCTTTGGAAATGCAATATGTTATCTATATAAAAAGAAATTTAAAGATTTCATAAATTCTATAGAAGTTCTTTTCATTTGCTCACATTCTGATTCGATTGAAAAATTTATTAAGATATCTGCTGAATTCACCTTAAAATTAAAAGAGAAATGGTTAAAGAAGATAGAAAGTTGGAAAAAACGAATTGATTGTGATTATGAATGGGGATGTGAGATTTGTCCATATCAAGTAGAATGTTATGAAATTAAGAAAGTATTAACAGCACGAGAAAAAAAAGAATAGATCCAATACCATGCTAAAAAGAATTAGACCTCTAACGATAGCAATACTAGGAAAAGGGGGTGTAGGAAAAACAATCCTAACAGTCCTTATGGCAAAATCTATTTCAACAGATTATAATTATAAATTACTTCTAATTGATGCTGATCCAACATACCCTCATCTTAGTAAAATGGTTAAATTGATTCCAGAAAAAAGTATTGAAGATTTGAGAGCTGATTTAGTAAATACTGTATTAAATAAACAAGATTCAGCAGATAATATCGCTGAAAGTATCGATTTTAAAGTATATAATGCAATTGTCGAGAGCAAACAATTCAGCTTATTTTCTATTGGTCAACCTGAAGGACCCGGGTGCTTTTGTCCTTCTAACACAATTTTAAGAAAAGTAATTGAATCTATCTCAAAAGATTTCGATATTATTCTTATTGATTGCGAGGCAGGTCTTGAGATAGTAAATAGATTAGTAATCCAATCTGTAGATATAATTTTAATAGTTAGTGATATCTCTATTCGGGGGATTGATACCGCAGAAGCGATCAGAAAAAGCGCTGAAAAATTTACAAAATATAAAAGAATGGGAATTATCATTAATAAAGTGAAAGGAGATATCTCGAGTATCTTAAAGAAATTAGAAAGTTTACATTTCAATTTGATGGGTATTATTCCTGAAGATATTAAGGTAATAGAATTTGATTTAAACGGAAAACCACTAATAGACTTACCATTAGAGTCAGAAAGTTATATTAAAGTTCAAAAATTAGTCAAAACTTTATTAAAGTAGACTTTAAATTAATTATGGAAATAACCCTCTTAATTCATGCGTTTTTGCCACTTTTGAAATAGCAATCATATACGCCGCATTCCTTAGAGAAATATTTTTTTTTCGTGATAGATTCCACACTTCTTCAAATGCCTCAAGCATAATTCGCTTCATTTCTCTATACACGCGCTCAAGAGTCCAAAAATAGGCATGAATATCTTGAATATATTCAAAATACGCCACACAAGCCGATCCGCTATTAGCAAGAATATCTGGTATTACAATTATACCTCTTTCTTCAAGTATTTTATCAGCTTTGCTGGTAACTGGTCCATCAGCGCCTTCTATAATTATTTTACAGTCTATATTTTGAACATTTTTACTGGTTATTTGATTTTCTATGGCAGCTGGAATGAGAATATCGCATTTAATTTTAAATAGTTCTTCATTGCTAATCTGTTGATATTTGTTTTCATTATATTCTTCTAAAGGTTTTCCTTCTTTTTTTTTCCATTCTAAAAGTGTATCGATATTTAATCCCTGTTCAGAGTAGATTCCACCGATAGATTCCGTAATTGCAACTATTTTACATCCGAAATCATAGAGTAACTTGGCTATAACACTTCCTACTTTTCCAAAACCTTGGATACATACAGAGAAGGATTTAAGAACAAAATTATATTTCTCACATATTGCTTGAAGGATATAATATATTCCTGTTCCGCTCGCTTCATTGCTTCCAACAGTTCCTCCGATTTCCATTGGCTTTCCTGTAACTACTCCTGGAACACTTCTTCCCTTCTGCATCGAATATACATCCATGATCCAGGCCATTGTTTGTTCGTTTGTATTCAAATCTGGAGAGAGAATATCTATATCAGGACCTATAATATTTAAAACTTCAGCAGTATATCTTCTGGTGAGCTTTTCTAATTCCTCTACTGAGATTTTTTTAACATCAACTCTTACTCCTCCTTTAGAACCGCCGAGAGGAAGCCCTAATAACGCATTTCTAAAGGTCATTAAGAAAGCTAAAGCTTTTACATCATCGAGATTTAGATCAGGAGCAAAACGAACCCCACCTCTCGCTGGACCACGTAATGTTGAATGATGGACTCTATACCCCTCAAAAACTTCAAGTGAACCATCATCCATAATGATTGGTATTGATACGATTAAAACTCTTTCTACTCGCTTTAAATATTCGATTGTATTTGGATGCAATCCAAGGAGATGTGCCGCGATCTCAAGTTGTTTTTTACGAGTCTCATACGGATTTGGTCGGGGTAGCAATTTCTCTCACCTAAGAATCCTCAACAATGAATTATTTTATTTGGTATTTATATTTTTGAAAAAATCATGTAAAAGAACATTTTATACTTTTTAAATCATCCCTTATAAATTAATTAAACAATATTCAACAAATTTCAAAGCATCTAAAGCGCATCCACTAGAATCTAACCCTCCGAGTTCGTTAATTAGGGTTTGGTCTATATTGTTTCCAAAGAGCCATAGATCTTTTAAGCTCATTAACGATTCCAACCCGATAATCTTTGAAATCTTGTTATTTCCTAAATCCAATGTCTCTAAATGCTGCAACGTTTCAAGACCTTTTATCACTTTTATCTTATTCCCAGAAAGAAAGAGTTTATTTAAATTAGTTAAGGAATATAACCCTTTTATTTCGTCAATCTGATTATCTTTCAGGTTCAAAACTTGAATGTTTTTACAATTTTCTAAACCCTCTATATCTTTAATTTTATTAGAAGTAATCCATAACGTTTCAAGATTATCGAGGGAGCCAAGATTTTCAACTATACTTATCTTATTATCATTTAGATATAATTCTTTAAGATTTTCCAATTTATCTAAGCCCTTTATAGCCAATATTGCATTTCCTGCAAGGTTTAACACTTTCAGTTTCGTCAAATTCTCTAAACCTTCTATATCTTTTAGTTGATTTCCTGCGATCCATAATACTTCTAAATTTTTCAAGGAATCTAATCCACTTATCTCTGTAATTTGATTCCATGAAATATCCAACTTTTCGAGATAGTGTAACTTCTCTAACCCTTCTAATTTGATAATTTGATTAGCTCGTAGATACAGCTCTTTTAAATTAGTAAGATTTGCTAAACCTGAAATTTCTTTAATTTGGTTTGAAGCGAGATGTAATATTTCAAGATTCTCTAATTCATCTAACCCCGACACATTTTCTATATTATTATTACCTAAGTTTAATATCTTTAACCGTTTTAGATGATCTAATCCTTTTATCTCAGAAATATTATTTGAACTTAGCTCTAGATGCTTTACATCTATCTGGTCGAAATTAAGAATATCAGATATGTTATCAATTTCTAATAATCCCAAATCCAAGAAATCATCTTCAATCTCAATAATCTCACCCTTTACTTCCACAGATTTCAATAATTTCACCTTAGTATGTCGGGTTGATTAATATAAAAAAGCTCTCAGAATTATATTTAATTCTTTAAAATATATAATTTACCTTTACACTTGATACGCATTATAATTTCTTTACACTATAATCAAACTTTATTCTATAGATCTAAAGTTTATAATGTGTGCTTATCTACTCTATATGAAACTAAATGATTGTATGCATAAATTGTAGAAATATTGTTGATAAAGAAAAAGAAGGATATTACTTTTGTACAACTTGTAAGAAAATCACGCACTTCTTTTCATTTCGATTTAAATGATAAACCACGACCACAAAATACCCAGCAAGTTTTTAGAATGATTCATACATAAAAATTCTAGATGTATGTTGACAAACCTCGCAAGGTAAAAACTTATCTATTTTTAAGAAAGTCCCTACTATTTTTCTTCATGACCGATGCTTTATATATGGATGACGCCTATTTGCAAAAATGGGACGCAAAAGTAGTGTCTGTCAATGATGATAAGTATATTATCCTTGATCAAACTGCTTTCTACCCAAAAGGAGGAGGCCAACCATGTGATGAGGGTATTATTAGAAGAGGCGAAGATATGTTTAAAGTCGTATATGTCGGTAAATTTTCTGGAAAGATTAGTCACGAAGTCGAGAAAGCTGGTTTAAAAGTAGGGGATTCCGTTTCTTGTGAGCTTGATTGGGAAAGGAGATATAAATACATGCGCTATCATACTGCATCTCACCTTCTTTCAAATATTTTATATAGAAAAGCAAATGCCAAAATTACAGGCAATCAAATTGAGTTAGATAAAACCCGAATGGATTTTTCGATGAACGACTACTCTCCAGAGAAATTAAGCGCGTTTGTTGATGAAGCGAATGAAATAATTAAGAAAAATTTACCTATTACCATTGATTATATGTCAAGAGAGGAGGTTATAGGTAAACCTGAGCTAGCAAGACTAGCAATAGGATTACCAAAGAAT
>Ga0307433_1000263_pt1 | contig 46696 bp, 35 predicted proteins | sample SalMarWE160210MG_FD_202166 | JGI IMG/M metagenome (GOLD analysis project Ga0307433, IMG submission 202166) | Salt marsh sediment microbial communities from the Plum Island Ecosystem LTER, Massachusetts, United States - WE1603-210 | ecosystem: Environmental > Aquatic > Marine > Intertidal zone >...
ATCTACCGGTTGCTTTAACGGTTGATGTAATGAGTTCTTTCATTCTATCGGTAAGGTTTGGACCAGGATATACCACATTTACCAATATATTGTGTTTAGCATATTCGTTTGCCAACGTCTTTGCGAATCCTACTACACCTAAACGTGCAGTGTTCGATAACACTAAATTATTGAGAGGTTGTTTTACAGAGACGGAGGTTATTGCAATAATCCTCCCAGATTTTTGCTTCTGCATGATGGGTATAACCTTATTGACCATTCTGATAAAGGAGAGCAGATTTAAATCAATAGCGTTTTTCCAATCTTGCTTAGAGATTTTTTCGATTGGAGCCGAAGGAGGTCCCCCAGCATTATGGACCAATATATCAATTTTTCCAAATTCTTCAAGAGTTTTGGATACCACTACTGCAATTTGATCCTCATATTTTAAATCAGCAACAATAGTGAGAATTTTATTTGGTTTCTGAGTCGGGTTTTTGTTTTCAATCTCTTTCCTTGCTACTATTAAATTCTCTTGCGATCTGCTACAAATGACGACATTTGCTCCTTCACGATAGAAACCCTGCGCACATGCTAAACCTAGTCCTTTACTTGCAGCTAATACTAATGCAACTTTAGATTTTAATCCTAAATCCATAATACATTAAATTTATGATTTTATTTAGATTATTTGAAATGACAAAAAAGTTTAAATATCCAAAAAAAAAATAAAAAATAATAACCAAGTTTTTTGGTGAAAATCAATGAAAAAGACAAAAAGAAATATAATTCAATTATTTCTTCTATGTTTTCTAACACTTAGTTCTATTTACATCAGTAGCAACCTTGCCAATTCGAGTTCAATAAAAACAAATGATAATTATCTTAGTACAGCAGATTCTTTCGTTAATGGAGGAGGCTATCTTATTGACACAGAAGCTACATATGCTTGGGAGGAAATAGAAGTATCAGGTACCCTATTAGATATTTCAACAGAAACTTTTGGAGTGCAAAAAGTAAACTTTAGTGATGCTGGGTGGACTTTTACATTCTATAATACAATCTATGATAAAATTTACGTTCGCTCTCAAGGATGGATGACATTTACTGACTTTGGTGCACCCGGTTTCTGGCAAATTCCATATATAGAATCCTATGATTATGATTTCCTATCGTTATGCATGAGTTATCCAGAAATTGATGTAAGTATAGGAGGTAATATCTATTATCAATTTCTTTCTTCGCCCAATAGACTAGTGATTGAATATTCTGGTATTTATACTTCAGAGTCACAGCTAGTGGGGGATTTTGAAGTAATTTTCTATGAATCGGGGAACATCAAATTTCAATATAAAAATATTTATGATGTTTTTTATCAGGCTCCCGTAATTGGTTTAGATCATGGAGATGGCCTTAACTACAACTCATATAATCCGGATTTACCTATGCAATCAATGGCGATTGAATTTACGTTTGACAAGATGATGGATCCTAATTATGGACCCAATTTCGAAGAGAGCGATGAATTTTCTTGGATAGTGACAAAAATCGATGTTGATAAAATAGAATCATTTTTTGGCTCAGACTGGGAAGATGAATTTGGTTTATTACAAGATCCCGTTATCGAAGACAAAATGAAAATAAAGATATCCACAATTGGTGAAAACTCAACCGACTGGGAAATTAATTATAATATATGGGATTGGATCAACCGTTTTGATATCTTTACTACTCCTTCAGGATCAGATACTCTGATCTATAAAAAGGATCCCAACACTTACAAAAGCCATAATCTAACTAATATTATACCGTTTCTCTTGCCAAATCGAACATGTTTGTATTTACTAAGAGCTAATTTAACTCATTATTATGATACAATGATGATATTGTACAGTAATCAACTATATTGGTACAAATCAAAAACTATAGGTTCTGATAACATTCAGATGAACATTCATGCGTTTTATACTGAGGATGGAATTTTAAGTTATATGGATATGAACTGGCATAATGATTCATCTAGTGAACAAAAGACAATATTCAAACTTGAAACGTTTAGATCCCTATTTTTAGAACCATCAGCGATGAATACTCAAGTAGATGATGAGCATTGGTTCTATGTTAGAAATGCTAATGACTCTATCATGGAAGCCAATTTAGGCAGCGACTGGCAGCAATTATTAGGGATACCTACTAATGCTTTTATAGATAGCAAATTTAAAATAAAAATCAACCAAAATTATGACAATGTAACTCATTGGATAAGTAATTATTCATTATGGGATTGTATTGACAGAGATGATTCTTTCAGTTTACCCCCAACATCAAATTATAGTCTCCCATATCTCAAAGATCCTTTTAATTACACAACACCACACCTTTGGGACCCTATAATACCATTATTCTTACCCTCTCTCGCAGAAATGTATACGGCATATGCAAATCTTGATTATTCATTTTACCAAGATAAATCTAGTTCAGTTGGATATCCCGCGGAGTATCCACCTACTCTTGCTTTTAATTTAGGCGGATCCCTATCAGGTAGAGCAGTATATAGTCATGATGGTTATTTAAGAGAATTAACAATCGAATATATGGAAATGATTGGTATGACTTTCAGAAGAGTACCGGTACTTAGAATTTGCCATTTTTCAGAAGGACCTATACCTGCTTATGTAGGTATCTCCCCTGGAGAAACTTACTCGTATGGTATATTTAATTGTTCAAAAGTATCTTCTAGTCCCACTAATTTCAAAAGAATGAATATTACCATTGATTTTGTCTCTGGAGAGGACCCTTATCTTGAATCAGTCCTTGTTTTAGCCAATATCAGCTATTTAAGGGATGATGATATCTGGCTTGATGAGATAGACCTAGACGATTACTCTAGTGGGATACCATTTAGAAGTATTAATTATATTTATCCAAATTCCTCAGAAAATATGGCTCTATCACTTTTGGCATTCAATAGTTTACCTTTGTTTGTTGAGATTGGAGTTAATTGGAGTAGCTTTGTATCTGCTTTACAAGAGAATTATCCCGCAACCTATCCTTATACTGTCACATTTGAAAATCTAACTAATGGCTTCGAGGCACTAATGATGTACAGGGACGAAATATTTACATATACTTCAGAGGGTGCTTTAGAAATTGTGTCTTTCTCATCATATGGACAAGAGTTTTACACTATGAGATTGAATGATTTTGATTACGTTATAGAAGGCTGTGATATTTATGATCCAATTTTAACCATAAATGCACCAATAACCTATAGTTTACATGGTATTCGAGCTCCCGGTATAGATTTGTCTATTGAAGAAGATTATTTAGATACGGTTTGGTATAATCTAAACAATGGAACGGTAAAAACAAATAACTACACATTTACGGGTATAATTTCCCAGAGTGCTTGGGATCAAGTCGGGAATGGAAGTGTGACCATCACTTTTTATGCAAATGATACCAATGGAAATATAGGGATGTCTGAAATAATTTTGAGGAAAGATGCTATATCTCCAATAATAATGATTAATAAGCCGAACATTGGAGTTATTTTTAATACAACGGCTCCTGATTATGACATCCTTATTGCTGAGATATATTTAGATTATGTATGGTATACTATGGATGATGGACTTCATAATTTTAGCATTATAGCATATTCTGGAACTCTTGATGAGAGTCTATGGGATTCTCTTTCTGATGGCGACATCACGATTAGATTTTATGCTAATGATACAGCAGGTAATATAGGAATCTCCCAAATCACAGTCAATAAAGATACAATCTCGCCAGTAGTTGTAATCAATGAACCGGATAGTGGTGATGAATTTACAGCGAATCCGCCCTTATATAATATAGATATTACCGAGTTAAACTTAGATACTATGTGGTATACTCTGGATTCTGGAGCTCATAATTTTACGATCACATCTACTTTTGGAACTATTAATGAAGCATTATGGGATTCTTTACCAAATTGTCTCGTAACAATCACTTTCTATGCAAGTGATTTAGCAGGAAATATTGGTTCAGTTAGCGTTATCGTGACTAAGAATTATCCCACTCCCCCTGAGCCGCGTATCCCAGGATTCAGTCCTCTGCTATTTATCACATTTTCTCTCTTAGCAATTGCAAGTATAAGCTTGTATCGTAAGCAAAAACTAAATTAATTCTTTTTTTTTTAATGATTATTTTATACAATACTGCTTCTATATATGAGATTCTTTATTCAATAATCAACACTGCATATATTCTAAAACTCAATCAAGTATAAAATGTGGCTTTTTTTTACTCTTAAACACCTTCATCTTCAAAAGAAAGTCTATCTCTGAAATCAACCAGCATAAAACATCATAGGAAGGAGTTGTTTGATAAATTTTAGCTGCGTGTTTCATAATTGAATTTTTATCTGTTCTTTGAAAGTCATTTTGGATAAAAAGCTGTCTTTCCGCGAGCATCCAGCATAAATTTTCGTACGATATTTCTTTTTCGGCAAGAAAATAGGCCGCAACACTTATATCTTGCTTGGTATCATTATCATAATTAAACATATAATCCTCAAAAATAATATTGATACTCATTGTAAAAAATGTAATTATTATCCGATATCACAAAGATGTAAGAATTAAATAATTTAGTAATACTAAGCTATAGAACATAGACACAAGACATAGAGTATAATATTCTCATTATAAACATAACTACAGTAGAACTAATTTAATCGAGGGTTGTTATGCCATTAGCTATTAAAGAAAGGACAAAAAAGAGTAAAGCCGCTAAAAAAGATAAACAAAAAAAAGCAAATAAAAATATATATATAAACTTAAGATACTTAACAAACTTAACGAAATCTACATTTATTGTGGTTAAACTGATGAAATTAAACCAATCTATAGATAATTATTTGAAACCTACAGAATTTTGTGATTATAAAAATCCAAAAATAATTGCTAAGGCAGAAGAACTTACAAAAGATGCTAATACTCCTAAAGAAATGGCATTAAACATTTTTCATTTTGTAAGAGACCAGATAAAATTTATGATGATTATTGATAATGATAAAGCATCTGATACACTTCTAAAAAGATACGGTGATTGTGGTACTAAAACAAATCTTCAAATTGCATTGTTACGTACTGTTAATATTCCTGCTAGATATCACCTTGCTTCTTTACGTAAGGAATCAATTAAGGGTATAGTTTCTAAATTTTTTTATATGTTATCTCCAAAAATAATACCACATCATCCGTGGTGTGAATGTTATCTTTCTGAAAAGTGGATTGCTTGTGACACTCTTCTTGATAAAACTCTGGTTGACACTTTATATTTAAAGGGTATTTTTACTAAAAAAGAGATCCAAACAATAGATTGGGACGGTGTAAATAATTTAAATACTATGACCAATTGGATGATAGAAGATAAAGGAACTTTTCATTCTATTGATGATTTATTTTACGAATCCGAAGATGAGTTAAAGAAATATCCAATTAAACTACTGAGGCTGGTGATTAATAGATCTAACAAACATACAGATAAACTTCGAGAAAAATAAAATAGAAAGAAAATTTCCTACTAACCTTTTTCCATTTAAAATATATTGCTAAGCAACAAGCACTTGAAAATTTAAGTATGAACTCCTTCAAGTCGCATTAAATATTTATAAATTATAAAATTAGTTTTTCTTTATGAAATACTCTTTGTTAAAGTTTTGAAAATAAGTATAGAAAATAATAATAAAGTATAAGACATAGACACAAAAGATAAAGTTTAATGATCTCATTATAAATATAACTACAGTAGAACTAATTTAATCGAGGGTTGTTATGCCATTAGCTATTAAAGAAAGAGAAAAAAGGGTGGAGACACTAAAAAAGATGAACAAAAAAAAGCAAAAAAAAGAATTAGAGAGACTTTTAAATTTAGATTATACCGATTACAGCAATATTTTATTAGAATATTTGAAAGACACAAATGATCCTGCAATTATCGATAATCTTCTTTCCATTGGTTCTAAAGATGCGATACTAATCCTTCAAAACTTTCATAGATCCAACAATCGTGGCTATTTTAATTCTCAATGGTTAGGTTATCTTGAAAAAGAATTAGTAAAGATCCAAAATTGGGAAGTATGTTATGATCTAATGTTTGATGACAGCTCATCGTATAAAAATACAGCTAAAAGTATTATTTTAAATCATCCCAATTGGAAATTTGTAATTAAGAATTTTCCAAAAGATTTTATGGAAAAATTTGAACAACACAGATATCCTAGTAATTTTATAAATGAGTCTCAAAAAAAGGTTTGGAAATTTACACTTTCATATATCTCTAAAGAAGAGATTAAAAACCTCATTGTTAAGCTCGAGGAGAAAATTAAAAAAATAGATGAAGATAAAGATTATTACTTGACACACCAAATCTATGGTGATGATTCAAATTATGATTGGAATAAAGCAAAAAGTCCAATTAGAGAGTGGGTTGAATATCTCAAGAATTTACTATAAAGCAAAAAATAACAAGGAACATCATTAAATAAGTCCAGTATGAATTGTATGTTTTCCTCATTAGTAAACATTTAAAGTTTCTTTTCGCTATTTCTAATAGAAAAATAATTTTTTGAAAACATTAACATTTTAAAAATCGTTATATAACTAATATGTCTCTTAATTCGAACAATTTAGAATTTTTTTTTAATCCTAAAACAGTAGCGATTATTGGAGCGTCTGAATCGTTGAAATTTGGCTATGCGATGACTAGCTATCTTTTAAATTCTCATTTTAAAACTTATCCTGTTAATATAAGAAAAGAAGAGGTCTTCGGATATAAAGCCTATAAAAAAATCTCCAATATTCCAGACGAAATCGAGCTTGCAATAATCATTGTCCCCAATGATAATGTTTTAGAAGCGGTGAAAGATTGTGTAGCAAAGAATGTGAAAGGAATTATCATTGAAACTGCAGGTTTTGCAGAGACAGGGATAGAAAAATACGTACGAATTCAACAAGAAATTGAGAAAATCGCAAAAACTTCCAATGTTAGAATAATAGGTCCGAATTGCGTAGGAATCACTAACTTCAATAATAACTTCACAACGACAGACATTGAATTTAATGAATTAAGGGAGGGAGGGAACATTTCGATTATCGCCCAATCCGGAGTGCTAGGAAATGTAGTAATTGACTGGGGCTCAAGCGAGAAAATCGCGTTTTCTAAATCAATAACCCTTGGTAATAAAGTAGATGTGGATGAAATTGATATGCTAGAGTATTTAGACAATGATCACACTACAAAAGTAATAACTCTTTACCTCGAAGGCATTAAAAGAGGTAGAAAGTTACTAGAAACTCTAGAAAAAGTTAGCAAACCAGTAATTATATTAAAAAATGGACGGAGTCAAGCAGGTTCAAATGCGATAAAAAGTCATACAGGGTCAATTGCGGGTGATGATAAAATCTACCAGGCTATTTTTAAGCAATTTTCGGGCGTATTTCGGGTGGATAACTTTTATGAGATGTTTGATATCGCACAAGTATTCGCAACTCAACCATTACCCAAGGGAAGAAATATAGCAATTATAACCGCTTCAGGAAGTTTAGGTTCGTTAGCCTGTGACCAAATTGAGAATATTGGTTTAAACTTAGCTCACTTAAAACCATCAACTATAGAGGAAATGAAGCAAGCCTCGCCTAACTGGACCTCGGTAAGGAATCCGGTAGATTTAGGTCCCTCTCTATTTGCAACATTTAAACCAGCTCTCACCGCTTTAATGAATGATGAGTATGTTGATGCTCTATTGTATATCTTCGCAGTTCCAAGAAAACCTTTAGAGGAATTTTCCCTTACAATAACACCTCACTTTCGAGTCATAAATAAACTGGTATCTCAATTTAACAAACCTGTAATAATTTGTGTATTTGGTTCACGCTGGATATTAAATTATCTCTTAAAAGATTCACCAAAATATAAGATACCCGTAATGACGAGGATAGATCACGCAATCAAGGCATTTAAAATGATGTATGATTTTAGAACCAAAATGAAATAAAAAAAGATTATTTAAAAATCTGGCTTTTTTTCTTGCCATGGAGCAACCTCTTCAAAAGCTTTTGACACTTGCAAGATAGTGAAATCTTGGAATATTCTATCAATTAACTGCATTCCTTCAGATAATCCTTTTTTTGACCAACCACAAGGAATTGAGGAAATCATCAACAAATCTTAATAGCAAATTTTTTCAAGATATTTTCTTTTTCATATCTAATTAATTGTTTAATTTGTAATGACTATGATACAACCACGAGAATTACATGGAAAACGATTATTAGGGTATTCTTTAGGAGATCTAGGGTTAATATTACCGAACACGTTTGCAGGAGTGTTTCTATTCCAGTTTTATGTATATACGGTCAATTTAAACGCATTATTAGTGTCTGTTGGTTTTTCTGCCCAATTAATTATAGGAGCAGTCTCTGCCATTATTTTTGGGGTTATTGTCGATAATAAAAAACCGGGTAAATATGGAAAGCGTCGTCCTTTTTTACTTTTTGGTCTCCCCATATGGTTTATTACAACCATTCTAATATGGTATCCTCCAAATTGCCCTCCTGATAATTCTCTCTATTTACCTACGGCGAGCTTTTTTTGGATTGTATATATAATAAGATCCATCTCACACGCTCTTATTTATAATGTGTATACTTCTATGTTACCAGAACAATCTCAAACATTTAAAAATAGGGAAAGAATTGCCGCTCTCTCCTCATTTTTCCAAATTCTTGCCTCAATTGTAGCTTTAATGTTACCAATAATAGTACAAAGTGTTTTACCGGATCCGACAAGTGTTAAATGGTGGAATCCTTCGGGAGAGATTATTCTGTTTTTTATTCCTTTAATTGGAATATCATTTGCTATCTTTGGAGTAATTACTACTACTTTGGTCTTTAAATCTGTTGATGAGAGTTTTTATAATAATAATTCTACAATGCAGCCAAAAAAAATGAAAGTTATTGATGCATTCAAACGAATGTCAATCCCTATTAAAGATAAAAATTACCTTAAACTTATCATTGCTGGTTTTTTCATCGGAGTAAACTTAAGAATAGTAGGTTTGCTAGTTTTTCCATTTCAGACCTATGTAATGGGCTTTCAATCAGCTCAATTTTACATCTATATCATTATCTCCACTCTTAGTAAATTTATATGGTACATTATATGGAAAAAAATACTTAAAAAGTACGATATCTTAAAATCATATTCTGTATGCATCTTAGTCGCAGTTATTGGTTCTTTTATTGATATTTTTTTCATATTTGGGAATTTATCTTTCGAACTTAGTTTAACTTTATATATTATCTCTTGGACTGCTGTTTTAGGTTCAATGTATGCTTTCCCTCTCTTTTCAATTCCCATCACAGCTTCTCTTGTTCATGATGCTGCTAACCAAAAATCTGAATCTTCTTTTGATGTGGAGATGTCTAAAATATCAGGATCTTATTATGGATTATCTGCTTTTAGTAACACCTTAGGTCCTGCTTTTGCTTCTTTATTCATAGGAGCTATCCTCTCTGGTAATAACGAGACAAATCCCCTACTTATTACAATTATTTTCCTTTCTCTCGGAGTATTTTATTTGCTTGCTTTTCTATTCATCAATCGAATAAAGCTCTCTAAAACATCATATTATTCTAATCGGAACCTATGATTATTAGTTAGTTTCTTCAATAGAAATTTTTGACACAAAAATTCATATGAAATTTGAAAAACATAAAGGACATATTGGCTTTTTTCCTAATAGGAAATTATTAACTGCCTTTTTTGAAATCTTCATATTACAATAAGGACAATTTATTTTATACAATTTATTTTTAATTTTGCGACGCAACCATTGTGGCACAATCTTATTAAAAAACCATCTTGGTAACTGTTTGATAAAATTAGGATTTTCTAAAATGATACTCAACTCCTCCTCATTTAGGAAATCTAAATATTTATTTTCAATTAAGTAGAAGACAACTGAAGGATATCCGCTTTCAAATCTTAGCGCAATCTCCTCTTTAAATACTTTTTTGGCGAATGTATCATTAGCATCTACAAGTGCTTTTAGTAGAGGAAATGCGAGGTTTCTATGCAGAATTCGAGTATCATACTCATTTTCATACCATGCTTGTATATTAGAGCAATGACCCCAGAATTCCGTCTTAGGGTCAATGATATACTTTGAACTTCCTCGCTCTAAAGATCTGTCTAATTTTTCTGCAGCTTCATCAATGGAGTTAATGTTATCATATTTTCTAACATTATCGGTGGATATATTCAATAAAAGATATTTACATTGTTGAAAAAGTTTACCGTTCACATAAATATTAGTACGGTTATTTTCTAGTTTTAAAGCGAGTTTTCTATTAACTCTAAATACAGTTTGCTTAGTTTCTCTTTTTAACTCACTCAAATGTGATTGATCTAATAATGAATTATTTCGATATCGATCGAACATAAGTTCCGTTATAGTTGTGAAAGCACTTTCAACATTTTGACCGGTTCTTGCAGATAATTCAACGAAAGATGATAAATTGTAATATCTGGCTAAATTTTCTCCTTCTTCACGAGCAATTGCTCGATACTGTTCTAAGTCTAATTTAACTCCTACTAACATTATAGGAATATCTCCAACACTCTGTCTTATTATATGAATCCAAGTAGGTAAGTTAGAAAGTGTTGTTGGATTAGTAATATCATACAGAAACATTGCTCCATTTGCTCCCTTACAGTATTGGTTAAGTAAAAATCTAAACCGTTCCTCCCCGCCATAATCCCAAATTTGCAGTTTAACTTTCTTATCTCTATAGAGTGTTGTTTTGGAGTAAAAATCTATTCCTATAGTAAGTTTTAAATCCTCTAAAAAAAATCCTGAAATAAAACGGATTGTTAATGAAGTCTTTTCAGTGCTGGCTTCACCTAACATCATTATTTTGAAAGTAAAATCATAATCCGTCATAGTAATTTCGCAAAATTCACTTCATTTCCCAGTTATTGTTATGATTATCTAAGAATATAAAGTGTCCTATTCTGTCTCTTTTTCGCATGAAGAACAAGAAATTAAATCACCTTTATTTCAAATTTATGTAATTAGCTCCGAAGGATTATAGAATTAAGTGTGAATTCATTTCATTCCACATTAATACTTTTAAACTAAAAATTAGCTTGCCTTAAAGAATTATACACTTCTTTAAGGTATGAAAATAAGCAAATTCGAATTAATCGGGAGTGAGCTCATCCAAGTCGCTTAAATCTAACCCCGAATCGAGTGTATCTGGAATGTCCGATAAGAACTCATCCAAAATCTCCTTTAATTCATCACCAGAACGCTTTAATATTAATCGAATTAGCCCAATATTGATATCTGGATCGGATATGAGTGTTAAAACACCCTTAGGACCACAACTTGATGCAAAAATTTTCCCTCCTGAGAATTCTGACGTAACTATCTCCAAATCGCCGAGCTCCAGGTTCTTTCCTTGCTCTTCGCTGGCACAGAACACAGCACTGGCGATTGCCCCAATTCCGTCAACGTCAGCTGGAAAGTAAGAAAACTTAGAGACACTGGCGATGGTAAGCCCGGTTCGATCGACCAATATTACTTTTTTAATTCCGCTTTCGGATTTGATTATTTTCGATAAAATATTATCAAAACTTTTGGTATCAATAGACATCTTATACACCAATTCTATTATAACATTTAATATAATATTATTAGAATTTTAACTTTAAAACTGTTATTATTATTAAAAAAGTATGGATTTATAAAAATATGTTTTTGTGTAGTAATCATCAAAATAAGCGTGTGAAAAATTGGACATTTAAAATTTTATGAATCAAATTCAGTACTTATGCGAAATTTTGAGTAGGTTAAAGGAGATTATTTTTTTTAACGATGTTCATATAATGATCTCGCTCCCGTCTTAAAACTTTAACTTCTTTTTTTAAATCGAAGATTTGATTTTTAATATCAGCAGATACATCCTCGTTTGCTGTTTGTTTTTTCTTAAAGTTTTGTATTTCAAGTTTTAAAGAGGTTATGGTGTCTATATGAATTGTATTTTGATTTTTAGCCTTCTCTATTTCCGAGTCTAACTTACTTACCATTTTTTCTAAATTAGAAACTTCAGTGTTCAAATTACGATTAATAATTCTCAGATCTTCTTTTTCTTGTATGATTTTTTTGGTTTCTTGTTCTGCTCCATCCAATCCTTGTAATTTTTTCTCTAAATCTTTAATCTGTTTCTCTTTTTGTTCTCCTTCGTTGACTTTTTTGGTAATTTGTGAGGATAAATTTTTATTTTCGATCATTAATTTTGCATTATTTTCGTTTAAATCTGCCATCTGTTGGCTCCATTTTTCCAACTTGATATATTGTTCGCTTAGTTCTTTTTTTAGGGAATCTAATTCAGTAGATAACGTGGTATTTTCTGATTTGATTTCAGTAAATTTATTTGTTAGCTCTCTTATCTTACTTATTTTTTCTTGGAGTAGGGTTTCTAATTCTGTATTTTTCTCGTGTAAATCTTTTAATTTAGTCTTAATATTAGAAGCATCAACTTTCTCATCTGCTACATTTCTAGCATCTTCTTTTTCCTCAATTATTTCACCGTTCTGAGATTCTTTCTTTTTTTGATTTTCTTCTCTAACTACTTTACTTGTCTCTCCTTCAATAGTTTCTTCCCAATAAGGCGTTAATTCACCATTTTTTAGCATATCATAATATTTCCCGAAAATATCATCAAAATTAAGCGCTTCTCTTTTTGGCAATAATTCATATGCAATCCGGCGCATCATTCCCTCAAAATCGTCGATAAGAAAATCATCTTCAGACAAGAATACTATGATGGCATAATTGGGTTTTCCTACATAGTGTCTGAACGAAAATCCCGTGTAAAAGCTTGATACGATAACCTCATCGTTTAATTTCATTTCTAGATAGTTAGGCTCCATTTTCTTTGTTAAATGCTGATCGGATAATGGTTTGAGAACTTTTGGAGTTACTTCTAGAAATTCGCAAATATTTACAGGGAATTGTGTACTAATTGATAGGTTATCATTCTCATCAAATTCTAAAATAATAATACCTTTCAAGAGTGCTCCACATGGATTGATATTTAATTAATAGATTTAGCTGCGGATTAATATAATATAATTTGCCTTATCTATTTTATCTTTACATATTTATAATATTTTATTAAAACATGATCAGTATTAGAGAGAAGTAATTATCTTAAGACGTAGTAATAATATTTAAAAGAATGAGATTTTCATTATAGTTCTGATTTTATTCTTTGCAGTTATTTATCATTTAAGTTAGAAAAGAGGAATAACGCATCAAGGATTCTATTTATTTTATTTTGATCTTGATTTATTTCATCTTTTTTTACTTTGGACTTAAAGAAAGAAGCTTTATCTGTTAATTTAAATCGGTTCATATCTCCTAAAATTTCAACAAATCCTAACTTTTCTAACCTATTAAGATGAATTAAAGCATTGCTATGCTGCAAATTAAAATCATAAAAAAGATCATCAAAACTATAAGGTTTGGTCACTTCATATTCGATCAAAATTTCTAAATCTTTACGAAATTCATCAATAATTGTACTACTTTTTGTATATTGGTTGATCGATACAATTTTGTCAAGAATTTCTGTGATATAATCAAAAGTGTTAAAGAAAAACTCTTCTGCAATTGAAGTAGGATAGATTTTAATTTTTTTTTCTAATTTCATTTCACTTTCTACGAAATCTTTGAATGCTTTGACTTTATGGTGGAGATAAATTCGCTCTATTAAATCAACCTTATGTAAAAATACTACTATAAAGCAATTATTTAACTTCATTTCTCGGTATAACTTTATTAATTTTATAAAGAATTCTTGAATCTCTCTCAAATACGTATTTACATCTAAAACGCAAATAATTAAGTTAGCATTAATGAAAACATCTTTCTCATCAGCAAACCAATTTTTATTTTCTTGTCCTGCTAAATCAAATACTCCTAATTCAAGATTAAAAAATTTAAAGATTTTTGAATTTATACCTCTGGTAGGTTCTATAGTACTATTTATTAATGTAAGAGGGTTTGCCATTTCGAAAAAAACTTTTTTTATAGTGGTTTTACCCACTCCTGCGGGTCCTATAATAACTACTTTTTTCTTTTCAATCATCAATTTATTTAGAAATACTTAAATACGATTAGGAGATTAATTTTTCTACTAATTTCCTAAACTCTTGGACTTTAATAGGTTTCGATACATATTCAGTAAATCCTGCTTGTAATATACGCTCTTTATCACCTTTCATTGCAAATGAAGTAACCGCGATTATCGGTTTATCTTTAAATTTATCTATTTTTCGAAGTTCTGAGCAAATTTCAATTCCATTAATTATAGGCAGTTGTATATCAAGTATTATTATGTCAGGATTACCTGTTTTAATCAATTCTAAACCTAAATCTCCTTGGGTTTCTTCATAAATTTCGACTTCAGGGATTAACTTCAAAATTGCTCTGAATAACTTCATATTCTTTTCATTATCTTCAATTATATAGATATTCTTCATTTTGTAAAATCAACTCGTAGGATTGTGAATAAGTGTCGTTATATTTTAAGTTATAGTACTCATTAATATTACTTTTCTTTTAGATATGTTTATATATATCATTTTTTATGAGTTATTTAAGTTTAAGGTTTGAATTATAGCTATTAAAATTCAAATTCATAAGGAGACAAAAATGGTTTTAGGACTTGTTATTTTTAGTTGGGATAGGAAATTAGGACCTGTAATTGATATGAAGTATCCACTGGATTTTCATGTTTCTAATGATCTTATTAATAAAATCTATATAACATTCACGTATAGTGATGATATACAAAGAGAAGAACTAGTAGAAACCTCAATTACTGATTTTTCAATCTTATCTTATTGTGATAAATCAAAAATTTCAAAAGAAGGATATGAAATAGTATCTATTATTTTAGAAGAAAAAGACAAATTAAATATTCATAAAATTAGATCCAATCTCACAAATTTTTCTCGAGAGATTTTTCAGATCGAAAAAGAAAAACGAAAAAGTTATTTCAATAAAAATTTGGAGATATTTTTTAAGAAAGCAGCAACAAGAAAAATACTGTTGTTAGGTCGAGCAGGAACAGGAAAAACAAGCATTAAGAAAATAATTTTTGAAGGTGTAGATCCTAAAGAATTGCTTTTAAAACCCCTCGAACCTACTAGAGGTATAAATCCTAATGTTTATACATGGTTGGATATTAGATTAGGCATTTTTGACTCTTCTGGGCAAGAGCTCAATTATTTATTAGATCATGAAGAGGAAAATGACTTTCTTATTGCATTTGAAAATACGGATATAATTGCTTATATCATAGATTATAATTCATGGAATTTGAAAAATAAGGAAATAGAAAAAGAAATCCAGAAAATAATGCAGATTATAAAATTAAGAGACTTACAAACAGAATTAGTATTGTTTGTTCATAAAATTGATTTGATTGAAAAACAAAATAATGATACTACTATAAAGAATTTAAAAAATCTTTTCCATGAAAAATTCAATTTAGAAACATACTTCACTAGTATTCACCCAGAGTGGATTTATCGTTTATATGATGCGTTTTATAATATACTAAGTAATTCTTCTCAAGAGACAATGAATTTAAGGTTAATATTAGAAGATCAAATTAATGGAGTTCCAAAAACAATGGTTTTTTTTACTAATTTGCAGGACAGCATTATTGTCCAAAGTATGTCGAATGATTTTAACACAAATATAATAAATCATTCTCATAAATTAATAGCAGAGTTGAATCAGAATTTCGAAGAAATGAGCCGAGATGGAAAAATTGATCACTTAATTCTCTCAAGCGCTGAAAACTTTAACATTATTCTAAATAATTTAAATATGGTAAAATTTGGTCTTAAGTACATGATCGTTATCTCTGAAAGTTTAACAACAAATAAACTTATCTTATTGGTTGGTCAAATTAGATTAAAACTCAAAGATTATTACTATTTAGATAAAAAAGTCGCTTAATATGAATAAGAAAATAATTTTTATCGGTCCTTCTGGAGCAGGAAAAACAACTATTCGAAAAATGTTTTTTGAAGGAGAGAACTCTAAAAAGCTACTTGAATATGCTCTGGAGCCCACTTATGGTGAAGAGTCATTGATATTAAGATTACCAGGTATTAATGAAAATATTGGAATCTTTGACTTAGCTGGACAGGAGAATCATCGCTGGTTGGAAACTGATGAAAACTCGATATTTGTTGATTCTAAATTAATACTAGTGGTAATAGATATCAGTTCAGATTTTGGATTAATATCTGAATTTATAAGAAAAATCGTAGATATTCGAGATCAATTATCTCCAAACTCCATGATTTATGTACTATTGCATAAAATTGATCTTATTGATGACAAAAAGTTTAAAGAGGTAAAAACCAATACGATACTAACATTCTCTGATACAAAACTCTTTAAGATAAAGTTTACAAGTCTAAAAAAGAAATATTTGGTTCATACTTTTTCTGATTTCTTAGAGATCATGAAGTCTTGCCTAATAGAGGAAGATTCTGAGGATGCATTAGAATTTAATGTTATAGATGAGTCAATAAAAATCATCTCAGAAATTAAAAATCAAATTTCGATATCTAAGAAAGTCTTAATTGAAAAATTGAATCGCCCAGAGAAATTGGTAAACTATTTAATAGAAAGTTTAGAGAAAAAGAATCACATTAGTATACAGGATTTAGAAAATGATGAAGTAATCAGTTTAACAGATTTTGGAAAAGATTATTTCTCGAATATTCTTAAATCATTTTCTTCCAAACTTATAGTTGAAAATGAAAATCTAGTAAAATCTAATAAGAATTTATCACCTGAAGAAATTCCATCCTTTATAGGAGCTTTAATATCTGACAAAGATGGAAGGACATTACTCAAAATCGAATTAAATGAAGATTATTTAAAGAAATTTTTGTTTAAAAGAGAAAATCTTGATCCATCGTCTATTCTAGCTGACTTAGATTTAATTCCAATGTTTATTAGTGCATTAGAAAAATTCTCAATGGAATTAAATATTCATGATCTATCTGGATTTAATTTATCTGGAAGTAATTTAAAGTTAAATATAATAAGCTATGATTTATATAATGTAATTTTGTTCATGAATCCTGATGTAAATATTGATCCACTAAAAATAAGAATACAGAATTACTTCAACAATATCTTCGACGAACATAATGAACTTTTTAATAAATGTCTTAAAACGGGACAAACTGATTTATTGTCTCCAATATTAAAAGAGACAAAAAATTGGTTAGAAGATATAAATAAAACTTATCAAAATATGATTATAAACTTAGAAATAATTGATATTGAGCATGCAAAAAGATTATATGATCAAATAGACAACTTGTATGAAAAAGTAAGTCAAACGTTTGGAATAACACTTGATAAAATTAAAAAGCTAAAAGTAAATCTTATGAAAGCAATTTTAGAAAAAAATTATGAAGAGCTAATTAGCATATCAAATCATGCTAAAAAATTAAGTCTAAAATTTGCTGCGTAGACTTTTTATGTATTTAAATTACTGAACTTTTTTATGATTGAGAAACAAAATGTAGTACCAACTCCTAAAACACTATAAAAAGTAATCTCCCCGCCATGTAATTCAATTAATCTTTTAGTTAGCGATAAACCTAAACCTGTCCCGGGAACTGAGCGGACATAAGTTGAATCTACTCTTTTAAAATCTTTAAAGATGATTGGAAAATCTTTAGTATCAATTCCAATACCCATATCTGAAACCTCGAATTCCCATTTATCATTTAATTCTTTAATTTTAAGCGTTATGATGCCTTCAATAGTGAATTTTACAGCATTACTCAACAAATTTAATAAAATTTCTTTAAACCTAATAGGGTCCGCTTCTAACATTTTTTCATTTTCTAATCCTACTACCCTAAATTGTAATTTTTTGTTCCCAATTAATGGTTTTAGGCTTGAGAAAATTTGTTCTATCATAGAATTTAAGGAAAAACTTTGAATTTTCATAGTAATTTGACCAGATTCAATTTTTGATATGTTTAAAATGTTTTTAATCATCTCAAACTGATCCTTTGCTGAAATTTTAATATCATTCACGAATTCTCTTTGTTCAGTATTTAAGGGGCCATAAACTTCCTCTAAAAGTAATTCTGTAAATCCTATTATAGCATTCAAAGGAGTCCTTAATTCATGAGACATAGTTGACATAAATTCTGTTTTGAATTGGGAAGACTTTAAAATTTGATCTACATATTTTTTTTGCTGCTGAAAGGCAAAATTCAAATCTCCTGTCCGAGCTTCAACTTCCTTTTCTAAGTCTTCTTTAAACTTTTGTTCAAGCAGCTCTCTTTTCTTCTTTTCTGTAATGTTTTGAAAAAGAAGTTGAATATATATATTATTATCCTGTTTAATAACTGAAGCCTGTACTTCTAACCAAACGCAATCATTTAATTCAGTTTTTATCTTAATTTCGATAGGTTTAGGAAATTCCTTTTTAAAATAGGCTTGAAAGGTTTTTTTGTAAAAATTCTTCAATTCTATAGGAAATAAATCATCAAAATCTTCTAGTGATTTACCAATAAAGAAATCTTCTTTATATCCGAAAACTTTTTGAGTAGATTGATTAGCATCAATTATAACACCTTTGAAATCAATAAATAATATTGCATTTGGAGAATTGTCGAAAAGATTCTTATATTTGACCTCAACCCATTTACGCAGTTCTATATTATTTAAAATAAGCATTAACGTTTTAGAGTGTGTTGTGGATGGCTCATAAATATTACATCCAAATTCCTTCCAATGGCCCTCATTATTTTTCATCCTGATTTCTAATTGAATGTGTTCCTTGGGGGATTTAGGATCAAATACTTTTTCTAATTTATCGAAATCGTCATGATGAACAAAACTTAGCAGTGAAAAACCTATAACATCTTCAGGATTATAACCTAAGTACTCCAATAACGGTTTTTTGTTAACATTCTCAATATCATAATTTGATTTAATAGTAATAATAATATCATTTGAATTCTCTACTAAGGATTCGCTTTTTTTTTCAACAATTTCTAATTCTCTCGTCATCTTAGAATTTTCTAAGATTTCAGACACGATAAGACATAATAATTTAATTTTTAACAGAATTTTGTTTGAAAAGAAACTATCCTTAGTATCAGATATAAGTCCTATAAAACCCAATAAATTTTCATTGGAATTAATAGGAATAGCTATAAAATATTTAATATTCTTTAATTTTAATAAATCTATAATAGAGTCTGCATATTCCGATTGTTTCTTATCTAAATTTATGTAAACTACAGATTTATTTCTTAATTTTTCATGTAACCAGGGAAACAACTTTAAGCTTAATACATCGGGGAATTCATTATTTTCTACTAAATTTTTTAAGTTGGAATATCGAACAATTTTAGTTGAATTGAATAAATCATCAATAATCGACAAAAAACAATAATCCATTCCGCTAACTTTACATATCAGTTTAATAATACGAGCTAATTTCTTGTCTGCATTAGATTCGGAAGCAATATTATCAAATATTTCAATAAATGAATGGGAATCGAAATCTAGATCAAAATCTTCTTCAATCATTATTTTATTTATACTCTTTTTTTATAATTTCTCTTATTTTGTAATTTTAATCAATTATTAAAGCACGTTTAGGAAATCAAAAACAGTCTCAGATTTCGTTCTGTTTTTATAAACTTTAGGTATGGTAAATGTAAAAGTGGACCCTTTACCTAAAGTACTTTTGAAAGAAATATCTCCCCCGTGTAAGTTGACTATTCTCTTTGTTAAAGCTAATCCTAAACCAGATCCCACTACCGATTCAACATATGGTGATTTAACTCTCTTAAAATCTTTAAAGATTAGATCGTAATCTTTTTCTGCTATACCTATTCCTGTGTCAATAACATTAAATATCCAATAATTAGACTCATCCTTGAATTCAAGGATAATTTCTCCTTCTAATGTAAATTTTATAGCATTTCCAATTAGATTATATAAAATTTGTTTCAATTTAATGCGATCCGCACTGATTACTGTCTTTTTATTAATATATTTATATTCAATTTTTAGATTCTTCTTTTGGGTTAATGGTTTAAAGTTAGAAACAATTTGTTCAATTAAATAAAAAAGGTTAAATTTTTCAATCTTTATTGATAATTCTCCAGATTCAATCTTAGATATATCTAGAATCCTTGTGATCATATCTAATAGATGCACAGAGGAATCTTTAATGTCTGTTATGAAGTCTAGCTGATCTTTATTTACATCTCCATAAGATTCTTCTAGTAGTAAATCTGTAAATCCAATTATCGCATTTAAAGGTGTTCTTAATTCATGAGACATTGAAGCCAAAAACTCTGTTTTAAATTGAGATGTTTTAGCAATATGATCTAAATAGAACTTTTGTTTTTTTAGAGCATCTTTGAGTTCATCAGTTCTTAAAATGACTTCTTTTTCTAATGATTCTTTAAATTTTTCCTGTAACCTTAGAGCCTTTTTTCTTTCTGAAATATCCCTTACAATAGCTTGAAGGTAATATTGCTTTCCATGCTTTTGGCGGTTCAAGGAAATTTCCGCATCAAAAGCAGTTCCGTCTTTTCTGAGATGTTTCCATGTAAAATTTAATGCTTCACCGTCTAAGGCACGATTTATATAATTTAAAGCCATTTCTTTTGATGTTTTGCCATTTAATTGATATAGAGGAGAGAATTCCCATGGAGAGACACCGATGAAATCTTTTTTACTATTATAACCATATATTTTGACAGCCATTTTGTTAGCATTAATTATTCTTTGATTTTCTAATAAAAAAATAGCATCCATAGCGCCATCAAAGATACTACGATATTTTTTCTCAGAATCAATTAATTCAAGTTCAGATCTTTTTTTTTGTGAAATATCTTGTAATATAACTTGAATAAGGATTTTCTTATTGACTGAAATTAAAGTAGTATGCAGTCTCACCCAGTTTAATCTGAAATTATCACTAAGAACTGGAATATCAATTGGATTTACAATTTCCTTATTCAATACTTCTTTTAATTTTTCTTGAAATATGGGTAGATTTTCTTTTCTAATCAGGTTTAAATCGATGATCTTTTTACCTAAAATGTGTGGCTTCTTGTATGGGATATAGTCTAAAACCATTTCATTAACATCAACAATAGTACCATTAAAATCTAAAAGAATTATCATAAATGGGGCAGTTTTAAAAAGATTTTTATATCTCAGTTCTGATTCTTTTAATTTTTCTTCAGTAAATTTTCGTTCTAGTGCATTAGCTATAATCTGAGATGTAAATTGGAGTAGAGATTTGTCATTATAAGTCCAAATTTTTTTTTTTATTTCATAATCAAACCCAATAAATCCAATTAACTCTTGATTACTTAAAATAGGACATGCAATTGTACTTTTTATTCCATTTTTGATCAAATCACTTTTAAGGTTATTAGCTTCGATTGGTAATTCTATGAGATCATTTACTTCAATAAATTCACCGTTTTTAAGTTGGAGCATAACCCATGGATATTGATTTAATGGTTTTTTATTGTAGTAATTAATATGAGATTGAATTCCATCTCTACACCATTCATACGCATTATTTAAATTCATTAGATCTTTATCAACAAGAAATATATATGCTCTATCGACATTGCATTCTATACCAATATCTCTTAATGTAAAATAAATAACCTGATCAATATTTATGTTTCCAACAAAGCGGGAAGAAAGAGAAGTAACAAGTTTTTCATAACTAATTGTGTCGTTAATGATTTTCTCTTTAATTTTTTTATCAGTTATGTCTCGAATTATAGCGACAGCATTCCACTTTCCCTTAATAAACACAGATGATATACTTAATTCAATAGGAATTTTATTTCCATTCTTTTTAATTGCCTCAAACTCTATACATTTCCCAATTAAATTTCCCTTCCCTGAACTTTTAAATAATTCAAAACCTTTCTTAAACGCGGGAATATAATGTTTTGGAGCAAGAACTTCGTGTGCATCTTTTCCAATAATCTCATCTTTTCGATATCCAAAAATTTTTTGAGCAGCATCATTCCAATATATAATTCTTCCATTAATATCAATTTGAACAATCCCATCTTGTGTGGAAGAACTTATCAATTGGAATTTTAGCTCCTCTTCATCAGTCATCTCAGATTTTCTCTGAGTAATTTCATTAATGCTTCCGATAAATCCTATCCGATCGTATTGTTTTTTTCTAACAATGAAACCACAGTCCTGAATAAGCTGATATAATCCATTTTTTTTTTTAATTCTATATTCTAACTTATAATTTTCATAATTTTTACTAGCTTTTATTAAATTCATATTCACAAGTTCTTGATCATCAGGGTGGATTAGATTTAGCCAATTTTCTAGACATACATGACTAAAATTATCTTGGTTATATCCAAGAATAAAATCTATAGGACCATAAAGAGTAAAAATGCTGTTTGTAAAATCAATCTCATATATTAGTTGACTGTTGTTTTCTTGAAAATCAATAATATTGTCACAACTATTCGGAACATTTTTTGATTGATTCCACATTTTAGTACATCATACATTTTAAATAATCGAAACATTAAATTATTTAATTTAAGAATTGTTATCATCTAAGATTAAGAATATGGAGAAAATTTCATAAACCAAACATCCATCTTCTGCCTTTTGTTTATTTTTATGGTTTTCTAAACCAACTTTGTAATAATATCCATTATCTGATAATATATACTTCCTTGTCTTATTTTCAATAGCAATAATTCCTTTAGTTTTTAATTGATTTATATAAAAATTAACTTGCTCATGGCTTAATTTAAGTTTAGAGACTAACTCTTCTATTTGAATTTCTCTATCTTCAGTTATATTCATTAATAAAGAAAACTGGTTTTTAAGATGAAAAAAATTATCACTATCGGGTAAAATATTCTCATAAGGAAGAATCATTTTTAATAATTTAGATAAAACTCGAAAAGTGGTGTAATAATAACTCTCGGTAATCGAAGTTTTGTAAATCTCAAAATGAGCTCCTCGAGGGTGTTGTTTTGTAACAAAATCATGAATAGCTTTAATTTTTTGGTCCATATACGAAGGGCTTACTAAGTCTGCTTTATGTAAAAATGCTACTATATGGCATGAGTTTAATTTATTTTCTTTTTGAATATGATAGATATTAAGAATAAATTGAATTATAGATTCAACCGAATTATGAATGTCAAAGATACAAATAATCATATTTGAATCATTGAAAACGGAATCTTTTGTCTCTGATAACCATAAATCATTTTCTTGTCCAGCTAGGTCAAATATACCGAGTTTATTATTGAATAATGAATATACTGATGTAGTTATTCCTCTTGAGGGATTTATGGGATTTACTAAGAGTGATATTGGGCTATATCTCTCAAAGAAAGTTTTCTTAATTGAGGTTTTTCCAGTCCCTGATGGTCCAACAAATACTATTTTCTTATCGTTTATCATTTTTTAAAATTTTTTTTATTTAATTGCTGATGATAAAGGTGTTTCAAGAGCTTCAATAATATCCTTACATGAATCAAGCATCATTTCAATATAGCTAGAAATCTCATTTTTTGAAATATTACCCTTTAATCCAATCTGTTCTTGTATTATTTCACAAAAACCTTGGATAGTATTGACTCCACTTCTTATTTGTAAATTTATGGATTCCAGTGGCAGCACTTCCCCTTTCTTCATATATATTTCGCTTACTTCTTTGAAAAAGCTCTCAAAAGCAGATTCATCATCAGATAAAATTAAATTTGTATCAATTTTATGAAAAATCATACCTATTCTTTTGAGATGCAAAATAGGAATGAGAGGATATTCAACATCTCGCAAAATTATAATAGCATATAACTGTTTTCCCCCTCTTGCACTTGAATCTTTAACTTCAATTTTATATACTTGTGAATAAAATTGATTGAAGTCTAAAATAACAAATTTATTTTTAGTGTTTAACGCATCTCGCAATAAATTCCTAATAAAAATTACGTCTTTTAAAACTACGGAGGAATATAATGAACGCGGTCCTAAAATATGATCATACTTTCCTATTATTATAATAAAGGGAAATTTATCTAGATCTTCCTTGAATTGAAAATAGGGTTCTTTTGAGTTATCATATAACTTTTCTTGACCTATATCTTTTCTTATTATATCATCCATAATTATCATTTAATTTTGTGTAACTTAACTGACATTTTGGTATAAAAAAATGCAAACAGTGACTTTTGTTATAAAAACCCTTTATCCTTTTATAAGAATTATAATAATTTACATATTTAAGATTATGTTTTATAGTGTTTTGCGTTCTCTGTGTACAAAAAAAAAAAAGATTGTGTTCACTTTTCTAAAAATTTATATAAATTAAGTATATTAATTTACTATGTCAGAATCTTCAAAGATTATAATCAAATACTTTTGTGATCGGTTTTTAGACATTGATTACTATCCAACCTCATTAAAAACTGTCCTTGACTTGGAATTAAGTTTTTTAAAAGGAATAACTGATGATCAGTTAAAAAAGTTCTTAAAATTGGATATTACGACTCTAAGGGATTTATCAGGAGTTAATGGAGAAGATTATGAAAAACAAGCAAAAAAGGTTAATTTAGATTTATCGACTTTTAAAAACGCAATTATCGCTGCTTACTTAGTTGCTAATTCTTGGAATAAAAGAAAATTATATATGAAAAAGCCCAAAATGAAAGTGGTTATAGCAGGTTTAGATTATGCAGGAAAGACTTCCCTTATGAATCGTCTTATCAATGATTATAATTATAATGATATGATAAATTTAGAACCAACAATTGGTGCTAATGTTGAGGAATATCAATCAGAAAGGTTAGATTTAGTTTTATGGGACTTAGGCGGCCAAAAGGACCATATTAATGAATATCTAGCATCACCAGAAAGATTTTTTGTTCATGTAGATGTAATGATCTTTGTATTTGATTCTCAAGATGATATTCGATATGATGAAGCTCTAAAATATTTAAGAGATCTAATTGATATCTTTGGGTTTTTAAATGAATTACCATATATAGAAATATTACTTAATAAAGCGGATTCTGATGTAGTTAAAGATCCTGATTTTCAAATAAAATTAGAATATTTAACAGATAAAATTTCTAAAGTTTTTATGGAAAGCGAAAAATCATGGAATTTTGAAATGATTCCCACTAGTATTTATAATTATTACTCAACAGAGCCTGAAATCGCAAAAAGTATTAAAAGTATTTTTTCTAAAGAAAAAGATGTGCTTGATACTGGTACACTATTGCCAGATATTAATGAAAAACTGCAAAAGATCTTAGATATTAACTTAAAATTAATGGATAAAGTTGTTGTAGAACTTAGTGAGGTTAAAAGGGTTTTACATCAAATTACGCCATCAGATGTATCTCAAACACTTTTTTCAATACCCTTTGAAAAAGTACCTATTGATTTTATATCTACCAATGATATAAAAGAAGAACAAAGTAAACTGAAGAAGAAAAAGAAAAAAGATTCCGCAATAGATATGAAAAAAGTAAAACAAAAGAAAAGTTACGGTCCACCTAAAAGATTGAAGGAATTACCTAAACCTACTGAAGAAGTGGTTAAATTAAAAGAATCTGAAAAAATTACAATTGATAAGATTAAAGAAGCTAAAGCACAACTTACTTCAGAGATTACTGATAATATTGAATCAAAAAGACCACCTATGGCTCCTAAAGTAAATCAAATAACATTAAATATGCTTAAACCTCCATTACCTCCTCCAAAACTCACATCAAATTCTGAGGTAGGACAAGAAAATGTAAGAACTCAGGTTATCTCTGAATTAAAAGAGATGTTTGTGAAAAGAGGTTTAGTTTCCAGATGATCTCCAATGTAATAATGTAAGACAAAAAATATGATTAATATAAATGAGATTAATTTATTATATGAGTTAAAGCATTATTTATTTGCATTTCATCATTTGCTAAATAGCATTGCTTAAATATCGAAGCAAAAAATGCGCGATCTTTAGGATTAAAATATTTATATCCAAACTTTTGCCATTCTATGGTCTTATTTAAAGGAGCAACCAATGAAATCTTACTTTTTACTAGCTCAGTAAGCAATAGTGGAATTTCTTCTTTTGTATTAACATTTATAAGATTAAGAACGACATCATCATTGAAATAATCCCAAGATTCCTTAAACTGCAAACAAAAGCTTTTAATATCAACACGATTGTTAATGATGAGTTTAGCTAACCCTGAAATCGCAAGTTCATTTGGACTTTGAGTATTCATTGGATTGGAAATGATCGTACTTGGTATGACTTTCTCTTGACTACTTATTTGTGGAAGATTGTATTCCGGCAATACACGTAATTGATTCATCCCAAGAATATTTCTAACATCTCGGATTGATCCCCCTGTATCAAAAAAGCGTTTATTAATAACATATATCAGTAGTTTTTCGGCGTGAATATCTCCAAAATAGGGATAATCTGATGCATAGAGGATATATTCTGACCAGTCTCTATTATCGACGGAAATTTTATTATGTGTTCGAAACCATTTCCGAAAATCCTCAAGAAAATTTCCTGCACCTTCACCATGGAGCATGGATAAATCTCCATAAGTGTTTGGTTGGACAATCGCATTATATACTTCATAATCTCCAATATTTCCCTGGGCAAAATGCGCAATAATAACTTTAAAATGCGGTAAAAGATTCGGATTATTCTGTAAGATTGCACTTCGGGTGGATTTTACTAATTCCGCAATATCTAAAATTGATCCTCTCCCCCGTGTATCAAATATTACTGGCATTGAGTGTTTTGCTGCCTCGAGAAGAACATTAATAGCTTTCGATGACTTAATATCATCAATCCAGCGTTCGGAACGGGGATGTAGTTTTAATCCTCGAAGTCCTAACACTTCCCGTGCATAGCGAACCTCATTTACTGCTTTTTGTCCTTCCATAGGATCTACTCGAGCATACCCGATTAATTTCATAGAAAATGGAAAGCGGGTGGTAAATCGCGATATATTAATATTACTTGCGCGGTATAACGCTTCAGGATATTTATCTCGAAATACATCTTGAAACGGAAATACAACACCTTGGTCTATAAACGAATAAAACTTCGCTTTCTCTTTTAGGTCGGAATAACGTTTCCCGAGTTTTTTAAGGGCACTATATAGTTTGTTGGTAAAGGGATACGGGGTAAATGACCAACTTAGTCTTGCTGGTGCTCGATCTATAGTAGTATTAAAAGATTGTTCTCCATTCTTTTCCCAATCCGCATTTATTCGACCTTGAATATTCCCCCAAAAATCAAAGGTACCCGTTCCTGGAGCGAGAGGATTCATCATAGTAGCGCCATCTACATCTTCACCTAAGTGAGAATGAGCATCAATTACAAAAATATGTTCAATTCTTTTTTTTCCGCCTTGTTCTATTGTTGCTGTTAACATTTTTTCTAATAGTAATGTAAATATCGTTAATAACTTACTTTACATAGATTATCTAAAAAATTAGATTTAATCTTTTGGATTGCAATTTATAAAACTACAAACTATTAGAAAACTTAGGATATTACTTATGAAACTAGGGTTTATAAAATTTTGAAATCTATTTTTAATTTGATTAGAGATGAGTAATCATAGCGTAATTTAAATATCTTCAAAGTTTAATGAAAGAATAATGATATCTGAAAAGGTAAAGATACAATTAATATTCGTAGGAAAACCTCAATGGGAAGCTGGTTGGCCGTATATAGGCTATAATAATGAACTTTTAATAAAATCTGTGAATGATCATTTAAATAGTAAATTTCCTGAAATATTATTTTCTAATAGTGATGTTATTACAACCTATGATGTTAATTTAGTAAATGAAATCAAAGAAACCATCAAAAAATCTGATGCTAATATACTCTTTACTATTGGGCATTATGGAGATCCTGGGATTGTCCAGGCAGGAATAGAGTTTATCGAACTTAAAAAACCAACTATTTTAGCTAATTTTATTTATCAAGGAGATCATACATTTATTAAAATCCTTTCTAGTATTAAAGCTATTGAATCTACAGTATACCCAATATCATCCATCAATCTTGAGGATTTTGATAAATCTATCGAAACATTAATAAAATTAATCAATATGCAAGGAAAAAGAGTGTTATTGTACGCTCCCGATAAAATCAAAATGGATTGGAAAAGAATTTTGGGATTATTTAGTCCAGAACAAAACCGTATTAGAAAAGAACATCCTGACTTTCTTGAACAGGTATTAAGTCTTAGCTCCGACCAAGAATTTGAATTTTATACAGATATAGTTGGAAAGGATCAAGCACATCAATGGAGAAGAGATGAAGGAAAATATATAAAAAATCTTAAAGATATTTTTGGCATCGAAATGGTTAAAGGTAATCCTGATGAAATTCTGGAGTTTTATGATAAAGTAAATGAACAAGAAGCACAAAGTATTGCTACAAAATGGAAAGAAGAAGCACTTAGAGTTGATCCTAATGACAAAACGGTTTTAAATTCAGCAAAATTATATTTAGCGTTAAAGAACTTATTACAAGAAAAAGATTTTGCTTTTTTTACTCCAGATTGTGGTACATTTTTGCTAACTGGAAAATTGCCTGCGTATCCGTGTTTAGCTTTCATGGAATTAACAAATGACAACATTTATGGTATATGTGAATCCGATATGGATTCAACTGTCAGTTACATTTTTGGTTTAAGTATTACTGATCGTCCAGGATTCGTCTCCAACCATACTATTGATACATTAAATAATCAAATTACTTATATGCACTGTGTTGCGCCAAATAAATTATTTGGGGTAGATGGTCCAAAATCTAATTATGAAATAGTATATCATGGAGAAACGCATTATTTAGGAGCCTCTCCGCGTGTTAAATTTCCTATTGGAGAAATGGCTACAACTATAAAAATAAGTGTGTTAGAGAAGAAAATAGCAATTCGAACGGGAAAAATAATTAACAATCTTGTGGATGATAGAGGATGCGTCTCAAAGATGCTAGTAGCTACTAATGTAAAAAAAGTAATAGATAATTATGATTGGGAAACTTTTGGATGGCATAGGGTTACATTTATAGGAGATTGGAAAGAAAAATTCATTATTGGAGCTAAGATATTAGGTTTAAACATTATAGAAGAGGATAAATAATTTTACTTTTTATTCTCTCATTTCTTTTGGGAGAGTTAGCACTCCTGTTAAAGGATTATTAAGTGGATCTTGACAGTACTCTATAGTGAAATATATTAAATCATATAAAATATTGGGGTCTTGTCCTGATTTCTGCTTATAATCATAAAGAGATAATTGATATTCAGCTTCAGTTATTGGAGGCTCAGCATAACTTACACCTCCAAAAACGCTCTGCAAAACCGGTTTTAAAAAGGGAGAATAGAGAAAGCCAAGTTCTTTCAATTCATCTTTAAGGTAGAAGAACATTCGCTGGACAGCCTGCGTCATATATCTAACTGGTTGATTTTCCGGACCTAAGTACTGTTCTGCAAATACAGGATCATAACTTGCTAGTTGTTCGCGTGTAAGGTTTTGAGGTCGGAATAGCGAGATTAAACCTCGTTCGATTGATGTTTTTCGATTATAGGCTATGGTTTCACTTCCCGCATCTGGTACCCATACTCCTTTTTGTAAGAGTTTGCGAGCTTTGTAACATAATGCTTGTATTAAAAGTGCAATTCCAATCCTTCTACATATTGATATCTGAGCGTCGCTTACTCGTATTTCGATTGTCCCCCAATCGGTAAAAGGAAATACGTCTTGAAATCTTCCGTCCTCTAAACTCGCCTTTTGGACAACTTGGAGGAAATAATTAATGGATTCTTGATCGGAAGATGTTAAATAAGGGATAAAATGTTTTGGATCATTATTACTTAACATAGTGCTATTATATTTTAATCGTAAAGATCTGACACAATTAGGTGCTGTAATCCTATTATTAACCACTTTGATCTCATCAGTTGGTTTATTGTTGATTATCGGGGAATTACAAGTAAGAGAAATGATATGTGGTATAAAGTTACGTATCATACAATATGCCTGTATCTTCTCTAAATCTGACTGGAAAGTGCCAAGGTGGCTATGATCTGCTTGACTTAGACCTCTCATATACTCTTTTGCCGCTGGATTTATAGCAGAAGCGATGATATGTAAGTCAGAGGGTAATGTAGTCTTCGCTAAAAGAAATAAAGTACTTGCCCAGTATGCTAGCTCTTCCACAAATTCGCACGGGGGAGTTACAAGTTCTAAGATATAGGTGACTGCGGTAACATTACCATCTCTAGCGAAGGTATCAATATCGACGGAAGCGCTATCTCCTAATTTATAACGTATTTGCATAGCGTACCCTTTTTCTAAGTCATCTCTTCCCCAAGGTCGAGCTAAAACTTTCTCTCTAATATAATCAGGGACTGGTAGAAAATCGCTCCGTCCTTCATATAAGACTTGATCCATTATCCGTATGGCATCTTTTACGATCTCTTTCATCCGGAACACCATCTCATCTCCCGGAGGATAATTTCCATTATCATCAGCGATTATTAATTCCATTTCGATACCATGGGTAAAGGGCAATGGCGTCCAATTCTGAATATCTGCGAGAATTTCTGCCCAAGATCTTTCAGGTATATGAACTTCGCGATAATCAGTGCCCACAAACAATTTGTCTTTCGATCTATCGATTTGCTCACCGATATATACTCCTTGAGGTAAACTTTTTGCTCCTTTACCTTTCGTTTTTTGTTTTGAAACTTTGCTTGATCCTCCCATGAACTGGGAAAACGTATCAATTTCGGTATCAGACCCTTTCTTTTTTTTCTTTTTTTTGTCTTTACCCACAATCCTCACTTTTATTATTACAATAATGATTCAATAAACATTTTAAAAAGATCGTAATCGTTCAAAAATTCATAAGATAATACAAGATTAACAATATCTGCACCCATAACTCCAAGAGTATTCTGTATTGGTTCTAGTGATGCCCCCCCCTTAAACACTCCATCATCAATTAATATGGTGGCTTTACTACCTATTTTACTCTCCACTTTTGATGTAATCATGCTAAGAGAGCTTGAATTAGAAGCAAAGATTATTGTTGGTTTTCCTAAATAAGGAATAAAATCTAAATTGAAAATTATTAAATTTTGGTTTAATTTGCTAGATGGAAAGAATTGTTTTAATGTTCTTTGAATTACAGATAACTCTTCTTGATCGAGGTTGTTGATGGAAGGATAAATGTAATATGCAATTGATTTTTTTGAAGTATATTTTAAGTCTGTATAGACTCGATCTAAAAATGGAAAAATACTAAAGTTTAAGCTAAATAATGAAATGAAAAGGATTTTAAAATCAAAATCATTCATGAGAGCATTACTACTGGCATTACCTCCAAGTAACGCAAACTGCTGGAGTTCATTGGAAAGGTTTGAGATGTAAGTATTTAACGAATAAAATTGTGAAAAAATGGTAGTGGTTTCTACTCTGGTTTTAACTTCATTAACCATTTCGTATATAAGATCGAATAAGTCTTTTGCCAATTTTTCTCTGATATCTGGAGCAGTAATCTCTTTAATAGCATTATCAGCTGTTTCTGGACAATCTAATTCTGCAATTATACAAATCGCATTTTTCAAATAAGAATATGCTGGGTTTTTAAATTCATTTTCGGATAAATTAATTTGCGATGAGTTTTTAATAATTTGATCAATATACTTTACAACTTGAAGAATTTGCTCATTCTTTTTAGAAGTTTGCAATTCCTTCATCAGATTAAATAATACCTTAACTTTAAGAAACTCCTCACTAATTAAATACGAATATTTAAGTGCGATATCAAATTGGCTTTTGTAACTTTTACTTATTATATCTGTGATCGCCTGATCTCTCGAAGAAGGTTTGGAAATTAAAGATATTATTTTGGAGATTTCATTAGGATTAATATCTACATAATCATAAGCAATTTCAGACAATACCACATTGCGTTTAGTTTCATCATTCAAATTTTTAATGATTTGTAAACTTGCATCTAAATTTTTAACTGAATTGACTCGAATCAAATCGTAATAAAATTGAGTCTGTTCTTCTTGTTTTGATAGTCTTAACGCAGATTCTAGCGCTTTATACATCTCTCCGACGGCTAAATAACCCTTTGCGAGCTTTTTATATTGCACATCAATCTCTCTAATATTAACCTTCACATCGGAAGAAACTTTACCATTTTGATTGTTATTACCTTTTTGTTGCACTTGGTAAGTATTAATTAAGGATGCTAAATCTTTTTCAATTTTCTTTACATCACTTTTAGACACTTCGATAATAAAGTCATTTCTATTGAAGTTATCTACGGTTTTAGAGCTTAAAATCTGGGTTTTTGCTAATATTTTTTCTATTTTACTGCTAGAGATAGTTGTTCTTAATTTCTGTACTTTTTCAGTATATTCAATCAATTTCAACCAATAGATATTGATAATGAGTTTACCAAATCCATCCGCTTTTGGGATAAGGTTTAAATTTATTTTCCGTTGTTCTCCTGCTTTTAATTTGATATTAGTGTTAAATTCCTCAGGAGAAACTTTTATTTCAATATTTTCTCCTTTAAATTCAAATTTAAAGTCTGCTTCTTTGTTTAGATTATTTACTACTTGTAAAGAAACCGCATTGTCGATATTTGGAATTAAAATATTTTGAGGAAATTTAGAAACGGTTAAAGATACAGCATTGTGTGAGTCTGAAATAGTCATATTAATGTCGGCTTCTTACGGTTGTGTGTTTTAATAATTTTCCATTTAAGATAATTATTTCGTTTATCGAAAATTATGAATTTTGAGATATTACCTTAATATCCTCAATATAAAAATATATTTTTTTAAACTTTTACTTTCAGAATGCAGTTTATTTTCCCTTTCTTCTGTTTCTCATTGCGAATTCTTTTAAATCCTCAATAACCATTTCACGACTATAATCTGGCCATAAATCCTTTCTAAATTTAAACTCAGCATATGAAGAGTCCCATAATAGAAATCCTGAAATCCTTGCTCCATCCTCCATACCAGTTCTTATTACATAATCCACTTCTGGAAAATTATGAGTATATAAATATTTTTTTACAAGATTTCGATCTATTTCTTGTACCTTCACATTATCTTGAATTATTTTTTTTACCGCATCTACAATTTCTTCTTGCCCATCATACATAATACATAAATTAATGAAATTCTTATCGTGATCCTTCGTAAATTCAACTAATTCTTGAATTTTTTCTCTAACTTCTTGCGGTAATAAATGTACCCTTCCAATAACGTTAAAATTAACCTTTTCTTCTTTTACCGTTGCTTCTTTAATCACCGAATCTACCGCATCCAAGATAATTCTAAAAATATAAATAATTTCTTGTTGCTTCCGTTTTTTAACATTTTCAAGAGAGAGCGCATAAATACTTAAATAATGGATACCCGCTTCAAAAAAATCAAACAACCTTTTTTTTAAATTTTCATACCCAATTAAATGACCGATATTCAAATTAAGAAGGTTCTTTTTAGCCCATCGACGATTTCCATCAAGTATTAGACCAATGTGTTTCGGTAATCTACCTTGGGGGATATCTTTGAGCTCTTCCAAAATGCCAAAACCTTAGGGAGTAAAATTATATCCTTTCATACAATTAAGAATATTATTATAATTAAATATATGAAATTTGACTCTTATATCTTTTTTTAATAATTTTTGTGATAGTATTTGTCATAAAAGAAGAAAAATTCAGTTTTAAAAAAGAAATTTTACTCAGTTAGAATAATGTGGAGGTAAGTGAACACCAGTGTAAGGATGGGGGGGTCCTTTAACTAGAATTCAAGTGACTCTTGATAAGTATTTAGTGTTGTACTGTTTTATGAGCTTGGTATATTGGATTGGATTTCAGACTTCAATTTATGCACTCCAAGCTCCATTGCTGTCAAAGTTGAAATTAATTTAGTGTGATACAACGATTTTTTTTCCCTCTTTTAGGTAAAACTCCTTTAGTTTAAGAATCTCTTTCTCTGATACTTTTGTTCTATAAATCCCTAAGTGATGAAATTCTTTAAGTTTTTTATATAATAACTCACCTAAAGACCCTAAGGGATTTTCCCATATCGATAAATAAGATAAATTTGAAAGCTCGCCAACGTTTTTAACTTCTCTAATCAGATTATTGTTTAGACATAACGAAGTCAAATTCTTTAGATTATCTAATCCTTCTATCTCCATAATTTGATTCCCAATTAAATATAGAGATAGTAGATTATGAAGGTTATCTAATCCCTTCAATTCCTTAATCTTATTAAAATTAAGATTTAAACTCTCTAAGCTCTCCAATCCATCTAATCCCTTTATCTCTTCAACTTGATTATTGGAAAAATCTAAGTACTTTAAATTCTTCAGATTATCTAATCCTTGAATGTCCTTAATCTTATTTTTTGATTGTAAATGTGAATCCCCAAAATGTAATTCATGCAGATTTTTCAATCCATCTAACCCCTTAATTGTTACAATCTTATTCCCTGCCAAGTTTAGCTCATATAATTTGCTTAGATCTTCAAGCCCTTTAATCTCTGTAATATCATTTCCTAACAAATTAAGCTCTTCTAAGTTTGTCAACCCTTCAAAACCCCCCGTGTGAATCAGTCCGCATCCGGTAGCCCACAAACCTCGCAAATTACGCAGATTTTCAAGCCCCATCACTTCTCTCAAGTTATTTCCACTGATGTCGAGTCCTCGAAGATTTACACAATTGAATAACCCTTCTACTTCTCGTAAATCCCTTATGTCATAATTTATGAGTTCCAATGATCCATATTCTATTGGAATCTTCTCCCCCTTATAAACTACGAATTCTTCTTGTCCCAATTTCTTACACCCTCTTCTAATAAAATCTGTCATACTAAATAAGCATTAGCTCATATTTAACTGTTTACCCTCCTAAAGTTAAGTAGAACAAGAGGATATCTTTTTTTTAAATTATTTTCATACGGAGTTGCGCAAAAAAATTCACTATTAATTAATTGTACCACATTTCAGAATATTAATAGTTAAAAGTATGAATATATAGAGAATATTTATAAAGCATCATAGGTGAATTATCTAAAAACATTTAGTAAAATACTAATTTAATTAAATACTAATTTGATTAAAATACAAAAAACGTGTATATAAAGTGAATGACTTATGATATCTAATGAATCTTTATTTTCGAACATTGGCATCGATTCCGCGGGATTTTATGCTCCAAAAGGTTATATGAAACTGTATGACTTAGCATTGGAACGGCACGAGGACCCTGATAAATATAGGAAAGGTCTAATGGCGTTAGAGATGAGATTGCCAGAAGTTGATGAAGACATTATTTCAATTGGTATAAAAGCGGCATATAATGCACTTTTAAAAGGGAAAATATCTCCTAAAACTATTGATGCAATATTCGTTGGAACTGAGACGATTACCTATAGTGTGAAGAGTGTATCGAATATATTTGCGGAACTCTTAGGTATTTCACCCAATTCTATAACTCAAGATTGTTATAATGCATGTGCAGGTGGAACATTAGCACTTCTAAATGCAATCGCTCTGATTGAAAAAGATGTGATAAAGCGTGCTCTTATTATAAGTGCAGATATTTCATCATATGGACTCGGAACTCCAAGTGAACCAACTCAAGGTTCAGGAGCAGTTGCTTTAGTGATCTCAAAAAATCCTAGGGTTGCTGCTTTTAGTGAAAAGTTTGGCAAAGTATCAGGAAATGTCGATGATTTCTTTCGACCTGCCTATGAAAAAGACGCTAAAGTATTTGGACGTTATTCTGTGGACACCTATCTTAATTTCCAATTACAAGCCTATGATGATTTAATTAAAAGTACAGGAGATTTTCATGCTGATTTTTATACGTTTCATGCACCCTTTTCAAAATTACCTATTAAATGTATGCAACAAATAATTCAAAAACGTTGGATTAAGCACATTAATAATCTTCCTAAATTGAATAAAAATCAAATAGGATCATCTATCCTGAAAAAACTCGATTATTTTATGCATGATATTACCGTTTTACCCGAGTGGTTATATCTGAAGCTTAGAGAGAGAGGATATTCTTCAGAATCATTAGAGAAAATATCTTATAAGCTTATAAGGAATATTAAAGGGAAGGTCCTTCCCCAACTGAGAGTTCCCTCTCATTTTGGGAATATGTATAATGCGTCAATCTGGGCTCAAATAATATTTATTCTAGAGGAATATGCTCGCATGAATGATATCATCTATTTCGGGTCTTATGGTTCAGGAGCTACTTGCATTTCTGGGTTATTAAAAGTTCAACCAAAATTTAAAGAAATTGTAAGTCAATCACCTAATATTAACGATTTTATTAATAATAAAGTACGAAAGTCTGTAAAGGAATATGAAATCTTAAAAGAAGGAAAAATTTCACCAAAAGTAGTATTAGGTGAAATTGTTGAACATGAAAATAATAATAATCGAGGGTTTACCCTTCATATTTGTGATAAAGGCTGCATTATCCCTAGTATAAAAGGATTAGATCATTGTCCTAAGGGTCATAGTGGTTTTCACGAGATGTTCTTTCCTCTTTTCGCTGTTTTGAAATCGACACCAATAGCCCATACCAATAATGGCGATCTCAGTCATCTCATGAAAGGTTTAGTAAGAATCAATGGCGATGTGTCAAAAGGAGCAGCATTAGAATATGAAATGCGGCGTATACAAAATAAGAATGAAACAAATCCAAATGCTATTGGTTTATTAAATTGGACACCAGTTTATATTCCTACTCATATTATTTATTAAATAATTTTTTATTGTTATGATCAATCATGTTTTATTTTATTCCTCTTTTCCAACCATCTAATACATTTCTACAGTTTAAGAAATGAAAGTAAAATAGAAGAAAGTGAAGGTATAATGAAGGAATTTAGATCTGACATTTCTGGTTTTTACAAACTTTCTATTGAAGAAAGGTTGAGGCTTCTTTCTGAGCTTGTAGATCTTACACAAGAAGAGCAATTACTTCTGCAAAATTTGGGTTACTTTAAACCTTCTCAAATTGATACTCTTATAGAAAATGTAGTAGGAAGTTTTCAGCTTCCGCTTGGTATTGCCTTTAATTTTAGAATTAATGACAAGGATTATTTAATCCCTATGGCAATAGAAGAACCCTCAGTTGTTGCTGCTGCATCAAATGCTGCTAAAATGGCAAGAAAACATGGGGGGTTTCATTCAGAAAAGGTTAAGTCTGTTATGATCTCCCAAATTCAAATTACACAACTACAAAATATTGAAGAAGCTAAAAAATCTTTAATTAAGAATAAAGATGCTATCTTGAATTTAGCTAATGAACAAGACCCTCTTCTTAATAAATTGGGTGGAGGAGTATTAGACCTGGAAGTTAGAGAAATTGCGACCCGTAAAGGTAAAATGTTAATTGTACATCTCCTTGTTAATGTGTTAGATGCCATGGGTGCCAATGTAGTGAATACGATGGCTGAAGCAGTCACACCTTACTTAGAGAAACTTACTGGAGGAAAAGTATATTTACGTATTGTTTCCAATTTAGCCACTGAGCGAATTGCTAAATGTAAAGCAGTCTTTGATAAGGAATTATTAGGAGGAGAAGAGGTAGTCGAGGGCATCTTAAATGCCTATGAGTTTGCTCTTGCAGATCCCTATAGAGCAAACTCACACAATAAAGGGATAATGAATGGTATTTCTGCTCTGACCTTAGCTACTGGGAATGACACCCGTGCTATTGAAGCAGGAGCGCATGCCTATGCCTCACTAAAAGGGAAGTATGAACCTTTAACAAAATTTAATACAGATTCTGATGGTAATTTGATTGGAGAGATTGAATTACCATTAGCTTTAGGGATTATAGGCGGCATGACAAAGGTACATCCCATGGCAAGACTCGCTTTAAAAATTTTAAATGTATCATCCTCAGAAGAATTATCACAAGTTGCTGCAGCTCTTGGTTTAGCTCAAAATGTAGCGGCTTTAAGAGCATTAGCTTCTGAGGGAATTCAAAAAGGTCATATGGCATTACATTCTAGAAACATAGCCAAGATTGCAGGTGTGCCAGATAGTTTAATTGAAAAAGTGGCACAAAAATTAATTCAAGATAAAAAAATACGTGTTGATTACGCAAAAGAAATTTTAAATAAAATAAAGGAGGGAGAAATACTGTAGTTTTATAAAAAGTGTTTCTTTAACTCCTTTAAGAAAACCAATTTTATCGAAAAAGTAGAACTTCATATTAAAAATTGAGATGAGATATATTGGCATTTCGAGATTATATAAAAAGAATCGAAGAGGAAGGACTTCTTCGAAAAGTAGATGTTGAAGTCTCTAAGAAGTTAGAGATTTCTGGCATTTTAAAATCAATCGAACCAACTCCCGTGATTTTCAATAAAGTAAAGGAATCGCAGTATCGAGTTATTGGTAACTTGTATTCTACCAAGGATGCAATTGCTTCATACTTCGGACTGACTCCTGCCGATCTCATACCCATGCTAAGCAAGGCAATTACAGAGCGATCTGACCCTGAGAAAGTATCTAGAGCTCCTTGTCAAGAAGTAATAGAACCAGGGGTGAATTTAGATGAATTACCTATCTTATTCCATTGTGAAAATGATGGAGGAAACTATATCAGCTCAGCAGTGGTTGTTACAAGAGATCCAGAATATGGTCAAAATTTAGATTTTCATAGAGCTATGCAATTTTCTAAAGAAAAATTCTCTATTAGAATTGTTAGTGGACGCAATTTTCATACATTTTTAAAAAGGAACGATGAGCTTGATGTAGCTTTCTGTATAGGAAATACTCCAAACATTATGATAGCTGGAGCAACTTCAGTTGAAATTGGAGTTGATGAATTAACTATTGCAAATGCATTAGAACCTATCAAGGTTGTGAAAGCAAATTCAGTAGATTTATACATTCCCGCAGACGCAGAATTTGTGCTAGAAGGAAGGGTTTATTTAAAAGAGAAACATGCTGAAGGTCCTTTTGTAGATTTAACTGAAACGTATGATATTATTCGAGAGGAACCCGTATTTGAAGTAAAAAAAATTACCCACAGAAAAGATGCAATTTGGCAAGCGTTATTGCCTGGAGCATTAGAACATAAAATTTTAATGGGAATGCCGCGAGAACCCACTATATTTAAAAAGGTGAACGAGACGGGTGTTAAATGTTTGGATGTAAATGTAAATCCTGGAGGGTGCTCATGGTTACATGCGATTGTTCAAATTAATAAAAAGTCTGAAAATGATGGTAAAAAGGCAATCCAAGGAGCCTTTGAGGGCCACACAAGTTGTAAGCATGTTTTTATCGTCGATAGTGACATAAATATTTATGATCCCCTTTCTGTAGAATGGGCAATGGCAACTCGTTTTCAGGGAGATGAACGCATGGTCATAAAAGATAAAGAACCAGGAAGTAGTCTAGATCCAAGTGCTGAACCCGGTACAAAAATGACAACGAAAATTGGCTTTGATTTAACAAAACCCTTAGTAGTTAAGGGAAAGAGTTTTGATATCGCAGAATTTCCTAAAGTGGATTTAAATAAATATTTTAAGTAAGGGAGAGATAAAGTTTGAAATTAACGAATGAAGAGCAAGATATGTTAGATGGGAAGTATGGGAACGCTGCAAAGAAATCAATGGAAATATTAACTACTCTAGGCGAGATTTTTGAAACCGATTCTATGGTTAAAGTTTATGGAGTACAGATTGCGGGAGTTTCGTATGATAATCTTGGAGAAGCAGGATTAGAATTTTTAAGCGAAATGGCAGAAGATGGAAAAGTTAGAGTTTTAACAACCTTAAATCCTGCGGGAATGGATAGAGAAAATTGGCAAGTTTTAGGAATAGATGAGGAATTTGCTAAAAATCAAAATCGCGTAATTGATGCCTTTGCTAAAATGGGGATAATCACAACTTGCTCATGCACACCGTATCTGATAGGAAATAACCCCCATTACGGACAACATATTGCATGGGCAGAAAGCAGTGCGGTTTGCTATGCTAATTCTGTTATTGGAGCTCGAACCAATCGTGAAGGGGGTCCTAGTGCTCTTGCTTCTGCAATTACCGGAAAGACTCCTAATTATGGCTATCATCAAGATATGAACCGTCATGGTCAAGTTCATTTTAAGGTAACTACTCCAATTAGAGGGACAGATCAATTTGGTGTGTTAGGAAAAATAATCGGTGACAAACTAGTGGAAATAGGAAAGAAAATTCCTTACATTTCAGGAATACCTATTGCCAGTATTGAAGAATTAAAATCATTTTGCGCTTCAGTTGCCACATATGGAGGAAGTGCTTTATTCCATATGGAGGAAATCACTCCTGAGTATGATAGATATCCGAAACCTAGCGATTTTATATTTGAAATTGATAAAAAGGATATGGATAAAGCCCGTTTGGAACTAATTGACAAGGATAGTGAAATTGATTTTGTTAGCATCGGATGTCCTCACGCATCTATTCATGAAATTGCAACTATTGCAGAGTTATTAGAAGGAAAGAGTGTCAAAAAAGAATTTTGGATAACTACAGCTAGACCAACCAAGAAACTAGCAGATGCGGCTGGATATTCTAAAATAATTGAAGATGCTGGTGCTAAGTTCGCAGCAGATACTTGTTGTGTCGTTGCTCCAATTAAAGGACGTTTTAAGGGAATAATGGTTGATTCAGCAAAAGCATGTTATTATGGGAGAGCTAAAAATAAATTTAAGGTAAAAATTGGCACATTGAAAGAATGCATTGAGGAGGCAACAAGATGAAATTAATTGGAAGGAAAATTTATAAAGGAATCACTGAAGCTGAGGCTATAGTTACTAAAGAGGGAATATCTTTTTATGGTGGAGTTGATCCTGATACAGGTAAAGTAGTTGAAGTGGGACATGAGTTAGAAGGACAAACCATTTCTGGAAAAGTTCTTGTATTTCCCTCAGGAAAAGGGTCAACAGTTGGTTCATATACTATGTATAGAATGATGAAAAATAAAACTGCACCAGCAGCAATTGTTAATAAGGAAATCGATACCATAATCGCTGTAGGATGTATTATCAGTGAAATTCCGTGTGTTGATAAAATTGATATTAATAAAATTAAAACTGGACAAAAATTAATTGTAAATGGAATGGAAGGGACGGTAGAGGTGAAATAAATGGGAACGGGAAAAGGATTTGGGAAGACCATATTATTTGGCGAAATTTATTCCTAATTAAGGAATAAACGCAATCATTTTGTAGTCTATGGGCTTCCAGCAATTGCATCTGCATTAGGGACATATACAATAGCTCAAGTTAAGGTTGTAGAAGGTGATGGATGGACTGTCGATGATCAAAGACCAGCAACTCCTGGTTATAAAAAAGCTAAATATAATGATGCAATGCAATCCATTGAAAATGTGCTCAATTATTTAAATATTAATACTAATAATAAAAGATTTCAAATCGAGTTCTCTGGCGATTTGGTAGCTGCAAGTGGCGTGGGAGCATCTGCTGCTCAATGTACCTCTTTAGCTCGCGCATTAAACGATACTTTCAAAATTAATTTAGATGATGACCAGATTAATAATGCTGCTTATGAAGGCGAAAAAGCCTATCATGGAACGCCCTCAGGTATTGATAATACTGCTTCGACTTACGGTGGTTTAATTTGGTTTGTCAAAAATTTGAATGGTGGAAACAACACAATGGAGCTCTTGAAATCTCCGATAAAAATACCTTTAGTAATTGGGAATACTGGTATAACCGCATCAACAACAGAGGTAGTGGCTGATGTGCGAAAATTAAAAGACAAAAACTCTTTGAAATTTGAAAAAATCTTTAAAGCATATAAAAATCTCGCAGGAGACGCAAAAAAAGCGTTATTAGCAGGAAAAATTCATACAATTGGATCTTTAATGAATCAAAATCACAAATTATTACATGAAATAAACGTATCTGGAGATTTAAACGATAAATTAGTAAAAATCTCTTTAGATAATGGCGCAATTGGAGCCAAAATGACAGGAACAGGGAGAGGAGGATTGATTATAGCTTTAGCGGAAAATCATGGCATTCAAGAACAAATTTCTAAAGCAATCATAAAAAAAGGATTTAATGCATGGAATACTAATATAGGATAAAAGAGTATTAATTTCATGGAAGTTAGAGAATTAATAATATTAAAATTGGGAGGCAGTCTTCTAACTGATAAAAATCAACCCAACTCGATTCGATTTGATATTTTAAAACAAGTTGTTCAACAAATAATCGATGCTCATGAAAGACTGATAGTCATTCATGGAGGTGGTTCTTTTGGGCATCCTCTTGCAAAAATGTATAATATTTTTAATGGAATAAATAATACTATTCCAAAACAAATTCTTGGACTTACAGAAACCCACCAAGCGATGAATAAATTTAATTCCTTTATAATTAATGCATTCTTAGAAAAAAAATACCCTACTTTATCAATTCAAACTTCCAGTTTATTTATTCAAGAATCTCACAAAATTTTAACACGATCAATTGATATTATCGAAACCGCATTAGACCTTAATATATTACCTATATTATATGGAGATATAATACTTGATAAGAGTGGTTCTTTCTCAATAATTTCAGGAGATCAAATAATATTTCAACTATGTAAAAATCTAAAAAGTTATCATATATCAAAAGTCATTTTTGCAATGGAAATTGATGGAATATACCTTAATGACAAGGATAGTGATGGAAATTATAAACTAGCAGAAAATATTTATGCTGATCAGCTAGATGATCTAAACTTAGCAGATTTAGGTCAGAAAATAGATGTAACTGGTGGAATAAAAGGAAAGATCGAAAGTATCAAAAAAGTAGTAGTACATAATATTCCTGTTCAATTGGTAAATGGATTGAAAGAAGGGTATATATTAAAGGCTTTAAAAAATCAGCCCATAAATTGTACAAATATATTAACGAGTAAGTGATTTTTAATTATGACAAGTTCAAAAGATGAGACAGATAAAATGCATAAGCTAAATCAGTCGAATGATATAATGCGAAGAAAATTGGAACATCTCAAGATTCCTATTGAATATGATGTACAACATAAAGAAAATTATTTTGAAGATATAAAATTACTCCATCATTCTGCTCCAGAGATAAATTTTGAAGAAGTCAATTTATCAATTAAATTCTTTAATAAAATTATTTCTGCACCTATATGCATCACAGCAATCACAGGAGGACACCCAATTTCTAAGGAAATAAATGAAACTTTAGCTAAAGCAGCAGAAAAAGAAAATATTATCATGAGTGTGGGAAGTCAGCGAGCTGGATTAATAGATCCTGATTCAATTGAATCTTTTAAAGTTGTAAGAAAAGTAGCACCCAATATTCCGATAATTGGAAATATTGGTATCGGTCAAATAAGCAATCCTGATTTTAATCTTCAAGATTTTAAGGAATGTATTGATATGATTAAAGCTGATGCAATGGCAATTCATTTTAATGCGTTACATGAACTTGTACAAGATGAGGGGGATATTTCTTATAAGAATTTCCCTAAAAATTTTCGTCTTATACGAGAAAATTATAAGATTCCAATAATTGCAAAAGAAGTAGGGACGGGATTAAATTCCGAATTAACTTCTGTTTTAGATAAGCTCGGGTTCGATGGATTTGATGTGGGGGGAACTGGAGGGACTAGTTTCGCTGCTATAGAAGAGAAGCGAAATAAAAATAATTCAAAGAAATATACGAGATCTCCTGCTGAGGTTTTTAGGGAATGGGGCATACCTACACCAGTTAGTATTATGTATGTGAGAAATGTATCTCAAAAACCTATAATAGCTACAGGAGGGTTAAGAACAGGAACAGATATTGCAAAATCGATTGCTCTTGGAGCAGATCTAGGTGGTTTTGCGTATAAGTTTCTTTTAACTGCATGGGAAGACATTAAAAACCACAGAATCGATACTACTCTAAAAGAAATTAGAACTTTAAAAAATGAATTACGTTCAACTTTTTGGCTAATGAATGTTAAAGAAACTAAACAACTAAAACTTGATAAGAATAAATACGTAATTCTTGGTAAACTATATCAATGGCTAAACCAAAAATAATTAATATTTATTTTTTATCCATTCCCCATCGTTTTATATCACTTTCAATGCCAAGATGATCTAATATACGACCAATAAAATATTCATTGAGCTCATTAACACTTTTTGGTTTAATATAATAAGATGGAATGGGAGGCGCAATGATAACTCCTAATCTTGCCAGCTTGAGCATATTTTCAAGGTGAATCGCACTAAAAGGGCTTTCTCTAACTACTAAAATAAGTTTTCTTTTTTCCTTTATCATCACGTCCGCAGCCCTTGTTATTAAATTATCAGCATACCCATTAGCAATTGCTGCTAGAGTTTTCATTGTACATGGAATGATTACCATTGCGTCAATCATATAGGATCCACTGGCGGGTCCTGCGGTTAAATCATCAACATCGTATACATTTTCTGCTAACATTCGAATATCTATTTGTTCATAGTCAGTTTCGATGTAAATTAACTTTTCAGCTGTCTTGGATACGATTAATTCGGTTTTAATTCCTTTAAACTTAAGTTTTTCCAACAATTTAACCGCAAGAGCTATGCCTGAAGCCCCTGTAATGGCAATTAACATTTAAATTTCTCACTATTCCTTTATCTATAATTATATGTCTAAATATTTTTTAATAATTATATTACTTATGTAGGAAAAAAAAACCTAATACTTTCTACTAAATACAAAATTTAGTAAATCCTCAAAGAACTCATATCCAGAGGTGTTCATTACTGGTTTCAATTTGATTAAAGCATCCTTTGCTTCATTGTAGTATTTTTCTGCTAATTTTTTACTAGAGTTTGATACATCCGCCTTAAGAAAAAACAATTTTATCTCCTCTACATCCTTTTCGGTTATATCCTGCTTTTCTATTAGTTGTTGTAACCGATTAGCATCTTCTTGGTTCAAACTATTATTAGCTTCAATTAATAGACAGGTTTTTTTCCCCTCTCTTATGTCTCCGTCAGTAGGTTTTCCAGTGACTTTTTCATCTCCAAAAGTGCCTAAGATATCGTCAATTATTTGAAATATAATCCCTAGGTTTATTCCATAAGTGGACAAAAGAGATTTGTATTTTTCATCCACCTTAGCATAATTTGCACCGATCAATATTGATTTTTCTAATAAAGCACCAGTTTTTAAAGATATCATTTCAATATAATCTGAAATAGATAAATTCTTTTGATTTACCATATCAATTTCGATTAGGACCCCATTAGCGATTTCAATAAACGCATTTTTATAAAGCTCTATTGCATTCAAATTTAACTCTTTTTCAAAATCATTATTCATATACGCTTCTAACCCTAAGAAAAAAGCGGAATCTCCTCCGATAATTCCGATTGAATTTCCAAAATCTAATTTATTCATTTTCTTTAATTTATAATTTTCATGATAGTTCTGGAATCTATAGTGAAACGCAGGATTTCCTCTCCTAAAATTATCTTTATCGATGATATCGTCATGAACTAAGGATGCATTATGAAGAAATTCTACCCCAACACTTGAAAAAATAATTCTCTCATCTTCTTCTTTGCTAAAAGCATTAAACGTAGCAATAGACAGTAAAGGTCGGATTCTTTTACCCCCTGATAAGAAATAATCTTTCAGTTCTGAATAATAGGTTGTTAAAAAGCTATTATCTAGTTCACCAATTTTTTTTTTATATATCGTTTCTATTGCTTTTTCGATTTTAGGTTTGTATAATTTTAAATATTCGATAAATTTCATTTTTAATAACACCTCTTACATTAATTTTCTCGCAACAATTTCAGAACTACGGTGATTTTCCCATAAAGATAAGAACTTCTTTAAGGATTCATCATTTTGAAAGATTCTATCCCGTAACTCACGCTTTAGTTTTAAAACCTTTAAAAATTTCATATCTAAAGTTCTCTCATAGGTTATTCCTAACTTATCTAATTTGTCTTTTTTTTCACATATATTAATTGTATCTATTGCAAATTGACCAGACATCATAGCATATGGGATTCCCTTTCCGCTTATTGGATCGACAATTCCTCCGGCATCTCCGACAGCAAATACATTATCATTATAAAGTTGCGGTCTTAAACCAACTGGAATTAGATGGGGTTGAAAAACCTTCATTTCTGAATTTATTAAACTCTTTGCTACAAAAGGGAGAGAAGTGAATTTTTTAAATTCTTCTCGGGAATTTTCAATCAAATTAATTTGATTGCCCCAGCCAACAGTTATATTTTCTGCTTTTGGGAATAACCAGGCATAACCCACGGCAATTAAGTCTTTTATCCCAAAGAATAAATGAACCGTATCTTCCCCTAAAGATTGTTTAATTTGTCCTTTGGTGGTTTTCATTTCTTGTGTAATTGTTAAAATTAGGTCTTTACTGCTGAAATAAGGCCATT
>Ga0307433_1000264_pt1 | contig 46642 bp, 31 predicted proteins | sample SalMarWE160210MG_FD_202166 | JGI IMG/M metagenome (GOLD analysis project Ga0307433, IMG submission 202166) | Salt marsh sediment microbial communities from the Plum Island Ecosystem LTER, Massachusetts, United States - WE1603-210 | ecosystem: Environmental > Aquatic > Marine > Intertidal zone >...
CTTCATACCATACTTCTGTATTGAATGTGTTGACAGTGTGTATTTCCTTCTTTACCAATTTTCCTGTAAGCAGCGCCTCTTCCGCTGCCTGAAGCAATCCCGACCTTTTCCATGATTCAAGCTCCCGAAAATTCTGCTTAAGTAATCGTTCGGCTGTTCCTCCTGACAAAGCTACACCAGACGAATTGAACATGACGAATTGACCGGATTCTTCGAATATCCAGATTCCGACTGGAGATGTGTCAATAATTATCTGATTCAAGCTGAAAGCATCTTTGAGCTGCTGCTCCATTTTTTTGCGTTCGGTGATATTGCGATTAATACCAACAAGACCAACAATTTTTCCATTCTCATCCCGCAAAGGAATCTTTGTAGTCAGTAACCACTGTTCATTACCCTGCTTGTCCGTCCATAATTCCTCTTCGTTAATCATCGGTCGGCCTTTTTGAATAACTTGCTGTTCTTTAGCATAAAAAGACGCTGCCAACTCTTTTGGGTAAAGGTCAAAATCCGTTTTTCCAAGAAGCTCTTTTTCGGATTGAAATCCCTCGTATTTCACTACCACATCATTGCCAAGAATAAATCGACTTTTACAATCTTTTACATAGACCCTATCTGGTAAGTTGTCTATCAGCAGGCGCAACAGATTGTGCTGCTGTACAAGCTCCTGCTCGGCCTTTTTGCGTTCGGTGATATCCTGCATCTGTATTACAAGGCCACTCTTGAAAAATGAACTGTGAAAATCGACTACTTTTGTAGAGCCGTCTTTGCATGTTATTATAAATTCAGTGCAATCCTGTTTTCTCCCTTCCAGAGCCTGCTTTATGTTCCTCAATACAAACTCTCGATATTCCTTGTCAGGATACAATTTATTCGCCCAATCCGTGATATCACTCACCTCAGACATTTTGTACCCGATTAAGGTCTCCAGCGCTTCGTTAAAGGCTATAATTGAGCCATCTGACTCGCCTACCGCTGTCGGAATTGCGCTTTTGTATATTGCGGCTGATAATCTATATTCTATCTTTTTGCGTTCGGAGATGTCTTCAGCTACCTCGATGAATCCTGTTACTGCGCCATGCGAATCAAGAGCTGGAAAGGCCTGAATGCGGGCTGAAAAATGGCTGCCATCATCCCGGACCTTTTCGGTTTCGACCTCAGCCGGCTGGCTAGTCGCCATCGCCTTTGTACCAGGGCAATGAGGACATATCACATCGCGTTTTTCAAATTCACGAAAACACTTCTTACCGATAAACTCGCTGGCAGGCTTTTTGAAATAGTTACACATCAAGCTGTTAACCAGGACTATCTTATAATCGCGGTCTATCAGTGAGAATCCAAAGTGGGTGTTTTCCATTACAGCTCGATATAGGTCCGACTGCTCCTGTAATAGCTTCACCGGCTTTTTAAGTTTTTTTGTATCCGGACTGACGCGTTCTAACTTAGCTTTATGCGTCCGCAGTTTCTCTACTGCTTCAATGGGTTTTTTCCCGCCCTTTTCAGAATCTCGCATCGTTATATTCCCCCAGCATATACATAATTACTCACTCCGCGCTTCCCACGACTGTGAGCCAAACCTTAAATTATCTGCTTTATCTGCTTTATCTATTTTATCTACTTTACTCCACGATGTTCCTCTTTGTCCATGTATATTTTTTTCGCCGCTATGCTTATGACATTATATTAAAAACCCACAAAAATCTCAATAGCCTATGTAAACCGATATATTTCGACTTTTTAGGGATTTTTTTAAATACTGTGCCATATGTATGTCACATTTTAGATAAAAAATAATTAATTGGCACGAAATAATTGCTATTTTTCCTGTCAGCAAAGAATAAAGTTGCTATCTGGAAAGACTAAAGTTGCCATCTGGGCAGGGTTAAAACCCCACCTGAGTTCTCTAAATGGGGGTTACTACAAATGTGGCACGAACCGTTTGCAGCTTAATAATAAAGGCGTAAAAACCGGCCGGGCTAAATCTATAGGGGGGAGCTCGGCCGGGGCTTTTTCTAAACCCTTCTTAAACTGACCAACTACCTGCCACCCCCAACAAGAAAAACAACCGGGGCCTACATCGAATTAACCGATGTAGGCCCCGAATAATACAAATCTAACTATTACTGTATCAAAGCTGCTTTACCATGTCGGCCAGACCTGCGTCTCACCCCAGTGTTTGCCCATCTCAGCAACGTCCCTGAAGTTAATCATGTTCGGGTCTTCGATGAACAGGTCAATGGCAATATCCTGCGGTGTCAGCAGCAGTTCCAACGGCTGGATAAACGGAGTTGTATCACCATCACGTGCAATGTACGCTGCGTTAGCCTGGCTCAAAGCACAGTCATAGATACGCACATCATCAACTGTACCATCGAAGTATATATCCTGGTCCCAGCTGGTCCACCGGCCTATACTGAAGGTCTTCACGTTGGTCGTATTGAGGTTTAACACACGCGCAGCAACGGCGTTACCATCAGCATATACCTTGACTATAGTACCGTCATAGGTGTGAGCAAGGTGCACCCATTTATTCTGCGATGGATACACGAAGTCAATGTCATAGGTTTCAGGTCCACCTTCGTGGTTTGCACGCCAGACGTTGGGCTCCTCGCCGCTTGTTAACATCGAGAAGTCCTGCCCACCTTGTTCATATCCGCCAATCTCGTAGAGACCAGCGTATTCGTCAAAGCTGCGAGTTTTCGCCCATGCGGTAATTGTCCTGGGTTTATTGCCGTCGATTCCATAGTCCGCAGCAGTATAATTGCAATCGATATAGTTGGCGTCACCTTTAAGGTCGAGAGCCCATGTACCCTCCTTGCCAGCCACATAGTCTGCTGTTTTAATGCCGTACTCATTAGCGTCGAAGCCATTGGCGCTGTCGCATGGGTCCTGTTCAAGCCTGTACCAGGCTACTAAATGATTAGCGTCTGGTTTCTCCGGTGTAACCTCATAATCGCTAATGAGCCAGTTGTCTGTTATCATCTTGAGGTCATCATAGTCAACCTCGCCGTCGCGAACAAGGTCAGGTGGCAACGACGGACACTCAGGCTCATAAAATTCTGCCCGATAAAGCCTTATATCATCGACGTACATCGTACCTGAACCTGAAGACGGAGTGTCCTTGTCGCCGATACCGATATACATCGTATTGACATCACACACGTCCACGTTTTGCACAATGAACTCGTTTATGTCTATACGCCATTCCTCCCAATCGGCTGTCTGCGTCACAGTGTCATCTTTGTTCTCATAGTACACAATCCCGTTACTGTCGTTATCCTGCAGAACCACATACATCGCCTCAGGGGCATTGTAAACATAGTTGCCAACGTCCTTCTCGGTAGCTGGGTCGGAAATGCCAGAGCCGACAGGTGACTGCATGGTAACTTGAGAGAGTTCGGCTGTGCACATATCGCCATAGCTGCTACTGGTAACGCACAGGCCCAAATATAAGGGCGCCGCACCCATAGGCCACCTCTGGGTGGGGCCAACCTGCTCCCACTTGTCAGGGTTGCCGCCGACGTCATTTGCATGCTCGGCGCTAGTAAGAGAAATACTACGAGTTATTCTTACCCAGTGCGGAAGAGTGATTCCAGATACAGTTGCCGGGGCCCCGGAACTAGTGCCTGCAGTAGCACGTATCATGAACTTGACTTCGTTGTTTGGTGTTACAACCGTCGCAGCGTATATAGAGTCTGGGTTTAACGTATCGCGTAGCATCACACCGGCCATGGCGTTGGAGTGTGTGTTCTCAATGCTGTCCACTCTCGCTTTGACCTGCCCGGTAATCTGGCCAGCTTTCTCCGCATAAAGATAGTAGAAAACGTCATACTTCGTGCCATTTATGCCTGAACCATCGCCTTCAAGCGTGTAGGGGTCTGAGCCAGTATAGCTGCCTCTAAGGTCAGGGATACCGTGGAGCCACAGCGACAATGCCTTAACATCTTTTAATCTCCAGTTTTTGCCAACAATATTATCTATCGTATTGACATCAACGTATGCCTCTGAACGAGATGAACTATTGTTATAAACAATCGCCATCGCCTGTAAGCCGCTGTGCTCCAGACCACACACGATATCGCTCGAAGCTTTTATATCCGACTTGGCCTTCCACACAGTTTTCAAAGCAGTTGTGTCGGCATACTTCTCAAAATCTTCCACAGTAAGATAAGGGGCTGTCGTAAAGCTCCAGATATCGCCTTCCCAGAGGCCCGGATAGATAGCATCATTGCCCTCATCAATCCTCCAGTAGTAAGTCTGCTCGAAATCCAAATCAATGGTTCCGCTTACAGGATAGTAATTTGCATCCTGGGCCTCACTGTAATACAGCAAGCCGGGCTGACTATGATTACTTCTATTGGCGTCGTTCACATCGTTAAAATTGTTGCCAAAATACACATCGTGTTTTTGGGCATACGTATCAGGTTTCCAGCGAAGCTGAGTTTTCACCTTTATTAACTCAGCGCCATCAGCCGGAGAAGGATCAGAAGCTTTTGGCATACCAACCGTGAAGCTCCAGATGTCGCCTTTCCATAATACTATGGCGGGACCGGCATCATTGACCTCATCAATCCGCCAGAAATAGGTGTCACCCGGAATAAGAATACCACAAGAATGATTGGTAGCAGTCTGGCCCTCACTGTACTGCAGCAGGCCGGGCTGACTATGATTACTTCTATTGGCGTCGGTCACATCGTTAAAATCGTCGCCAAAATATACATCATGTTTGCCAGCATACGTTCCAGGTGTCCAGCTAAGAGTAGGATTAGTCTGCACATCCGGCGCATCATCACTTGGACTCGGATTAGAGGCGCGCGCGGTGTCAAAGAATCGCGCATTGTCGAAGTGATAGCTGCCCACGGCACCGGTTGCTGAATTTGTGGAGATAATCAACACCAGATTAGGCTTATCTAAAAGCTCACTAAAATCAATACCAGGGTACTCCCAGGTCAGTGTCGTCGTCTGCCCCCAACCGCCTGTGCCCACATCCCAGGTGCCAGGGCCATCAGGATTATTCGTATCACCCACGGGTCCTATCTGCGTCCCTCCAATCCCGTTGCCATCGATAATAATGCTTTCGACTTGGGTAAAGCCGCCCCCTGTCCACTCTGAAGTAACCCGCGTTACGTCCAATGAGAAGCGGTTGTTAGCCAAAAGTTGGTCACCCCAACCCATATCGCTGATAGGGATTCGCACTGTCTCGCGCCAGCCAGAAGGAGGTGCCACATTGAGACTGTAGTCGTTCAACGTAGCACCGGTCGTGCTGTAGCTTAGTGCGATATTGGCATCGGGACAGGTCCATCCGTCCATCTGCTGTTCCCAATCACCGATAACGGTGGTTTCTCCGCCCAGACGCATAGTCGTAAAGTGCCAGACATTACCTTTCTCGATGTCGCCGGTAACATCATCAATTCGCCAGTAGTAAGTCGTGCTATAATTTAAATCAAGGATTCCGGCTGAAGGATAGTAGTTAGGGTCCTGGTTTTCACTGTAGTACAATAAGCCGGGGTGCGAAGCCCTATTGGCATCGTTGACATCGTTAAAATCGGTACCGAAATACACATCGTAGTTGGCAGGTGGCAAATCTTTCCACCTAAGGACAGGATAAATAAACACACCCCACGTACCGTTTCTCGGATTCTCCTTGCGGCCGGGCATTAGTCGTATATTGTCTAAGTACCAGGTCCCATCGCCGGTGTAACCACCGTTATTGGTGGCGAGATGAATCTCTACTGACGTAGCATCGGGGGATATTTTGTCTTTAATTGTAGTGTAGTCCCATGTAACTGTACGCGTGGCATTAGCATCAGGGTCATTACTATCCCACGCGCCAGCGGTTCCTATGCTCGTTGTACTCAGCCCATCGGCTTTGATACGCACCTCAAGGTAACACCAATGGGATTGATTAGGGTCCGGATTGCGCGTCCACTCGGAAGCTAACCGCGTGACGTCCATTGATATGTAGTTATTAGCCATGAAGTCGGTAGAACTCACGAGGAGTTTTTGCAAAAACCAATTAAATCCGTCAGTCGGCTGCACCCCCTTGAGACTGTAGCTGCCCAGCGTAACCCCGGTCGTACTGAAACTTAGGGTGGGATGCCCGGAAGGCTCCCAGTCGCATTCTTCCCATCCGTCCATGTCGCCTTCTTCAAAGTCGCCTATTACAACGACGCCGTAACTGGTGGACATCAGAGACAACACTAAGACAAAAGAGATTAAAAAACTCAATTTTTTCCACATAATGATTCTCCTTCAAAAAACATAACTGCTTTATAATATTATTTAACTAAACAAACGTGAAAAAAACACCTTTTCGTTTTTACAAAACTACCGAATAATAATTTTCTCCCTCGATTAGACCTGTTCAAAATAACTTTTCTCTGCCCTGACCTTACCTCCTTCCATAAAAACCTCAATAAAGCGGTTCATATAGTGATACAAGAGATGATTTGCGAGGCGCAGAGTTCTTATCAAGGTGCTGCACTTCGCCTAACAACACCTCCTCTAATACCCAAAATTGCAAAAAAATGAATAAATTAACCAACCAAAATCCACAATACCACCTATCTTTTATACCATATCAGCCCTCCTCTTTTCAAGGAAAAACTTCACAAACTATCCCAAAATCCTTACTACAACAGCAATATTTCCAAAACAATCCCAACAATACATAAACATTCATTCATTTTTTTTGTTGCTGCTTAGCCTTCAAATAGTCATTGTTATAGTTCAAAAGCGCTAAGTCATTGTTAAAATCTGGTTTTGTGGCTATGAATCCCTGATAAAAGTTTTCCGCTTCCTGATACCGCCCCCAAGACTGGTAGATAATGGCAAGATATATAAGACTGTGTTGTCCCATGGAAGAAAAAACATTTTGTGTTAATTCCAAATCTACAACCTTCTTAAAACATCTTTCCGCCTCTAAATATTGCCCCGTTCTGGTTAGATGATGCACTCCCACCCAGTAAAGCGCATATATATCATTTGGATCCACTTCGAGTCTATTTGTTACTAACCGTTTCCATTCGTTTATTGATCGTGAATGTTTGACATAACGCTCATACTCTCTGAAACATAACCAAGAAAAGGCACCGACCAAAATAATAATCACAAATAATCCCGTAATATATAGCGTTTGCCGGCTTGTCCTCGTAAAAGCTCCGATGAAACAACCTATTACACCATAAATAACAGCATTCGCGATGAAGAGATACTCCCACTTCTCCCATATGGATTCATGCATAATTCTGAGATATAAGCTAAGACAACAAATTCCCGGCCAATTTACGAGAGGTACCGAGCTAAAAGTCAGACAAGCAATAACAAACCCAGCAATTGCAAATATCACAGTGGTAACCGCACTTCGTTTCCAATGGATGCTCATAACTTGCTTCAATCGATTCTCTTTCTATAAAGCCGGGTCTGCAAAGCGTTTTTCCACGGAGTCCAATCCGAATCGCCCGGCTCGTTTTCGATTGCCGACGTTACCTGGTTTACTTTAGCGTCTAAATCATCAATATAATAAACCATAAACGCCTCAGGTGTTGCCGGCAGCTTCGGCGAGCCATAATCGTACGCTCCATGATGCGACAGAATAATATGTCCAAGCGCATCCAGGACAGTCTGCTCAACCTCTGTCCCTTTTTTACGCAGCTCATCCGCCTTTTGATTTACCATAACAATGCTCTTCACAATATGTCCGATTAGCTGCCCGGAATCAGTATATGAAAAGGCCATATCGTAAGAAAGCTCTTCGGTCTTGCCGATATCGTGGAGAAAAATCCCAGCCAAAACCAAATCGCCCTGCATCTTCGGATATAACGGCAGTATCGCAACTGCTACTCGCAGCATGTTATGTGTATGCTCCAATAAACCGCCGAGATAATCGTGATGCAGTTTTACCCCACCCGGGACATTACAAAATTTCTCCATCAGCTCGGCATCTGCCAAAAATTCATCTACAAGTGCTTTTAGGTGTGTGTTTTTTATCCGCCCTACAATCTCCTTCACCTCTTTAAACAGCTTTTTTGTGTCTTTATCCGTCCTGGCAAGAAAATCATCTATGCAAACCTTTTTCTCATCAACGATGCTGATGTTATTTACAACAATTTGCAGGTTATTCTGATAAAGCTCGCTTCTTCCCTGCACATGGACAAAGCCGGGTTTTGGCAGCGCTTTATAAACCGCCTCAGTTGCCTGCCACATCCGGCCGTTAAGCTGGCCGGTTCGGTCCGAAAGGTACATCGCTATATATAAATCACCTCGCGACGTGCTTCGCAGAATCGGCTCTCTGACTAAATAAATATCATTGATTGTTTCCCCCGGCTCTATCTCATTGATAAATTCATGTGCCATTGCTTACTCCGTAAAATTGATCCCCCAACCATTTTGTCATTGCGAGCAAAGTCCTGCCCAGCTACAGCTCGGCACTTCGCCGAGACGAGAGCTTGCCGAAGGGCGAAGCGAAGCAATCTCAATTATCAACAATCAATAATCAATAATCAATAAAAAAACTGGGGCCCGTACCGAACTAATCAGTATAGGCCCCGAATTAGTGCAAATCTACTGACTATACTTAACTTAGTCTCCTACAAAACCGACTACAGCCATAGGATTTCACCAAGTTAAGTCATTTGGTAAATTTGTTTATGGTTCTCTACGGACTCGGAAGGTCGACAGTGATGGGAGAAGCTGGGTCGTCCTGAAAGGCGTAGAAAACGGTAATCTGTTCTGGTGAGCCCTCGCCCTCGTAATCAAAGTCATATAAAGCGTACGAGGCTGGTACCGCGAGATGCGCCTCCAGCAAAGCACCTTCAGAGGGTACGCTGACAGGTGTAAGCTCCCTGCCTACATCCTCGACTCGGATATCGACATCATTAGCATCGATGAAGAATTCATCGTCTCCAAAGTCACCGTCGATACCTGCAACTACAGTGAGAACGGTCCCATACGTCTCATCGGGATAAAGATACACGCCGATAACAGCATCCCGCCCACCGGCTGAGGTTGTGACGAGTTCTTCGAAGGTCGGGTCAGGGTCAGCAGGGTCGTCTGCCGCTTGGGGCGTAAAGCCTTTCGCCGTCACCAGACAAAAAGTGCCCGAAGGCTCTTACTGCCCCCCAACCATCCCGGCCCTTACATAATCCATAAGGATCAACCAAAATAATCGGATTATTCCCAACATAGATATATAAATTCATATTGTCTTTGTAACCAATTGGGTCTGTTTGCAGGAACCGGCCCATATATGGGTGATAGTATCTTGCACGATAGTAATACAGGCCGGTCACGAAGTCAAATCTTCTGCTGGCGAAGAGATAGGGATTAACGAATTGGCCTTCTTCTTGTAATATATGAAATTAACTAAATTTTGTTTTCAAAGAGTAAAATATGACGGTTTACTACTTATTAACTGCCCTGATTAACCAAATACCATATATGAAGTGAGGAGAATCGCTTGGAACTTGGTCATTTTCAAAATCCCTGAATTCAAGCGCGTGGTCTATGTCCTTGATTAAATGATACTCATTAAGACACGAACTCCATTTCTCCTGTAGAGATCGGAGATACGCTTCTGAACCTTCATAGGAGGCACCTGTTAAACTGCATTCATTCCATCGCGTTACGGTATCATAGCCCACCATTCGCCACGAGGTATCCAAGGTCGAAGGATTGGTTGTTCCAAAACGCGGCCAGTCTTCTTTGATCGTCTTAAGCTTTATGTCTTGGACTAATCCTGTTATAGCAATAATCCAGTAAGGTTTTGTAAGCTCGGTCTCATGCCCGGCGAGATACTTTTCCATCTCTTCCAAATTCTCCCACAGAGGCATATTGGCTCCAGTCCACTCAGGAAGTCTAACTGTTCCAAGTCCTATCTCTTTACGTTCTGCTTCTGAAAGATGAGGATAGTGACCATCGTTAAATACACAAGGCCATATGGAAGAGTCCACCGTTAGAGGTTTTACAATTCCATCACGAAGAAAGCCAATAGAGGTTGGTTTTTGTTTCTTCATGCCTTCAAAATTATGATGCCACATTTCGCGAGCATCATAACCAATTACCCATTCTTTGACGGTCATTCTTTATCCTCCGACAGACGAGTGAGCAATAAAATTCTTGTTAGATAAATACCATAACGCTTATAAAAAGTCAAGCTTTTTTCCCTTAATCCTTTCTGATTACACTATCATGAAAGCCGAAGTATCACGATTACCTACATAGGTTTAGTAATTCTGCTGACCTTCTGAAGATTACATATCCGGTGGTGCACCCGGTGGTTTATCAGGTCCGTAAGGTCTCCATTTTCCTGGGAACCACTGCTGTTTCTCTTCTGACCAGTTCCAATCTCTAGTATGCCAATGGTCTGGGTCATATTGGCCTGTATCTTTATTATATTTTGGTCTGCTAGGTGGTGTGTCATGCCGATAATCAGTTGGCGGTTGGGGTGGTCGTTGGGATGGCTGAGAGTCCCAAATTACTGGGCCAATTCGACTTGCTGGCTTAGCAACCACCCAAGCAGTTGCTAATGTTATCGTCGTGGTTCTCCAACTTTCTGGTTGCCACATAGCGGAGAAAAATCCACCTACATAATTGTGAATATTTTTGTACGAAGGGCCACCAAAAGCTATCTTATGAGCATAATAGTCAAGAGCCCGCTCTCCATGCTGTGTACCAACATAACGACCTTCCCAAGCATTCCTCGCTATTCCTCGCAACCTTTTTCCACACAATCCCATCGGGTCCACAAGATTAATCGGGTTATTGCCGACGTAGATGTATAGATTCATTGAATCTTTATAGCCAACTGGGTCTGTTTGCAGGAACCGGCCCATGTATGGGTGATAATATCTTGCACGATAGTAATACAGGCCGGCCTCGATGTCAAATCTTCTGCCCGTGAACATATAAGGATTGCCATAAAAACTCGCATCGCGTATCGTAGTCGCACGGCTTTAATTCTTTTCCGTTTTCAAATAGCAACATCCAAATATACCAAACATATAATAGATAACAGTAGACTCTTGCCCAATTATTCAGTTATTATAATAGTTATTATCATCGCGACAAAAAGAAGAACAGCCACCAAGATACTTACTGAGGCGAGTTTTTCACACTTATATAATTGTAGGCACAATTGTTTTATAGTCATATCGCCTGTGTCCTCCATTGTCCTAATAAACTTCAAGATTTTTCCCCACCGCCGTGGCCTAAAATCTCTGTATTTTATCCACAACTTGTGGTTATGTTCTTTAATATATCTGACAAATTTCCACTCAACAAAGACTAGCAAAGCCATACCGATAATCCAGCAAGCTGTGCATATAATAAAGCCTGCCATCTCAATCGCTACATATACATTGCCACCCACAAAATTATTTATTATTTCTTGAGCCACTTGTATCATACCTTGTATAACTTGTATTATTTTGTATCCTTTTTAGGCTTCCTAGGCCATAAGTCTGCGTTAGGCTGAACTTTTGTTCCTACAAGGTAACCATGCACTTCTCCTCCAACGCCAGGTCCTGCGGATACCGTATACAGCCTAATTCCTGCTTCACTTTGGCTCTTCGTAAAACCGCCATACTTTAAAAAACCTCCTGAACCACCAACTTCTAAGGCCTCACCAGCCAGACATACAGTTACAATAGCAATTATAATAATCGTTTGAGGTCGCATTTTTTCCTCTTTTTTAAGCTTAAAAACAAGTTAGTCTAAATTTCATACCTCATTCTATTCCCCCACATAAAAGTCCTAATATTATACAGGATTTATCCACAAATTTCAAAGAAATTATGGGACATTTTCATATTTTTCATCACGCAGAGCTTTGTATCAAAATGCACAATAGCCGAATATATAAGCTTGCAAACACTTGAGTTTTGGGCTATAAACGTGCTACGAGACACGAAATTTGAGGTACGAAATATGAGATACAGCCTAATGTTCATACCAACGGTCAAGGAAATCCCTTCCGACGCCGAAACTGCCAGCCATAAATTGATGATTCGGGCCGGCCTGATGCGGAAAGTCGCCAGCGGCACGTACACATATCTGCCCCTCGGCTGGCGAAGTCTGCTGAAAACCATCGAAATCGTCCGTGACGAAATGAACAAATCCGGCGCCCAGGAAATCCTTATGCCCGCCCTTCAGCCGATAGAGCTGTGGCAAAAGACCGGCAGAGATGTTGACTATGGTGAAACGATGTGCCGGCTAACTGACCGCCACGGCAGAGAAAATGTCCTCGGCCCTACCGCAGAAGAAGTTGTAACCTACCTCGTCGTCGGCGAAATAAAATCTTACAAACAATTACCCATTAATCTATATCAGATAAGCCCCAAGTTCCGCGATGAGTTTCGACCGCGCTTCGGCCCGGTTCGCTCCCGCGAATTTATAATGAAAGACGCTTACAGCTTCCACGCCGACCCAAAATGCCTCGATGAAACTTACAAAGTAATGTACGACACCTATTGTCGTATCTTCAAACGCTGTGGCCTTGAATACGTCATCGTCGAAGCAGAGGTCGGCGAGATGGGCGGCTCCAACTCACATCAGTTCACCGTCCCATGCGAATCCGGCGAAGATACAATCGTTTATACCGAAGACGGCTCTTATGCCGCAAACCTCGAAAGAGCCGCCGTTGACCCTCCGCCAAAAGAAAAATCCAACACCAAAATCCCACCTATTGAAGAAGTCCATACTCCAAACATCGGCTCCATCGAAGCTGTCTGCGCCTTTTTGAAAACTCAGCCCAAAGATATGATTAAAACCCTGATTTACACTACCCAAGACGATACAATTGTCGCTTTGGTCCGTGGTGACCACGATGTTAATCCCGAAAAGCTCACTCAGGCCTTAGGCGGCGAACACGTTGAACTTGCCGATGAAGCTACAATTGAAAAAGTCACCGGTGCTAAGGTTGGTTTTGCCGGCCCGATGGGAACAGCAGATAAAGTATCAAGAATGATTATCGACCATGCTGTCGCCGCAATGGCTGTCGGCGTAACCGGCGCCAATAAGACAGATTACCACATAAAGAACGTTGTGCCCGGCAGAGATTTTCCGCTCGAAGGCAAAAATATTGTAATAGCTGATATCCGCAACGCCGTTGAAAGCGACACGCATAATGGTCAAAAGCTGCTATTTAAAAAAGGTATCGAGGTCGGCCAGGTCTTCAAACTCGGAACAAAATACTCTGAAAAGCTCGGCGCAAAATTCCTCAATGAGACCGGCCAGGAAAAGCCCTGCATCATGGGCTGCTACGGCATTGGTATCAATCGCATCCTCGCTTCTGCTATCGAAATCAGTAACGACGACAATGGCATTATCTGGCCAATCAGCATCGCTCCATTTGAGGTCATCGTAACCTGCGTAAATCAGGATGACACCGACGTCGCGAAAACGGCAGAAAATATCTATCAGAAACTGCTCGGTTCCGGAATTGACGTTCTGCTCGATGACCGCGACCTTCGCGGCGGCGTTAAATTCAAAGACGCCGACCTCATCGGAATACCAGTAAGAGTTACCGTCGGCAAAAAATCCGCCGCCGAAGGCAATGTCGAAATCAAACTCCGCTGCGAACAAAGAAGTCAAACAATCCCGATTGAAAAGGCAGCAGATAAAACCATCGAAATTGTCAATTCATTAAAGGAGAAAACCTGATGAATTCTGACCGGCTTTCGCGAAGAAATTTTTTCCGCAATACCTCGCTTATAGCTGCGGGAACAATCGTCGGCGCACTCAATCAAAAAGCACTCCCCGTCGATATTGACAAACTTGAACGTGCCGTAAAAAAAGGCCGCATCAATCAAGCGGTCAGCAGGTGGTGTTTAGGCAAACTCTCGCTCGATGAACTCTGTATAGCCAGCAAAAAAATAGGCCTAAAAGGCATCGACCTGCTCAAGCCAAACGACCTCGAAACACTCAAAAAACATGGCATGGTCTGCTCAATGATTGAAACGCATACTTTGGACAGAGGGATAAACAATAAGAAATTCCACGAGCGATGCCTCCCGAAAATCCGTCAGGCAATCGAGGCAGCTGCCGAATATAATTTCCCGAATGTAATTACTTTCTCCGGCAACCGGTTCGGTATGCCTGATGACGTTGGAATTGAAAATGCCGTTACCGCACTTAAGGAGGTCGTCGGTCTCGCTGAAAAGAAAAAGGTTACTATTTGTATCGAGTATCTAAACAGCAAAGTGAACCACAGGGACTACATGTTTGATAATATGGCCTGGGGCGTTGAAGTCTGTAAAAAAGTCGGCTCTGAGCGTGTAAAGCTCCTTTATGACATCTATCACGCACAGGTTATGGAAGGTGACATCATTAATACTATCCGTACTTACAAAGACTACATCGGCCATTACCACACAGCCGGCGTTCCGGGCAGAAATGAAATCGACGAGACACAGGAGCTGTATTACCCAGCCATCATGCGAGCTATCTCCGACACCGATTTTGCCGGCTATGTCGCACACGAATTTACCCCGATACGAGACCCACTCGAATCTCTGGCACAAGCCGTACGAATCTGTGATGTTTAAAAAACTTAAAACTCAAAACTATTGATGTGGAAACTAAAAGCACCCAACCCGGTCAAGCTAATAGTCGCAATCTTAGCTGCAGACCGACAGTGTTTACACGCTGCCGTTGAGGCAATTGAAAATAAATTCGGAAATATCGACCTTACAAGTAACGTTTGGCCATTCGATAAAACCGACTATTATAAAGACCAGACCGGCTCACACATCCTGAGGCAATTTGTCAGCATCGAGAAACTAATCGACCCGGGGAAACTCGCAAAAATCAAACATAAAACAAACAGGCTCGAACAAAAGTTAGCAAAATCTCTGGCCCTTCCACTGCCAAGACCGGCAAATTTAGACCCCGGCATAATTGAACCCTCGAAACTCGTTTTGGCCACAACAAAAAACTATTCACATCGTATATATATTGGTAAAAAAATGTATGCTGAAGTTACACTTGTTTTTGACAAAGGCGACTGGCGGCCTTTGCCTCACACTTATCCGGATTACAGGCAGCAGTGTTACTTCGACTTTTTCGCCAAAGTCAGAACCATATTATTGGAGCAGCTAAAATCGAAACGACAACAATATCAGCAATAATTTTGCTGGCCGGGTCGTTTGCCCTATCGGCCGTCTTAACAACTATCGTGCGAAAGCTAACCGCCCGTGTTGGCTTTGTCGCCCATCCAACGCAGGACAGATACCACCGAACCGTTGTCCCTCTCGGCGGCGGCATCGCAATCTTCGTTACACTGATGACTTTCATCCTCGCCGCTACAATCGCAATAAAACTCTTTCCCGCTCGTCTTAACGTCCTTGCTGAAGCTGCTAATATCAACCTCGCTGATTTTATAGCCAAAATCAATCAGCTCTGGTTCATATTGCTCTGTACTTTCATCTTGTTTGCCTTAGGTCTTTCAGACGACATAAAATCTCTCAGCCCATATTCCAAACTTGTCGTTCAATTCGCGGTTGCCCTGATAGCCGCCGCCTTCGCAGACATCCGAGTCGAGCTTTTCATCGAGAGCAAGCTCATTACCTCTGTCCTTTCAGCCGTCTGGATTGTCCTGATAGTAAACGCCTTTAATTTTCTCGACAATATGGATGGCGCCTCTACCGGAATCGCAGCCATAGCCGGCTCTATCTTATTCACCGCCGCCGCAATAAGCGGCCAGGTCTTTATCGGCGGACTGGCAATTGTCTTCATAGGGACACTGCTCGGCTTTCTGATATTCAATTTCCCGCCGGCCAAAATCTTTATGGGTGACGCCGGTTCTCTCGTAGTAGGTTTTTTCGTAGCGATACTGACTTTGCGCACTACTTATTATCATGAAGCACAATCCGGACAATGGTATGTAGTTTTTATGCCGCTTATCGTTATGGCTGTTCCTCTGTATGACTTTATTAGCGTAACACTGCTGCGTATAAGCCAGGGCAAAAGTCCATTCATTGGCGACACTCAGCACTTCTCTCATCGATTAAAAAGGCACGGACTAACCGAGACGCAAACGGTTTTAACATTATACCTGGCAACACTTGCCACCGGCCTCGGCGCAATTTTTTTGTATCAGGTCAATCTCGCCGGCGTGATTCTAATCTTTGTTCAAACTATCATGGTATTAGCCATTATCGCTGTTCTTGAAACAACCACCAGAAATAACCAAAGCAATGATTAATTCAACCTTAACCAAAAGCAAAAGCCAAACTATCGTCGAATATATTTTACTTGGCGTCTGCCTTTGTGTGCTTGCACTTCGCACAACGCTTACCGAGAGTCTAACCATACAATCAACTACCATTCCGGCCAATCTCGCTGACAACATTTACACTTTATCCATATCGGCTGTCCTGATATTCTCATTTGTACTCTGGCTTGTATGGAGTTTTTGCAGCGGGAGATTCTCGTATCGCTTCACCGGCATAGAAATCGGCCTGTTTTTGTTCTGCATAGCTGCTGCCATTGCCGGATTCGCCGCCTCAAATAAGCGGCTTGCGATAACAAATTTTGTAACATTACTTGCACCGGCCATCATGGCCATCCTGCTGGTACAAATTCTTGACTCTCATTCAAAAATAAAATTGCTGCTCTGTGTCATTGCTGCCTTAGCCGTCGTCTCTGGATATCAATCTGCGGAGCAGCTTTTTTCCAGCAACCAGATGACCATCGACCAATACGAGCAAGCTCCGCAGACCATACTCGAACAGCTCGGCATCCAACCCGGCACATTTGCCCAGTTTCTTTTTGAGCATCGCCTTTACACAAAAGGTGTTCGAGGTTTTTTTACTACGAGTAACTCCGCCGGCTCATTTGCCCTGCTGGCAACTTTCGCTGCCATCGCACTATTTATCGAGAAACTAAAGAATATGTCATTCCCGCGAAAGCGGGAATCCATTTTACATATTGCTCTCTGCGCTATTGCAGTTGCAGCCGTCATCTTCGCCCTTGTTATCACTCGCAGCAAAGGTGTAATAATCAGCTCGTTCTTTGCACTAACGTTATTTATGCTGCTCCTTCGCTTCGGCGACTGGATAAAAGCTCACAAACAAATAATAATGCTCGCTTGCTTTTTACTCTTTATTGCCGTCGTTTTCATCGTTGCTCGATATGGACTAACACATGGCCGACTACCCGGCGGCAATTCAATGCTCGTTAGATGGCAGTATTGGCACGCATCAGCGAAAATGTTTGCCGACCATCCCCTCGCTGGTGTCGGGCCGGGTAACTTCACAAATTTCTACCCTCGCTATAAACCAGCCGAAGCGCTCGAGTCCGTTGCAGACCCCCACAATTTCCTGCTAAGCATTTTGACTCAATATGGTCCGCTTGGCCTTATCGGATTTTTAGCTATGCTCTTCATACCATTAGCCAAAACAATTCCTTCATCGAGCATCGAAAAAAGCTCTTCTCACCAGGCAAAGCAGCAACCAATTTTTAGAACTATCGCTGTAATTTATTTAATTATTGTATCCGCTGTGCTGCTGCTTATCAGGCCGATGATTATGCGCACGCCGCTCGGCGATATTTTTGAAGTGAAGCTTTATTTGATATTAACTTTATACGTTGCTCCTGCAGCAGTATTTCTCATCGGATTTTGGCTTTTAACAACCGAACCCAAAACACCAACCAAGAGTTACAAGTCAAATGCAACGTATATCCACGTTGCTCTTTTTTGTGCCGTTTTAGGCGTAATGCTGCATAATCTAATAGACTTCGCAATCTTTGAGCCGCCTGTTCTCACCGTATTCTGGGCAGTAATAGCCGCCCTAATTGCGACATACATTAACCAAAAGCAACAACCGTTTATTATCAGAACAGCTCCTTTTACAAAAGTGTTCGTGCTCATAATTGCAGTGGCAATACCCTGGGCATATCTCAATTACTGCCTTATCCCACCAGCAACCGCTACCACTAAAATTCTGAAGGCCAACCGTGCAATATCTAACGGATTCTTCGAGCAGGCTTATAACCTTTTGGTCTGTGCCGCCGATGATGACAAACTGGACCCGACAGCTCCAAACCTGAATGGCCGGCTTTACCTGCAACATTATGAAAATACCGGCAAAAAACAACCGGCCTTGCTAAAAAAAGCTGAGCCGTGTTTTCTCCAAGCAATTGCCCGTGACCACGCAAATTACAAAAACTACGAGAAACTATGTACTGTATATGACCTGCTTGGTCAGCTCCAAAATGCTTATGACTTCGGTAGTTATGCTGCAGAGCGTTATCCCGGCTCAGCAACAATACAGTTTGAGCTTGCCCAAATCGCCGAGAAATTGCACAAAACCGATATCGCTGTCGAACATTACAAAAACACGGTCGATATTGAAGATAGCTTCCGACGGCAGTTTCAGATAATGTACCCGGACAGAGAAATTGTAAGCAGATTAGGTGAAAAAAGATATCAAACCACGAAAAAACGAATAATGCAACTCAGTGAAAAACCAACTCCTTAACTTGTTCCTTCAAGCCAATTGTTAGCCAACTCCTTCAAGTCATTGTAGTCAACATCTTCGTCATCATCCATGTCTGCCCAACCGCAATCCCCGCAGCTGCTCTCCAGCCAGTGCTCGCTTAACACTGCGAAATCCCCAAAGTCAACATCTCTATCGCAATTTATATCTCCAACCTGGATACACTGCGTATACTTGATTGTAATATAGTCATCCTCATACTCTGTGCTATCGTATACACTCCAGCCTGCGACATAAACATTACCAAAGTCATCTACCGCTATTCCTACAGGCTGGTCCGGCCCATTGCCGAGCTCGTTATATCTTGCTACCCACAGTTCTGTACCGTTTGGGTCGTACTTGATTGTGGCATAATCATCATCAGTTCCAACGCCTTCACTGTAACCCGTCACGTATGTATTCCCAGAATCATCTGAAGCTATAGCTATGGCAATATCATCGTCGTTTGCCGGCCCATTATACATAGCGACCCACACCGGCTCATTGCTGTCAGGACTATACTTGATTGTAACAAAATCCCAACCTGCACCAGCATCAATACTACCTCCGGTGACGTAGATATTATCTGAATCATCTACCACTATAGCCCTAGCAGAATCAAAACTGTTCGCTGCGCCGTTATATCTGGCGACCCACAGAGGTTCGTTGCTGTCAGGGCCGTACTTGATTGTGGTATAGTCACTATATGTACCAATCCCATCACTTGAGCCAGTAACGTAAATATTGTTAAAACTATCTACAGCAACAGCATACGCTTGATCCCAATCGTTTGCCGGCCCATTATATCTGGCGACCCACAGCGGCTCGTTGCTATCCGGATGGTATTTGATTGTTGCATAGTCGGAGGGGCCTGTACCACTACCTTTACTCCTGCCGATAATGTAGATACTACCTGAATTATCTATGGTGATGGCATGAGCTACATCCCAATCATTTCCCGGCCCGTCGTATCTGGCAACCCACAGTGGTTCGTTGCTGTCAGGACTGTACTTAATTGTGGTACAGTCAAACTTTGTTACGCTGCTCCAACTTCTGCCAGTAACATACACTTTCCCTGAATCAGCTACAGCTATAGCAAGGGGATTATCCGGCCCATCGCTGGGCCCATCATATCCCGCTACCCAAAGTTCAGTGCCATTCGCATCGTACTTTACCGTGGCGTAGCCGTCAGATGTGCTCGTGCCAGCAACATAAACATTGCCCAAACCATCCACATCTATGACCACCTCTTCCCCAGCTCCCTTATTGTACCATGCGACCCATTGTTCATTACCATCCGAGTCGTATTTTATTGTAGCGCGGACCCGGCTGCTCGGCCCATAACTCATCCCGGTAACATACACGTTAGCTGAATCATCTATTGCCATTGCGGTCGCATAGTCTGAATCTCCATCATACCTTGCAATCCATTCCTCAACTGCTCGTTCACCCTGCACCTCAGCAGTCCCAACAAATGCTATTATCGCCCCCATTATCAAAATAACTGATAAAAATCTCTGCATTTTTCCTTCCTCCTGTTCTGTTTACCTCTTTCATCCATCCTTGGTCTAAAATAATCTGATACAAATCAGCGTAATACTATTATAGCAGAAAAATCAACAAAAATTCTACGATTTGAAAAAATAAAAAAGACTTGGCAAATAGCCACAGAAAATACAGAACAGCATGTTATCAGGCCATCCGGCAGATTCCGTGCTTTGGTGGCAGAAAAATAAATCAGTGGAATTTCGAGTTTTTAATTGATTTTCGCCTGTTTTGTTGCTAATATTCCGCTAAAGCAACCTAATGCAACCTAATGTACTGGATACTAAAGTGATGCGACAAATTCGCTGAAATCCGTGAGAACTCGTGGTTAAAAATAAAATAGGAGATTTGGCGATGCACAGAAATGAGAAAAACAAATCCGCCAGAAATATAGTGGACAAGAAATGGTTTTGCGCAGCATGGCCGACGCCAGAGAGCACTGTATTTATTCTCTGCTGTTTGCTGTTGGCCTGTCTGGCGAAAGCTGATACCACCTGGCAGGAAAAACAAAAACTAATCGCCTCCGACGGCGCAACCGACGACCGGTTTGGCTTCTCTGTTTCTATGAGCGGCGATTATGCCATTTTTGGAGCGCCCTTCGATAATGACAAAGGAAACAAATCCGGCTCGGCCTATATATTTAATCGCGATGGTGAAACCTGGAGTCAGCAGGCAAAGATTCTGGCCGCCGATGGCGAAATCTACGACCAGTTCGGCACATCTGTTTCTATCTCCGGAGATTACGCAATCGTGGGGGCGTTTCACGATAGTAACATAGCCGGCTCAGCTTATATATTCAAGCGTGATGGGGAAAAATGGACCCAGCAGGCCAAGCTTACCGCCTCTGATGGGGCAGCCGAGGACTGGTTTGGTTATTCTGTTTCTATCGATGGTGACTATGCCCTTATGACGGCACCCTACGATGATGACAAAGGAATTTCTTCCGGCTCGGCTTACATATTTAAGCGCAAAGGTGATACCTGGAGTCAGCAGGCAAAGCTTCTGGCCACTGATGGCAAAAAATATGACCAGCTTGGCTATTCTTCCGTTTCCATCTGTGGAGATTTGGCAATTGTGGGAGCGCCTTACGATGATAAAAAGGGGGACGAATCCGGCTCGGCTTATATATTCAAGCGTGATGGGAAAAAATGGACCCAGCAGGCCAAGCTTCTCGCCTCTGATGGCACAACACGCAACAGGTTTGGCTGGTCCGTCTCTATCGGCAAAGATTTGGCTATCGTAGGGGCAAATTACGATGATGACAGAGGATACCGCTCCGGCTCAGCTTATGTATTCAAACGGAATGGGAAAAAATGGAGTCAGCAAAAAAAGATTATCCCTGCAAAGACTGATGCTGGCGATTACCTTGGCCACTTCGTTTCGGTCAGCGGAGATTTGGCAATCGTAGGGGCACCTCATTTATTCCCCGCCGGCGGAGCTTATATATTCAAATGGGATGGGAAAAACTTGAACCAGCAGGCCAAGCTTATCCCCTCGGATGGTGCTGCCACCGACCTGTTCGGCTGGTCTGCCGCCATAGGCGGCGACAGGGCATTCGTGGGGTCGTTTGCCGATGATGACAATGGAAACGACTCCGGCTCGGCTTATATATACAAGTGCGAACAAGCAGAACAGACACCTGCGAAAAATAAAGATAAAGATAAGAATAAGGACAAGTGATACCGGTTATCCGGCTGCAGGTGATGTCTAAAGCAAGAGCACCTCTTGCAAAGTGGATTTTTTTGGCGTGCGTTCGAGATGCATATTACGATATACGAGCCATTATCTCGTCAGGTATATCAAAGTTTATGGATGTATTTTGAACGTCATCGTGGTCTTCAAACGCCTCCATCAGGGAAATTATCTTCTTGGCGGTTTGTTCATCGCTGATAGGAACCGTGTTTTGCGGCACCATTGATATCTCCGCCACCTCGGTTGGTATTTCCTTTTCTTGCAGGGCCTTTTTCAATTCTTCGTAGGCATCCGGCTCACAGGTTAATTCATAAATTGAACCCGTATTTTTCATATCGTCCGCACCTGCTGCCAGAGCAATCTCCAGAAGCTCGTCTTCATCAATATTACCTGTGCTGACTGTGATAAGTCCCTTCTTGGTGAACATCCAGCCGACACACCCGCTTGTTCCCAACGAGCCGCCGTGTCTCTCGAAGATTCTCTTAATTTCCGGCGTAGTTCGATTACGGTTATCTGTCAGCGCCTCAACCATTATAGCCACACCGGCAGGCCCATAACCCTCGTATAGCACCTCTTCAAAATTTACTCCCTCTACTTCGCCGGTTCCCTTTTTAATCGCTTTTTCAATTGTATCCTTCGGCATATTGGCCGCCTTGGCCTTGTCGATTGCATACCGCAAAGACAGATTCGCAGTAGGGTCACCCCCGCCGCTCTTGGCTGCCACGATTATCATTCGAGCAACCTTGCTCCATATTTTGCCTCGCTTGGCATCGACTGCCGCCTTCTTATATTTTATTCCTGACCAATGCGAATGACCTGACATAACTTCTCCTGATAGAAAACACCTCTAACAAGCACGATACGAAATACAATGCCCGCCTTCGCAGGCACAAGCATACACAATACGGAGCATTATACCTTATTTCTTCTCACACGCATAACCATTTTCCCCAACCTGAAACTGCCAACGAGCATCGACATACCCAAGGCACAAATCGCCTTGCCTATTAAGCTAAAAATCACCGAAAAACAATGGGGCCCACGGGCAGAGCTTGTGGCACCTCCATCTTCGGTGGAACCCGCCGAAGCACATCCGCCTACGCTAATTCAGCCTTCGTAGCCGTAGGCTACTACCGAAGCAGGCAGCTACGGCGGATACCCTTTTCGCATTCATCGTCCGATGCCAAAGCCCTGCTGTGGACGACGGCGTCCACGGGCAAAGCCCGTGGCTTTTGCCCCGTCGCCATAGCTTTGGAGCGACTGCGAAGGCGGGTAAATTCCGCTGACTATTCAGAATATCTCCCGCCTTCGCTAAAGCTACGTCGAGGCATGCTAAATTTTTTCCCTAAAAAGTACCTGATTTTTTCTTGACGGCCTATCTCAAATGCTTTAATATAAAGTTGTAGTTTAGTGTTGACGAACATAATTATGGGTTGTTTCGTACTTTTTAAGGTTGTCTTACTTTGTTTTTGCAACGGGATACTCATATTGGTAAAAGGGCTTTAAGTTCTTTCACCAACGGTAGTTAAGTTACAAAGAGCCGCAGCACCTATCTTGAAAAGCAACCGTGGAGTCGCTAAAAAGCTTAATGTTATAAAAAACAATGAACTTTGATGTTCTCGTCGGAATCTCAAAATAGGTACTGGGTGAATTTAGCGTGAAATGAAATCCGATTGAAACAGGGAAATTAGTTACCAACGAGAGAGGATTGGTATTGAGAATAAAATCAGCTAATTTCGTTAAAAAAACAAACCTATTAAGGCCAAAATGCCTCAATTATAGGCGTTTTGGGGCCAAAAAAGCTGATCTTACGCCATAGCGAAACGGATTTCGTAATTCACAACCATTTCTTTGTAGCTTTCCTACTGGAAAATCCCATAGTTCGTCTTCCTTGAGCGATTTTTTATTAACACTATGGTAAGAACAAGGGAAAGGTAGGAATTATGAACGCCGTACTAATGCAAACTCCAATTCCAGATGCCCTCTTCGCAGCTATTGCTTTTGTTGCGGGAGTGTGTCTGGCTACCATCATCGGTCAGATAATATCCAGGGCAAAGACAAAAACCTTTGAGCAGAACCTGCAGCAACAAATCGAAAGCGCTAAAAAGGAAGCGGAAAACATAATCAAATCCGCACAGCTCGAAGCTGCTGCGGAAACCATTAAGAAAAAGGAGGAATTTACTACCGAGGTCAATCAAACTCGCACCAAGCTGCACGAAACCGAGCTGAGATTAACAAAACGCGAGGATGCCATTGACCGACAGGTCGAGACGCTACAGCAGCAGGAAAAACAAGCAAAACACCATGAACAAGAACTCGATAGAAAACTGCACAATGTCGAGCTTAAGGATAAACAGCTTTCTGCCTTGATGGTACAGCAGAAAAATCAACTGCTCAAAATCACCGCAATGGACATCGAAGAGGCGAAGCAGCTGCTCTTAAAACGCCTTGAAGACGAATGTGAGCATGAGATGTCGATTCTAATCCAGCGCAAGACCGACGAAGCTACCGAAACTGCTTACGAAAAAAGCCGGGAAATAATCAGCACCGCCATCCAACGCTATGCTGCCGAGCATACCTGCGAAGTAGCCGTTTCAACCGTCGAGATACCAAATGACGATATGAAAGGCCGGGTTATTGGCAGAGAAGGACGTAATATTCGTGCATTTGAAAAAGCTACCGGCGTAGACGTTATTGTCGATGACACTCCCGGAATGATAGTTGTTAGTGGTTTCAATCCTGTCAGGCGTGAGGTTGCCCGGCTCTCGATGGAACGGCTCATCCAGGACGGCCGAATACATCCGTCTCGGATAGAGGAGCTTGTCGCCCAAACCAAAAAGGATGTCAACCACAAACTCCTACAAATCGGCAAAGATGCTGCTGTCGAGACCAATGTCAGAGGACTAAACAACAAAGTGCTCAGTATGCTCGGCGCCCTGAGCTACAGAACAAGTTACGGCCAAAATGTACTTCGCCACAGCATTGAAGTTGCTTTTCTGACTCAGGTTATGTCAGACGAGCTTGGGCTGGACGGCTCTATAGCAAGGCGTGCAGGATTATTGCACGATATCGGCAAGGCCATTGACCATGATGTTGAAGGCAACCACCCCACTATAGGCGCAAATTATCTCAAACGCTTTAACGAATCGTCCATTGTGCTAAATGCCGTTGCCGGCCATCACGGCGATATCCTACCGGATAATCCCTACACTCCGCTGGTTGGTGCCGCCGATGCAATCAGCGCCTCTCGGCCCGGTGCCAGAAGAGAAACTCTTGAGAGATATATAAAACGTTTGGAAAAACTTGAGGAAATCGCCGGCAGCTTTAAGGGAGTTGAAAACGCATACGCTATTCAGGCAGGCAGAGAAATCCGCGTTATAGTCAATGCAGAGAAGGTTGACGATGACGCAGCAGTGAAAGTTGCTCGTGATATCGCCAAAAAGGTCGAAGACGAAATGACCTATCCCGGCGAAATCCAGGTAACACTGCTGCGAGAGCTCCGCTGTATCGAATACGCTAAATAGCAAAAATACGACATACGAATTATGAAATTAAACGTTTTTTGTATTGGTGACATAGTAGGTCGGCCGGGCAGGCGGATTGTCGCTGAGAAGCTCAAATCGTTGGTCGCCGAGCGTGATATTGACTGTGTAATAGCCAATGCTGAAAATGCTGCCGGCGGCTCCGGCCTGACGCCACAAATCTACATCAAATTACTGCGGTACGGCGTAAACCTGATTACTTTAGGTGACCATACTTACCGCAAAAAAGATATAATCGAGACCCTGGAAAAAAACGAGAATATCGCCCGGCCGGCAAATTTCTCCGAGTACGCCGCCGGCAGAGGCATTGCATATTATAAAACCAGCAAAGGGCCGACCGTTGCGGTGGTCTCTTTGATAGGCCGTCTCTTTATGAAGCCGGTTGACTGCCCCTATAATGCTATTGATAAAATCCTGCCGCAGCTTCAACAAAAAGCCGAAATCATAATCGTTGATTTTCACGCCGAAGCCACAAGCGAAAAGGTTGCGATGGGCTATCATCTTGACGGCAGGGTCAGCTTATGTTTCGGCACTCATACCCACGTTGTAACCGCTGACGAAAGAATCCTGCCCAAAGGCACCGCATATATCACCGATATCGGTATGACAGGCGCCCATGATTCAGTGATTGGCCGAGGTGTCGAGAGTGTCTTAAAGTCATTTAGAACGCAAATGCCATTTCCGTTTGAGATTGCAACCGGCAACGTTAAGATGAACGCAGTTTTGGCCACCATCGACAGCAATACAAAAAAGGCGGAACACATCGAACGAGTTAGTATCAGCGCAGAACAACAAGAGTCAAAAAGTTACGATAGTGACGATGGCAAACCGGAACACTTCAATAACAACTTCTAACAAGTCCCAATCCCAACTCAACATACAGCTATTTGACCTTGCTATGACAGTGGACTACTTGCCTGGATTCAAAACTATCAACGTATGTAGACCGTTTTGCAGTCATGCCAGAGAAATGTAACCGTTTAACATCTGACCGCAAATAAAGAAGCCTAATAAGGCCGGATATGAAGGTGGTTTCGACCGGCTATCAGCAAGAACTAAAAGGCCTTAAACCTCACTATGTTGTATTTCAAAACCTGTAGGTTACCGACACCCCGACAGCCGCTGCGTGGCAGCGGTAATCGCCGTAACTGCCGTAGTAATTGCGCTTATTGAAATCCCTGTTGAACATACCGAGCAGGTTGTAGCCGGTGATGCCAACTGTGAGATCTTTGCTCGGCTTGTACTGCAGACCGAGGTTCAGGTAGAAGTTGCCGCGATAGGCACGCTCCCACCCCTCTTCGATAACTGGGTCTGGTCTAGGACCTTGTGAGTATTTGTTCCAATCATCCATCCCTGGGAACCCCCAGTAAATGCGCAGCGACGCGTCGAGGGTCCATCTGTCATTGAGCTTGTGTTGAGCCGTTAACTTGGTTATATGATTGGACCAGTTGGCCAAATCGTCACCGTAGCCATAGGGCTTGGCAGTAACAAGTGTGCTCTGTCCCTGCTCGAGCTCGAAGTCATAAAGTTTTGTATACCCGTGAGAAATCATCAAACGGGTATCCTCGGTGTGGTATGAGGCCTCAAGCTCAACGCCATAATCCTTTTGTGTGCCGACGCCGGTGCTGCTGCCGCCTTCACCTTGTTGGTTCCAGGAGATAAGTTCGAGGCTGTAGTGAACGAATACCGACATGGCAAAGTCAAGGTTTTTACTGTGCTGTCGTTCGTAGCGAAACTCAATGCTGCCAAGCTTTTCCGGGTTGCTACAACCACCGCCTGAGTCAGCCTGGTTTCTCATCTCCTCCTCAAAGTTCGCACGCACAGACTTTGCCCACATAACCTTGAATGTATCTTTTTTGCTCGGCGTATATACAACAGCCGCACGAGGCGAGAACATCCAGTCGCAGTATGTGTGGTCATCAAGCCGTGCCCCTAAAAAGGTCGTCCACTTGTCACTGATGGTCCACTGATGTTCGCCCAACAACGAATACATATTTGTTGACCAGCAGGGCATAGGATTTATTACTACCCAGGACTGTGGACTCCATACCGAGGAACGCGCATACGCGTCGGGCCAGCCGAGGCTCCTTAATCCCAAATCCTGATGTGAATACTCGCCGCCAAAGGCAATCTTGTGCCGTTCACTGGGTTGCCATCGCAATAATATCTTGGCGTAGTACTCATCTTCACGATAGGCATCCCTTATCCTGTTTTCTGCGTATCGCTCGAAATCGAACATATCGTAGCTGAATGCCATATCCAAACTGGTCTTCTCATTAAGCTCTTTTTTATATCCAACATAGCCGGTTGCCTGCTGATAACCATAGGTGTTGGGATTAAGCGACACAGCTGAGCCAGGTGCGCCGGCCCAGCCCCAGGGGTCGGTGGCCAAATCCTGGATGTCCCAGACGCCCTCCTGGCCGCCACGAGTGTAGCGCATCCAAATGTCCCAGTTGCCTTTGGTTATTTCGGTATATAACTTCAGAGGCGGTAGATCCCTGTGGGCCTCTTGGTCATTGTTCATTAACGGATAAAGTCCACCACCAATATAAGGTTCACCCGCCTGCGACCCGCTGGGAAAATTAAATGGGAAAATCTGAGGGGCATTATGCTTGTCGGCACCCCAATAATCAGCTACGCCAAAATAAGTAAAGATACCGCCATCCCCGTCTTTAAACTTGTGTCCATGCTTAACCTCCCCCGAGTAAAACTCCTCAACGGCGCCAAGCCGGCCTGTTATCTCCGTGCCCTGGAACGTCTCAGCGTTATACGTGATAATGTTGATTACCATCGATACCGCACCCGGACCGTACAAGGATGAACCAGGACCGCGAACTATATCGATATGGTGAATGTCTTTAAGCAGCACAAGGTCACGCTCGCTCATTGCGCCGTAATGAGTTCGTTCGTTCATCACACGCCCGTTAACCAAAATCAGATACTTGTCGTCACGGTCGTTTATAATCCCGCGCAGCCCAAGATGGTCAGATTCCCAGTGATGACGTATCCATTGCAGGTTCGGCACGTAAATATCGAGCAGCTCAAACATGCTGCGGGCACCGGAGGCCTGTATCTGCTCTTCAGTTATGGTGGTAACAGCAGCCGGAACCAGCCGGGGCTTGGCCTCCGTCAGGGTCGCAGTCGAGACAACCTCTATTTCCATCAGCTGCTCAATAGACATCTCAAACAACTCTTCTTCCTTCTCAGGCATTACCCCTTTAGAGAAAACCTGTCCGCTGCAGAGAAACACCGCTATAACGAAAAATCGCCAACTATATGTAACTAATCTCCCAGCCATAATCACTACCCCTTAAATTAAGTATGTTGATTTAGCCTATTCTGCCTTTCTTTGACCCAAAAGAGATTGACGTAGCAGTATCTCCCTGGGAATACAAATACCTGTGTAGTATCGACAGAGGCAAATCGTCGGTTTAGATAGAACAGCCCCATTTTGCAGATTTCTATTCGCAGTAGTGATAAAATGGTATGTTTGGCTATTACGCAGCTCACAGAACCGGACTTATTTTTACCCACTTTTCCTTTTTATAATAGTGCTCCACCGTTATCGGACACAATTTCGGCCATGCTGTTGACTTAAACGCGAACCACTGATGTCCGTTAGCAAAACCACGCATGAAACGCAGGAGTAAACACTTGGGACATCATCATACAGTACCAATCTAAACTTGGGCCCACGCGGAATTGGTGCGGGATTGGTGCGGGATTGGTGCGGGATTGGTAACGACAAAAGAAGATTACTGGAAGAACTGGTTGTGTGCTTTTTCGTGGCTGATTGCTTTTGGCCTTAAATGCCAATGGGCCCAGATGGCAAAGGCAGCACCAGCCAGCAAAACGACTCCAAAAAGCCATTGAAGTCCGTTCAAGAATTCCCCAAAGAATATGCTGGAAATCACAAAAACCATAAACGGCTGTGCCAATATCACAAGGGCAGGGATAGTTGCCCCGATGTGTTTTATCGCAACATAGTACAACACATGGCCAAGTCCTATCGCTGTTATTCCTGAAATGACAACACAGGCCCATGGCCATACGCTCATTTCAAGGCAATCTTGTGGTCTTCCAAAAACAAACGCAAGCACAGAAAGCCCGAAAAGCGTATAAATACTGATTACAGAAAACCCCACGCGGGAATCGATATCCTTAAAAGCGATTTTTACCGAAACTGTATATACCCCCCACATAACAGATACTGCCAAGGCAATAACTATACCAGTTATGGTTTTAACTGTGGTGAAATCCTCCTTATAAAGCACCACACCAACTACCCCAATTGCCGATAATGCCACAGCCAGCCAGAAACGCTTGCTTTTGACCAGCTCCCTTTCATCAGCAAAAAAAACAAGCGAAAAACCGGCTATCCAGATGACAGAAAATTTCGTCAGCAGGACCATAAAAGCTGGGTCTATGTAGTAAAAAGCCGCAGCCCATAAACTTTGCGTAACAATATTTGGTACAGCCGGTAAAAGAGCCCGTCGCCAGACACTTTTATCAACCCGCTTTTTTTTAATAAGAAATAAAAGAAATGGCAGCCAGAATAAACAAGCTGCCAGATACCGCAGCATGTTTTGCGTCCACGAGTCGAGATGTCCGGTTAGAAACTTGATAAAGTTAGGCCCAACGGACCAAAAAAGAAGAGTACCAATGCAGGCAAATGTAGCCAACACATCAAATTTTCTAACATGGTTGTTCATTTTTGCGAAACGCCACGAAGTTAGCTATTGCAGGAACTGGTTGTGTGCTTTTTCCTGAGCAATTGTCGTTTTTGGGCCGTGGCCGGGATAAATAACTGTGTCATCAGGCAAAGTAAAAAGTTTCTCCCTTATACTCTTTACTAATTGTGCCATACTGCCGCCTGGAAAGTCTGTGCGTCCAACCGAATCTGCAAACAACGCATCGTCCGTAAATACAACACCTTCGTCCTTTGAATATAAACATACGCCGCCCGACGTATGGCCCGGTGTATGAAGTACTTCCAATTTTATGCCTGCCTCCTCAACTACACTTTTGTCTTCGATAAACAGGTCAGCCGGCTCAGTGCTGAACGCCGCTCCCATCATAGCGGAAAGATTGCTATAGGATTCTGTGAGCATGCCGGCATCAAGTTTATGAATATAAACCTTTATTGCCGGAAACTCGGTGCGTAATGCAGCTACACCTGCAATATGGTCTATATGTCCGTGAGTCAGGACAATTGCAACAGGGTTTAATTTATTTTGATGAGAAAAATCTATCAACCTGCCTGACTCCAGACCTACATCAATAATCAGGCAGTCCTTTGCTGTCTCGCTTTCGCACAGGATATAGCAGTTGGTTTCATACGCACCTAAAATGAAAGTGTCAATTTTCATTTACTACTTTTGCCCCTTAAAAACGAATAGATTTAACAGAAATGGCACTATCAGTCAACAATATTAAGACTTGACTAAAAGGCTTATGTTTGTTAAGGTGCTTACTCCATAATAGTTAATACTGGAAGAAAGAAAATGAAGTCTTTTAGGCGAGTTTTCAAATATGTCTGGCCTCAATGGCCGAGGATTATCGTTGTTGTCCTTAGCGCGATAACCGTCTCGGCTCTTTTATCACTGAGCTTTATGACCATCATACCGCTTTTGAAAGTGATGATGGGCGAGGAAGGCCTGCACGGCTGGGTAGAAAGAGGGTTCAGCAAACATCGTTACGGCGTATCCTTCTATGTACCGGAAAAAAGGGATTTCGCTGAATCTGATATTGAATCCTACTTGCTCGTAACAGACATTGAGGACGATAGCCTTGCGCAAAAAGCAGGTCTGCAAAAACTTGACAAAATTATCGGCGCCGCCGATTTTTTAGTCCGGCAGAACAAAGATAAAATTCCCTCTCCTAAGCTGCTTGAAATTCTTGCAAATACAGCGTCAGACACCGAGCTTACCATTCAAATACGTAGAGACAATAAAGAAAGCATCGCCGAGACCAAAATATTAACATTTGATGCGGGGCCAAAGCCATTTTATGTGGACAATTTAGAAAGGTGGCTGAGTTTTCTGCCAAGACAGCAAACAAAGGAAGCGAAAACACAAGCGGTTATCTTTATTATTCTGGCAATGGGAGTGGTCACGATAATTCGGTGCACAGCGAAATTTCATCAGGAATATATGGCCCAGAAAGTCGTGCAGGTTGGAATAAACCATTTAAGAGAAGACGTCTTCAGTCGTGCAATGAACCTGCCTATGTTTTCTTTTGCAAACGAGCGGCCAAGTGACACGGTCAGCAGGATTGTCAACGATACCAATGTAATGGGTAAGGCCATCAAAATAATGCTGGGCAAAGCGCTGCGCGAGCCACTAAATGTACTTTTCATTTTAGGGTTTGCGATGTGGCTTAACTGGCAGCTAACACTTATTTTCCTGTGTGGCGCACCTTTCGTATTATGGTTGGTAGTTGGTTTAGGTAAAAAAATGAAACGGGCTACCAAAAAATCGCTGATGGCCAGTTCCCAAATGCTGGGTAGGCTTCAGGAAACAATGGCAGGGCTAAAAGTGGTCAAGATTTATAACCGCTATGGGTATGAGATAGAGGGTTTCAAAGCGATAAATAAAAGATTGTTGAAACAATTGCTCAAGATTTCAAAAGTTGATGCTGTTACTATGCCTGTAATGGAAGTCCTCGGTATGGCAGCAGGTTCAGCTGCGCTGGTAGTTGGGGCACAGTGGGTTACTGCAGGCAAGATGGAAGGTTCCGGATTTTTTACACTGTTGATTGCATTAGGAGTAGCCGCCGAGTCTGCGAGAAAAACCTCCGATATCTGGAATAAGCTGCAGGAAGCGAATGCCGCTGCGGAAAGAGTTTTCGCCGTCATAGATGAGCCGATTGAGTTTGAAAAACCCGGTGCAATTGAGCTGCCGCCGCTGAAAGAAAAAATAGAATTCAGAAACATTATGTTCACCTATCCCGGCAGTGACAGGCCGATATTGAAGAAAATCAATCTTACAGTCCAGGCAGGTCATAACATTGCTATCGTAGGACCTAACGGCTCAGGCAAAACAACGCTGGCAAATCTGATACCAAGATTTTATAATCCCGACAGCGGCCATATCCTCATAGATAATATAGATATTTATGATGTAACACTGTACAGTTTGCGAAACCAGATTGGAATGGTTACGCAAAATGTAGTAACATTCAACAACACTATAGCGGCAAATATCGCATACGGTAAACCCAATGCTACACGCGAAGAAATAATTGCCGCAGCCAGGCGTGCCTTTGCCCATGAGTTTATTGAGCCCCTGCCGAACGGATATGACACAATAATCGGTGAGCAAGGTGCCGGCCTTAGCGGCGGTCAGTTGCAGAGAATCGTTATTGCCAGGGCAATTTTGAAAAATCCCACCATCCTTATTTTCGATGAGGCAACAAGTCAGGTTGACGCCGACAGTGAAGCCAAAATTCACAGGGCCATCGAAGAAATTATGCAGGATAGAACCAGCTTTATTATCGCTCACAGATTCAGCACCGTTATTTCCGCAGATGTTATTGTGGTAATGGACGATGGTAAAATTATCGCTCAAGGCCACCACGATGAGCTGATACAGACCTGCTTGTTATATCAAAGCTTATACAGAACGCAAATGGTAAGCCCCGTTAGAAATTTTGTCTTGTAACATAGAAGTGACAGTAGTGAATGTATTACGGACTCTCCGACCACGAAATATCCGGCTATTAGTCAAATTCACCTGTCTAATGAGAAATTTTTTGTATAGTCGTATCTAAATTTCGAACTTTGGCTTACAGTAAACTACTCAACTTGCCGATTAAAATTTAGGTTATGTAAGGACAATATCATTATGTCCCTTGATTTTTAGGGCTGAAATTATGGCCGATATTTCACAGCAAAAAAAGGCACACGAGCTTTTCAAAAGATACCAGGGCAATCCAATATTAACGCCGGATATTTGGCCTTATCCAACAAACGCTGTCTTTAATCCCGCAGCCACCAAGTTAAATACAGAAACGCTCCTGCTGGTTCGCGTCGAGGACATGCGGGGTTTCTCGCATCTGACTGTTGCACGCAGTGCAGACGGATTTACTAACTGGGAAATTGACCCTCAACCAACTCTTGAAGCCGACCAAAGTTCCCGGGAGGAGAAGTGGGGCTTGGAAGACCCGCGCATTATCTGGCTTGAAGAACAAAAGCAATTTGCCATTACGTATGTCTCTTTCAGTGAAGGCGGCCCTGTTGTCTCGCTGGCCATTACCAAAAACTTCAGGAACTTTGCACGCCTCGGAGCACTTTTGCCGCCGGAGGATAAAGATGCCTGTCTGCTTCCTCGCAGATTCAGAGGCCGTTTTGCACTGATTCATCGCCCTATAGTGCGAGGCGAAGCCCATATCTGGATTAGTTTTTCACCCGACCTGAAGCATTGGGGCGACCACAGATTATTAATTAGAACAAGGTCTGCCTACTGGGACTGCAATAGAGTCGGCCTGGCTTGTCAGCCAATAGAAACTCCACAGGGCTGGATGTTATTTTATCACGGCGTACGCGTTACCTCAGCAGGACAAATATATCGCCTCGGAATGGCACTTTTGGATTTGGAGGAACCGTGGAAAGTCCTGCGACGAGGCGATGAGTGGGTCCTGGGGCCGCGCGAGCCATATGAACGTATTGGTGATGTAGGTGATGTAATATTCCCAACCGGGGCTATCATTCGCAAAGAAACTAATCAGCTTGACCTCTATTATGGTGCCGCTGACAACACCGTCGCAGCTGCAACGGCCAATTTAAGCGATTGTATAGACTATATTATGTCCTCTCCGAAAGTGGAAGAATAACAGATAGCACATCCATTACTAAAAACCTTAATTTAAACCTCATGGGTGTTTTCGCAAAAACACCAGAGAACCGAGTGTAAGCAGGCATATTGTCGCTGGCCTGCCTCGCCGAAGCAATGTTCCATTTGCTGCTCAGCGTTGCCTGCGTCTCAGGACAAAAAAGAGACTACCCAACCCTAATATTACTGCGGAGGCAGGCTCAGGAACATTTGTAGCCCCGTGTGCGCTTGTATCGTCATTGTAAAACTTCACCACTGCATACGAAACAATATGCTCATCCTGTGGCGAGCTTAAGTTTACAAAGTCGCTGTCAACAAATGGCCCGTCGCCACTAATCTGGCAGACGAAATTAACAGTTTGACCCGGCTCGACAACAGGCCCGTCACTGTCATGGTCACCTCTCAGGTATACATCAAATCTACCGAACCCGTCAACAATAAAGGCGTTCTTCCAAAAGCCGTTCTTCCAAAAATACAAATCCCATCCCTCAGTATTAGACTCTTCCGACGCATAAACATCAGTCAAAATTAAGTCCTCTACGTTATCAGTAACATTGAAGAATATCCTGCTTATCTTAAATGCAGGGTCACCCTCGTTCTCGGGTGTAAGGTTGGTTACGCTAAGCGTCAGCGTACTATCCACCACCGAGAAATTTAATTCGGCATCAAGGTATTCTACCAGTTCAGGCTGGGTCTCATCTTCTGAGCAGTGGTCGCTAAGTCTCAGGACCGCGGCTTTAACCGGCCCTGAGCATACTGCAAACATAACGATTGAAACTGTTAATAATGAAGTGACTAAACTTTTCATCACTACCACCCTCCCCACATAAGCCAATTAGTTAATGTACAAATCTTAAAAAACTACACAATAGCTTCTTTGGAGCAATGTAAGATAAACTTTGTCGCCCCCATAACGAGTATGATTATTTTATCAGATGCTCTTCATTAAATCAAGAACAATCCCCTGTTGAGTCTCAGGATTTTGAAACACAGCCGACTTTACGCTTTCCGCATACCATTACCGGACTACAAGCAATAAAAAATTGGCCGCTTCACTTATCAACTTTTCAGGTTGTCCCTTGTCTGCCTCCTGTATGCTGTATTCTGTATCCTGTATCCTTATTAGACCTCAATCGCACGACCCGGCGTCAGGAAATACAGCCATTTGGCGAGAAGTTTTGATTTGAGGATGGCCGAAGCAGCACCGGCATAAAGGCCTAACTGCTGGCAATAAAGCTCGGCTCGGCCGGTGACCTCCGCCGCGGTTACACTATCCGTCTTAAAATCAATAATAATTAATCCCTCCGGCGTCTGGATTAACATATCAATTATCCCCTGAACAACAATTGTTTCGTCACTAACCTCGGATGTGGACAAAGCAAAAGTGAACGGCCATTCACGCCGAACATTCGGCCAGGCATCAACAGCCATTCTACCTAAATCGCTCTCAAAAAACGCCGTTATCGATTGCGTGTCGATATGCTCGGCAATGTTTTCAGTGATAGAACCGTCGGCTAAAAGTTTTTCTTTTGTTTTTTCAATTGTCTCTCCGGTTACGGGTTTAGATAAGTCAAGCTGGGAAATTACAAGGTGTGTAGCCGTGCCGATTAGCCGACCTTGTGGTTCAGTTAAGCCGGCTTCAGTGGCGATAACAGCCCTTGGCTTTCGTTCCAGCACCTTCGAATAATCGAACTTCACATATTCATCGTTGCGATGAGTCAACTGCGTCACCGACTGCTTGGCCGGCAAAACTACTGCATCGCTGAATTCGTACCCCCAGCTTAATGATTTTTTAATTTGCGAAAGCAATTTTGATTCTTTTCGTTTTGTGCGTGACTTTTTTACAGCAGAAACAGGTCGGCCTATCTTGCTGCTTCTCAAGTTTCGGACATACTCAGATAGTTGCTCAAGCTCAGCCTGCCTGTACACTTTCAAGCTAAACAAATCTTCACCAATCGCCTGTGTCGCTAAACCAGTCTCAAAAGCATCGTGCAGATTCTTTTGGTCGCAAAGGCCGTAGAGAATCCATTCCAGAGGCCTTTGGCAATCGGCAAGCACCCAGCCGGGTATGGGCTCGCTGCCAAAAAACAATCCATTTGAGATTACTTTGCTGCAATCGGTCTGCTTTTGTGAGGCGGTCAAAATAAGCCGCTCTCTGGCCCGTGTTGCTGCAACATAGAGTATTCGCATTTCCTCCGCCAGTGCTGTCGAAAGTTTTTCTTCTGCGATAACCTCGTGAGCAAGCGAACGGAGTCTACTGTTCGATTCGCGGTCTATAACTTGCAGGCCGAGTGTATAGTCGGCATCAGCAAGGCAGTCTGCACGAATATCTTCTTTATTAAATCTGCTTTCAAGCTCAGCCAAAAAGACGACTGGAAATTCCAGGCCTTTACTCTTATGGACGCTTAAAATCCGGACGGCATTTCCGGCTGCCTCCGGCGGCTCGGCTGGCGACCAGTCCTGTCCGGTTTGCTGAAGTTTCTCAATAAATTCGACGAAGCGGGTCAGCGAAGCTATGCCGCTACTCGTGGCAAAGCCCTCAAACTGGATGGCCCTGTCGTGTAGTTTAAGAAGATTTGCCCTGCGCGCCTGGCCGTTTGCAAGCGCAGAAACAAATGACAAATAGCTCGTCTGGTGGTAAATCTGCCAAATTAAATCTGCCAGCTTTTCCTGCCGTGCATCGGTTCGCCAGTTTTCAATCTGCGTAAGTATTTCTTTTAATCTGCCAGCAAGTTTAACGTCCCTGCCGCTTTTACAGTATTCGACTGCGCAGTTATAGAAGTTTTTATTCTGTTCCTTTGCAGCACTATGCAGTTTTACCTTGGCCAGCTCGGTATCACTGATTCTGAAAAAAGGACTTCGTAATAATGCCGCCAGTTCGATGTCACGCTGAGGATTATCCAGAACTTTCAGCAGGCATAACACATCGGTGATTTCGGTTGCCTCGAAATACCCTGCCGTTGCCTGGCAACTGACAGGCACACCTGCTAATTGCAGCACCTCGACGTAATCGTTGGCCTTTTTGGCCAAAGAGCGCATCAATATCACAATGTCACGATACTGAACATCTCGCAGGCACTGCTTTTGTTTATCATATATCTGGAACTCTGCTTTGCCGGTATCCGCTCCGACCATTCTCCTGATACGTCTTGCAATCATCGCCGCCTGACGCTGACGGGAGCTGATGACATTCTCGCCGGATTCGCCCTGTTGCTCTTCGACATCGCTGTCTATACTTTTTTCATCGAGAATATGGAACTCTACTGCGTTTTCGTTATCTGCTGCATCGTTAGCCGGCTTCAGCTTCGCCGACTCATCGTAATCGACATCTCCGAAAGAAGCCGTCATTATGTGACTGAATATTTTATTGACAAAATCAAGGATGCCTTTGGCCGAGCGGAAATTGGCGTTGAGGTCGACCCGCAAACCTTTCGATGCCTTTTCAGAGTCGGTCGAAGCTGTTCTAAGGTCTTTTATAAAAATTTTCGGCTCAGCTCCGCGCCAGGCATAGATACTTTGTTTGACATCGCCGACAACAAAGACGTTTCCTTCCGAGCTTAGCATCTTAAGTATGGCCTGCTGGACCGGGTTTATATCCTGATATTCATCGACGAATATGTATTTGTATTTTTGGCGAAGCGCAAGGGCCGTTTGCGATGGTGACAGCTCATCCTCGGTATCAACATTCTCGGCTAAAAGTTTCAGGGCGTAATGCTCGAGGTCGGCAAAGTCCAGGCAGTTGACCACGCGCTTGGCCTGGCTGTATAGCTGGTCAAATTTCTTAACAAGCTCGACAAGCACCTTCGTCTGCAAGCTGGAAGAACCGCTGATTCTGTCAAGATAGTCAGGATTGACTATTGCAAGTCGTGAAAGCTCTTTGAATCTCTCTATCGCCTTTTTGGCCGTACTCTGTATAAGCTTAGCGAGCGGTTCAGATAATTCTTTGGGTTTATACGTCTTGGGCTTGTCAAAATTCCTTATCGCATCGGAGCATTTGTCCCAGTCGCCAGCTTTCAAGTATCCGAGACATTCCCGAACAGGCCCTATGTGTTTATCTTCCAGTTTTTCAGCCCAATCTCCGTCAACATCTTCATTTTCGTAAAGCTTCTGCGCATGCCGGAGTCGATTGAGAATTTGCTGTAATTTTTCGCTGATAATCTGCTTTTGTTTGTTGCCTAAATCGCTGGTGAAGGGTTCAGCTGCCTCAGCAAGTACAATCGCCCGCTCGCACCAGTTTTGACGTGAAGCTACGCCGTCCAGAAAATCGCTAAGCTCTATTATCCGTGAGAGAAAACCGTCATTTGTGCGAAGGTCTCTGCGATAAAAGAGCTGTTCAAGGGCCGCCTTTAGATTGTTCTGCCGCCAGGCCCAGTCGATAGTTTTTTCAAGGACTTCGGCTTTTAGCAGCTTTTGCTCGTCGCCGTCGATGACGCGGAAAGTCGGGTCAAGGCCGAGCTTGTAGAAATACTCGGTAATGAGCCGTTTGCAGAACGAATGTATCGTACTGATATCAGCACCCTGAAGCAGCATAAGCTGATAGCGAATATGTGGGTCGCCGCTTTGCTCAAAGGCCTTTTGTAGTTGCTCAGCGATTCGGCTGCGCATCTGCTCAGCAGCCATATCGGTGAATGTCACTACGAGTATGCTCCAGACATCGGGACATATTGATTTGTCACGAACTATATCGACGCATCTGCCCGACAGCACCGCCGTCTTTCCAGTCCCTGCTGATGCAGTTACCAAAACATCGCTGCCGCGAGTAACAATCGCCCGCTTCTGCTGCTCAGTCCACTTTATTTTACTCTCAACCATTTACTATTTCTCTACCACTTGTCATTCCTGCGCAAGCAGGAATCCATATTTAGCCCCCAGTTTTACTGGGGGTTTGTTTCTATTTTTTCAAGAACACCGGTTTTGCCGAGTGACTTTAAAAAGTTATAGTCGTTTATCTGCCAGTCGAACCTGCAGACCGGCTTATACTTGCAGTAGCTGCACGGTGAAAACTGGTTCAGGCGATACGGATTGACCTCTATTTTGCCGAAAAGGATTTCTTCGGCCAACCGGATTATTTTACTTTTGGTAAACTCAAGAACCTTCTCAAAATCATTCGGTTTTAATGCTGCACTTTTTCCATAATCACCGTATTGCTGATTGCCGGATGTAATACGGAAGCTGTAGAATTTGTTCCAGCCGGACTTTTCTGTCCTGTCTAATAACTGGAAAAATTCACCGTTAAATATTCCTTTTGCTTTATAACTGAAGCCGTCACTTTTTTCTGACAGCTCGTCCAATGCTGCTTGTTTGGTCGGCACCTCGACCGGAATGTAAAATGCTCCTGCGGCTTCTTTGACATTTGATTCCTCTGAATTCAAAACAGCCAATAGGTATATTGGCAGTTGCATATCCAGGCCATAGTAAAGCTTCGACCAGTTAAATGATGTTGCCTTACGCTTATAATCGAAAACAACCGCAACTTTCCCGCCGTCTATATCAGCAATATCCAGCCGGTCAATTTTCCCATCCAGAAACAGTTTATGTTTATCTGAAATATCAAGGATATACTCACCAAGTTTTTCAAGGTTATCTCTGACTTCACCAAAAGAAACTTCCGACAATACCGGCCGGAAGCTCCCCGCTCGCACCATTTGCGCGATAGCCAACACGCAATCCTCAAGTGTTTCGCTGGCAGAAGCGATTATAAATGCGTTGTGAGGACTGTGACGCGAAAAGTGTGATATAAATGAATCTGTCTGGACAAGCTTTGAAATTTCGTCTCTTAGAAACCTTAAAAGCTCTCCATCCTGAATTATTGCTAAATCTTTTTTCTCTGCGTTGAGCCGCTTCAACAAAGCATCTAACACACGATGATAAAAATTACCTATCTCTAAAGGTCTAAGTTTGAATTCTTTTCTTTCTTCTAGTTCCAGTATATACATAGCAAAGTATTGATATGGACAGGCGGCGAAGGTGCTCAACCTTGTCGCAGAGCTTCTGAATTGCTTACCGAAAAGTTCCTTGAGCACGCCTTTATCCAACTGCGCACGATTATCATAATTTATTGCATAGACAACTTCCGAGCCAAGCCTCGCAAGCTGCTCATCCGAACAAATGCTATCTAATAACTCAATATATTGTCTATCAGCGATTTCAAACGAGTCACGAGCCACGAGCGACGAGCCACGAAACACATCTCTGCCAAGCTGGCTGCAGAGTAAGTTTGCAAGTTCTGTTTCACTTCGGACCTGCTCGATTTCAGCCTGCTCTGTAGCAATTGATTCTTCGCTAAGATTTTCAAACAACGATTGCAGTTCATCTATAAATTGGCAGCGAATAATGGCGCTACCCTTATCATCAACGACCGGATAAGTAACGCATAAAAACTCCGACGGGCGTGTAAATGCTATGTAAGCTAAATACTGGCGCTCGGCAAGGGCACCGCTCGCAGCCGGCGCCAATGGAAAGTTTGCAGATTCGGCGCTTCTGCGGTCATCTTCGGATAATATCTTATCGAAGCTGACCGGCACAGGAAACTGCCTTTGTGTGGTGCCGATTAAAAAAACCGCTTTCAGGTCGGGATGTCGGCTCCGCTCAATCGAACCAACCAGAACCTGATCCAGAGTCGGCGGAATAAAAGCCAGCGTCAACTGTGAAAATGCGGAGCTTATAATTGCCTGATAATCCTGGCAGGTTAACCTCTGCCCCGTAAAGACCTCGACAAGCTCGTCAAATATATTTATAAGCTTATCGTAAAATTGACGATGCTCATCTATCGCAGAATAATCTTTTCGCTCCGTCGCCTCATCGATACGGCTGGCAAGTGTCTTGCTAATCTGCAAATCATCTAAAAAGGCGAAAATAGCACGTGTAAAATCCTCGGCGCTGATTTTCTTTGTTGTATTCTCCGGCGAGCAAAGCAGGTCTCGAAGTTTAAGTAAGCTACTGACGGCCTTTTGTCGAATCTGGTTTATCTGTTTTTCATCGAAATCTTTCTCGTCGCCAGCGGCAAAACGCCATTCGTCATCACCTTGCCAGTCATCACCTGATATTCCATAAGCAAGACAGTAATTCTCCAGCAAATCTATATCGCATCGTTGAATCGGTACTAAGCCGGTCTTAAGATAAGCAAAGATATCACTGTGCGAAAAGCCGCTGGTGATTACCTGCAAAGCCGAACAAATAAGCTGCACGATTGAGTGCTGGTTCAATGGCTTTCGCTTATCGATAAAAAATGGAACACGATAATCTTCAAAATAGGCCCTTATATAGTGTTCATAACTGTCGATGTCCGATGCAATAACTGCAATGTCACGATATCGATAACCTTTCTCACTCACTAATCGCAATACCTGCTTCGCAACAAATTGGGCCTCAGCACGGGCATTTGGTGCTGATATGATGCGTATGTTATTTTCAGCCGGAATCTTTTCTTTTTCGCCGGAAGGCGTCCTGTGAAGTGCCTTGAATATGTTTTGCTCAATATGAGCAAGCTCTCGGCCGCAGGAAAATCTTACTGTCTTATCAAGGATTATTGGTTTTACTAATTGCAGTTTGCATTTTTTAATACTGTCAATAAGCTCAGAGTATGTGCGTTGTGTCGGATTAAATAAGCTGGTTGGGTCGATGTCTTGAGCATCAGGTTCGGCCAGATTAATCTCCGTCGGTTCCAAACAAAGTGCAATCTGCGTCTCCGCTGCCGCCTTCAGAAGCTCCATAAGGATTGCAAGTTCACCGGTAGTAAAACTGGCAAAGCCGTCAACCCACAGCTTTGCGCCTTTAACGAAGTCTGAGTTTGCTGCTTCCCGGCAGGCCTGGTTCAGTTGGACATCGGGGTCGAGAAAATTGCCCTCGATAAATTTCAGATATTCTCTAAAAATCAGGCCGATATCAGCAAATTTCAGGATAGCCAAATTATTACGCTCATCTTTTTGCAGCTCGTTCAGTAATTGGTCGACATCTTCCGGCGTTTTTGCATACTGGTGCAGTTCGGAGATGGTTTGTGTCATTTGCTGAGCCAGCCCTGGCCAGCTCGCAGATGACTCGAAGATTTTTAATTTGCTTTTACTGTCCCGCAATATTCTATGGATTATCATTTGTTGGCCGATGCGCGAAATGGCCGGCCGGGCCGTATTTTTACCTAACAGCCAGAATTGCAGACGGTCAAATGAAAGAACATGGAGTTTATTATAGCCGGATATTTTTTTATCAGCCAGAATCGCACGCTCCGCCTGGTATGTGGCCTGCTCCGGCACTAAAAATAGCAGTCTCTGGTTGTTATCTGGCCGCAGCAATTCATTGACAATTGCTTTTATGCAATAGCTGGTCTTTCCAGTCCCACTTCTACCAAGAATAAACTGAACCGCCATCTAAATCATCCAGTATTTGTAAAGTTATTCTTTTTCCCTCTTCTACCACAATCCCCGCTCGTTTTCAATTCGCTTCCTGTTTTGACTGCTGAAAAACTGCTTGTTAGCAGCAGAGGGCTTCGTTATACTTTCATTTTATACAGAATAAGCTAAGAAAGGACAAATATGAGCAAATCAAAAGGCTTCCTTCCTATTCTCATCCCGAGCGCGACGGTATTTTTCTCAAGTGGCTGTATTATGGTATTGGAGCTTGTCGCAGGCCGCCTCATTGCTCGCCATTTGGGCTCGTCTCTGTACACATGGACATCGGTAATAGGCGTAGTGCTTTCAGGAATTACTGTAGGTAACTATCTGGGAGGCCGTATTGCAGACCGCTTCAACGCAAGAAAAACCTTGGCTGTGCTCTTGGGAATCTCATCTGTAGCATGTGTAGGAACCGTTGCCTTGAATAATCTTGCGAGCGAGTGGATATGGCTGTGGAAGTTAAATTGGCCAACGCATGTATTTATGCACGTATTTTTGGCTTTCATGCTCCCGTCTACACTGCTGGGGACGATAAGTCCCGTAGTTGCTAAAATGGCACTCGATAAGAAACTGCCTACAGGAAGAACCGTAGGGGACATATATGCCTTCGGCGCCGCAGGAAGTATTGTTGGAACATTTCTTGCAGGATTCTATCTGATTGCTGCGATGGGCACTATTGCTATCATCTGGTCTGTCGGGACGGTCTTGCTGCTGATGGCCATCCTCTACTGGGCCAGACTCTGGGTGCTGTATCTGTGGGCTGCAATCTTCATTGCCTTAATGACTATGGCAATGGCACCTGTCAGATGGGCAGAGAGTACCGCCTCGTCCCTTGCATTGAAAGAAAAACCCAACCCCAGTGTTATTTATAAAGACGAAAGCCAATACTCCTATATTACCATAAAACGCACTTCAGAGACAGTGGACCAGCGCGTGCTTATGCTGGACAAACTAACGCATAGCCAAATCATAATGAACAACATACTTGATTTACAATACTTCTATGAGCAGGTTTATGCTGCAGTAACACATTTGTTGAGTCGGGACAAAAACAAAATTTCAGTTTTAGCAATCGGAGGGGGAGGGTACATTATCCCTCGATACGTTGAGAAAGTCTGGCCCGGAAGTCGCATCGATGTGGTCGAAATCGACCCAAGGGTAACTGAAGCAGCCATCCAGGCTTTTGGTCTGGAGAGGAATACTCCAATTAACACATTCACGATGGATGCCCGCAATTATATTGACCGGTTACTGGAGCAAAAACGAACCGGCGGCCAAATACCTCGATATGATTTCATCTATGAAGACGCCTTCAACGACTATTCGGTACCCTACCAGCTGACAACTAGGGAATTTAATGACAAAATCGCTCAAATCCTGACCGATGACGGCCTATATTTGATAAACGTGATAGATACTTATGACAGCGGGTTGTTTTTGGGAACCATCCTCAAAACTCTCAAGCAAACATTTTCTCATATTTATGTCATTGCTGAAGATGCATTCCGTTCATTGCCGCGGGGTAACTTTGTAATCATCGCTGCAATGCGAGAAATTAATCTTGAAAACCTAACCCGGGAAAAGCCGGTCGCAGATTCAAATTTATGGATATTAAACGATTCAGAAATAGAAACATACATCAGAAAAAGCCGTGGGATTGTATTAACGGATGACTATGCGCCGGTAGAGAATATGCTGGCGCCGGTAGTACGCCAAAGTGCCGTCACCTTCCTGTTGAACAAATATCTGGAGCAGATACGAGAACTTGGAAACCAGGGCAGGCTGGATGAAAGTCTCGCAGTTTATAAAGAAATCATTAAAGCCGACATAACAAAATCAATCATTGCCTACAATTATATGGTTCAGATTCTGGCGAGGCAGGGTAAGTGGCAGGAAGTAATCGATGCTGCCAAAAGTGCCATCGAATACAATGCCGGGGCCAAAACAAAGAATAGTATCTCAGATATGTACTACTATATAGGTTTTGCATCGAAAAATTTAGGCAGAAATAACGAGGCCTCCGAATATATAAATAAGGCGATTCGCAGCTATCGCGAAGATTTGGCCCAGGAACCCAACTCAACCAGGACACTCATAGGTTTGGGCAATGCCCTGGCGAAAATCGGCCGGTTCGGCGAAGCAATTCAATATTTTCAGCAGGCCGTAGATATGAATCCGCTTGAAATAGAAAGTCAATTTATGCTCGCAAGCGTCCTCGTAGCACAGCAACACTATGATGATGCGATTGCAGCAATTAAAAAAGCAATTTCTTCCTTTTCAAACGCTGGCAATGAAAAGGCTGTCGTCGAATTACAAGGATATCTTCAGTTCATCGAGGATAAAAGTAAAAATAATTGAGAAACCTGATATGAAAGTGCTCGGCATTTCTGCAAGCCCACGGCTTAAGGGCAATACCAACCTGCTTTTGCGTGAGGCCCTGGCAGGAGCTACCTCTGCAGGAGCACAGGTTGACTATATCCGCTTGTGCGACTTGAACATCTCACCCTGTGTTGAGTGCAATTCCTGTTACAAGACGGGCAGGTGCAGGATTGAAGATGATTATCAAATGGTAATGTCGAAGCTGCTCGAAGCGGACAGGCTGATTTTTGCTACGCCGATTTTTTTTATGGCGGTCTGTGCTCAGGCGAAGACACTTATCGACCGCTGTCAATGCCTTTGGGCGAATAAATACGTATTGAACAAGTCCTTGATTACCAGTGGCGGGCTCGACAGGCGGGCGATGGTTATAGCTGTCGGCGGCTCGAAGAGCAAAAAGATGTTTGATAGCGTTCGGCTGACAATGAAATACTACTTTGACGTACTGGATATGCAGTACGTAGCAAATTTGTTTATTAACAAGGTTGATTATTGCGGCCAAATCAAAAAGCATCCTTCAGCGATGAAAGAAGCTTATCGTCTCGGCTGCGAGTTAGTCTCTTCTATCACACCACCGCCGAAAAAACCAATTGACGTCGAACTGACGTAAAATGAAACGACTATTGCCACTTTTTTCTCATTTCGATAATGACCAATCAACCGCAGCAGTCCCATAAAATCTAAGCTCTGATTTCCTGCATTCATCAAGTCAAAAACTTAGTATATTTTCTTCGTAACAAATAGATAAAACTCTACTAATTCGCCTTGTTATTTGATATAATAATAGCTGTAAATATTGGGGTTTATTGTAGGAGGAGTAATGGTGATAACCAAAAAGTACAAAGCTATAAAAATTTCAAGACAAGGTTTCTTAACAGACGAAAATGACGAGCCTATTGTTTGTCCGATACGTGACTCAAATTGCAATTTCAAGTGTGCCTGGTTCTCTGCAGAAGACAGGGTAATTTACTGCAGGGAAACAGTTATTGGCGCCCTCAGGTCAAAGCCCATACGGTCCTTTCATCTTCACACAGGACCTGATGTCTACAACCTGGATGAATCAATAAAAAATAACAACACAAGTTACTAATTTAACATCGGTTAGCTCTCTGCTACAACAGCCCAGGCACCTACAGGAAACATGCGCAACTGCGCATCCACTTTTAGTATTTAGGGGTTTTCACTAATCCCCCAAATCTCTGGTCCAGTCTCTCTTGGTCCTTTGTTGTTTTAAAAAGCTTCGTTGCCTCTTTTCCTCCAGGCGCCGCCGCTTAGCTGAATACGGCACCTTTGTCTTTTTACGTATCGGCCTGGCCTTTAGTGCATCTCTTAACAATATCTGTAACCGCTCGACAGCCGCCCGGCGATTTGCCTGCTGGGTCCGAAACTTTTGCGAGGCGACTCTTATTACGCCGTTCTTATCAGCTCGTGTTGCTAATCGTTTGAGTATCCGCTGCTTTTGTACATCGGAAAAACCCTCACAATGCGCAACATCAAACATCAATGTTATTCGGGTGTTGACCTTGTTAACATTTTGTCCGCCGGGACCGCTGCTGCGAGACGCCTTAAAAATAAGGTCATCCTCACTAATAAAAACGCCTTTTCCTATTTCAATCATCGATTTTCGTCCATAAATAGCTCTACATTTCCAGATTATATCCATTACGAGAAAAAGTGAGAAACAAAAAGAGCAGCTCTTGAAATTGGCTTTGTATTGGGTTTGTATTGGGTTTGAATTGGGTTTGTTTTTATTGGCATAGTTCATTGTTCGTAGTTCATAGTTCATTGTATTA
>Ga0307433_1000265_pt1 | contig 46383 bp, 40 predicted proteins | sample SalMarWE160210MG_FD_202166 | JGI IMG/M metagenome (GOLD analysis project Ga0307433, IMG submission 202166) | Salt marsh sediment microbial communities from the Plum Island Ecosystem LTER, Massachusetts, United States - WE1603-210 | ecosystem: Environmental > Aquatic > Marine > Intertidal zone >...
CCACCGCCCCGACAGGGTCAAGCTCAGCGAGGAATTGGTCGTGGTAAGCTTCATATTCAGCCGGATCTTCGCCTTTTATCACCGCCTCAGCGGCAAAAAGCCCGTGCTTGATCGCATTCTGCGAGACAGCAGCCTTACCCTCATCCGTCTGCGGCCCGGTCGACTTTTGAGCGTTTTGCTGGTTTGCTTTGGTTTGTGCTTTCGTAGCCATAGTATTCTCCCTTTCGAAATTGATTATTGATTATTGTTATAACGAACCAGTAAATTGTGTTATACGTTAATCATACTTATAGGTACGTTGGCCGTCAAGTGAAAAATATAAAAAATTAGGAAATTTATTTAACCGCAGATTTGCCCCGTGAGATAACGGTTTTGCTCCCTAAGGGATAAGCTATCTCATGGGGTGAACGCGGATTTTAAAGTGAATTAGAGGTTCGTGATTAGGGAGCAATAGCAAGTAGGACAGGCAGGTTTTAGCTTCAAGGTTTCCTGTGGATTGACTGAATATATGGATTTTTCGAGCCACAGGGAGCATAATAGATAAAAACAGTGGCTTTCCTGAATAATCCGCCTTTTTTCCTTTGTCTGAATGTATACTGGCTATTATGTTAATTAATTATGGGAATGCAAAGAAGCATATCAGTGTATACCGATACCTTGGTGTTTGGCGGAGTCTTTGACGACGAGTTCAAGGATCCGAGCAAGACGTTCATCGAGGCCATCAAGGCCGGCAGGTTCATCCTCGTCACGTCCGAACTGGTCAGGCAGGAAATAGCAGCGGGCCCGCAAGTCGTCGGGCAGTTGTTTGAAGAACTGTTATCGATAGCGGACATCGCCACAGTCACCGCCGAAACGCTCCAGTTGCAGAAGGCGTATCTCGATGCAGGCATTATATCCGCGCGGTTCGCCACCGATGCACTGCATGTGGCTCTGGCAACTGTCTGGGGAGCTTCCATGATCGTGAGTTGGAACTTCCGGCACATCGTCAATTACCAGAAGATTCCAAAGTACAACGCCGTGAACAAATTGCATGGCTACAGCGATATCGCCATATACTCACCATTGGAGGTGATCGAACATGAAGACGAAGACCTTTGATTGCGTTAGCATGAAGCGGCAGGGGGCTGAACAAGTTATGAAGCAACTGGAGGGCAAATCGCTCCAGGAGCAGCTCGAATACTGGAAGAAAGGTACCGAAAACCTCAAGAAACTCCAGCAGAAACTCAGAAAAGCTGGTGGCTTTCACTAATATCGATCTTTGGTATCGTGTAACGAATGTGTGTTGCGTTGTCATGTCGTGCCCAATCGAAACATCCGGATTCTGCCTAAACTTGCTTTTCACTCGCAGCCGGATCTCTCCACTCGGCTCCGCCTCGGTCGAGATGACAAAGTGTTCGGCTCCGCCTCGGTCGGGATGACGGAGGATTTCGTAGAGCGTCGTGTGGTCGTGTGGCAGCCACTGAATGAGAGAAGCAAATGAAGTGGATAGGGAGGATATGTATTGTTGGATTAATAACATTGATAAGGCAGCCAGAATCAAAAAAGACTCTGCCATTGTAAAAAGAAGATTGAAGACCATCCACTTCGCTCACTGTGTTCGCTCAGTGGCTACCACCCGTCTCGGTTTTTTGAGTCGTATTGGGTATTACATAACGAATGTGTGTTGCGTTGTCATGTCGAGCTCCGTCGAGACATCTGGATTCTGCCTAAACTTGCTTTTCGTTCGCAGCCAGATCCCTCCACTGCGTGATGCTTCGCATCGCTCCGGTCGGGATGACAGAGGATTTTGCTGCTGGCTGCCTCGGTCAAGATGACAAAGTGTTTCGTAGACCGAATAAAAATGTATCTTAATACCTTAATCCTGAAACATAGAAATGTGAGGCGGTAATGTTACGAGCAATCCCACACAAGGGAATTATTAGAACTTCTATTCTTCCAATTCGACGCCTCGGGACTCAAAGTAGCGTTTGAGCTTTGGGATCATGTCGTTCTGTATATCGACATTGCCGGACCATAAGCTACAACGGATTGATTTTCCATGGTGGATAGTGATTTTGGCGAATGGACCATTTGTGTCATGCAGATGAATGTGCGGATTGCCACGACAAGCACAAGACTTTACCATGAAGACGGAATTGAGTTTAAGTTGAAGAGCGTCAAAGAAAGCAGCAACTTCACTTTCTGATGTAATTTCAACGGTTTCTACTGCCTCAATAGTGTTATTAGCAACTCCCTGAACTTCGATTACTATCTTGGTTGTGCGTGACGCAGCTCCATGCAATAATCGACGAGCACTTCCAGCCGCATAGACATATGCAGATATTCCCAGTAGCCACACGACGCCTATAACAGTAACAGTTGCCAAGAATGCTTTCTTCTTGCACTTGCATAGGACCAGGATTGTGGCTGCAACCAATATAAAGAAAAGTATCTCAAATGTACCCATCTTACTTTACCACCAATGAAAAGCCTGGTATAGCCGATCTATTCATTAACAAGAACAATTCGCTCGTCTTTTATTTGCCACAGAAACATTATAATTATTTATCCCGCGTGTGCAAAATGAATTTTACAAATCCTACCGAGCTTAATCAATGATGTTATCAAAAATGCTGCGTTATAGATGCCAGGGGCTTCTCATGGGGCGGCTTAACATTCTGTTGGCTTGCTCATCGTTTACGAACTGCTCTTTTTCTGGGTCCCAATGGAGCTTTCGGCCGAGCCTTATGGCTATGTCATCCAGGTGGCAGATGGTGTCGGAACGGACGGCGGTGTCCACTGGGCAGATTGTTTGCCGGCGGCTCTTAACACATTCTATGAAATTCCGGCGGTGATTATTGCTTCGAGGCAAACGAACCTCGTCGTGGCCAATCGTCGCAGTTAGCAGGGACTTCGGCTCAGCGTCGATAAATTCCCGCTCCACAAGGACCCAGCCCTCGTCGCCCAAAAACAGAACTCCCAACCCGTTGTTCAGCGAGAATTGTTCGACACGCTTTAAGGCGGTTTTGGTGTTCATGTGAATCATTTTAACACCGTTGGCGTAGACGTGCTCGACTTCCCATTCGATGGCGGTATCCGCAAGCCCGTCGGCGGGAATGACGCCGGCGCCATGTATTTCGACCGGGCAGGTGTCGTCTGTCCCGTTTGCCCATTGGGCGATATCCACGGGGTGGACTCCCCACGCGCCGCCGAGACCGCCAAGCGAATAATCGTGAATGAACGTCCACATGCCGAGCGTGCCCATAGCTCGCGAAGCGCATCGCTCGTATGTATACGGCGCCCACGGTGCCGGGCCGAGCCATGTGTCGTAATCGAATTCGTCCTTGTCCGGCGTAGGGTGGTTCGGTTGATTCGGGCAGGTCACGCTCGGGTGCGAGCCGACCATTATTGTATGGAGTTTGCCGATTTTTTCGTTGCGGGCCAGCTCGCAGGCAAAGCGGAATTTGTCGTCGGACCTCTGCTGCGTGCCGAATTGGAAGACGACATTGTGCCGGTTCACGGCGCTTCGCACGGCCTTTCCGTCGGCGATGCTCATCGCCAGCGGCTTTTCATAATACATGTCCTTGCCGTTTCGTGCCGCTTCGATTCCTATCAGGGCGTGCCAAAAGTCGGGTACGACAACTGTCACGGCGTCGATATCATCGCGGGCGAGCAATTGGCGGTAATCGCGATAGACTTCGCAGCCCGCGCCGCCGTATCGCTGCCGGACCCTTTCTACTGCTCTTTGGCGAAAAATTTCGCGAAGGTCGCAGACGGCCGCCACCTGCACGTCGTCGTATCCGAGGAACGTTCGCAAATGCCCGCCGCCCATACTGCCGACGCCGATGAATCCCATTACGACTTTTTCGCTCGGCGGCACGGCACCGTTTGCGCCCAATACCGATGATGGGACAATGTATGGAAAACCTGCCACTCCTAACGCTGTGCCGAATGCCCTTTTCAATAACTGTCGTCGATTCATAATACCGGCTCCCATAAAGACTGTTTCCACAAATCCGGATTTGCCGCTGTGCTGTAATTCATAATCGCACCGACTTTCCATATCCGCCGAACGGCGGTTGCGAGTTACTTTATAAAATCTTCGATCTTATCTTTTTTCCTGTAGACCATGCCCTGGAAGATGGCAATGATGTCGCCGTCCTCGTTGGTGACATCAATAGTGTAGGTTCCGAGCTTCGGATTCTTTGAGATTTCTCTCGCTTCGGCGTATAATGTCCCGCCCGCCGAGGCTTTCAGAAAAGAGATGTTCGCATTGATGGCCACGGCGATAGTTCCGTGCGAATTCGAGGCGGCGGCAAAGACCAGGTCCGCCAGAGCGAAAATCGCGCCGCCGTGAACGATGTTGGCACCGTTCAAATGATAGTCCCGGATGTCCAGTTTTGCCTTTGCCCCACCCTGAGAGATTTCCAGCAGCTCGATTCCGTTGTGCTCGGCAAACCTGTCGTTTTTGAGAAAGTTTCTGATCGTCTGCATCTTGCAGGTCTCCAAAGTAATGTTTGCTCTTTTTCACCAGTACGCCACGGCACTAAATACTATCGCAGACAGGCCGGCATATCAAGGGTGACCTTTTGAGAATGCGGATTATGCGTGATTTGCAGAAAATTGCTGGAAGAGTCCGGGCCCCGGTGTTATTATAACCGGTGGGTACAGAACATTAAGACGGCGGCAAACTTTCGAACCTAATGATTATTGGAAATTAAAATGACAGAAGGAATAATAGATTTTCACGCACATGCATTCCCCGATGCCCTGGCGCCGCGCGCCATGAAAAAGCTCCTCGAAGAAGCGCCGGATGTCACGGCGTATCTCGACGGCACTATCGGGGCGCTGCTGGGCTCGATGGATAACAGCGGAATCGACAAGAGCGTCGTATGCTGTATAGCGACAAGGCCCGAGCAGTTCGAACCTATTTTCGAATGGTGCAAGAAGATGAGATCCGAGCGAATCATTTTCTTTCCATCGGTACATCCCGGGGACCCCAGGTGCATCGAGCGAATCGGGCTTATCAAACGCGAGGGATTCAAAGGAATTAAACTGCATCCGTTTTACCAGGAATTTTACGCCGACGAGCAGCGGTTGTTCGAGATGTACCGGAAACTGTGCGACGAGGACATGATGGTCGTAATGCACACGGGATTCGATATAGCATTTCCAAAGGAAAGAAGAGCCGATCCGGAGAAGCTCCTCAAGATCAAAAATGCGTTCCCGGAACTCAAGTTTATAACAACTCATCTTGGGGCATGGCAGCAGTGGGACGAGGTGCGGGAATTGTTAATCGGACGGGAGATATACATGGAGATATCGTTCGCATTCGATTATATGTCACCCGAGACAGCCAGGGACATGCTTATGTGTCACCCCGAAGAATATATCCTGTTCGGCACGGATTCACCATGGACAAACCAGGAAAAAACCCTTTTACAGCTAAAAAATCTTATGATTTCTGAAAAAAAACTTGAGAGTATCCTCTCAAGAAATGCGATGTCGCTGCTGGGTTTGTCACGAGATCGCCCGATCCGCCACAAACGACCGTAAATACATGTAAACAAAAGCTTTATGAGTATACAGTTGCAATATAACAACCCCATGGATGATTCTGTCCGGTATTAAACGCGTCCCGGTATATAGTGCCAAGTGTGGATATTAGTATTGATATTGAGGAAAAATGCTGTTTTTTTGTGTCCTTTTCTGAGAAAATACGCCGATTAAGTTTTATGCCTCAATCAATGTGTGACAACCCGGAAAAAATTGTGTTTAATTATAGATTTCCGGGCACGGGTAACGATTACTCAGTAATAAACAGGGGAAAAACATGTTGGGTATCGAAGACAAGTACGTTGCCATGGTATACATTTTATGTATTGCAAGTTCCCTGCTGTGCGTGGTCTATGGCCTGATCAACTGGAATCGCGGCGGAGATGAAGCCAAAACGGAAGATTTGCAATGGGCTCATGAGGAAAAGAAACTGGAAGAAGATCTCTGATTTTCCTGCGTTGCGGCATTGGCAAGATTGTCGCATACCGAGTCATCGAAAGTCTTGATTATTCAAAGCAGTATAAAAAAAGGAGAGCATCAAGTGTTATCGGAAGTTACAAGGCCCGCCGGGACATCGGCGGTACACTATTTGATACTTTATTTAGTCTGCCCGGGTTATAAGCAGATTAAGACTGTTACTAATAATTTTAATTTCGTGTCTCAAGGTTCATCCGTTGGTTCAATTTACAAGCTGTTAAAATGGAGGACAGCACAATGTTAGGACAGACAGTTGGAATACTCGAGATTCTTGTCGTTCTTGTGTATTTGCTGCTGGTCGTATATCTCGGCTGGCTTGGATACTCACGGACAAGAACGGCCACCGACTATCTCATTGCCGGACGCAAAGTCCATCCGTATGTCATGGCGATGAGTTACGGTGCTACATTCATTTCGACAAGCGCCATCGTCGGTTTCGGGGGCGTTGCGGGTCTATTCGGAATGAGCGTATTGTGGCTGACATTTCTGAATATATTTGTAGGTATATTTATCGCTTTCGTCTTTCTCGGCCCACCCGCTCGGCGGATGGGCCGTCTACTCGATGCGCACACATTTCCCGAACTGCTGGCAAGGCGTTTCGAAAGCAAGTTTATACAGGTTTTCGCGGGGCTTGTAATTTTCCTGTTCATTCCCCTGTATGCCGCGGCGGTGCTTATCGGCGGATGTGAATTCATTTCAACTCAGTTCGGAATTCCTTACAATGTCGCACTGCTTGTCTTCAGTATCATTATAGCGGCCTACGTAGTGATGGGCGGGCTTAAAGGCGTTATGTACGGCGATGCACTGCAGGGGACTATCATGTTCGTCGGCATGTTGACACTGCTTATATTTACGTACGGCAAGCTTGGGGGGATAACTAAAGCCCACCAGGCGTTGACCGACCTGGCGCCGCTTGTTCCCGGCAAACTCCAGGCGATCGGCCACAGAGGCTGGACCGCCATGCCCCCGTTCGGTTTTGGGGATTTGAAGTATAACTTGTGGTGGATTGTCATCTCGACGATTACGTTAGGTGTCGGCATCGGCGTATTGGCTCAGCCGCAGTTAATTGTACGGTTTATGACCGTCAAAAGCAGGAGAGAGCTGAACCGGGCCGCCATGATCGGTGGGGTTTTTATCCTCATAATGACGGGCGTGGCCTTCACGGTCGGCAGCCTTTCAAATGCGTACTTTGCGAAATTCGGTCCGCCCCTGAAGGGACGCGTTGCCAAGACCATTGACCAGGATAAGGGCTATGTCGTTCTTCAGATTGCCAGCAAGGACGAATCGGGCAAGTGGGTAGATGTCGAAGGCAAGCTGGCTCCAGTGGTACTGTGCGAGTCGGAGCTGGAGCAATCCGCGGTTGACGCCGGAGTCGTGACGGGTCGGAGCATTTCAGTGGTTTATGCAGGCGGCAGTTCGGATCAGATTATTCCGAGATACATCACCTCGGCCCTGCCAAAATGGTTTGGCCTGCTGTTTCTTCTGACCCTCTTAGCGGCCGCTATGAGCACCCTTTCCAGCCAGTTTCATACTGTCGGGACAAGTATCGGACGCGATGTTTACGAGCAGCTTACCGGCAGGCATGGCAGGAGTATCGGAGTCAATCGCGCCGGAATAATTCTGGGAATCATTGTGGCGATGCTTTGGAGCTATTATGCCCGCGGCGGCTACATCATCGCCCGCGCGACGGCGATTTTCTTCGGCTTGTGCGCATCGGCCTTCCTACCGGCCTTTTTCGGTGGATTGTTCTGGAAGCGAATGACAAGGACCGCCGCAATCTGGTCGATGATAGCCGGCTTTGCCGTCACGTCGTTCTGGCTGCTTTTTGTAAAAGCCGCAGAAGCGGGTGCCATAGGGCTCGTGCAAAAAGTGACCGGCGGCAAAACGAGCATCTTTGCAGGCCACCCCAACTGGGATGTTGTCGATCCGATTGTAGTGGCTCTGCCGATTTCGATTATCGTTGCCGTTGTCGTAAGTCTTTATACCAGGCCGCCGTCTAAAGAACATCTCGATAAATGTTTTTAAGCAGGCAGGCATTGATACTGGAGTTGCCGTCGAGAGTTTGTGTTATATAAAATGATTTAAATTAAATGATGGGAGACAAAAATGGAGTTGAGAAGTATGAGAATGATGTTGGTTGTCGGATTTTTTGTTGCATTAATTAGTGGATTTGTCATGGCGGCGGAGGAGGAAAAGCCTGTTGCCGATGATTGGTTCAGTGGATTTCGCAACCCGGCTCCGGGTATCGAAATGGGGCTTGACTTCCGGTTCAGAACCATCACGTCCCGAAACATCGTATCGTTAAATACGGCCAGCAAGGATGCGGCTACCGATCAATCAGATAATAAGTGGAATTTCCAGCGATATCGTTTCAGATGGTGGACAAAATGGATGCTGAGCGACGATATTGACTTAAATACCCGTATGGTCTGGGAATTCAGGACCTGGGATTCGCCCCCCAGCAAGCCTCAGAGCACGGATTTTGACGAGATTCTGTTCGACAGGTTGAATGTGACTATCCGTAATATGTTCGACAAGCCTTTGATCGGTGTTTTCGGCCGGCAGGATGTGATTTTGGGTGTCGGCTGGCTGGTGCTTGATGGCACGACGATGGATGGTTCGAGAACCATCTTTACCGATGCAGCGCGTTTTACCTATGACTGGGCGGATAAGGATACGAAGATCGATTTGATTTATATCGATAAAGCGTCCAATTCGGAAAGATGGTTGAAGACCATCGAAGATCGCGACCTAGCTCTTGCGCCAGAGGATGAATACGGCGTAATATTATACCTGACCAATCAGTCTTATGAGAACAGGAAGTTAGAAGGCTATTTCATGTATAAGAATGACAATCCAGTTGATTATCCGTTGGGAGGCTTGCCGGGCCCGTGGAGTAAGAAGGCCGAGATATTCACGTTCGGCGGAGCCGCATCCCATACGCTTAACGAGAACTGGAATTACCGTGTTGAAGGCGCGATACAAACCGGCGAGAAGAGCGACGCCACGCCTGACCTGAGCACCGGCACGATGCAGGACATGGAAGCATACGGCGCCCTGACGAATCTCGAGTACTTGTTCAAAGACAGCTTGAACAACAGTGCACATGTAGGTTATGAGTATGCCTCTGGTGATGATCCGGATACCAGAGACAACGAGCAATTCGATCTCCTGTGGGCTGAGTGGCCGAGATGGAGTGAGCTTTATATCTATACATACATCCCGGAAACCATGATTGCCGAATCGACGAACCTCCATCGTATCAATTTAGGGCATAAGTTCAATCCGAACAAGAAGTGGCAAATCTGCACGGACTACCACTTGCTTTGGGCTGACGAGCAGACAATGCCGGCTTCTACTCGCTTGTCCGGCAACAGCAAGTTCCGCGGCCAGTTGATTACATGCTGGGCAAAATACAGGTTCAGCAAGCAGTTATTCGGACATCTGCTCGGAGAATATTTCGTGCCGGACAACTACTACACGAAACTCTGCCGGGACGACGCATTCTTCTTCCGGTTCAATATTGAATATGCTTTTTAAGATGTTTGTTAAAAATTGAAGTGTAAAAGCCCAGCAAAATAATTTAATGCCGGGCTTTTTTTATTGCAAAAACCGGAAAAATGATTATAATGTTTGTTTCTCTATACATAGATGAGGATATATGAACAAGCTATTACTTTCCGGCAATGAGGCATTGGCTTACGGTGCTTATGAAGCTGGACTACAGGTTGCATGCGCATATCCGGGGACCCCGTCGACTGAAATACTTGAATCTCTGGCAAAATTCAAAGACCTGGACGTCCAATGGTCGGTAAATGAGAAAGTGGCCTTTGAGGTCGCTCTCGGTGCCGCCGTTGGCGGAGTACGCAGCCTTTTTGCCTGCAAACACGTCGGGCTGAACGTAGCTATGGACCCCCTGATGACATCTTCGTACACCGGTATCCAGGCGGGCTTCGTGGTAATTGTCTGCGACGATCCGGGCATGCATTCATCCCAGAACGAACAGGACACGCGATGGGTAAGCATATACGCAAAACTTCCTTTGCTTGAGCCGTCCAGTCCGCGTGAGGCCAAAGAGTACGTCAAGGAAGCCTTCAAAATAAGCGAACGGTATGACACGCCCGTGCTGCTGCGCATGACCACGAGAATTTCGCATACCAAAGAGGATGTGACCTGCGGCGAAAGAAAGGTCCCCGAGCAGCCTGCCTTTGAAAAGAGAATAAGCAAATACGTAATGGTGCCGGGAAATGCGTACGCCCGGCATATATTGATCGAGAAAAGACTGAAAAAGCTAAAGAGCCTTTCCGAAAGAACAAGGCTGAACCGCATAGAAAAGGGCGACAAAAAAGTCGGTTTTATCACTTCGAGTATAACATACCAGTATCTGAAAGAAAATTATCCGGATGCTTCTTACCTCAAGCTCGGCATGACTTATCCATTCTGTGACGACAAGATCAGGGAGTTCGCCAAAGGTATCAAGAAGTTGTATGTCGTCGAAGAGCTCGATCCGTTTCTTGAGGAGCATGTCAAGACGCTGGGTATAAAATTCTCGGCGAAGGATCCGTCCTTCAGAATAGGCGAGCTAACCCCCGAATCCATGCCGGCTATTGTGGCGGGCAAGGTCAAGCGCGAGAAGAAGTCGGCCAAACGCAAGCCGAGGATGTGCCCCGGTTGTCCGCACTTACACACGTTTTCGATCCTTAAGAAGCTGGATTTCTTTGTGGCGGGCGATATCGGCTGCTATACCCTGGCGTGTCTGCCGCCGATTGCTGCACTTCATTCGTGTATCTGCATGGGTGCGGGAGTGACCTTCAACGAAGGGTGGCGAAAAGCCGTACCCAAGGCAAAAATAGTCGGGGTTGTGGGAGATTCGACGTTTATCCACTCCGGCATCACCGGCCTGATAAACGCCGTGTACAATAAGGCCAAGGGGATAATCTTCATACTGGATAATTCGACAACGGCCATGACAGGCGGTCAGCAGCATCCGGCCACGGGACTGACAATCCGGAATGAACCCACAAAGAAGCTGATTCTCGAAGACCTTTGCAGGGCTTGCGGGGCCGACAATGTGGACGTCGTGGATCCGAAGAATCATGCTGAATTTGAAAAGCTTGCAAGGAATCGAATAAAAGAGGATGCCTTATCCGTGATAATTTCGAGGCATCCTTGCCAGCTACTAAAACGATAGTTTCGCGTTAGGACAACGGAGAACATGGTCTACAACATTACATTCGGGGGAGTAGGGGGGCAGGGAATTCTTAAGGCATCCGAGATATGCAGTTGGGCGGCGATGTTTGACGGATTCCATGTCAAGAAATCTGAGGTTCACGGGATGGCTCAGCGAGGCGGCTCGGTGGAGTCACACGTTCGGTTCGGAAAGCAGGTTTACTCGCCTCTGATTGTCATCGGTGGCGCCGATTACCTCGTGTGTTTCCATTCCGAAGAGCACGAACGGCTGAAAGCGTTTCTAAAACCGGGCGGCAAAGATTTGATAGGCTATCTCGATAAGGCCAAGGCCGTGATTGAGAATCCGAGGCATCTGAATACTCTGCTGGTCGGCGTGCTTTCCGCAAGCCTGCCTGTTAGTACGGATTCATGGATGAAGGCCATGGAGACTGTATTTAAGAAAAAGATTGTTGAGGAAAACAAGGGAGTCTTTCTTAAAGGAAGGGAAATGGGTCAATCATGATTTGGAAAGAACAAGTCGAATGTGCGGATCCCGCAGACCTGAAAAATCTGCAATCGGATTACCTGAGGAAACTCACAGCTTATATCTACAACAACTGCCCGGTTTATAAGAAGAAGATTGACGACGCGGGCGTCAAACCGGAAAACGTAAAGAGTATCGACGATATCAAAAAGCTACCCTTTACGACGAAGGTTGATATGCGGGACCACTATCCCTATGGTCTGTTTTCAACCGGACAAAGCGAAGTACGCGAAATACACGTCTCAAGCGGCACCACAGGCAATCCGACTTTGGTCGGCTACACAAAGGATGATGTGAAGCTGTGGTCGGATGTTATGGCCAGAACTATGTGCTGTGCCGGAGCCGAACCCGGCGACACCATTCAAATCGCATACGGCTACGGATTGTTTACCGGCGGTCTTGGATTCCACTACGGCGCGATGGAAATGGGATTGAGGATAATACCGACCTCTGCGGGCCAGACCGCGAGGCAGTTGAAAATTATGCAGGAATTCAAGCCGCGTATTATCGCCTGCACGCCGAGCTACGCCCTTTACATGGCCGAAGAGGCGAGAGACATGGGCATCGATCCGGCCAAGGGCAACTGGAAGATCGGTATCTTCGGGGCCGAGCCCTGGAGCAATTCCATCAGGCGGGAAATTGAAGAACTATGGAATATGCTGGCAACGGATGTCTATGGGCTTTCGGAAATTATCGGCCCGGGAGTTGCGCAGGAATGTCCCCACAAAGACGGGCTTCACATTTTCAGCGATGTTTTTTATCCGGAAATTATCAATCCCGATACCGGCGAAGACGTCGCCGAGGGCGAAGACGGCGAGCTTGTTATCACCACGTTGACAAAGCAGGCAATTCCCCTGATCAGGTATCGGACACGCGATATTGTCAGCATCAATTACGAAAAATGCCGTTGCGGCCGGACGAGCCCCAGAATCAGCAAGATAAAAGGAAGAACGGACGACATGATTGTCGTAAGAGGCATAAACGTCTTTCCGTCGCAGATCGAACATGTTCTCGTCGGGATCGAGGGAACCCAGCCTTATTATCAGATCGTGGTTGACAGAAAAGCCCATAAACTTGATGAAGTCGAGGTTCTTGTCGAAGTCGAGGAGAGAATTTTCTCCGACGAAATCAAAGAGCTTAAAAAGCTTCAGGATAAAATCAGGAAGGAAATAGGATCAGTGCTCTCTATCGGCGTAAAGGTGACACTTGTCGAGCCGAAAACAATAGAGAGAAGCATGGGAAAATCCAAGAGAATTGTCGACAAAAGGACTTTGTAAAAGGTGATATTATGAAGATAACTCAGATTTCAGTATTCCTGGAGAACAGAAAGGGCAGGCTTTTTGACGTATGTTCTCTTCTTGGTGAAAACAATATAAACATCCGTGCCCTCACGATCGCCGAAACCGAAAGTTTCGGAGTCCTGCGGATTGTGGTCGACAAATCGAATATGGCCGTCAAGCTTCTGAAAGACAACGGTTTTGTCGCCAATCTGACCCATGTCGTCGCGGTGGAAGTCGGTGACAATCCTGGCGGGCTGGCCTCCGTGTTGAAGGTCTTTGCGGACAACGACGTAAATATCGAATACATGTACGGCTTCGTAGAGAAATTCAGCGACAAGGCCCTGCTGGTTTTCAGATTCGCGGACACGGATATGGCCCAGCAGATTCTCGCAAAGAACGAAATCAAGGTGGTCACGGAAAAAGAAATCGAAGGCCTGTAGGACGGGCTTTTGCATAAGAGATTGCAATGTAACACACGCTGGATTTAACGAATCCTGCAAACCTTATTTATAGAGCGACAAATGGATATACCTTATTGGAATAAAGAAATTGAGACGGCCGACAGGGCCACTATCGAGAAGATTCAACTCGAACGTCTCGGAAACACGCTTTCCTCTGCGTTCAGAAGCCCGTTCTATAAGCGATTGCTCGGCGAGGCGGGAATTTCCTCGGGCGATGACATAAAGAGCCTCGACGATTTACGCCGAATCCCGTTCACGACCAAGGACGATTTGCGAATGAGCTTTCCAACGGGAATGATGTCCGTGGATATGGAGCAGGTCGTAAGAATCCATTCGTCCAGCGGCACCACAGGCATACCTACCGTGATATACTTTTCCAGTCAGGACGTTAAAAACTGGACGGATCTGGTTGCCAGGTGCATTGTCTCGACGGGCGCGACAAGCAGGGATATCTTCCAGAATATGATGACTTACGGCCTCTTCACGGGCGGCCTGGGCTTGCATTACGGCGCCGAGGCGGTCGGAATGACAATCATCCCGATCGGCGGGGGAAATACCAAGCGTCAGATTAAGGTGATGAAAGATTTCCGTACCACCGTCCTTCACATAACGCCGAGCTATCTGCTTCATATTCATTCCAAGCTCGGCGATGTCGGTATAAGCAGGGATGAGCTCGCGATCAAAAAGGCGTTTGTCGGCGCCGAGCCCCACTCGGAAAACACACGGCTCAAGATCCAGGAGCTTCTAAACATCGATGCGTACAACTCCTACGGCCTGAGCGAACTTAACGGCCCCGGCGTCGCTTTCGAGTGCGTTTACAAAAAGGACATGCACGTATGGGAAGATGCTTATATCGTGGAAATCATCGATCCCGAGACCGGCGAGGTGCTTGAGGACGGCCAGGAAGGGGAAGTCGTTTTAACAAATCTCATACGTCACGCGACGCCGATTCTCAGATACAGGACGCGAGACCTGGCGTTTTTGCACCCCGACAAGTGCGAATGCGGCAGAACGCATCGCCGCCTCTCACGCATTCTGGGCCGAACCGACGACATGCTCATCATTAACGGCGTCAATGTATTTCCTTCCCAGATCGAAGAGAAGATCATGCAGATCCCCGAAGTGGGGACGAACTACCAGATTTACGTCGATAAGAAGGGCTCGCTGGACAGGCTCACCGTGAAAGTCGAAATCTATCCGAAGTTGTTTCTGGGTGAGGCCTCACAGCTCGATGCGCTTAAGAACAAGATTAAAGAAGAGCTCCGTTCATCGATCGTGATTAACGCCGTCATAGAGCTGCACGAGCCCGGCGCGCTGCCGGTTTCCGAGGGCAAAGCCCAGCGTGTGGTGGATCAAAGGTCGAAACTGTAGGGGACCGAATATGGCAAAACAACTTAACATTTTTGTCGATAACAGAGCGGGAAGGCTCAAGTCGATTTCGGAAAATCTGCTCAAAAGCGATATCGATATCAGGGCCTTTACAATTCAGGATAAAGGAGAGTATGGTCTCCTGAAGCTGCTCGTCAATAAGCCGAGCGAAGCCTACCTGGCCCTGGCGGACCTGGGCTGCGCGTGCGCTCTAAAGGACATACTTGCTATTTACGTGCCGGACCAGCCCGGCAATTTTCACAAGCTTACGACAGCTTTGGCCGACCACGACATTAATATCATTGACGCTTACGGCTTCGTTCTGCAACCGCACAACAAGGGCGTGTGCTGCCTTGAGATAGAGAATCTCGCAGGAACGAATGCCGAGGATATCGTGACATCAGCCGGCTTCAGCGTGCTTGAAGACGAGGAGCTATACAAGCTCTGAGACAAGCCGCCCGGCCGGGTGAGAATAAATAGATCGCGGATGATGCCGTCTTGCCGTTCTGTATATCCGCAATCGTTATCTTGTCACAAAAAAGCAAAACGTCAAAGCAGTATAAAGATTTGGAGGTTAATAAAAGCGATGTCGAATGAAATAAAATCTTCGGGCGTAAGACAGGCAATAGCCTCTACGCCAGGTCTGAATTACAGCAAAAACAGAATGAACCGCAGAAACATGCTGGCGTCAACCGGCGCTGCGGTGATCGGAGCTTCGGCGTTTCCATTGCACTGGGTCGCCGCCGCCGAGCAGAAGAAACAGAAGGTCCTCTACTTTTCACGCTCGGCCAGCTACGAGCATGACGCCGTAAAACGCAAGGACGGTAAGCCAAGCATCTCGGAGAGAATCCTCACCGAACTGGGCAACAAGCACGGCTTCGATGTGGTCTCGACAAAAGACGGCCGGGTTTTCGACGGCGATCTCGAGAAGTACGATGCTATCGCCTTTTACACAAGCGGTGTTCTGACCAAGCCGAACAAACAGCAAACGCCGCCCATGACACCGGATGGCAAAAATAAGCTCCTGCGAGCGATTGCCGCCGGCAAAGGCTTTGTCGGTTTTCACTCCGCCACCGACTCGTTCCATTCCAAGGGACCCGGCAACCAAAATCAGACCGAAGTGGATCCCTACATCGCGATGATTGGCGGCGAGTTTATCGTCCACGGCGCCCAGCAAAAAGCGACTATACGCGCGGCTTCGCCGAAGTTCCCGGGAGTTAAGGAATTCGGTGAAAACGTCTCGCTGAAAGAAGAATGGTACACTCTGAAGAACTTCGCCAAAGACCTTCACGTAATCCTTATCGAGGACAACGAAGGAATGGAGGGCGACTGCTATCAGCGGCCCCCGTTCCCGATGACGTGGGCCCGCATGCACAACAAGGGACGGGTTTTCTATACATCCTTCGGACACCGTGACGACATCTGGACCAATCCCGGCGTCCAGGGGATTATTGCCGGCGGTCTCGCGTGGGCCATGCGAAACGTCAATGTTAATGTGACGCCCAATATCGACAAGGTCACTCCAAAGGCCAGTCAGTTAAAGTACTAAGTGAGATTGTCTTAGTTGGCTTTCCCTTTAGTAGATGTGGCATAAGGAGCAGGCAAGGAAAAGTAGCTTTCAAGAATGCGGCCAAGGATTTGTTCGCCGCGTTCGTTGGCGTGTATAGGGTCCCGCTTGAACCAGTCGAGGTCTTTGCCGGATTCGCGTACGTACCCGGCCCATGTCGCTTCCATGTCAAGAAACGCTGCGCCCGTGTCGCGTGCAAGCAGTTCGAGACCTTTGCGATATTCGTTGAAATGATTGGGGTCGTTTATCTTTTGCCATTGCTTATCGTCTCGTGGATCAACGCTGCCGAAAGCGCCGGTCATCAGCAGAATATCGGTATCCGATGCGGCTTTGATTTGACGAATCACATCGCGTATTGAATCTATGTCACCACGATGGCTGATGCCGCCGATTATCACAAGGGCGGGTTTGTGGTCCAGCACGAATTTCTTTACCCGTCCCGGCTCCTTATACCACCAGCAGCCCGTCGAGCCGCGGACAGAAGTAATCTTTTCGATTTTACATTCAGGATAGCGTTTCTCAACCAAGAGGTTCCAGCACGAACGGCTCGTATCGTTTACAATGCTGTCACCGAGCATCACAACGCTGAATGTACTGCCTTTGGATAGATGTTCTTTTGTATGGGGTAAATTCTTCCAGCGGTCTTTTGGCGAATCATATCGAACCGGGTCCATTTGCGAGTAGATGCTGTTGATCTGCTCTAACGTTCGCTGGTCTTTGCGAATTATAATTCCGTCATCAGCGGCCAGGCCCGCCGCCAAAGACAAAACAATAATTAGTGACATTTTACTCTTTAACATCTTAATCATGACACTCTTTCAAACGTTTTCTTGAAATTTGTTAAATCTGTGATTTATGACTCAAGCAATTATAACACTTATCCAGCATAAATTAGGTTGCTTTTCGATGTATTTGCTTAACTTTGTTGGCGTTTTGTTGCAGGAAAATTCACTGAATCTGCCAGAATATTGTTAAGAATGAGATGAAATTATGTTATTATAAGACTTGAAGCTTGCAGAAGTGTTTAAGTGAAGTGTATATGGGAAATCCCGGTTTAAGAAGCAAACAAAATAATTGAAGAAGGAGAATGGATTATGTTTAGATATACAACATTATTAACGATAGTGATCCTGGGCTTTTATACCTGTAATCTTTTTGCAGCACAGATCACTTCAACTTGGGTTGGCGGATCGTGGGGAGAGTGGGAAGACGCAAGTAATTGGAGTCCGGCAATTGTGCCCGAAAACGGCACCACCACCTTTGCAGTGACAATAGACGGAGCTATGGACAGAGCTTCAGTACAGCTATTCACAGATCACAAGATCGATTCATTGCATACATATAATACGGTCAAGCTTAAGGGTTACCGACTGGTTGAGCAATCTGACATTACTCTTGTAAATAGCCTTGTGAACTATGGATTGCTGAAAATGAACGGCCCGGAAATCATTGGTGAAGTTATAAATCGCGCAGGGGCCGAGATACATGTCTCTAGTCATCAGGAATTCAACGTCTTTGGCCCGGATGGAGTTCAGAATCATGGCACAGTATCCCTGCCTCCCGCCGTGCGGATATGGTCCGAATCCGACATTGATAATGTCGGCACAATAGAAATGTATGGTGGCATGTGTGTTGCGCAAGGAAACATCGTGAATGATGCAGCGGGAATAATACGAGGTTCTGGTTATGTAGGATTTGAACCTATTCTAGTCGATAACAAAGGTCTTATTCAAAGTAGTGGCGGAACGCTTTTTCTACTTGCTTCATCTATCAGCAACACCGGGACGCTCAAGAATACGCCAGGAGCAAGTATCAGAACAAGATTAGGCCCATCCAATCAGAGTAATGAGGGGCTCATACAAGTCTATTCGGAAGGAGCCGTTGTTTTTGACTGCAATTTGGTAAATGAACCAAACGGTGTAATTAAGCTGTTAGGTGGAACATTCGCGGCAACTAATATTACACAAAAGGCAGGGGCGACATTCGAGGGTTTTGGTGGGATTACAGGTAATGTTACAATTGAGCCGAATAGTGTAAGTGAACCTCAAAGCATAGTTAAACTTACAGGCCCGACAAATATTATCGGTGATGTTACTGTTTCAGCAGGAGCTATACTGCGGATAAGTGACGGCCAAACGTTGATCACTGGCCAAACAGTAAATAACGGTACTATTGAACTTAGTGGCAGCACAGTTGTTTTCCAGGGCGGCTATAGCGGTAGCGGAAATTTGGAAGAACGAGAGACTGTCTCTATTGGATTCGGCCTTAATTTGCATAAAATCGCGACGCGATTACAGCAGGCAAAGAAAGACAATCCTTCGCAGAGAAAGAATAACCAATCAATATTATTTCAATAGTGAAGGCTATGTCAATAAGTATGTTTTGAATGAATCTTTAGCCACGCACAGATGTCACGTGTGGGACTGTTGTCTATGAAGACATACCTGGTTAATTTATATTAGAGAAAAATTAATGATCTCAATATTATTTCAGTTAATGTTATTGCCTGCTGGTCATATGGAAGAGCCTGGCTTTTAAGCCAGCTTTTATCTTCTTGTAACGGGTCTCGCCGGACAGATTGATCCATTCGTAAGGGTCGACGTCATGATCGTATAATTCCTCGCTGCCATTGTTGTACAGAATATAGCGCCACTTTCTTGTCCGGACGGACCAATGTTGTTTTGCCGGATCGTTTCCTGTTCGGTTTCCGGCATAGATCATCGTTAACGCAGCGTCCGGCCCGTCCCATGTTTCGGACTTCGGATCTTTGAGGAATGAGCTGAGGCTGTGGCCGTCCAGCCTAGCTCCTCTGCTGTTCTTCCTCGTGTCGCCTTTAAGTCCACAGAGGTCAACGAGTGTGGGATATATATCAATCAGTGAAACAGGATGTTCGGCGATGCCTCCCGGTTCCGCCATACCCGGCGCCCGAATAATAAGCGGCACGCGCGTGCTTTCTTCCCAGAGCGAGTTCTTGAAAAGGTAATCTTTCTCGCCCATGTTCCAGCCGTGGTCACTCGTAACGACGATGATGGTATTATCCTTAAACAGGCTCTTGTCCACTGCTTCGATTACCCGGCCAACACATTCGTCGACAGCGGCCACACTGGCGAGATATGCCTGAGTGAACGCTTTTAGTGCCGAATCGAGGTCCGGATACCATTCTTTGAGCAAGCGAAAGTACTTCAATCCCTTTACATCGCTGTTAAAGACGTCCTGATAGTGACAATCCTCGGCATCGTTGGGCTTGATCACGGGAGTTTTGACTGAGTCCAGCGGGAACATATCGAAGAAACGCTTAGGCACATGCAGCGGAGTATGCGGACGAATAAAACCGACACCCAGGAAAAACGGCTTGCCATTTTCCCGCTTTGCAAACTCGTCTATCTTATTTTCCGCCCACGCGGCATTGCGTTCATCGGGGGTAGGATCACGGTTGTCCTCGTCAACGTAATTGTACTTCACCACCTTCCATGTGCCATATTTCCAGCCTTTGTTGTCTTTGACATCCGGACCGTATGGCAGATCCGGCAAAGGAGCAAAGGAACCATCAACGTGTCCGATACTCTGGAAAGGCTGCGGCACCGATGGATGCGCGACCCTTTCCTTGCCGTCATAGACAAAGGGGCCGTAGTCAGCTTTATGTTTGTACTCGCTCCAAACCGAGGCCAGATGATGGTACATGAGCTTTCCGGATCCGTCGACATGATAGCCGTTATCGCCGAAGTGTTCCATGATGGTTTTGGAATTCTTGAGCACGGGATTGTCGAACCACTTGTCCCAGAACAGGTTTTTCGAAGTGTGTGGGTAGATACCGGTCAGAAAGCTCGATCGTGACGGTGCACAGATGGGATTGTTGCTGTAGGCACGTTTGAAAGCCACACCCGACTGAGCCAGCCTGGCGATATGCGGAGTATTCGCCTGAGGATGTCCCGCCATACCAGTGACGTAGTCGTTAAGATCATCGCACACAATCAATACAACATTGGGCTTTCGTCGCCGATTGACAGCTGCTTGTGCAAGCCCGGCCGTTGGGGCAAGAATTGCACCGGCTCCTATCATAAGGCTCTTTAAAAAAATCACGTCGCGTTTTCATGCTATCTTCACTCGTCCTACCCAACAATTCATACTCATTTATTATCAACAAGCTATATGGTAGTGTCAAGAATCTTACGTTATTTGTTTAGGGGGATATGACTTTATACTTTTTGACAAAATCCATCGGATTATAGCCCATTTTCGCCTGTCGCAGGCCGGAGTCACCAAGGTCCTGCTCCCGGTTTACAGTTTTGTATTTCTCCGGTAGTATCGAAGCGAACGCCTGGTTGATATACTGGTAAACGCCTTTAAAACCTTCTTCGAGAACGGCTTTTTCGAAATGTATCACAAAGCTTTCACCGAGCGCAAGCTCTTCTCCGAGACAATAAGCTACCGGTTGCCGGTCAATATAAAAAATGCCGCCGCATAACTGCAAGGGCCACATTTTCTCCAGGGCTTCCTTTGCAGCAAGAAAATCATTCGGTTCTTCGTGCTGATTATTCCACCGCTCCAGAATCTGCAGTGCCTCATTTCTATATTCTTCGAGCAGGGGTTTCGCCTGATATTCATTATTTCTTATGAACAGATTGAGTAAATTCTTTTTCTTGTGGAACTTTCGGCCGGTAAGATTCACTAAGTCTTCTCTCGAATAAAGATAGTCGAAATTATCCCTGTCTTCGAAAACGGAGTATCCCATTGTTGCCAGTATTTCCGTCTGCTGCCCGGAGGCTGCTTTCATTACCTGATGATTATTAAAAAGCTCTCTGATAATATTTTCACCAGGCAGTCCAAAGGGCAGCATGAAAAAAGGCTTTTCATCATCCCGGCCGGTTATAACAAAAAGTCCATTTTCCAACCGGGATATCCTGTAATTGTGGGCCCGGCGAAAAAGATAGATATTGGCAAAGGTAAATTCGGAAATTCCATCGGCAAGGGCATGGAATTTCGGGTGCATGGCAGGCCGCATTTCGATGGATACTTCTGAGGAATCGGGATATTCTGCTATCATCGCTTCCAAATTTGCCTTTCAAGCTTTTAGGCACATCTAATACCGTCACGTTTTGAAACTCACAGTATATATTACTCAAGCGAATTACGCCAAAACTTCTGTGGCATTCGGGACCGTGTCCAACGGCTTAACTTTATAAGCAGCCTGCAGAATTCTGCCCTTATCATCGATCACGAAGGAAGAGCGGATAATACCCTCGTAAGTCTTTCCGTACATGGATTTCTCACCCCAGGCTCCGTACGCCTTTGCGACCTTGTTATCGGGATCGGACAATAATGGGAAGCCGAGACTGTATTTATCATCGAACTTCTTTTGCCGGGGTGGTTCGTCCGGGCTGATACCCACTGCAGCGGCATCGAGTTTTTTGAGCTCTTTCGAGGCGTCCCGAATGCTGCATGCCTGTTTCGTACAGCCGGGAGTATCAGCTTTCGGATAGAAATATAACAGAAGCTTCCTGCCCTTGAATACCGAGAGCGAGACCTGTTTGCCTCGTTGATCTAATAACGAAAACGCGGGAGCTTTGTCACCAATACTCAACTTTGCCATCATGTTTCCTTCCAATTAGATTTATAATTTACTCAAACTGACCGATTTGCGCTGTCATCCCTGCGAAAGCAGGGATCCAGGAATGTAACGGATGTAGTGGATTCCCGCTTTCGCGGGAATGACAAGTCGTGTTATGTTCTTGTTATTGAACAACTTACCATATTATTCGGCTCAAAATCGGTTAGTTTGAGTAATTTAGCTATAAATAGACTACGTCATCAGCCTAAATCAGGTTCAACGAAAATCTTTAGCACGAACTGATGCCTTCTTAGCTCCGTCACTACTCAACAGCTTTCTCGATCTTTGCCATAACAGTCGGCTCACACTTGTCTGTCTTTGTCCAAGCGTCGTAAAGTTTTTTGCCCCAGTCATCCATTTTGACTTCCTCGGCCAGGAATTTGAGGTATCCCAGGATACCGACTCATACATAAGCCTGATGACGATCTTTTTGCATCCTTTGGGCAAGTCCAGCTCGAATTCATCCCGGTATTGACCGTCAGAATAGTATCGTTCAAAACAGAGTGAAATGATTTGCCGGGCTTTACACCATAGAATATCAGTAAAATGGGGAAATTTAAGCAATACAGCATCTTTATTGGCTTTCCTGATATGGATAATCATTCCCTGCCGGATTTTTAATCTTATAGCAGGACACTAAAAATAGTACAATCGTTTTGCATTTCGAACGATATTTCAAAAATCCGATAAAAATGCTTGCATTTCTGACCAAGCTGCGGCATAATCATGCCCAATTGATCAATATGATCGTTTATATATAAAGTGAAAAAAGGAATATGAAAACAACAAAAGCCGCAGCCGTAATGACGACGAATGTCATTACTGCAAAGAAAAATATGGTTTTAACGGACATAATCGCTCTTCTCCTGCGTTGGCATATCAGTGCTCTGCCTATTGTAGATGATGAAGAAAAAATAGTTGGTATCGTGAGCGAAATTGACCTGGTAAATCTAGCGTTTGATGGAAATGCAGCAGATACAATAGCAGAAGAAGTGATGGTAACAGATATAGTGTCCTTTAGCCCAAATACGGAATTAGCTGATTTGGTTCAATCTTTTTCAAAAAGGCATCTCCGCCGGGTGCCGATCATAGACAAAGGGAAAGTTGTTGGGATCGTGAGCCGCCGCGACATTCTTCGAGAAATGCTTCGCAGATATAATTAGTACTGACAAATCAAATCTTGCCCACATGTATTTGATAACTGTCGGCATCATATGAGTTGGATTCACTCCCCTTTAATGGTTTGTAGTTGTTTATACAGATAGGTAAAATTGATGGCAATAAAAAAATTAGAAAAGGCCGCGCTTGATAAATGGGTCGCCGCGTGCATAGAAAATCAACGAGTGTTCGGCGTTCAGGCCAAAGAGGACCGTTTTGTGTTTGCACCGTTGGCGAACGCCGAAGACTTGCGTTTAGACTATGATGTAACTATCTTGCCCCCCAAGAAATACTTCCTTCCCCCGCGAGAAACGTTGCTCAAGTTCGACCGCAAGGAGGGATTCGAGAGCGTATTTGATAGCGAGCCCTTCGTCTTGTTTGGCGTTCACCCATACGACATGGTCGCCATCTCGCAGACAGACAAGCTGTTCGCGATGGATCAATGCGATACCCACTACGTCAATCGTCGGCAGAAAGCTACAATCGTAGCGTGCGATGTGCAGAAAGCGTCAAAGGAAGTTTTTGCCGGCTGCATGGGTACAGCCACCGTTGACGATGGTTTCGATATCCTGATTACGAAAATCGATTCTGACTATTTAGTCGATATTCGTACTGAGAAAGGTCAGGCACTGGCCGATACCATCATGGATGCCGAAGATGCCGATGAAATGAGTCTTAAGCTCAGGGAATTAGTCTGGGCGGATAATATCAAACTACTCCAAAAACATAAACTTCATGTCCGGCCTGATGAACTGCCGAAAATACTGGATCGTTCCTATGAACATCCTGTTTGGGAAGAGAGGGCTCAGCGTTGCTATTCCTGCGGATCGTGCAACCTGGTCTGTCCGACATGTTACTGCTTCGATGTACGCGATGATGTCGAGTGGAACTTGCAGAAAGGTCAACGCTATAGAGTCTGGGACGGCTGCCTTCTTGCTGAATTTGCCGCCGTGGCGGGCGGACACAATTTCAGACGCAATCGTGCCGACCGGTACCGCCACCGCTACTATCGCAAAGGGAAATACATGCCGGAGAAGATCGGGGAAGTGGCCTGCGTGGGGTGTGGACGGTGTATAACAGCATGTACGGCAAAAATTGCCAACCCGGTCGAAGTTTACAACAAGCTTGTGGATGAAGGGAAATAACGCAGATGTGTGAATGCAAGTCCAAAAATGATATCTACCTTCCATTACCGGCAACGGTAGGCAAGGTACAACCAATGACAACATTGGAAAGTTTCTTCTCGTGTCAACTCGACTCGGGCGAGGAACTCGGGCACATGCCGGGACAGTTCGTTGAGGTCTCAATTCCCGGTATCGGCGAAGCGCCTATTTCAGTTTCTTCTTCGCCGACACGAAAAGGATCTTTCGAAATGGCCATTCGTAATGTCGGTAACGTTTCGAAGGCCTTGCACGGATTAGCCGCCGGGGACAAGCTCTTTATCCGCGGTCCATTCGGGACATCGTTCCCGGTCGATGAAGCAATGAAGGGAAAAGACATTGTCTTTGTCTGTGGTGGCATTGGGATTGTTCCCGTTCGTTCGGCAATCCAGTATGTGCTGGACAACCGCGATGATTACGGACGTGTGATAATTCTTTTTGGAGCAAAAACTCCGCGCGATCGGCTTTTTATCGAAGAACTCGAGAAATGGCGCATAGAAAAGAACGTGACATTTCTGGAAACGGTCGATCATCGTGACGAAAGCTGGTCGGGCCCGGAGGGAGTTATCACAACGCTGTTACCGCTGGTGAAGATAGATAAGGAAAATACCGTCGCCGTTGTTTGCGGCCCGCCGATCATGTATAAGTTTGTGATTATTGTGCTGCTGGAGGCAGGTCTGAGAGAAGATCAGATCTACCTGTCACTGGAGCGGCGTATGAAATGCGGTGTTGGGAAATGTGGTCACTGTCAGATTAACAACATTTACGTGTGCCAGGACGGTCCCGTATTCAAATTTTCAGACATCACAGATGTCCAGGAGGCTTTATAATGTCCAAATTGAAAGTTGCTTTTTTTGATTTCGCCTGTTGTGAAGGTTGCCAGTTACAGGTTTACAACCTGGAAGAGGAAATCCTCGATTTACTGGAGCTTATCAAGCCGGTCGAGTGGCGGGAAGCTATGACCGACCAGAGCGACGATTATGACGTTGCGATTATCGAGGGTTCGATCACACGCATCGAGGATGAAAAACGCATCAAAGCAATTCGAAAAAATGCAAAGACACTCATCGCGCTCGGAGCCTGTGCGACAATCGGCGGAGTCAATAAAATTAAGAACAATTTCGAGATGCAGGATGTCAGGCAGTACGTCTACGGGAAAGACGCCAATATGCCGCATCTTGACACATCTCCGACAAAAGCCGTAAACGAGGTTGTCAAAGTAGACTATATGGTTCACGGATGTCCCATTAATATAAAGGAATTTTCGTACATCATGCGATGCCTGGCAATCGGCAAAGAACCGGTAATTCCCAATTACCCCGTATGCGTTGAGTGCAAAATGAAGGAAAATGTCTGCCGTTTCGAGTACGGCGAGATTTGTCTGGGCCCGATTATACGGGCAGGTTGTGATGCGAAGTGTCCGTCGAATGGGATGTGGTGTTTCGGTTGTCGTGGATTAGTTGATGATCCCAATGTAAATGCCGCCATGGACGTGATGGCCGAGTACGGAAAGACAATCGATGACCTTCGCAGCAAGATGTTGCTTTTCGGAAATAAGCAGGAGTTTTGATGTCTAAAAATAAAAATTTTAATGTAATTGTTAATCACGTCACACGCGTCGAGGGGCATGGAAATATCCGGCTCCGCGCTAGTGACGGCAAAGTCGAACATGTTGAGTGGCAGGTGCCGGAAGCGCCTCGATTCTTCGAGGCCATGGTGCGAGGACGGAGCTTCGAGGATATTCAAACCATTGTCAGCCGCATTTGCGGCATCTGTTCGGTAACACACTCGATGGCTGCAATCAAAGGTATCGAAGATGCCATGGGTATTGAGGTCTCGGAGCAAACCGACAAGCTCCGCATTCTATGCCATTACGGCGAGCAGATAGAAAGCCACATTCTGCACGTAGGATATCTCGTGGCCCCTGACCTTTTAGGCCAGAAATCCGTGATTCCTCTGGTTAAATCGCATCCCGATGTGGTCAAAACCATTATTCGTCTGCATCGCCTCGGCAACATGTGGATGGAGACCATCGGGGGGCGTATGACACACCCGGTAACGTTGAAGCCGGGCGGTTTTACCGTTCTTCCGACGGAAGAAAAGCTCCGCGAGCTCAAGAGCATGATAGAAAACGCTATACCGGACCTGAAAACTCTTTCCGAAGTGGTTTTCAGCCTGGCCGACAAGTTGCCGGACTTCAACCGCGAAACGGAATACATCGCACTTACCGGCCCGGATTACTACACGTTTTACCACGGTAACATTGCCAGTACCGATACGGATGAAAAGGTACCGGTCCATGATTTCGAGCGTGTAGCGAACGAATATGTCGTGCCGCAGTCCACAGCCAAGTGGAGCAAATGGCATCGTGATTCGTATGCCGTGGGCGCACTGGCCCGTTTCAACGTAAACGCAGAGAAGCTTATGCCCCTTGCGGCTGAAACAGCCACAAAATTCAGCTTGGCAAAAGGCACTTGCAATCCATATTTCAACAATGTCGCACAGATCGTGGAATGTGTTCAGGTCGTCGAGCATGGCTTACAACTGATTGATTCACTGCTTAAGACCGGGCTGAAACCGGAGCCGGTGAAGGTCGAGCCCAAGGCCGGAGAGGGTGTGGGATGTGTCGAGGCGCCGCGAGGTATCCTTTTCCATCGCTACGCGTTCGATGAAAAAGGACTCTGTACAAAGGCAAACATTTGCATCCCGACCGGTCAGAATCACGGGAATATCCAGAAGGACTTCGAGGCCTTAGCACCGCAGATTATCGACCGGGATCAGGACGAAATTCGGCTGCTGCTGGAAATGCTGGTCCGTTCGTACGATCCGTGCATCTCATGCTCGACGCACTATTTGAATGTCGAGTTCGTATAAGCTGATTTTGCTCTAATGAAGCCGATACTCATCATCTGTCTTGGTAATCCTTTGATGCGGGACGAAGGAATCGGAATACGTCTGGCTTCGGAATTGTCAGTTCATCTTGCCGACAGTCCCGATGTCGAAGTTATGGATCTCGGAACAGGGGGACTTTCTGTAATACATGCTATCGAGGGGCGAGAGAAAATCGTATTTGTCGATTGTGCGATTATGGGACAAGCCCCGGGCCTGATGCATCGCTTCACGCCCGGACAGGTCCGTTCGCTGAAGGCGCGTATGCGTTACTCCCTGCACGAGGGTGATTTGCTTAATACACTTGAGTTGTCGCGCCGTTTGGGTCAATGCCCTGATGACATCGTAATCTTTGGCATCGAGCCGAAGGAAATAACTCATGGCGAAGGACTAACGAGCAAGCTGGAAAACAATATCCAACAATACGTTCAAACCATCCTGAAAGAACTCGATTGAACATGAAAAAGATGAATTTTGTTGATCCGATCATTTTGTGGATTTTTCTATAAATGAGTTTTTATAACAGCCAGTAATTTGTGTTAATACATTTTTCTCGATAATGGAGACACAAACATACATAAATTTACGTTTTTCTACCGCTCTGATTCGACGATGACAGTACACTGCTCTGTACGCTGGACGATGAGTTGAAGAACCAGGCCGACGGTGTTGCCATTTTATGATTCAAACCGGACTCTAAGTTTCGCCTGCTATGCACAGCCAGCGACGAAGGTATGTTCTTCACCGATACCCAACCAGAGTGCACTAAGCGGCACACGGATCGCCCCCAAAAACGGGCCCACTTTTGCGCGTTAATGACTACAACTTACTTACAACCGAAAAGCCCGTTATCTCCAAATTCTGTGAAACTCCGATTTCATAAGCCCTGTATTAAAATTGCTTCAGGAAAATAGGAAAAAACGGTAACGTTTTCAATGAACGTTGCCGGTTGGGGATCGGCTATAAACCAAACATACTGGATCTGCCGAACGATCCACATGCCTGCACGCGGTATGATATTCTCTGCCAAAAAAATCTTGCTTTGTGTGGATCCTTCTGATATACTAATTGTTAATTAAAGCACATTCGCAGGGCTGAGGGTATCTCGCTTTTTCCTCTCCCTCCGCACCTCAGCCCTGCATCCTTCTTTTACCAACGGATCCAGTCGAGGTTTTTATGCATCCTTTTCCTGTTGCAGTTGTTCACAAGAAGCCTAATAAAAAGAAATAAAAGGAACGTCCTGGCATCCTAACCGGGAAATCATAGAATCATTTACCAGGAAACCTCAGGGTCTACCCGCAATCCCCCTTTTAACTCTAACATACATATAAAAATGAGCCGAGGCGTTTGATACTTATATCAAACGCCTCGGTAAGCTAAAATCTATAGTGTTTCCGGTCAATCGATTTTGTACCAGTCATCAGTTAGTGAATTATCATTCAGCCAGTTTTCTTCCAGCAGCGCCAGGTCGGCATCATTGACCACGCAATCCCCATTGAGATCGCCCACTATAGGTACGTAGTCCGGTAGTGACTGGGCGGCTTCGCAACTGTCGTTATACACGTTGATCGTAACGGTATCCGAGCCTGAGTATTCGCCGTCATTGGCCAGCAGCTCCAGGATATACTCTCCCACGGCTGACAGGGTAACACTCGTATCCTCGGAATTGCCGTCCTCAATAACGGCTGTCCCTTCATTCGGTTCACTAACCACCGACCACTGCACAGTGGTAGCTTCTTCATCAATAACGGTTGCGTCCAGATTCCCGGTCCTCGTGCCGTCTTGTAGCCAGGTTGCTATATCGGCGCCGGCGTCCACTCTCGGAAGCAGATTATCTACAGTGAAACTGAAGATAGGCCCCAAGGCCGGAGCGGCGCCAGGGAACACATAACTATCCACGGCCCAGTAGTACTGCTTCTTTGCCTGGGTCTGCACGACAACTGAAGTCACGTCCTTCATGCTGACTTTCTGAATGGCTGCCGGGTTGGTAAAGTTCAGAAGCGCATCCAGGTCGTCGGTGAAGTAAACATCAACTGTCACCGCGTCACCGGGCAAAAGCGGATCAAGCATAGTCCAGCTCAGCACCACCTCGCCCGGTGCTATTGTTGCACCGTCAGCCGGAGTCGGATTAAGCAGTGACGTGGCAGTTATCGTCGTTTTACCTTCATTCGTGACGTTATAATCAATGTTCAGCGTGCCCCGGTCTCCATAGGCTACAAGCCAGCCGTCGTCGATGAAGGGTTGAAGTTTTTCTATATCATTGCCGTCAAGTATCAGTACGCCTGTAGTAATATCCAATAAGCCTAACTCGGAGGTTAAGCGGAGTTCGGATGCATAGATTGTACCCCCGCGCAGGTTCACCGTCCCAGTGCCTGTCCGGCCGGGGATTATCAGGTTGTCATTTAGTTCGATGGTGCCGCCTGTCATATTGACCGTCCCGGTGCCGACCCAGCCGACCTGCAATGAACCTGTGGAAAAAAGGCCGCCGCTCATATTCATGATGCCGTGGCCGTTGAAACTATCCACACCTACGTAGGCCCCGGCTGCCGTTAGCGAACCGCCGCTGATATCCAGGTATGTTGTGCCCCCGCCATTGCCGACCCTCAGTGTCTCGCATTCGGCGGTAATACCGTCCGTGACTTCGCAATGCGTGTTCTCCGGATAGTCGATAGAAGCCGGATCGATATCGGTCGGGATGGCATCAGTATCCCAGTTGGATGCCGTGCTCCAGAGATTGTCGGACCCGCCGGCGTTCCATAATATTTGCGCCGAGGCACTGTTGGACAGAACCAGCGGCAGGACAAGAGCAATCAAACATATCATTTTCTTAAACATAGTATTCCTCCTTCATAAAAGAGAGTTAATATAGAAACGATTAAAGATGATTTCTGCCTTCATTACACTATCTGATATGCCTTAGCGGAGCATTTGTTGCACTGCAACCTGATGCCACCTCCTTCCTTCAAAAGACCCAAATAAAGCGTGCCAGCTTTCCGGCCACAAACCTTACTAACCTTACTTTATAGAACATTAACCGTGTTAAGTCAAGACAAATCTTCGCACAAATTAAAGGAATTTTGCTAATCAGCCGACAATTCTCCAACATTTCAAATACCACACAAATCCTGCAGTTCACAGCATAATAGACATAACCGGCATTATTTCTTAATCCGAATTGCCCATCAGAGACTGAAATTCACAGGTTTCTGTGGGATTCAGGGAATAGTGCATCAATCATGTGCATGATGAGTGAAACAGTGAAAGCTTCCTGGTCCGGCCCGATCCATGACATAGTACCTCCCTCGTACCCGTAGCCACCTTTCTCATCCTTGTCGTAGTAGTATCTGTCGGGCGAGATGTATCCGGCATAATCACCATTGAAGCTCAGCACCCAGAGATTGCGAATGCGGTTTTACGGAGGCGGTGATTTTTTCTGTAACCTCCCGGCGTTTTTCTTTCAGGAAGTGAGTGAATGAAACCCGATTTGGAGATTGATTCATGAATACTTCCGTAAAAGGACAAGATGTTATCAAAGGAAACAGGATTTGCTTTTTAGACAATCTAAGAACTTTCATGATTTTTTTAGTGGTTTTGTGTCATGCCGGCGGTGTTTATGAAAGTAGCGACACCTGGGCGTCTTTCTGGATTGTTGATGATCCTTCAACTAACAATTTTTCTGGTCTTCTATTTTTAATTTTAGATATTTTCGTGATGCCAACCATATTTTTAATTTCAGGTTTTTTTACGCCTTTATCTATGAAAAACAAGAAAGGGTGGGCATTTCTAAAAGCTAAATTTAAAAGACTTATCATTCCCTGGATTATCGCTGTTTTGACGTTAATTCCAATTTACAAAGTTATATTTTTATACTCACGAAATTTACCTCAGGAAAGTTGGACGACCTACTTTCACTGGAGCAACGGAATTTGGAGTCAAAATTGGCTATGGTTTCTACCTGTTCTTTTTTTATTCGATATCCTCTATCTGCTTTTTTCAAAAGTAAAGATCAGGATCCCAAACATTTCACTAAAGGGCGCTGTTTTGGGCACCTTTCTCATTGGATTTGTTTATAGCGTTAGCATGGATATTTTCGGCCTTCGGGGTTGGACAAAAATCGGATTGCTCGACTTTCAAAATGAAAGGTTATTGATATACTTCATGGTTTTCCTATTGGGGGCTCTATGCTTTAGGCTGAATGTATTTGAAGCGAAGCCTGAGAGCAAGATGCTTTACCTCATCGCCAACTCGATTGCCTGGATCCCAATTACTGTTTACATCTTTTTCCTGCTTTATCCCTGGTTCCACCCAGGTAGCTTTATTGTTTCAAAGATTATCGACAGATTGATCGTGTGGTTCAGCTACCAGTTTTCATTGCTCTGCCTTGTGTACGTGATTATTGAAACGTTCCGACGTTATCAAGATAAACAGGGAAAGCTCAGAAATGAGTTGAACAAGAATTCTTATTATGTTTACATCATTCATGTAATCGTTATGGGTGGTATAGCATTAACCATGCTTAACATTGCAATTCCTTCACTATTAAAGTACCTTATTCTGACAGTATCAACCTATGTAGCAAGTAATTTGATAATTAGTTTTTGTAGAAAAGTCATTAAACCGAAATATCAGGTTAGAGTAAGCATATGAAAGATCCGCCCGGTCCCCGACAATTTGCCACCACGCACTGGAGCCTGGTGGGGGCGGCCAGACCCGGCAAGGCGAGCCAGACCCGCGCCCGAGAGGCGCTCGAGGAACTTTGCCGGGCTTATTGGTATCCCCTCTACGCCTTCGTGCGCAACCGGGGATATTCAGCTATCGATGCCCAGGATCTTACGCAAACCTTTTTTGCCCGGATTATCGAAACGGGCGGATTTGCCGCCGCGGATCGCGAGCGGGGCCGGTTTCGCTCTTACCTGCTGGGCGCGATGAAGCATTTCCTCGCTAACCAATGGCATCGGGCCCAAACGCAGAAGCGCGGCGGCCAGGTGCAATTCATCGAATTCGATACGCTTGATCCGGAGGCCCGATACGCCGGAGCATCGGAGCAGTCGGATAATCCGGAATACCTGTTCGATCGTGAATGGGCGCTGCAGACCGTTGCCGGGGCCCTGCAGGCCCTGCGCGACGAAATGGCAGTCGGCAAGAGCGAACAGTTTGACGCGCTCAAGGGCAGCCTCAGCAGCCAGGACGAGACGCCCCGGGACCAAATCGCGGCGCGGCTGGGCATAAGCGAAGGTGCGGTCAAGGTAGCCGTGCACCGGCTGCGGCAACGTTACCGTAAGCTGCTGCGGGCCGCCATCGCCGAGACGGTCAGCAATGAAGCGGACCTCGACGATGAAATGCGCTATCTGGTCGCGGTTTTACGGAGGCGGTGAATTTTTTCTGTAACCTCCCGGCGTTTTTCTTTCAGGAAGAAGTGAATGAGACAAAGCCTAATTTGGAGATTGATTCATGAACACTTCCGAAAAGGATAAATGCCAGCGCTGTGGAGCGGTGATTCGGCGTGAATCAACCGAAAAGCTCTGTCCCGCCTGCCTCATGTCGGGCGCCCTGGAGCCACCCAACGGCAAGTTCGAGACCGTCTCGCTGGCGCCGGGCGAATCACTGTCGCTATTCGGGCCCTCGGAACTGCCCTGTGAATTCGGCGGCTACCGGTTACTTGGATTACTCGGGCGCGGCGGAATGGGCACGGTTTACGAAGCCGAACAACTCGCCACCGGGCGTCGCGTCGCCCTGAAAATGCTGGGCCAGCAACTGGGTTCGCCGGACATGCGGCAGCGGTTTCTCCGTGAAGGCCGCCTGGCTGCGAGCGTCAACCATCCGAACAGCCTCTACATTTTCGGTAGTGAGGAAATCGAGGGCCTCCCGGTGATCACGATGGAGATCGCCGGGGCCGGCACTCTCAAGGACAAGCTTAAGAAACGCGGCCCGCTCCCGGTGGCCGAGGCGGTCGACGCAGTCCTCGACGTCATCTCCGGCCTTGAATCCGCCTTAGCGAGCGGGGTGCTGCACCGCGACATCAAGCCTTCCAACTGCTTCGTCTGCCCCGACGGTTCGGTGAAGGTGGGCGACTTCGGCCTTTCGGTCTCCACCCTGGCCAGGACCGATACTTTTGTCACGGCCCACGGTAAGATTATGGGCACACCGGCCTATGCGTCGCCCGAACAGTTGCGTGGTGATACCCTGGACTTGCGAGCCGATATTTACTCGGTTGGGGCAACTCTTTTCACCCTGCTCACCGACCGGGCTCCCTTCGAGGGGGACAATGCCGTTCAGGTCGTCGCCAACGCCGTCAACAAAAAACCGAAACCGTTGACCGAGTTGCGCCAGGACGTGCCGCCCGGCCTTGCACGGGTGGTGGCCCGCTGCCTCGCCAAAGAACCGGATGGGCGCTATGCCGACTATACCGCGCTGCGCAATGCGCTGTTGCCTTTCAGTTCCAAAGTACCGGAGCCTGCATCAATGAAGATCCGTTTGTCAGTCGGCTGGATCGATTACTTAATCGCCTTTTTGATTCCTTATGTGGCTATCATGCTCTTCGTCGGCGCCGAGAAGTTAATTATTCAGCCTCTTGCCGAACGCACCCTGTATTCGGCGAGGTACTACATTGCGTTGTTCTGCTTCGGTTTCCTCTACTTCAGTATTGTTGAGGGCTTCTGGGGCGCCGGCCTGGGCAAGTGGTTAAAGGGATTGCGCGTTGTCCGCACGAACGGCCGGCCACCCGGCATCGTACGGGCGCTGATCCGCATCCTAATTCCCATTGTCTGTGTGGAAGGCGTGCGAATGCCCCTCATGATGGCATTGATCTCCGATGCCAACTGGACCGGGTTTCAGACCGCAATGTTTGTGGTCACGGCGAACATCTGCGGCTGGATTCCGGTTTTGTTCATATTGAGAGCACGCCGCGAAAATGGTTTTGCCACCGTTTGGGACCTCGCCAGCGGAACAAGGGTGGTGGTCAAGCCCAAGGGCACGTTGCGACCGTCGATCGAGCCTGCAACTGGCCCGGAAATTCCTACCGAGAGCGTCGATTCGCTGGGGCCTTATCAGATCATTAAAGAGATGGTTCCCGGCAAATGGATCGTCGCTACCGATCCCGTGCTGCGCCGCCGGGTCTGGTTGCTGCGGCGAAATTCATTGGAACCTTCCCTTGCTCGACGAAATCTTGCCCGGCACGGCCGGATACGATGGCTGCAAAAGGTGGAGGCGGGTAAAGCCACCTGGGATGCCTTTGAGGCGATCCAAGGAACGCCGTTTTATAGTCTTCTCGAAGGCGGCAAACGTGTGCCCTGGTCATCTCTGCGCCATTGGCTGCACGACCTGGCGTCGGAACTATGGGACGCAACAGGGGACAATACCCTGCCCGCCGAGCTGAGCCTCGATCATGTCTGGGTCACCGCACAAGGGCATGCAGTCCTGCTCGACGAATCCTGGCCCAGTGTACAAACCGGCGCCGAAACCATTGAAGTTGGAGACCTCGCCGGCCAACAGCGATTCCTGAACGCCGTCGCCGCCTGCGCCGAATCAACCAGTCTGCCCCTTCACGCCAGGGGGGTGCTGGAGAATCTTGCCGATGGGAAATTCGAAAAACTCAGCTTCCTCACCGGTATCCTGCGCGGACTCTTAGACAAACCCGCTGAGGTTAGCAAGGGTATTCGAGCCGGGTCACTCTTCATGCTGCCTGGCTATGTTTGGATCGCAGTCTTTGTCGGACGCTATCATGACAAGCAGTGGAATGACCATCTGGGCGGGATAGTCATCATTTCTCCTCTGTTGGTATTAGGGGCCATAGCCTTGATTCAACTTCTGGCACTGCCGTTGTTCCGTACTACCCCTAGTCATGCCACTTTTAGATTGGCGGTGATCAACGCCAAAGGACAGTGCGCCAACAGAGTAACGCTGCTGCGGCGCTGGGCGATCGTTTGGCTTCCACTGTTTTTCCCAATGTTGTTCGTGGCTTTGTTGATTAAAAGGGGTGAGCATAACGCAGCTTTCATCTTAGCTATCGTTTTGCTTGTCCTATGGATCAGCGCAGCGGTCTATGCCGTTATTGTTCCCAACCGTGGCCTGCACGACCGGTTGGCGGGCACATGGGTAGTGCGGCGTTGAATTTCCCGAAATAAAGTAAAAAATAGGTGACTGTTTCTGCTAAAAGCACCCGGCGACGGCAGCATGAAAAGCTATCAGGATAAGAAAGAATCTGCGTTTGCGTATCATAAAAAACACCTTTCAAGTGAAGAGGAGAATATCAAAGAAGTTTGAGCAAGGCAAGCCTCCCGCCATACAAAACGTGGACTTCGGCAAAGACAAGGATTACAGAATACTGTGCAATCTCGCGGCGAATAAGGTAATATGAGCAGTCGAACTCCAGTCTTTTTAAGGTGATAATATGAAAGGTCAAAGTGCGATGAACATAAGTGCTATAAAAAACATATTCTTAATGTTTTCAATAAGTGTCTTCCTGATACCAGTGAACGCCATACATGCAGTGACCGTTGAGAAAAGCGTGGGCTCTCGATCCGTTTTCGATGGCATGCCGCTAAAGAGGGTCCTCGCTGCCGGCCATGGCGGCGAGAATCTGCTCGACCCAGGCGTCTGGAGACCCTGGCAAAAGGGATTCGAAAAAAACGGTGGAGTCTTCATTTGTGACAACGCATCTGACGCCCAGGTCCAGCGGGGCATTTCACAGACCGTCGTAATAAACCAGAGCAGGCCCGAACCAATTGTGGCGGTTGCCTGGAGCAAAGCCGAAGCGGTACACGGTAGTCGAGATAGTAACTACTCCCTCTATCTTGACCTTGTTTATTCCGATGGCAGTACCCTCTGGGGTCAGGTTTCCCCTTTCAATGTCGGGACTCATGATTGGGAAAAAGCACAGGTCATTGTATTCCCGGAAAAGCCCATAAAATCGGTGTCTTTTCACATGCTTTTGCGGCGGCATCCGGGCAAAGCCTGGTTCCGCAATCCTGAACTGCGAGTTGTCAAGCCGCCGGCCGGTGCATGCCTGTTCGACGGTGTACCTGTTTCACTATCGGATTTTACGGGAGAAGGTTTCCAGGTTCGTGACGTGGCCGCTGATTCCGACTTCGTCCGATTCGAACGCCGTGCCATGGGATTGGAACTTGAGTATCGCCAGGAGCAAACGGGTAAAGCTACTTTCTATGACGTTACCATCTCCGATACGACCGGCAAGGATCGAGCCGTCACTTTGGTTTATGCTGTTCCGGTACCTTTAGAAAAGTGCCTTTGGCTGCAGGATCCGCGTCGAAGTCTGGCTGTCGAGGCGAATCAGGAATACGTGAATGCCGGCAGCTTCTCGGCGGGAGCAAACGGCCGGCTGTCACGTTATCCATTCGCTGCGTTGGTTAGCGGCAATCAGGGCATCGGCCTCGGTATTGACATGGACCGGCCGGCATTTTTCCGCGCCGGCTACAACGCTGAAACCAAAGAGCTGTTCCTGGCTTACGACATCGGGTTGGCGCCCGAGAAACCCAAAGCTCGTTTGCGTTTCTGCAAATTTACGTTCGATCCGGAATGGGGCTTTCGTGCCGCCCTCGCGCGATACTACGAAACATTCCCGGATCAATTCCGTTGCCGTACGCCTGAACAGGGACTCTGGATGCCTTTCGCCAGGATCAGCGATGTTAACGACTGGCATGACTTCGGCTTCAAGTTCAAGGAGGGTACCAACGAAACAGGGTGGGACGACAAGAACCGTATCATTACCTTCCGTTACACAGAGCCTATGACCTGGTGGATGTCCATGCCCAAAGAGATGCCCCGCACACTCGAAAGTGCCTTGGCCGAGGCTCGGCGTCTTGCCGATGAAAAAGCAGATCCGCGGGCCAGGGCCTTATTCACCAGCGGCTTTCATGACCACATGGGGCAGTTCCCCGCCCGCCTGCAGGATACGCCCTGGTGCAATGGGGCTGTTTGGAGCATAAATTCCATGCCGAAAATCAAAGGTGACATTACGGATTTCAAAAATAAGTGGAGTACGGAACGTCGAGAAAAACTTTATGGCCCCAAGGCCAAAAGCGATTTGGACGGCGAGTATATTGATTCGAGCGAAGGGTATGTGACAGACGAGCTTAACTTTAGAAGGGACCACTTCGCCGCTGCTGAGATACCTCTGACCTTCTCGCTCGATAGCAGAAAGCCGGCTATTTTCCGCGGCCTGATATCTTTTGAGTATGTACGTGCCCTCGCCAGAGATGTTCATGCAATGGATAAACTCATGATGGCTAATTCTACTCCCCATAATCTATGTTGGCTGGTGCCGCAGTTGGATGTAATAGGCACTGAGACCAATTGGAATCCGAATGGAAGATGGCGGCCGATGTCTGACCGTGACATGCTTTATAAACGTTCATTGTGCAAGGGCAAGCCTTTCTGTTTCCTGATGAATACTCGTTTTGAGGACTTTTCCCATGAACTCGTCGAGAAGTATATGAAGCGGTCGCTTGCATACGGCATGTTTCCGGGCTTTTTCAGCCACAACGCTTCACAGGGGCATTATTTCTCCCGGCCGGAACTCTACGAACGAGATCGGATCCTCTTCAAGAAATATGTCCCCTTGTGTAAATTAGTCGCCGAGGCAGGTTGGGAACCGGTTACACTGGCTCATTCGAGCGACAGTCATATTTACGTGGAACGATTTGGCGACAAGCTCTTTACCGTGTTCAACGATAGTTCCGAACAGCGAACCGTAACGATCAAGCTAAAGCGGGACACGCCAAAGACCTCTCGCGAATTAATTCATGGTCGGACTATCACGTGGGACAAGCAACAAATCGACCTCACTATCGAGGGCGAGGACGTAGCAATAATCGAAATCAACTGATTTGAGAGAACAACAATGAAAAACGTATTGTTTTTGGTTACGGGAGTAATAGTTTGTGTGAGTCAGGCATGTCCGCTCGTGCGGGCAGACGAGACAGGTGAAAGGCCGTGGTCTGTTGGCTACGCCGAAGCAGACATTACGCCTGCGCCGGGGCAGGTTCAGATGTCAGGCTTTGGCCGCGAGCGATATGCACACGGCGTGCTGGCGCCGCTGTTGACGCAGGTTGTGATCCTACGCGATGGAGAAGACAACACGGGTGTGCTCATCACGGCTGATATTCTCGACCTCGATCACGTCATGGTTGAAGCGATTCGCCGGACGATTAAATATAAGCACGGCATCCCGGCAGAAAACATAATGCTCGCCGCATCGCACACTCATTGGGGTCCGGCGGTAAGGTTCCGTATGGGCTACAGTCTCGGGGCTCCGAACGTGTGGTATATGGATTATTTGGAGCAGAAGATTCTGGCCTGTGTCGATACGGCTATGGAGAACCTGTCTCAGGCGACAATCGAGTACGGCTGGTTTGACTTTCGCGGCATCGGTTGTAATCGCCGCCTGCCGGCAGACGGGAAGATCACTTGGGGCCCCTATAAGGAAGGCTCGTTTGACGGGCATACACCGATCTTCCGTATCGAGCGCCGAGCCGAGCCGAAGCAATTGTTAGTGGTCGGTCATGCCTGTCACCCGACAAGTTCGGGCGCCATCCAGAAGTGGAGTCCGGATTATCCCGGTGCGATGCGGGACTGCCTGGCTGCTGAGATGCCGCATACGAGGGCCGTTTTTGTCCAGGGGTGCGGAGGCGACGCCAAGGTAGTCCACGAAGATTTCGAGACCGGCAAACTTGCCTTCTCCAACTCACCGGAACAAGCGAAGGCTGCTGGTGAGAAACTCGCCCGGGCGGTGTTGAAACACCTTGAAACAGGGCGGATGATCCCGCTTGATGGGCAGTTGGCTTGCTCGCTGGCCACGGGACAGATCAGCTACGGCCGGCGCTGGTCGCGGGAGGAAATCGAACGACAAGCCTTTCCGGAACCGAAGAAGAAAGGACAACATAGTTGGCAGACCTGGACAGCAAGGCAATCGCTGGCGCTGCCCGATCACAGTCATAGCTTCCGCTACGACGTGCAGATATGGAAGCTCGGCAACCGCCTGACTGTGTTCGGCATGGAGGGCGAGATCTGCAGCCCGTGGGGGCCGATGCTCCGGGCAATGGCTCGGACCAAACAGGCCATGGTAATTGGTTATGCAAACGGCACGGGTTCGTACATTCCGGACAAGCGGATCGTTCGGGAGGGAGGCTACGAAGGTCTGACCTCGCAGCACGCTTACTTGCTCCCTGCACCGTTCACCGAAAACATCGATTCTGAGATCAAGCAAATAGTCACTCGGGCGATAAAAGCCGTCAAATAGGAGGTGACAGACAGGATGAAACATCTCGCAATAGTACTGGTACTGTTATGCGTCGTACTGCCTTGCGTCGCTGCTGATGAGCCGACATGGGTTCAGATTGATAACATCGTGTACGGAGCGAAACCAGATGATCGCGGGCCGATCGGTGGTGGAAACGGCTACGCTAACATCATTGCCGAAGGCGACTATACCGTGCGAGACCTTGACGCCCTGCTGGAGGCACTATCGAAAGCAAAAGCAGGACAGGTCATCTTCATACCCACCGAGACGGTAATCGATCTGACCGCCCGCATCTATATCGATCAGCTTGTTCTCGAAATCTCCGAAGGCGTTACATTAGCCGGAGATCGAGGGCACGGCAAATCCAAAGGCGCACTGCTCACCAGCGATGCACTGAAGACTCCGGTGATGATCCGTGCCACCGGACCGGACGTGCGTGTAACGGGTTTGCGTATCCAGGGCCCCAATCCCAAACAATATTTTGACCATCATCGCCGTTCATTCCGCGAGGGAGGCGGGGGACATGAATATTACTACAAATTCCCCACATCAAATGGCGTAACAACCAAATACTCCCGGCTTGAAGTGGACAACTGTGAGATATCGGGTTTCTCCCACGCGGGCGTATACTTGGTCACAGCAGGGAAGCACCATATCCATCACAACTATATCCACCACTGCCAATATCAGGGTCTTGGGTATGGTATATGCCATAACACCGCATCGTCGATGATCGAGCACAATTTATTCAATCGGAATCGGCACTCGATTGCAGGCACGGGCCGGCCCGGCAACAGTTATGTGGCCCGGCACAACGTCGAACTCGGGGCATCGCTGAGCCATTGTTTCGACATGCATGGGGGACGTGATCGCAAGGACGGCACAAACATCGCGGGAACTTCAATCGATATCTATAATAATACGTTCCGGGCTCAGCAAACCCCTGTGGTAATCCGCGGCGTACCAGAGGAGAAGTGTGAGGTGCACCACAACTGGTTTTTAAGACACAGCACAGCCGAACAGGCTGTACGCACGTCCGGCAGGACTAAGGTGTTCAGCAACATATATATCGATGAACCGAGGGTGGCTAAGTGAGTACCGTGCCTGCAGAAAAAACAGGCAACAATCTCCAGGATGCGGCAGTGTTTGCAATAAACCGGGAGCTATAGTATAATTATCAATAAATGCGTAGCAGTATACCTTGTCCAGCGGCGCACTCGACGTTTAGCACATAGCCTGGCTCGACTACGATGCGCTGGGTGGAATTCAGTCACGGAACGTTAATAAATATCTAATCGCGTATGGCACATGGATTGCGAAGCAGATTAAATGTAATAATCCTCTTTGGCAGCATTACTATCATTGCTGGATTGTGTTTTATCCGGAATTCACCGAAGACAATCGAGCAGTATGTCGAGGTCGCAGTTGAACCGTCAATAAGCCCTGATTATTCCGATACCGTAATCCCAGCCAATATCGCCCCAATCAACTTCAGGATTCTCGAAGAGGGACAGCTATACTTCACTAAGATTCATGCTGACGGTGACAAGGCAATAGACATCTTCAGCAAAACAGGACACATACGAATTCCTCTGAGCAAATGGCGGGCTCTGCTCAAATCCAACAAGGGCAACAAATTCTTCTTTGATATTTATGTAATGGACGCCGGGCGGGGATGGAGAAAGTTTCGCAGTATTTCAAACACTGTTGCTGAAGATGATATTGACGGCTATGTGGTGTATCGGCGTATGAAGCCCATATACAACTGGTGGAAAGGCATTGGGGTTTATCAGCGTAATCTTGCGAGCTACGATGAGTCCCTCGTTATGCACGGCAGGTCTTTCGAAGAAGGATGTCTGAACTGCCATAGTTTTGTCGGCAACGATCCCGACACAATGACCCTTGGTCTGCGAAGCGCGACGTACGGAAGCTCTACGCTGCTGGCACGGAATGGTACGGTCAAAAAGATCGGCTCAAAGTGGGGCTATACTGCATGGCATCCGGGCGGCAAATTAGCCGTATACTCGATAAACAATGTTCGCCAGTTCTTTCATACCGGCCGGATGGAGGTGCGTGACGTTGTCGATCTCGACTCGGCATTAGTCTGTTATTTTGTCGAAGATAACAAGGCGGTTTGCCCCCCTCAGCTATCAGACAAAAACCGGCTCGAAACCTATCCGACGTGGTCTCCGGACGGTAAATATCTCTATTATTGCAGCGCACCGATGTTATGGGAAGATCGAGTTACTGTGCCGCCTGAGAATTACGATAAGCTCAAATATGATCTTTGCCGCGTCAGTTATGATGTCCGCAGCAATAGCTGGGGCCGGGTCGAGACGGTTTTATCCGCCGAAGAAACCGGGCTGAGCATATTGCTGCCGAGGATTTCGCCGGATGGCAGATTTCTGCTCTTCTGCATGTGTGAGTACGGCTGTTTTCCGGTATATCAATCCAGCAGCGACCTCTATATAATGGATCTTTCCACGGGCGAATATCGAAGCGTTGCCGTTAACAGCAAGTATTCCGAATCGTGGCACAGTTGGTCGAGCAACAGCAGGTGGATAGCATTCAGCAGCAAGCGTCAGGATGGACTCTTCACGAGGACGTATCTGAGCTATGTTGACGACGATGGCAAGTTGCATAAACCTTTCGTATTGCCGCAACGAGATCCTGAATATTACGACTCGCTGCTGGAAACGTATAGTGTCCCTGAGTTGATCACAAGCAGAATAAGAGTGAGAAAATCCCTGCTTGGCCGGGCCGCTCGTAATGAGAATAGTATTTCAGTTGATGTTCCCATTACCTCGGCAACTCCAAAAGTCAAAGAATCCGAGCCCTGGCAAGAGCGTGAGTAGATAATAGAATAGCGAGCTGTTAATGGTTTTGGAATACAGAACAATTTTACGCAGGAAAAGACGATTATTGCTGGATGTGATATTCTTCCTGCTCTGCTATCTCTACGTATGGAAATTTATTAAGCCTGACCTGATCTATCACGGTTTCGGCACTATCATACCCGATGTCCCTTTATTTTCTACCGGATGGCAGTTTCTGAGAGACTCGCTTGACATCCCAGGCGGTTTGACTTTTTATGCGTACGGTTTTCTTTCACAGTGGTATTACTATCCATGGCTGGGAGCGTTGGTTGTCGTGCTTGTTGCTTTGTGCCTCTGTGAGCTTACAAGACGGCATTATATTCACGCCGATCATCCTCGTTCGGCCATCCTGCACTATGTACCGGCCATCATAATAATCCTCTCATACAATCAGTACAGCCATCCACTTGCCGCCTGCCTGGCCTCTTCTATGGGATTGCTGTTTTCATTCGCCTTCGAGAAAATGCCTTTGCGCAGGGGACCGATTCGCATGGTGGTTTTCTGTTTTATGGCGGCGATTTGCTACTGTCTCGCAGGTGCCGGAGGTGTGCTGCTTTTTTCGCTCATGACAACAGTCTATTCGCTTTTTCTCCGCCAGGATTGGTTGCCGGCGGTTCTTACACTGCCGGCGGCAGCAGCTATCATCCGGGCTCTTGCTGAATACGTATTTCATATATCGCCCAAACAGGCGTCCCTGGTATTGACGCCTTTGACTCGGAGTATGACTATAGGCATGGGGACGCTCTCGAAGGTTTCGGTTGTAATGCTGTATGCCTTCGTGCCTGTCACAATTATACTGATATGCCTGTGGAGAATGTTGTTCCGCAGGGTTGAAGAAGCCCGCGCAGCTCATCCTAATAAGAAAAAGAGCAGGAAGATACGCGAGGCCGACAAATTCAGGGGAACATCCCTGGCATACTTCAGGAAACTTGTCGTGCCTGTTGTTCCAGTAGCTATGCTGGCCGTTGGTCTGTATTTCAGCTACGACAAAACACATAGGCAAATCGTCTTGATGAACTGTCTGTCCCGCCAGGGGCGGTGGTCCGAAGTTCTTGAGCTTGCCAACCGGCTGCCGAAAAATATTTACAACATAAACTGCAATCACGACATCAATCGAGCCCTGTATCATGCCGGCAGGTTGGCCTACGATATGTTATGTTTCCCGCAAAATCCCCATGCTTTTTTGCTCACACATGATAAAGAAGAAACTTCTACGACACAATTGAAAATGTGCGATACTTTCATAGAGCTGGGAAACATAGACTACGCAGAGAAACTGGCTTCCGAGTTCATGGTTGAAAAAGGTGGTGCCGGCATAATACTGGAAAAACTCGCCTGGATAAACATTATTAAAGAACAGGAATCTGCATCTCGAATATATCTCAACGCTTTGAAGAAGGACCTGATATATCGTGACAGGGCGGCCTCGATGCTCAGTAGTCTCAAGAGCGGGTTTGAACCGGATAAGGCTGCCTACATTCAGCGGGTAAATTCATACATACGAAGAGATGGAAACGCCAGGCTCAACAAAGAATCCATAGGGGAGATGCTGACGGGGCTGCTTGCGCACAATCCCGGCAATAAAATGGCATTCGAATACCTTATGGCTTGCTACCTATTGGCCGGTCAACTTGATAAGATTGCCGAGAATATCGGGCGTCTTAATTACCTCGGATATCAAGAAGTTCCTACCCTGTATGAAGAGGCAATGCTGATATACTATGGTTCGCGCGGCCGGAAATTGAATTTGAACGAACTCAATATAAAGCGTGAAACGATCGAAAGATATAAGCGGTTCGTGCAGCTTTGCAATTCAATGCAGACGCAGAATCCACAAGTTGTAATCCAGCGACTGATCGGCGAGTTTGGCACGAGCTACTTCTTCTACTACTACAAGTTCACAACTTCAAGACTGGCAGGGACACCTCAAAGCTGATATTGTCCGGCAATACGGAATTTCCAACAAATGATTTTCAAGAATTTTCGGTCTTCATTTGGCGGATAACGAACCTTCCAAAGTAATGACCTCATTGACGAATTCCGGCCAAAATAGCCAATTTTCAACTCCCAACCAAAAAGCTGCTAAGCACAACTGCCTAACAGCCAAAGAGTAAAAAAACTGGGCCCGGTAGGATTCGAACCTACGACCAATGGATTATGAGTCCACTGCTCTACCGCTGAGCTACGGGCCCAACACGTGTAATGTCAAGTAGTTACGCAAGATTGCATTTTTTCTGATTTATCCGAGTGTCCATATAGTGTCCATACGCTATCCAGTCTTCCGATTGCTTCCTGGACATATTCCGGTGATAAATGGGAGTAACGCATAGTCATTTTTATATCCTTGTGGCCCATTACCTGCTGCACTGTTTTAAGGTCTACTCCCTGCATGACCAGGTGTGAACCAAAAGTATGTCTAAGGTCGTGGAAGTGAAAATCCTCAATCCCCGCTCGCTTAAGAGCTGCCGAAAAGCCCTTTTTAATATCTCCGAAGGGACAGTCATCTCCGTTGGTGAAAACGTACTCGCCGTCAGACTGCCCAGAGAGATTTGACAACTCCCGGTAGAGCGTCTGATTGATCGGGATCACCCTTATCTCATTGTTTTTCGGTTTTCTTACGGTAACCTTCCGATTTTCAAGGTCGGCATCCTTCCAGCATAAAGCAAGTATCTCACCTTTTCTCATCCCGGTATTTAAGGCAGTTATCACAATCGACCTTAGATAGCCGCGGCAAGCATCAAGCAATTTCTTAACCTCTTTGGGCCTTAAATATCTAAGCCTTCCGGGCGGTTCCTTTAGCAGCTTAACGCTTTTGACCGGATTTGTTTTTAGATAACCCCATTCAATAGCCTTGGTGTACATATGCTTCAGGCAGGCCAATTCACGGTTAACCGTGGCAGGAGCCACTTTTCCCAGTCGCTTCGCCTTATACTTCTCAATCATCCGGGGCGTAATCTCAAATAAATACTTTCCCTTAAAAACAGAAATCAGTTGAGCGACACTGAACCGGTCACGGCGCTGAGTTGACTTGGCCTTATTGGTCTTAGAGAAAGCTAGATACTGCTGGCTGAAATCTTCAAAAAGTATCTTCTTTTTATCATAGACGCCAAGATACTCGCCTTTAGCTATCTTTACATGGACATCCTGTAAAACCTGCTGGGCCAGCTTCTTTGAAGGACCTATCTTCCTTCGCTTTCGCCGTCCTTTCAGGTAGTAATCGATATACCAGTTTTTTCCTTTTTTGTAGACGCCCATTACTCTTTATCCTGCTATGAGATTTTCATTATTCGTCAAGTATATCAAATTCTTCTTCTTTTTGAACCTTTTTTTCAAGCCATTTTTCCAAATGTTCTCTCTTGAACTTAAGCAGCCCTCCGACTTTCATATGGGGAATCTTCTTCTGGGATACCCACTCGTATAGGGTGTTTATGCTGATGCCGAGGAACTCGGCGGCTTCTTCTGAATTTAATATTTCTTTCTGTTTTGTTATTTGCCCAGAAACAATGGCATTTTCAGAAACAATGGCCGGAGAGCCAACGCTACTAAAAAAGTTCTTCACCTGATCGCTATGGTAAAAACGAATCCGCTCCCGCTCCTTGAAGCTAAAGCTTTTCTTAACCTCTGTTTTAAGCAAAGACAGACGTTTGTCATCAGAACAAACAGCGAGAATATAGTCATAACCTGCTTCAAGACACTTTTTGATATTCTGAACCTCATGTTCCGGCTTGGTAGTGCTGGAAATTTCAATAGCGACCCTCATGCCATCCTTTCTCAACTCTACATCAACACTCTCAAGAGAGCGAGAAATCCTTTTTTCGATGGCTGCTTTCCAGCCGAAGACCTCAGCCTGCTCGGCAATCGTATCTTGGAGTTGTCTGTGAAGGTCGCCCCCCTTGCCTTTTAAAGTCAGTTTTTTTACGATATTAGCCCCTTTATCAGTCAGGGTGAGGACTTTTGCCAGCCGTCTTCTAAGTCCTTTTCTCGTCTCTTCCTGGATAATCAGACCCTTCTCAATCAGGCTTGACTTTAGTCTAT
>Ga0307433_1000269_pt1 | contig 46089 bp, 40 predicted proteins | sample SalMarWE160210MG_FD_202166 | JGI IMG/M metagenome (GOLD analysis project Ga0307433, IMG submission 202166) | Salt marsh sediment microbial communities from the Plum Island Ecosystem LTER, Massachusetts, United States - WE1603-210 | ecosystem: Environmental > Aquatic > Marine > Intertidal zone >...
CGAACGCAACCGCAAACTGAACACCAAGTTTGAAGAACGGACCCAGATGCCTCTTGTCATCCCACAAGCCCAGCACGAAAAGAATAACGATACAGAGCAGTATCACAAGAAGCTCATCGATTCTTGCTAAAAAGTCGGCGGGATCGATTTTAGCACGTTCGGCAAGCCAGCCAAAATGGCCCGGAACAACGAGGAACTTTACAACCATTATGGCGGCAAGAATCACTATAAAGATTGTTGCAAATATAGCGATTCCACCGCCGAGCGGGATAATATTCCGGTGGTACCTGTCAGCGGCCGGGCGTGCGACAAAATCTGTCCGAACGATCACCTTTTTCACAATGGCTGTTAGAACGGCAGACAGAGCAAACGAACCAATCAATAGAGCTATCGCCAATATAGCCAAACTGACAACTCCCTAAAAATATAAAGTTAAATGCCCCCCAGGACGGGCCTGGGGGCTAAGCTATGCTTTTTCGCGACGCGACGATTTTAGCTGCTCCAGCAGCCGGGTTCTGACTTTTTCAAAGAAATCGAAGTAACATTGCTGCATGTAGTCCGGGTAAGTATGATCCAAAGGCTTCCAACTGCCCTTGTCAAAAATCAATGTCACTTCGGCGTACATTTTCCTGCCTATATATATACGATGCGAATAGTTTTTTGTTGTGGCTAAAACCAGCTTGGAAGGCTCGATAATCCCGGGATCCAGGTTGACCGGTCTCGGTAGAGGAATGCTCAGAACTTTGGCCAATTTTTGCTCAAGCTTGTTTGTCCGGAGTTTGATTTTTGCCAGTCTGCCCGGATCAATGAGCTTTTCGATACTCAAAAACTGCCTTAATATCCGCGGGCCTGTCTGGTCCTTGTAATAATCCGTTTTGTCAAACGGCCAGACATCGCTCGTGAAATCGGCATTACCGAACTTGTCGGTCAGTATATCGGCTGCACTGTTCAGACACTGATAGTTGGCGGCCAAAACACCTATTACAAGCTTTACAGTATTAGGCTCTCTCAGCTTCCACATTGTCAAACATCGCAGATTCGCACGGCATACGCAAGAGACGCGATTTGATCCTTATTCTTCGGGACAAACTCGTGCGCTACATACCCTTTGTAGCCGGTCTCGACGATTGCACGCATTATCGCCGGATAATACAACTCCTGCGACTCATCGATTTCGTTTCGTCCGGGATTGCCGCCCGTATGGTAATGGCCGATGTAATCCTTATTATCGCGAAGCGTCCGGATGATATCGCCTTCCATAATCTGAGCGTGATAGATATCGTAGAGAATCTTGACACTCTCGGATCCGACTTCCTTACAGACCTCAACGCCCCAAGCCATGTTGTCGAACATGTAATCCTTGTGATTGACCTTGCTATTGAGATATTCGAGACAGATGGTGACTCCTTTCTTTTCCGCATATCCGGCAATTTTCTTCAAAGCGATGACCGAGTTTTCAACACCGACGTCGTCGGGCATGCCCGCGCGGTTGCCGGGAAAGGAAATCACGTTCGGATATTTGTACTCAGCGGCGGCATCAATTGCCGTGCGAATTTTGTCCAGGCATTCCTCATGGTTCTTTTTTCTATTGATCCCCTTAGTCAGGCCGTGCGTGTTGACCATCGAGCAGGCAAGGCCGTATTTCCTCAATGTAGGAAAGTCATTCGGCCCAAGCAGGTCGATTGCTTTTAAGCCCATTTTCTTGCCGATTACACACATCTCTTCGACCGAGAACTTGCCGTAGCACCATTTGCTGACTGATTGATTGATACGGCCATTCTTGACGACTCGTTCCACATCGTCCGCAGTGACGGCCTGCCCGGCACGAGTCAATGTGCCGGCAATAGTCCCGGCAGCGATTAGAGAACTGCTGCGCATAAAGCTTCGCCGTGAAAGTTTATTGTGGTTCATTATTATCTCCTTTTCAATATCAGACGTTCAACTGTTCTTTGAGTTCATTAACAAGTTCTATAACTTTGGCGGTCGCATCCTCGACGCTGACCTTGCTGCTTTCGGACTCTGATCGCAGCTTTATCTCGACATTACCTTCGGCCAGGGACCTCTGACCGACGGTGATCCTAATGGGGATGCCAAGCAAGTCGGCATCTTTGAATTTCACTCCACCGCGCATTGGCCTGTCGTCCAGCAATACATCAATGCCTTTGCCAAGCAACTGCTCATAAATGTCACCTGCGACCCGGGCAACATCTTCATGATCCTGATTCACAGAAGTAATAATAACCTCGCAGGGAGCGATGCTGACCGGCCAGATAATGCCGTTCTTATCATTGCCAAGCTCGATCGCCGAAGCAAAGATACGATTTATACCAATCCCATAGCAGCCCATGATACAGGGCTTTTCATGTCCATCTTCATCGAGAAACTTTGCTCCAAGTTTTTTGCTGTATTTTGTTCCAAGCTTAAAGACCTGCCCAACCTCGATACCTTTCTTAAAGAGCAGTTTCTTGCCCTTATACGAATCGCCCTGCCCGGCTAAGCGGATGTCGGCAACAGCAATATTTTCACCTTCAAGCGGAAAATCTCTGCCGGGCACAACATTTTTAATATGATAGTCGCTTTTATTGGCCCCGGCGATGCCTGCCGCCATTGCCGCTACAGCATGGTCGATAACCATTTTCGAAACCTTATCGGTTAAGCCTATCGGCCCGGCAAAGCCGACTTTTGCGCCGGTTACTTCTTGTATCTTCAACTCGCTGGCCAGGTCCATATGCTCACCGCCGATTATTTGCGTCAATTTCTCGGGATTCAATTCATGGTCGCCGCGTACGAGAGCGGCAATTGTCCGCTGCCCGGAACTGTAAATCAGCGTCTTAATCATATCGTTCGGCCGGGACCCGAGAAAACCGCAGACCGCATCAATGGTGCCGACATTTGGAGTGTGAACTTCCTCCGCTGGTGGAATCTCAGGATCAGCTTCTTCTTTCGGCAGCGCATCCACTTCCGCTCTTTCGAGGTTTGCAGCGTAAGAGCCGTCTTCTGTATAGACGATTGTATCTTCGCCCGATTCGCAGGGTATGGTGAACTGATGCGAGCCTGAGCCGCCCATCTCGCCGGATTCTGCCTCGACGATAACGTATTCGAGCCCGCAGCGTTTGAAAATCCTGCAATATGCATCGTACATTGCATGGTATGATTTATCGAGGCTTTCAGGATCAGCATCGAAGCTGTAGGCGTCCTTCATTATAAATTCACGGGACCGAATCGCACCAAACCGCGGCCGAAACTCATCGCGGTATTTCGAGCTTATCTGATAAATATTAATCGGAAGTTGCTTATATGACTTTACCTCGCCGGCTATCAGGGTCGTAAAGACTTCCTCGGCGGTAGGGCCGAGCACGTTCATCCTTCCGTGACGGTCCTCGAAGCGGAACATTGTCGGGCCATAATCAGCACTTCGGCCGGTTTTATCCCATAGCTCAAGCGGCTGCATAGACGGCACAAGAATCTCCTGGGCACCGGCTTTGTTCATTTCCTCACGGACGATTGCGATAATCTTAAGCAGGCTGCGCCAGCCGAGCGGCAGGTAGGTATATGTTCCGCTGGCAACCTTGCGGCACAATCCCGCTCGAATCATTAATTGGTGGCTGGCTACTTCGGCATCGGCAGGAATTTCTTTAACCGTAGGTATAAACATCCGGTTGTATCTCATATTTCGTCCCTTATGGCCTGTCAATCTTAGATCGTCTTATCATCAATTCAAAACTCAGTATGTTTAGAGCGATTTATAGTCCAAAAGACGAAGCTTTGCAAGGATATTTCACTTCCATCGGAGAACACGGAGTAACAAGCGGAAATTTGCGACTATTTTTTCTTGCAATATCATCGCTGCGAGTATAAAGTGTGTGCCAATCTATTTCTATTATGCTTAAAATCAGGGCGATTAGCTCAGTTGGTAGAGCAGCTGACTCTTAATCAGCAGGTCGAAGGTTCGAGCCCTTCATCGCTCATTTCCTGCTGCGGCTTTTATCGCCGGCTTTTATGATTGCCTGCTGAATGTCTTTTATGTAAGCTTGATTCATCCGGTCGAGTTCGTTATCATTTGCTGTCAAGGCTATAGGAAAATCAAAGGAAGGCAGCATCGGCGTTGACTTTTTCAGTTCCGGCAGATTCGCCGCTAATCCCTTGAACTTATGACCCCAGGCTTTGAGAGTCAGGTCGGCCTTGACCAGACCGGCAAACAGGCTGATATCTCCAGATTCGGGAGAGTCGGCAAACGGCCAGGACAGCCATCCATCGGCCAGCGTACGGGATGCTTCGATTTCCTCGTTTATCCAGCGAGCCTGCTGTTGTTCGCTAAGGTAAGGATGATGCTGGGGTGCCCCGCCGCCATACCATCCAAATTCACCGAGGACCACAGGCTTACCGATATGACAGTAGGCTAATACTCCCTGCAGATAGCCAATGTTTTTCCGCCGGTTTTGCTCCGATTCAAAAGGACTGCCCAGAGTCGGGTAGAAGTGAATAGTCATGAAATCGAGCCAGCGAGCTTGTCGGCGAGGATTGAAAGCGGCATAACGGTTTGGATTACCCGAACGTACCAGCGGATAAGACCACTGGATATACCCAACCGTAACCAGGTGAGTAGGATCAGCCCGGCCGATAGCCTCAACTTGGCGACGCACCCACTCATCGGCCAGATGCTCTCTAAAAAGTTGCCAGTCCTGCAACCTCGGATTTCCCTGATTTGGCAGATTCTCTGGCACCGCCACATTGCCCCACTCGTCGGCTTCGGTCAGTTCTTCACCCCAGGCGGCCTTCAGCGCTTTTTTGTTTGCATAGGTATTCTGCAACCAGGCGTTCCATTGTGGACGCCATTGTTCGACAAACCAGGGTATATGCGGCTCGTTAAGAAGGTCCCACGCAAAAATGGCCGGCTCGCCACGGTAACGCTGTGCCACAACAGTCCAAAAACGATCAAGAGCCTGCAGGGCTGCCTGGCCGGCGAAACGGTCCGGCTTCCAATAGTCGGGCTGGCCTTCCCAGTGGTCCGGGCCGGTAAGAATCAACCGTATGCGCTTCTCCCGAGCAATCTCAACGAGTGTGTCCAGTTTCGCAAGAGCCTGCTCTTCGATCTTTTCAGCGGTGGGTTGGAAACTGCCGGCAGTTAGAAAAATACGGGCACAATTAACGCCCATCCCGCTCATAACAGCAAAGTGCTGCCGAACCTTATCGGCATCAAACAGCCGCCAGAGTTTCGGAGCCCAGCCGGTGTGGGGATCGTAATAGTTCGTACCAAATGGAATGTAAGAACAGTCGGAATCAGCCTCTACGAAACCTTGTCCATCCGGTGCTGCTATTATCAGTTCCATACTCGGGCGATTTGTCGCTCCGATTGCGGTGAAATGCCAAATGGATACCCAAATCACAGAAACTATGAATCGACTCATTATCTAATATTCCCTTAAAAAATGCGCAGGCTTGCGAATATTGAGCCGTCCGTTATCTACAGACCCGCATCAGGCATTTAGAGCATCTCAGTCCCGCAGGCTTTCAATACGCACTCCAGAGATACAATACCTGCGGCGTGCCAAGCTCATACAGCGTGTTTCTGTCGAGTTTTAATAAGCTAGGTTTGCGGGTGCTCAAAATGTCGGTAAAAGTAAAAGGCTTGCGATATTCCACAACATGGGCCTTGTCAATCCCCGCCAGAGACTTAACCGACTCTACCGCCTCATCCAGATAGCCGATACCATCTATAAGCTTTTCGTCGAGGGCTTCCTGTGCGCCGAAAATACCGCCGTCAGCTAAGCGCCTGACCTCATTCACATCAAGCGTCTCTTTTCTACCTTCGGCAACAATCTGCACGAATCTCTCATAGGCGGGGGTTATGAGCTTGTCCTGCATATACTGAAGCTCTTCCGGGGCCGGCTGCCTGAATGAACTTGGCCAATCCTTCTTTGGGCCCGATTTGACAGTAACCGGAAGAACCCCGAGCTTTTCTTCCAGCAGTTCCTGGACAACAAGATACCAGCTTATCACACCAATCGAGCCGGTAATCGTGGTCGGCTCAGCTATGATTTTCTCACACGCAACGGAAGTATAATATCCCCCCGAAGCGGCAACTCCCTGCATAAACGCAACGACCGGTATGTTTTCTTTGCTACGGAACTCCCTGATTTGCTTATATATCTGGTCGCTGGCCGAAACCGTTCCTCCCGGCGAATTTACACGAACAATCAATCCTTTCACTCGCCTGTCCCGCCCGGCGACTTTCAACTGCTGGTAAATATCGCTGGAAAGCTGGCCATGAATTATGCCCTGCAAAGTAATCACAGCTATTTTATTCCTCGAAGGCCCCTCCCGTATCACTTCTTCGGTAAGCATTCCTCTTTGCCCTGTCGCAAAGATAGCGACTACGCCGATTAGCATTAACACCAGCGCAATATTGGCCATAACCGAGAATGCTAAAACAATGCCCCAGAAAATCCTCCATCCGGATCCCTTCCTTGCCGGTCTAATTGTCGGCGGGCTTGCGTTCAGGCCTGATATCGGCCCTGCCGGCTGCGGTTCCATCGGGCTCGACATATTGCTGTCCTGCTCAAAATCCATGATATTGCCTTTCAAAAAATTAACGCAGGCATTATAGAGAACATAATTTACGCTGTCAATCCTCGACTATTGTTGACCGAAAGAACATCAGCGATCATAATTAGAGCTGCGGGATTACTTTTATTTCAGCAAGGAGCGGAATGCACCCAACCGTCCAAACACATCTCTATATGAAATCTGCCGTATACTATTCAGGATTGCGGCACTACGGTTATAGTAACATCTGCAACATGAACGTCCAAACCAGGGGCAGTGTATAAAATTTTCACATTCTCAGCTTTTACACAAAGCTTCCGTACCGTCACATTTTCACTTAGATCAAGAAAAACTTTCGGATTGTCTATCCAACATGAATACTCTCCCGGCACCATACCGGTAGGCTTAACCTTGCACCCGAGTTCCAAATCAAAGTTAGATTTTACCCTGATATCAGTACACCCTTCGTATGTATCGAATTCTACTTGTTTCAGTTTGATAGACAGGTTTTGGCAATCCAATATCTCAACATACATACCAACATCCATTACCACAGGAATCGAGCATCTTTTCTCCGGCAGGTACAAAAGTGAACCGAAAACTCTTGCCTTACTTGTTGCTTGCATCGATACTGACAGTACCAACAATAATGTAACTCCAATTAGATTCTTCTTTAACATTTTTAGACCTCCTTGCCTAAAACCCTTATAACGAAGGGCATTTCCCTGGTGAGCGTTGAACATTTGAATACACTGACTGCAAAAAGAAAGGAGGGCCGCGAGCCATGCTAACCATAGCGATGATAGGGGGAAAACAAATAAGCCCCTCGTCCCAATGGGCCGAGCGATTGATGAAAGTACATAATCCGCTTTGTCCGGGTATGGCCGCGGACAATATCAAAATAATCCATTGACTACGTTTTCCTGTTTCCACGCCTCTATCTCCTACCAGAGGCCCTCCTCCTTGAGAACATAGCTAACCGGCCTTCACCTGCAATCAGGTTTAACCTCATCCTTTTAAAGCTATGTGTGGTGTGTGTATCATTTACCACGTATGAACCGCACGTCAAGAAAAAAATTGAATTAAAGGGCATATTCTGTGTTTTTTTAGGACGTTAACAACAAAACTGCAAATGAACAATACTTACGCTTACTGCCAAAGCCGGTTTGTGGTCAGTTCTTCCAAATGTTTTGTTGCGTTTTTGAGGGATTTAATGATTTGATCAATGTGCCGACAACTTCTGCCGTTCCAGAGCCAGTTAAGGATTCTTTCGATTCGGAACTCGTCTAATTGACGCCGGTCGTTGCAGGGTAAATCGTCAGGCAGATTATATTCTTCAGCTTTTTTAAGAAGGACAGCGATGCCGGCTATTGCTCCTAATGCCATATTCTTCGGCTCGATGCCGGATTCCATAGCCAGTTGAATAGTTCCAAATATCCGGCCGTCCATTTCGAGTTTCCGCAGCACGTCACGAGTAACTCTGGCGATAGTATCGCCGAGATACGGATTGGTCATTCGTACGAGCAGGTCCTCGGCAAAATCTTTGAAGCCGGCTTCGGTAAAAAGCTCATCTCCGAGATAAGCATACTTTTTTATCAGTGCCGCTCCGGATTCCTTTAAAAAAGCTTCTCTGCCGATTTGCATAACGACCTTGTCATCCTTAAGCTCGGTCATCGACCTGGCCCCCTTTACAGCACCGATAAAACCAAGCAGTGAATGTATTGCATTATGACCATAAAGCTTTGCTTCTTCGAAAGGCAGCAGGTCGTCTTTTTCGATGAAAACTTTGATACCGGGCTTAAAACCGGCAATATGCGTTCGGCTCACCATGATTCTATTGAACTGCTCGACAAGAAAGGCCCGCTCGATACCCGGGGCTATGGTCTTGAGTTTCAATTCGGAAATCTCGGCAGGATCCGCAACGACTCTGCTCATCTTGCCGATTACCGTGTTGAGAAATTGCACCTTTCCTTTTGACAGTGCAGCATTTTTGTCGCTAACGGCTTTTTCCAATATCTCTGCCGCGTGATTATTGTTTTCCGCGGTGTAAATAATCGTAGCTTCGGCGCTGCTGTTTTTAAGGCCCTCGGCTATCAGTGAAACAACGCTGTTAGCCTGGCCGGATTCATAAAAACTAACAGACGGCAGACTGGTAACGATTTCGGTTGACTGCGCCAGGACTTCGAGGAGGCTTTGCCTGTCCGCAGTAACGTTCGGATTCAGCAGTTCCACATTGTCGATTCGCAGCGGCTCTATACCGTTAACTTTGGCGACATTTACATAATAGCTTGCCTTGTTGGCTTTGACTGCGTCAACTAACTGAGCATCGATCTCCGCTATGAGAATCCTCTTAAAGTTGCCGCTTTGAAATGCCTCCTTGGCAAACAGTCCGCCCTGTATCGGCCCGAATCCGAAACCGGTAAATACGTGCCCGGCCATCATTACTGACCTGCGGCCTTTAAGAACTCGTTAATCTGTTTTCTGTCCGTAAGAATCGTCATTTCCAGATCGTAGGTCCTGCTCTTACCCGGGGCGAGGTGAATAAGCTTTTTCTGCTTTCGAGCGTTGCCCTGGCCGATCGGCGGATTTGTCCCCGGCTCCAGGGCCGTCACATACTCGCCGGACCCCCAGTGCTGCCAATTGCTCAGCCACGGCAATTGCTTCTTTTTATAATTGAGAACAAGCGCCAGGCCGAGCTTTCGATTATACAGGCCGGCATTGCACATTCCCTTCTTATCGCCGGTCACGTCGATAAACGCGCAACCTTCGCCGCCGCCCCGATGACTGTCGAGCAGCCTGGAGCACTTTCGGAAATTGCGATTGCTGTTGAAAACCGCGTTATCCATATCCAGCCCGCGTGACGCCCAGTCGCCCTTACAAATGATTTCAGTGCCTTCATCAACAAGAGGCCAGCCATAGTTGCAGTGATATAAGATCATATGCGGCGCCGGCGTATTGCCAAGATTCGTAACCACATCGTGAATTCGAACAGCCGGCTCGCCGAGAGTGCCCGATATCGTACGCCTTAACTCCAGATTAGGCCCGAACACACGGGACTGCTTAACCACGGCGGTAATGCTCATCGAAAGTTTTCCCACGAGCAGGTCCGGCTGGACAACCGATTCGATTCTTGCCGGAAGATTGCTTATGCGCCCGTGCAGGCCGCGGTCGCCGAATTCATCGCTTTCGGGACCTCCTATATGAGTCAGGCCGCACGTCGTCAATAAACCGCCGCCAAACGAATACAGCCATTCCAGTCCACGATTCGCGTCCGGCCGGGGTGCTGTTACGCCCGTGTGGCTCAGCCAGGCAAGGCTGTACTGATTATAGAAAGCATCAACAATATCCAGCCCCCTGTCGATCACTACCTTATACCGAAGCCCGGCCCCGGTATTCACCCAGGCGATTCGCGTCCCTTTAGCAGGGCCGTTGTCCAGAACCGAGGTTTCAATGCCTCCGACCTGAGCGACATTATTAACTTTATTCTGCCAGTTAAATCCATGGTCCTTTTTGGCCATCTGTATTCCCTTTCCTTTCTAAAATCGCCTAACTCAAAGCGTCCTGCAGCTCGTCGAAACTCTGATACGTCACGTCACTGCGAACGATCTTAAGCATCTTATCATAAGCATGGATATTGCCGTACCTGTCTTCGAGCGGGGCTTTGATAAACATCGACGCGAACAAATTGCCCATCTGCACCGCTTCGGTGAAGTCGATCGAGCCGGTCTTAAACTCGTCCAGATGAGAGGTGATATAAGCGATAAGCCCCGCCCTGAACGAGTCTCCGGCCCCGACAAGATCAACAACCTCCCCCGCCATAAACCGGGACTTGATGCGATTGGGACCATCGACGGTTTCATCCTTATATAAGTGCTGTTCATAGGCGCCGTCGCTGACTGTTACGCCGAACAGTTTTGTTCTGCCGTCTTTGCGCCAGAATCTCTCAGTCAAAAAGTCGAGAAAATGTACGTTGTTTTCATGCTCTTCGAATTCGCTCCATTTTCGTCCCGGAGCAAGCGTATTTTCGATCAACTTGGCCTCATCGCAGGAGGTGAAAAACAAATCAACCTCCGGCAAAAGCGGCTCCAGCAGCCGGTACTCCTTGACAGCAATGCCCTGCTCGATCAGCTCGTGAGGATTCCCCGTCAAAGTGTGGCTGTCCACAATTGTAACGGCGCCGTTGCCGCGACACCATTTGATAAATTCAGCCAAATCCCGCCCGCCATTGGCATCGCCCCGGTCCGACAAACCGGAGTACATATAATAAACCATTCTGGGCCGCAATCGCTCGACGGCTCCTTTGAATATCTCAAAATCATAATCGTCATTGGCGCCGGGAAAATAGGCGATCCCGCCCCTGTCCTGACCGATGGTGCTGTGAATAAAAGTTGTCCCCGTGTGTAAATCAGGATGGATGTACGTCTGCGACATATCGATACCGTTGGCTGTCATAACATCGTGGAAAAACCTGCCCTGGGTATCCAGGCCATCGTAATCCCCCCTGCCGAGATTCACCCCGACGGCAACGTTCAGTCCCGTCCTGGCGATCAGAGGAGCAGTATTGCCGGGCCCGCCCGCCGTTGCGAATCCGTGTTCGATCCATTCGGCCAGTTTCTGCTGGGAATAGCCCGGCATATCTTCGGTCTTGCATTTGGCCAAGCCGCCTTTGCCTACCAGCTCATCGGCAAATTCAAAATCCGGCCTTCTTAAATCCGTCACAGCCGTGTTTAAAATCAAAACATCTGTTGACATATACGAGTTCTCGCAAAACGCTGTGTCATTATTTTAGTGCATTTCGGCTTCGCATTTTCCTATTGCCGGCCTGTAGAAATTGAACTGAACATTCGGATGCCCGGCTAAAAGCGACATCGGCACCGAACTGTCCGCTATTTTCCTACCGATCATCAGGGTTGTCAATCTCATGCCGAAAGGATTATCGTGCGTACCCGCCTGCCAGATCGAGACTTTCTCCGCCTGCCAGGTCTGGACGGGCCCGACGGTAATCGCCCTTGTCGGCACGCCGGTCACGACTCCGCCGCCGCTGGTCCGCGCGTTCTGCATCACGGTTACCGGGTGCAAATCCACTACGCGTGTCGTAAGCCGGCCGTACTCCTGTGGCGTCGGCGGTTTGTCCTTGTAATCGCCCTGGCGATTCACCGGGTCGTTGAACGCCCAGTGCTTAATGTCACCCTGCCCCCCCTGCATTACGACGCAGCGGGCGCCGTCCCAGCTTTTAATATACTCGCTGGCATCGGCCCTGGGAAAATGAATGTTGGATTCCGGCATCCTGAGCTTATCGTCAATACGATTAAAACAAAGCTCCATATCCGCTTTTGCAAAGGACAAAGGGTGCGATACAGGCACTTCCCTGCCGTCCAGGTACCACTCGTCCATGCCCCAGAAATGGGCGTTCTTCAGATCCAGGTTCAATTCATTGACGAGTCGCGCCACAAGCGGAAGCTGCTCGGTGGGCCCGATCGGCCCGCAGATTCCCGTGGGATTATCAGCCGTCGCCTGTTTCCACGCCACAATATATTCCAGCGCTTCGGCCAGGTAGAAATCCTCAAGCGTGTCATAAAAGACCACCTTGAAACCCTCCCTGCCCAGGCTGGCCATATCTTCAGCCGTGAGTTTCGCCGCATCGTTGAGAATGTCATCTTCGAGCGTGGTATAATCCCACCAATCGGGCGCCAACATGCTGATTTTTCTTGCCATTGACGATCTCCTTAAACGATATGAACCAAGTCACCCAGTTCGGTCTTGAGGATATTATCCTGCGGATACGCGTGACCCAGATGCTGCCTGAAACCTTCGGCAAAGCGCGATTTTATTTCCCGGCCTCTCTTTTCGCCAGATTCCTTCATAATGTTGACATATTCATCCATGCCGTGATGTGTCATAAGCCAATGCCGCTGGCTTTCATGGCAGCAAAGCATCTTCTCCTTGGTGTCCATCACGCCGGTAATATCGACTATCGTGCCGGCCTTAATCTCCGTGCCGAACTTGTCCTTCCGATCGGCCGGATCCATATAATAAAGATGCGGTATAGGCTCAAAGGGCTCGGCGCCGGGCGTCTCAACATTCACAACTCCACACGCAAAACAGGCCGTTTGAGTAATCTTGCTGGCCATTTCGTGGTCAACCATGTAATCCGACGGGCTCGTGGTAAAGACGATTGCAGGTTTGACCTTGCGAAGCAGCTCAATCGCTTTGAGCAGCGATTGCCTGTCATACAAAATGAAGATATCGCCCTCTTCAAGGCAGTGATAGCTGCCGTCTAAAATTGCCGCGGACTTGGCGGCTTCGCCCTTTCGAATCCTGCTGATCTCTTCCCTACTGTACTGCACCGTCCCGCAATCTCCCGGCGCCATTGTAGCAATGTGAATCTCCCAGCCTTTCTGATGCAACAATGCAAGTGTCCCGGCACAGAAAAACTCCGCATCGTCGGGATGCGCACCTAAACTTAACACGGTCTTATTAGTCGTCATATTTCTGAAAACCTTTAACAGTTTTATTTACCCATCAGGTGGTTGATTATCAGCATATCCAGTTCTTCGTAATCCCGCTCGGCGATCAACTTCTCAACTTTGCCCTTGTCCAGACTTCGGACAAGATCGAGAAGGTGCAGGAAAATCGTTCTGCTGTTGGATAAATGCTTGGTGGCAACTTCCTGCTTTTGGGTACGCATCGCTTTAACATCCAGGCCGACAAATTCGCCGCCTTTGCCGTAATTGTATTGATCGAGAATGCGCACCTGATTGAATGCCCTTCGCAGGTCCACGGAGCCGAAGCTCTTATCCTCGTCGAATTTCAGGCCGTTCTGGTCGTTCAAATGTACGGTAAACAGCTTGTTATAAGCAAGGGCAAAACCCATTTCATCCGAAGGATCGAGCCCGGCAAGAATTGCATGTGCAGTTTCGATATTGACTCCGACCCGCTCGGGCTCATCCGTCAGGTAACTGATTGCAACGGCATGCCCGGTCGTCGGGATATACGCCTGGTCCATAGGCTCATTCGGCTTCGGCTCAATTGCGATCTTAACGTCGGGATTATAAACGAGCATGTCATTTATTGCCTCGGCGATCCGCTCTACTGCAAGTTTGCTGTCCTTGGCTTCGCGAATATACGTCCCCTCGCGAGCAAGCCACAGCACTACCAGTTTGCAATCGAGAGCGGCGGTAATATCGAGCATTCGCTGATTGCGCTCTTTCGCGTAAGCACGACAGGCCGGGTCGTTTGATGTGTAGGCACCGTCGATTGTTTTATCGCCCTCCCACAATCTTGGCGCCACAAACTCCGCCACCAACCCTTCGCTCTTAAGCATATCTCGCACTTCTTCCGCCTTTTTGACGATCTGCTCGGGGCTCAGATCATCCATGTCCGGCACGGCATCGTCATCGTGAAACTGCACGGCTTCGAAACCCAGCTTTTTATACAGCTTTAGTTTCTTACCGAAAGCGATACTATCTCTGACCGTCGGTCCAAACGGATCGGCTCCCTCGTGGATATTCCACGGCCCAAATGAAAAGCGATATTCTCTATCCATTTTATTTCTCCTTAGTTACGAAAAGTAATCATAAAATTCGAGGCATTCCTCAAAGCATGTCTCTTGTCTTTCGAAGCCGCACACATCTTCCAGGATCGCGCCGGCCCCTTTCTGAGCAATGATCCGGCCAAGTTCAAGACTCTCTGCGTCCGCCGGATCACGATAGTGCAATGCAGAGCCAATCACACGGGACACCGGTTCGGTCGAAAGAGCATGCCGTCGCAGTAAATGCGCCAGTCCGGCCAAACGCTCCTGCGATCCCAGCTTTCGCAACGGATTACGAGCGACTCGCTGAACTGTATCGGCAAGGTCCCGATTGGAAAAACGCCGGTTCATCAACTCGTCAAGATGCCGCTCCAATCCGGCTTCTTCTAAACCGAAAGACTCAATAAGGCATTGTTTAGCAACATTCAACAGTTTTGTCAAGTTCTTTCTGATTTCAGGTATTTCCAGGGCCTCGTACAAAAAGTGACAATCGGAAAGATAGCCGAAATACGCCAGCGCCGCGCCGCCGGCATTACTCGTATAAAGTTTGCGGGCGTAAATGGCCTCGATTTTGTCGGTAAAAGTTAATCCTTCAATCCCGCAAACTTCGCCGCCCTGCTCTCCTTTCCATGTCCGTCTATCCACGTAGAACGTCTGGCCGCCTTCAGCGATTAAATCAAGCTCGTTTTCCCCGCCTTTAACCATGCGTTCGACAGAGCAGCGAACACAGGCAAAACTCTCTTCGTCGCATCCGGCTTTCAGTAAAGCTTCGGCAAGCACTTTTTCGGCATCGGGCCAGTTCTCACACAGCAGAATATTCAGTGGTCTGCCTCGCTGCTTCGAGGCACCCGCCAATCCTAACGTCACTATCCGAGCGACGGTTTCGAGATTCCGGCCTCCGACGGCGGTTGCCATGAAAAGACAATTCGCCAGAGCTTTTGAGATTTCCCCGCTCTGTTCGGGCGTTAGAACCTCGTAACCGGATACATGAGACTCCCTTTTTTCCGCCCCCGTTACATGCACAATGTAACCATCAACCTCGCTTAGACGTCGAGCCATTTGCGCGTCAGCCTCAACGAAGACCGGCGTCAATCCATTCGCCGCAAGCAGTCTGGCAATAAAACCACGCCCGACGGCACCGGCACCAAATATAACAACGCTATCTTTCATATTATATCGCCGAGAGACAGGAAACAGGACATGACAATTCCATGCCGATGCTCCCGTCACCGCACAGATTCTCCGGTAGTGCTTTGTTTCTGCTGTAAAACCGCGCCGGCGTGACGGGCATAATGGGCGCGGAGGTCGTTCGCGTATTCTTTCAGGATTTTTCCGCCGAGCCCTTCATAATCGCCGCAGCGATACAGGGCGCGCGCCAGTATCAGCTCACGCAGTGAGTTATTTCTCGTTATCGTATCGGTGGGGTTTGACGGAATTCCGCGACTGGCCCGGTCAATATCGGTGAAAGCATGACCTTGTACGCCGGGTTTGGCCAGCAGCAGAGCCAGAGGTTTCGCGGCAGCCGGTTCGCCAAGGCTCTCAAGTGCCATCGCCACCGCCCGGCAATGCGAGAACTCACTATCTACGTTGAGCTGCTCGACTTTCTCCAAAATCGTCTTCAGCGCACGCCTATCCCGCGTTCGGCCCAGAGCAACGATCAGGCTGTCAAGCTCACTCATGCTCATTCCGTATTGGCCCATCCCGGTGTAATTCCAGCCCTTGTCCCACTCGCGCGACCGCACCGCTTTGGCCAGAGTGCCGGCACCCGCCGGGTCACCCAGCATACCAAGAATATGGGCGTACGCAAGCTTGCTCTTTTCGGCCTGAGCATTCTCATAAGCCTCCTTGAGCAGCGGCAACGCCTGCCGTCGGTGAGCAAGAACAATCTCCAATCCTGCGAAGTCATTCACAACACGCTCGACGGCCTCAGCAATCTTTTCCTTAGGCAATGGAAACGAATCTTTGTCTGTCAGAATCCTTTCCGGCAGATTCCCCTTCTCAATAAGATGCTTCTGAAGTGCCTTTATATCGATATCACGTATTGATATTCCGTTCTGGGCAGCCATAGCCGCAGCCTGCCCCGCCGCGTAGCCCTGGTTCTGGATATCGGGCTGCATCCGGATGACCGGCATGGCGTCACGATGAGCGCTTACGCCAAGCCCCGTGACCAAAATACCATCCAGCCCCTTCGGCAACAAGCAACGGTAAGGTACGTTCACGAACATTTCTTCCCTGTCCGGCGGTTTTATCAGGAAAACCGGATGAATTGTAAAGCCGTGCGAATCGAAATTACTTCGAGCGATTACTATGGTGTCGGGATAGGTCCGCCCGAGCGTGATATCCATCGGCGACATCGTAAAATCGCCGACAATCCGACGACGCTCACGGGTATCCGGCAATTGGCCCAGATCATAGGCATCTTTGTATTTCTTCTTCGCCATAACGAATGCACGCCAGACATCGATTACATCGGCGTCATCTATGAACGTCCAATCAGTGTTAGTGTATCCGGCACCAAGCTCATGTGGCGGAAGACCGGCGCCCTGGACGGCGACGTTTGTGCCGTCGGTGTAAACGCAGGCAGCGCCCGCCGCAGCGGCAATATCGGCATTTCCCGTCGAATCGATAACAACCCTTGCAAGGACCACTCCTCGTCCGGCGGCTGTTGCGACAACCACTCCCTTGACGCGCCCGTTCTCTACAAATGTGCCGCAACCGAGGGCGCCGAACCAGATATCCGCCCCGGCTTCGCGTAATTGGCTGCGATACCATTGTTTCTTCCATTCGATATTCCATCCGCCGCCTCGCGGTTTTTCTCCTGCTTCGAAACCGGCAATTCCATCGTCGATTTCTTTGGTAAATCCTTTGAGATAGCCATAGTAATACTTGCTGATAAAACCGGTCGTTCCCACGCCACCGAGGCCGTGCAGGTACTCGACGACAAGCGTCCTGGCTCCCTTTCGTGCCGCGGCAATACCTGCCGGGGCGCCGCCCGTGCCGCCGCCGATTACCAATACGTCATATTCTCCGAGTACAGGTATGGCACGTCTGCCGACGGAAATTTTTTCAGATGTTTTTGTCTGCGAACGTATCCCACCGAGATTCTCGCTAACATCTCCTGAAACAACCGACGGTGCTGTTTTGTCGGGGAGCCTCACATTTCGCGGTTCCGGCATGGTTTTCGCCTGCGAAGCGGCGGCGGCACCAATACGATTGCCCGCTTTCATTAACTCCAAAGGTCGAAGCAGCTCTTCTGCGGCTTTTCGTGATACATCCGCGCAGCCACCAAGCACAAACAAACTTGCGACTCCCCTTGGCCTGAATACATCCAGATTTACCTTTTCTGAGCTGGGCCATGAACCAGACAGGCTTTTCTTGGCTTTGACCGGGTCCGGCGGGACCTGAAAAAGGGTCTCCGAAGCATCCACCACACCCGGATCCCATGTTCTATCGCGGGCAATCTGTTCGGCCTGGGCAAAGGATTCATATGAGCCGTCCTTCATCGCCAGTTCGAGTGTGTACTCGACAGCATCCCGGCTGCGGCCGACTCTGGCAGGGATCGGCGAGGGCATTTTCCTGCCCTTGATGCCCGGACCGGTCTTCAATTGTCCGCCGACTACAACACGCCGAAACGTATGCAATCCGGCAGGATAGGGCTCAAAAGCAGCGCCTGCTATTCTGGCCACACTAGCTCGCGACGTAGCATCAATGATGACCTTAGCTTTCACCGCCTGCCTGCCGGAACGGTTGGCCATCACAATACCCGCCGGCCTGCCCTTATTATCAGTAAGCACATCCGTTGCATAGCAGCCATAGAGAAACTGCACGCCGGCTTCGAGCAGCGCCTCATCCAGCGTTCTCTTGACCTGCATGGGTGTCGGCGGCATCCGCAAGTGCTCGCCGGGCTGGGCGGCGGAATTCTCATCCTCGATTAAAATCTCGCCCAAAAGCACCCGCTCGACATCAGGACTTTTCTGAACGTAAAATTTCACATAACGGGCCTGCCCGGTCACCGGCGCCGAAAACATAACGGGTCCCCACGGCTCGGGAAGAGATTCGCCGAGTCTCTCATTTCGGATGACTGCGGCCTGCTTCCAGTTCTGCTTATCCCCGCTCACTGAAACACCGATGCGTTGCACTTCGAAATCGCCGGTGAGCCTGGGGCTGCGGCGCTGGTAAGCCATGATATGGACTTTCCTGAGTTTACGTTCGGTTCCCATGTCGGCAATGATAGTCACGTCGCCGTCATATTGAACGCTTTGCGTGCTCGCACTGTGCCATTTGCCGTCGGTGAGCAGCGACGCCGGCTGCGTGTCTTTATGCATGGCAGCGAACGGCTTGTCGGCCTCATAGACCAGATCAACGGAATTATTCGGTACTAACGGCATAGCCGGCTCGGCATAAACCTTCCTCGCAAGGGGCAAACTCGGCACTTCACCCGGCATTAACCAGAGCCGGTACGTGCCGCAGATATCCTCGCCGAGGTACGGACGTTCGGCGGCAAGAAAAACTTTCGCCCCACGTTCAGCCGCCGCTACCGCCGCTGCTACACCGCCTGACGTCCCGCCTACAACCACTACGTCAACGTCGTAAGCAACAGGAATATTCCTCGGCGATTCATTTACCGCTTTTTCATAACCGCTGCTCACAGCTTGTTCGGTGCCGGAAACGCCACTTTGAGAGACTTTCGAACATCCCCCCTGCAAATAAAGCAGACATAACAGCATCGCAAGCAGTATAATCTGAATATATTTCTTCACTTCCAGATCCTTTCAACAAACAACTTCAGTTGCCCCCTTTACTTCTTTCCGTCCTGAACAGCTCTCGCCCGATATTCATACATCGCGGCAAGAATCGCGTTCAAGTTGTTATGTTAACCGACATTAAATTGATTGTAAAGATTCCATCATTTCCAATAAGATTCATTAATTTACTTTGAGTTTTTCTCATAACGCCTGAAAAATAATATATTTTTCCCTTGATACAATGGCACTCAATTTGATATAAATATATGAAGTGAGGTTTTGTTATTTTTAGACGGGCATTTGATGTTTTTAGTCTTCCGGTTTGAGATTTCTATAGTTTTCCAGGGATTTTTCAAAAGGCGCAGAACTAAGGAAAAACAATGATGCTGCCGGAGTTGCATCATTCACAATTACTGTTTTCACCTTTCAATTGATCATTCATATTGAGATTCATAGAGGAGGCGAATAAGGTTGTTGTCGCCAAATGTATATGGAAGGAGTATAGCACAGGTAAAAAACAATAAAGGTCGCTTTGGTGATTGGCCAAAGCATAATCTCTAATTATTTTAACTTTTTTTGAATCCCGCCCGTCGAAGACGGGACGGGATGAAGGAGGACTATTATGATTACAAGAAACAGAACTGTATTGACCCTCGCCGTCGAGGCGATGGCAATGCTTGTCCTCACAGCCGCGTCGGCCAACGCGGCTCTCGTTGTTGAGGAACAGTTTATCTACGAGGCTGCAATGCTGGATACCCTGAACGGCGGAACCGGTTTTGACGGTCCCTGGATCGCAACGAAGTCCCACGGCAGGGATTATTACGTCGGATTAACAGAATTTGCAGACCAAAAACCTCTCAACGACGACTCGGGTCTGTCATTCTCAACACTGCCCGTGGCCGGTAGCACCCTGTCCCGATTTGGCAGTGCAGGCAGGACTGAAGCACACCGAACGATTTCCGCCGCATCGCAGGCCGCTCTCACACGCGACAACACGACGATCTGGTTTAGCCAACTCTTTGCGGGACCTGCCGCCAATCGAGGTGCGATGTTCATTTTCGGAACGCAGCCGCTCAATCATACGAATCTCTATACGATGCCTGCCCCCGGTAGTGGTTTTGGGTTCTCGATCCACAGTCCTTCCGATGGCACCATCAGCGCGGTTGCCTTCAATAACAGTGTTGACGTAACCATTGAATCGGGCGTTTTATATACACCAGACCCAACAACAGCGGTTAGTCTGATTGTTGGCAAAATCAATTGGAAGCCCAATGGCACGCCCGATGAGTATTTCCTCTTCAACGTCACCGATCTGTCCACCGAACCGGCGGAGGCGACGGCTATCGCATCGATCACTAATCTGGATTTTGACCAGTCGGCCTTTAATCAGATCGCACTGTGTGATGGCACCAACTCCGTCACCGATGAAATCCGTTTCGGAACCAGCTTCGCCGATGTGATGGGCGTTGTTGAGAAGGCCTCCAACCCTGGTCCGGAGAACGGCGCCATGCTTGTCGAAACTTGGATTACCCTTAGCTGGTCGCCGGGAAGTTCTGCCATCTCGCACGATGTGTACATGGGCGATAATTTCGACGATATTAACAACGCCAATCGGGACTCAGATCTATTCCGAGGCAACCAGGGTCTGGATAGCTTGTTTTATTTTGCCGGCTTTGCCCCAGGTGCCTACCCGGACGGCCTCGTCTCGGGCACTACTTACTATTGGAGAATCGATGAGGTCAATGATGCGGACCCGAATAGTCCCTGGAAGGGCGATGTCTGGAGCTTCACGATTCCTTCCAATAAAGCCTATGAACCTATTCCCAGTGATGGCAGCAAATTTATAGACTCAGACAACCTGACTCTGACCTGGACGCCCGGTTTCGAAGCGGTAATGCATACCGTGTACTTCGGCGACGATTATGACACCGTGGCGAATGCCACCGAAGGGGAGCAGCAGACACTTGCAACCTTCAGCCCAGGGCCGCTTGAAACAGAGAAAACGTATTATTGGCGAGTCGATGAGCTCAACGAAGACCAGAGTACACACACAGGCGAGGTCTGGAGTTTCAAAACAATGCCTGATATACCCATTGCCGATCCCAATCTTGTCGGCTGGTGGAAGTTCGAGACCGGCACGGGTAACAAAGTTATCGATTTTTCGGGCCACGGCAATCACGGAACAATTGTTGACAAGGTTCTTTGGGTTCCCGGCCAATTCAACCTGGCGCTGGAGTTTCTCGGTGACAACCAGGGACACGTGGAACTGCCGCCGCGAATGGTCACCACGGCCAGTGGTTCTGTCGCTATGTGGGTCAACACCGATCAGACCGGGATCGGCGACGCTTACTCTGAAGGTATGTTCTGGTATGGAACCGAGACGGTCGGCGATGGTTTTGGCGGTGAGAATGAGATTCATATCCACAATCAAGGTTCCGGCGCGTTGGGCTTCTGGATGAGAGGGGCCACTGATGTCAGTCTGGACGGTCCTATGCTTGCCGGCACCGGCTGGAACCACGTGGCAGCAACGTGGGATCGGACAGATGGTTGCAGGTTGTATTTCAACGGCTTACAAGTTGACTTCCAGGCATACACCGGCAACGTAGCGGATCTGGCTGTGATTCGATTGGGACGACCCGCCAGCAACTTTCGATTTCACGACGGCCTCTTGGATGATGTCAGGCTGTTCGACCACGCGATCACCGCTGCACAGGTCAACGAGATCATGACCAAGGGCGAGGACCCGCGTAAAGCAGGCGCCCCGAGCCCGGGCAACGGTTCCGTGGCGACCCTAACCGTGGCGGAGATGCTGACCTGGTCTGCAGGAGAAGGCGCATCCCAGCACGATGTCTACTTCGGCGCCGACCATGACGCGGTCGCCAATGCTACCGCTGACTCACCCGAGTTTCAGGGCAATCAGGCCCAGACCAGCTTGTCTGTTGCTGGTATGATCGAGTTCGGCGGCGGAGACTACTACTGGCGCGTCGACGAGATCGCGGCCGACGGAACCGTGTACGCCGGAATGATCTGGAAGTTCACGGTGCCGGACTACCTGATTGTGGATGATTTCGAGGCTTATGACGTTAACAACAATGAGATATGGTGGTCGTGGAAAGACGGGCTCGGCTATCCCGCTCGCGACGGTATACCGGCCTATCCCGGCAACGGGACCGGTTCTACTGTAGGCGACGAAACCACCGCTTCTTATACCGAAGAGACGATAGTTCACGGAGGTGGTAAGTCAATACCGTTTGCATACGACAATAATAAGCAGGGATTCGCCAACTATTCAGAGGTAGAATTGATATTGATGGCTCAGCATGATTGGACCGAGGAAGGTGTTGCAGAATTATCAATCTGGTTCCGCGGCGATCCGTCAAACGCTCCTGAACCGATGTATGTAGCCATAGCCAACAGTGCCGGCACTCCTGCGGTCGTGGTCCACGATGATCCGGCAGCAACACAAATCGATACCTGGACCGAGTGGGTTATCCCGCTGCAGGCCTTTGCCGATCAAGGTATTGATCTGACCAATGTTGACAAGATTGCGATTGGCTTAGGAACTCAAGGTAATATGGCAATCCCCGGCGGCCCGGGTAAGATGTTCTTCGACGATATCCGGCTGTGCAGGCCGAGAGATGCTGCTGAATAGTGTGCCTCGTCTCCGCTCGGTATGAAGACTTTCTTCACCCTGAGCGAAGTCGAAGGGCAGGGCCTATATGGATTGATTCGATATAGGCCCCGGTTGTTTTGCTAATGTGCAATTACGCTCGATATTCTAAAGACCGGCAGTAACAACGCTATTGCAATCGTACCAATAATCGTACCCATGATTGTTATCATTACCGGCTCTATCAGTGCCATAACGTTTCTTATAGAACCTTCGAGCTTTTTTTCGTAAAACACTGATATTTTATCGCAGACATGACCGAGCTTGCCGCTTTTTTCCCCCGCTCGAAGCATCTGGATAATACCCGGCGCAATTAATTCACTACCCGGCGAAATCATTATGGATTCCGACAACTGGTAACCGTCCCGGATCTTTTCATCTACCCCCACCCAAAGCCGCTGAAAATAGTAATTCTGACATGAGCCCTGTATAACTTCTATCGAGTCGAGCAGGCTCACGCCCGTATTGACCATTGTCGCCATGATGCGCATACTGCGGGTTACCACGGTATCAACAAACATTGTTCCCAACACAGGCGTACGAATTTTGATGAAATCTATCACACGCCGACCAGCCAAAGTCCCCGCCCAGTAATACAATCCCGTTGCAGCAAAAATAGCCACTGTCAAGACAGCGGTCATTATCTGGAAATTACCCAGCGTTTTACTGAAACTAACTAATATTTGAGTGAGTTTTGGCAGCGCAGCTCCCCTTGATTCATAAATCCCCATAAATCTCGGTAATACAAAAAACATCAACGTGCCTGTCGCGGCCACGGCCATTAGCGCCATAATGAAAGGATATGTCATAGCCCCTTTGATGCGTTTGCGGGTTTCGGATTCGAAGCCCAGATAACCGCTGAGCACATTGAGCATTTCCGCCATTCTGCCGGAAGCTTCCGAGGCCTTGACCATGCTGATAAACATCGTATTAAAAACTTTCGAATACCCGGCCAGCGCCTTCGAAAAATTATCGCCGCTTTTGACCTTTTCAGCGACATTCATAATTATCATTTTGAATGTCCCATGCTCAGCCTGAGCCGCTATAGCATCAAGAGCATCACTGAGCACGACACCACTATCAAGCATAACAGACAACTGCGTCGTGAACAATATAAGCTCACTCTGTTTGACCTTGGCCCTATATAAATCCGAACGTGCCAGAGTTGCAGATTGTTGTAAGGCCCTGTTATAATCCTTTGACATTTGTGAACCTGAACTACGCTCTACCTCATCGAAGTTACCGAAACGGTCAACATTTTTCCCCTGTCTACCGTCTGCAGACGTTGACTTGCGGCCATTCTTTGTAGAATCAGATACTTCTGAAGATTTTGTTGCTGGAAAAGTCATAAATTCTTATCCCGCTTCACAGAGAACACACTCAGCACTATCACGAGCATCATAGTTCCTCCTGGGTCGTTCTTAACACTTCCTCGATAGATATAATTCCCGCTTTTACCTTTTCAATTCCATCGGCATGCAAAGAAATCATTCCATTCTGAAGCCCCTTTTCTCTCAACTTTTTCAGGCTTGACCGATCATTAATCATCTCCATAATTTCCTCGTTCGGCACAAACAGCTCTTGAATGGCAATTCGGCCGGCATAACCGGTGTTCCGGCACTTTTTACAACCTACGCCACGATAGAAATTCTCGATTTTGCCATGATCTTTTTCTACGACTTTCTTTATACTCACAGGCGGTTCATACTCGGTCTTACAATTCGGACATATCTTCCGAACAAGTCGCTGGGCCAGGACCGCAATCAGCGAAGCGCTCAAAAGATAGGTAGCAACCCCTAAATCCAGCAAGCGCGTCACCGCTCCCGGCGCATCGTTCGTATGCAGAGTTGACAGAACCAGGTGGCCTGTTAGTGCCGCCTGTACTGCGATATCGGCTGTTGCTTCATCACGAATCTCGCCGACCATTATAATATCAGGGTCCTGTCTTAACAGACTCCGCAGGGCCGTTGAAAATTGAAAGCCTGCGGCCTGGTTTACCTGAAATTGATTGATGCCGGCTATATTACATTCCACGGGATCTTCAACTGTGCAGATATTAACCTCTTCATTGTTTAACTCGGACAATGCAGCGTAAAGTGTAGTATTTTTACCCGAGCCGGTCGGACCTGTTACCAGAACTATACCGTTCGGGGATTGTATTACCTGCCTGAACAACTGGAGATTTTCGTAGACAAACCCGAGTGACTCAAGATTGAAAAGAACCTTCTGTGGGTCGATAATTCTGATAACAACCTTTTCGCCGAAATTGCCCGGCATAACGGACACACGCAAATCGATCGGCCTGCCTTCGACCAAAACATGGATACCACCGTCCTGCGGCAGACGCCGCTGAGCAATGTCCAGCTCGGCCATAATCTTAACACGGGAAACAAGAGCAGAATGCATCTGATAAGGCGGACACATCTTTTCATACAATCTGCCATCCACTCTATATCGAACTCTCAGCTTCTTATCATCAGGCTCGATATGAATATCACTGGCATTTTCCCGCACAGCGTTATAAAGCAGATAATTGACCAGTTTTACAACCGGCGACTGTCCGGCTATCTCTTCGAGATTGCTGATATCCTGGGTGATATTTTCTATCAGTGCAAACTCTTCCAGCCCCTCTTCATCGATAATATCGTCAATGACAAAAACATTGGCGGCCGGCAAATAGGTCTGCAAGGTAGCTTTGATATCCTTGCTCGTCGAACATACTATCTGGACCTTACAGCCGCTTATACGCTCTATTTCGTCTATTAAAAATACATTCGTAGGCTCACTGACCGCTATCGTGAGCACATTATTAACCTTAAACAGCGGCAGGACGATATATTCTTCGAGAAATTCTCTCGGCAATATCTCGATTACTTTCGGATCACATATCTTAGGGGTAACTTGCGCATAAGGCACACCGTAGCCTTGAGCCAGTGCCGAGGCTATCTGGTTTTCGGTACAATAACCCATCTCCACGAGAAGTTCGCCGAGCAGCTTGCGGTGGCCTTTATCCTTCTGCTCAGCCAGAGCTGTTTCAATCTGCTCAGCAGTTACGATATCACGCGCGAGCAATAACTGCCCAAGCTGCATCTTGTTTTCAACTGCTATCTGGCTCATATCTTGTATCTCATATTTTGCCGGAACTATTAGATGATTCGACTTTGTTGCCTACGCAAAACTTTTTACCGCCTCAGCAAGTTCCGAATAGTGATCAAATTCGTTTTCAAGCTGAGTAATTTCCAGAATTCTCATGCAGTTTTCATCAAGGCCCGCCAATCTAAGCTCCCGTTTGTTCTCGTTGCAGTAGTCGCGCGACCACAGCAACTGTTCCAATCCCTGGCTATCGACAAATCCAACGCCGCTCATATCAAGGACTATGTATGTCTTATGTTTAGCGATAATATTTGTGATTGTATTTTGGAACAATTCGGCAACATCGCCATCCAGCTCACCCTGCAATTCAACAACCGTAACATCGTTATAATCTTGTATTTTGACTTTCATCTGATTAGTGTCCCCACAGCGGCAGTGCCATATTCCTCGGAACTATTGCCGCCGTCAATTTCACCGAAACCATCCCGTATAATATCCCAGAGGCTGTAGACATCGCTTTCAAGAAATATCCTGCCGAGTTTCTCATCAAACTGCGTACCCAATCCTCTTTCTATCTCCGCAAGGGCCTGTTCCACCGTCAAAGCATTTCTATAGGTTCGCTTCGACGTCATTGCATCGAAACTATCCGCTAATCCTACAATTTTTCCCGTCAGGGGTATTTTTTCGCCGACTAAACCATTAGGATAACCCTTGCCATCGATTCGCTCGTGGTGGCACAATACGCCCGGCACAATATCGCGCATCTGCTGTATTTCACGTAGAATACCTGCTCCTATCGACGGATGTTTTTTGATACGGCTGAACTCCTGCTCTGTCAGCTTGCCATTCTTCCGCAATACGGATTCCTCAATTCCTATCTTTCCTATATCGTGCAGCAAGCCGGCCAAATAAACTTTGTGTATTTGTTCTTCTTCCAGAGGTTCCTGCTCCGAGAGACGTTCGGCGATCCATCGAGAAATAAATGCAACCCTTTCGGAATGGCCGTGGGTGTACGTATCTTTGGCGTCAATACTACTCGTCAGGGCCTTAAGAGAACCGATGAATAATTCTTTAAGGTCTTTAAACAGCCTGCCATTCTCGATAAATACGGCACAACCGCCGGCCACCGAATTAAACAGTTTTACATCAGTACTGTCGAAATCCTGTTTGCCGATTCTATTGATCGCAACCATAAATCCCATAATAGAGTTGCAGGTGTTATTTTTCCCCGCAAAATGAGATTCCGCTTTGTTTTTGCCGAATAAAGGTACTGCAATAATATTATTTATCCGGTTCGGCCAATCGTATCTGAAAGACGAATCTACTTCGCTGTCCAGCAGTGCTTCTTTGCCGCTGTTTATATCATCCGTCAGCCGACTATGCAGAATAGCGGCCGCCTGCTCATCCATATCAATCAAACCCGAACCGGCAGCTATGACCCAATGCCGTTCGTCATCTACGGTCTTTTCCAGCAGTATAGCGATACCTTCAACGGAAACAATTTCAGTCAAGCTGTCACAAGCCATCTGCAGGAAGTTGGAATCTGCTTCAGTAACTTTCATATTTGTGCTGAGCCTGTGAAGCAGCACCAGCTCTTCGTAGGTTTGCGCCAGTTCCGTACCAACCATTTCAATTTGTTCTTCGGCTTTTGTCTCAGCCCTGAATTTCTCCGCTAAAAGCCGGAGCATCTCAATAAAATAATCGCTATCTATTCGAACCGGACTGGTGTCATCTTCATTACATGAAACATTACGCGCTGGAGCTGACAATGTATCACCTAAGTCAATCAAAGCTGTTCCAGCAGCGCTACGGCTCTTGTTGCATACACGAGCGGATTTCAAAACAACACCCAAGGCAATATTCTCATCGCCAAATCGCCGGACAGACATATCGGTAGCATCAGTGCAGCTTTTCATGCAACTTTGGTCCAAAGCCTGCCGGGCCCACTCAGTTAACTGTTCCGTGCTGCTTTTGAATCTTTCGCCCTCACACAGCAAGACAAGCTCACCACTGGCATTAAAAACTGCAAAATTGACGCCGAATTTCTTTATTCTGCCGCCAAATTCTTCCAACTCACATATTTGTGAGGTGGCTAAAGTGTTCCTTCCAGTATCCAACATAGCTTTCAGCGAATTACCGATTTTTCTTGGTCGTTAATTATCCGTCACTAATTCTTTCTCATACAGAATGTCTTCGATGTTCCCTAACAGCTCCTTCGGGCTAAAAGGTTTACTCAGACATCCAGATATTTGCAAACTTTCCTGCTGCTCTTGCGGAATAGCAAAGCTTCTGGCAGTCAGCATAATCACAGGTATATCTTTCGTTTCCTCATTCTGCCTAAGCTTCTCTACAAGTTCCAGGCCTGTCATTACCGGCATCTGGAAATCCGTAACAATAATATTCGGTTTGTCCCTTAGCGCCAGATCAAAAGCCTCGGCGCCATTATCTGCCGAAATGACCTCATACCCGTTATTACGTAGTTTAATAGCCACTACATGAACGATATGTATCTCGTCGTCTACAATTAAAACTCTCTTGTCAGCCATTATCTTGTCTCCACACAAAATTGACTTGCATCGTGCAGCGTTAATCGCACGATTCTCGTATTTCTCACAATTTCTACACTATTGAGGCTAATTGCCTCCTCGCCAAGGGCAACTCAAAGCCGAAAGTACTCCCTTCACCGACCTTGCTCGTAACAAACACTCGGCCGCTGTGAACCGTTTCTACCATTTGTTTTACAAGATTCAGCCCCAGGCCTGTTCCTTTCGCCTGCTTTTTGTTGGCGCCAACCCTGTAAAATTTGTCAAATACATGCTCGATTTCATCTTCAGGAATACCTACTCCCGTATCAGTGACAATTACCCGCGCCAAAGACGCAGCCTCGTCAACTTCAGTTGCAATCCTAACAGTCCCTCCTGACCGTGTATATTTGACAGCATTACTCAGCAGATTAATAATTACCTGAGACATCATGTCTTTGTCTACATATACCTGGTCGAATACGATCGGCTTTTGCCCAATGATCTCGATATTCTTTTCTTCAGCGAAGCCTTTGATCATCTGCAACTGCTCTTCTATGAGCATTGTCAAGCTTACCGGCTCCTTGCTCACTTTTACCAGGCCCGATTCAATACGCGAAGTATTCAGGATATCTTCGATCAGCCGATTTAACCGCTTGGCTTGATTCTGAATCACTGAATAAAATTCTTTCTTTGTCTGCTCGTCATTCGCTTCACCATCAACAAGCATTTCCGAATAGGCTGTAATAGAAGCAAGAGGTGTTTTCAGCTCGTGCGATACATGACTGACAAAATCATTTTTCATCTGCTGAATCTGTTTCTCACGTGTAACATCATGCAAGACCGCCACAATCCCGCAAACCTGCCGGCTCTGGTCATAAACACACGAAACAATGCAGTCAAAAGTTTTTCTATCTCCATCTTCTAAAAAATCAATCTCCCGCCTGATTGCCTGGCCTTTACTTTTTCTGCTGTGACTTAAAAAACCTGCAAATTCACCGTGGTCCGCACCGATAAGTTCGGTGACAGACCGATGTTGCGAGTTCTTAAAATCAAACTTAAAAAGCCGCCCCGCCGCCTCGTTCGCCATTAAAAGCCTGTCATATTCATCAACAACGATGACAGCATCACGAATACTGTATATAATCGCCTCGGCGTTTTTTTCCCTTTTGTGGGATAATTGAATCTGAACCTGAAAATCTTTGATTTGCTTGTCATACTCGGCAGTGCGAGCGGCACTATCGTTGAAATGCTCGTTAACAGCCTTGCACAATTCTTCTACTTTTGTCTTTCTGAGGAATGCGAAGAAGCCTTTGCCCCTGCCGGCAGCATTTGCCTTGTCATCCTTAATAAGCATGGCTATGGACGTGACCGCCCCGGCCAGTCTTAACCAAGACCAACCAAGCAAAATCACGCCCACAGCCACGAAAACGCTACATGCCGGCAAAACATAGCCAGCATGACGCCAACCCTCTTCCGTGCCAGAATTCTGCCCCACGGCAAGAATCGCTATGAACATACAGCACGCCACTACCAACGTGACTATCAAATATAAGCTTCTTCCAAGTCTCAAAACAACTACTCCATCCTTCTTAATACTTCAAATCGCATCTTGATTTACTATCAAAGATCATTTCCTATGCCATTTGGTGGTATCTTCACTCTCGACAGCTTCCAGCATAATCCTTTCGAGTTCTTCTGCCTCTTCAGGACTTGACTCGGCGATGATTCTCTCTTTCAAACGTATAGCCTCAAGGTAGGTCGGACGTAGATTCAGTGCACTATTGAGCTCTTTCATTGCCGATATACTGTCATTTTGGCTATATAGGCTAACGGCTTTTGCATAGCGATCTTCTGCTAATCTGGCTCTATCTATCCACTGCAGCGCCTCTTTGGCACCAGAGCGTTTACAGCTGATATCCACCGCCCTTGCCGCACCCTCAGTTTCATTTGGCTCTACTATAATATGAGGTGTAAGAAGGACCATTACCTCCTGACGTTGTGTTGTATCGGTTGTCCCTCTGAAAAGACCTCCGACAAAAGGTAAATCTCCAAAAATAGGAACCTGAGAACGACTCGTGTTTACAACATCTCGGAACAAACCACCAATTACAACTGTTTCTCCATCTTTGACAAGGATGTTCGTCTGCAACTCAGTTGTAGTTTCTTGAGGTACTCCATCGTCATCGGGCTCGGCCGTACTATCCTTTGGATAAATGTCCATACGGATATAACCATCGTTGCCGATATAAGGTCTGAACACCAGTTGGGTACCGGTGGGAAGGAACTTAACTGTTCCCTTTGTCTCGGTTCCTGCAGCGGAAATACTTGTGCTTTCTCGATAACCAAGCTTTCTACCAATTAGCACGGATCCTTCCTGCTTGTTCAAAGCCAGTATCTTGGGATTTGCGAGGACTGTAACATCTGTTATTGTTTCCAATGCAGTGACGAGCGCCTGCACATTGTTCGTTGAGACTCCCGCAGTCAATCCTCGTGCCGTTGCAGGATCATTTGCGAAATCAAAGGTCTCAATCGGCGTTCCATGACCACCCACGATATTCGACGGGAAGTCGGAAACAGCAACACCGCTGAGCAGATTCCAATCTATACCAAATTGCATGTCTTCTGTGAGCAGAGCGCTTAAAATCGTAGCTTCAACAAGGACCTGTTTCGGCTTAATATCGAGAGATTTAATGACCTCTCTTGCCATTTCGATTTTTTCTGGAAAGTCATAAACAACAATCTTGTCGTTTAATGCCATACTATCACCACCACCTCCTGAACCGAGAGAACCACCTCCACTACCAGAAGATGAACCGCCGCTGCTTCCGCCTCCACTACCCCCAGATATAGTTTTTTCTGAGGCAGTACTAGCCTGAACCACGGCATCTCCGCTCAAAACCGGCATGATCAGCTTACTGGCTTCTTCTGCGGTAATGTAATATAAAGTAAAGACCTCATGGACTTTCCGTGCCGGGTCATTCTTCAACTTTTGGTATTCGTCCTTGGTATAAACCTTGATTAGCTGGCCCTCTTGCTCATATCTGAAGTTCTCGCCTAAAATCGCATCCATAGCATCTTCGAAGGTAATATTCTTAAGACTCCTGAACGCCAATACACCGTCGACATTAGGCGATGGCACAATGTTCTTTTCACAGAGACTGCCAAGCATTGCCAAAGCCTTGCGTACGCCAAAGTCCTCCTCGACTTCGAACTTGTCAATTATCTGGGACGGCTCGCCGGTGGGTGCATTCGCACCAGCGGTGGTTGTTGCTATCAACATTATCAACACAAAGCCCCACACAAACAGGCTTCTCTGTATTTTCGTCTTGTTATTCGTAACTTTATCACAATACATAATTTGGCTCCTTTTTTTCATCATATAACAATCATTTATCAATCATTGACACTTGTGTAAGTCTCAACGTTACTTCTGCTTCTCTACACTTTATGACCACCATGTTCTCTTTTATCTCAATCACTTCACATTCATATATATCAACTCCATCACGGATGAGCACTTTATCGCCCACTGATACCACCTTATTGTTGATAAAAGCGCGGGGATTGTTGCTCAACACTACTATTGCTTCCAGTTTTAGCTTCTCTGCAACTTTTCTTATTACTTCTTCATTACCATTTTTCGAAACGACTTTTACTTCTTCAATAACAGCTAAATTGCGCTCTTGCCCACCTTCAAAGTGCCGCCAGTCACTCGATGTAAAAAAGTCCCTGGTGATGACATCATTACGCCCTGCAACCTGCGGCAATTCTATAAACGACACATTTAATTTCTGATCCGACGTGCCTTCGACGTTCAATTGCTCTGTCACAAACGCCGCTTCAGCCGCTTCCGGCGCTTGCTTAGTGAGCACTCTGACCCACATAATGGCCATCACTGCAACCAAACATGATGCTGCTACGGCTTTTTTCCTTTCAGCCGTCAATCGACCGATAAACCCGTTAGCCCGGCCGCCGCGATTTGTCACCTTCTGTATCATCTGGACTTTTGCTTTCTTCTTATCCTTCTTTTTATCCTTACCCGACTTTTGCTCTGTAATATATGATTGCCCTCGTCTCCATACTCACCTGGCCCTTATAACCGCCGTCATTAGACAACTTTACCTGCTCTATGCGAATTAACCTGTCTAATGCCTGGAACTGGCGATAGAGCTTGAATATCTGCGACAATTCACCCTTACAGCGGATACTAACCGGAATACAATTGAACTGGTCAGCTTTCACTTCCACACCGGGTGTGATCTCCTGTTCTTTCAAATTGTTTTCATTCATCAAATCAGTAACGCTGCCTAAAAATCCGCCAAAGGTATTTTTCTCAGGTATATTTGCCTTATAATTTCCAAGCTTGTTCTGCATTTTCAGCAATTGCTCCTTGTGCAGAGGCAGTTGCCTGCCATCCGCAGCACCTTTGGCAATTGCAAGTGTCTGTGCAATTTTGGCCTGTTTAACAGCCTTCATTCTCTTGCGTAAAGGCAGATACCCAAACAGCACAAACACGCACACAATCACTCCAGCTACAACACATATCGTTAATTGTTGTCGTTCCCGAAAAAACATCTTTGCTTTTCACCTTTTTACAGCTCACGATAATTTGCCAAATAGCAATTTATCTCAAACTCATTTACCTGAATCTTGCTTTGGACTCCGGACTCGCCAGCACGATCCTTATTTTTTACAGTCCCTCCGGCAACCTCTGTCTCAGCGAAAGATGAAGACGCTCTATCGATCCCGATTTCGGCATCTCCCCGCGAAAAGGCCAGGACAACCTGACAAAAATACGGCGAGTCTTCCAACTTACACATCATAGTCGCCACATCGCTCGCATCTGCCGCCACACCGGCTATCACTACCTTGAATCGCACATTACCAAGCGGTAGTTTATTCTTATTGCTCAAGTTAGCCTGGACCGCCCTGACAACCGCAGCCGAAGATGATTTGACATCATCCTTGTCCAGGAACTTCTCTGCGATAAACTCCGCTTTTCGAAGGACTATCTTTTCATCAATCAAAAAACTCAGCTCTGCCAAAACGCCTGCAACATCAATTCTGGAATCGATTTCTTCTATGGATTCGGCGTTTTTTCTTAACAGGCTCATTTCACTTTCAAGCTCAGCCAATTTAGCTGAAACTTTTTCCGCCTGAGCCTGATTTGTCGCCATTTGAGCATACTGGGCTTTAGCTTGCGAAATCGAATGTGTGGTAATAAAACTCCACACCACCATTACCACAAACACACCGCCTATTGCGATATATTGCGTGCGATAACTGACCTGGCGCCGTCTGCCGCTTTTGTACCATTCCGGAAGAAAATCAATTTCTTTCATAACTCTCTCGTAACTCGTATGTCGCCTGACGTTTGCCACTTTTGATTTTATCCCAACCCTTAAGACTAAGCCCAACAGCTACCGCCCACTCACAAAACAGACCACGCCTGCTACTATTAAAATGTACGTTTGTTCTTGCACCTGACAAATCAAAACCTCTCAACGGCTGGGCCACTTCAATCTCAACCGCCAATCGACGCTTTAATACATTAAGTAAAATTTCATCGTACGCTCCACCCCCGGTAAAAATTGCCCGCTCAACACGCCTGCCCCTGAATGTCACCGTATAATACCTGAGACACAAGGACACTTCTTTTGCAAGGTCTTCAGCAACCGCATTTACCGCGTCAACCATCACTTGTCGGGTCGATGGGTCCACTTTATTCCGGTTCTCTTCAGGCGTTCGTTCCGCCATGTCCGACTTGTCTGAGAAAAGGTCCGTATCCTCCCGAAGCGATTCTCGCAACGTCTCGGCCTCACTGACGTTAACACCCAATTTTGCTGCGATTTCCTGCGTAAAATTTTGTCCGCCGATCGAAATCTGTTTTACAAAACTAATTTCTCCTCCCCGGCCAAACACAACGGTTGTAAGGCAGCTTCCTACATCAACAAAAACAGATATTCGCTCTCTGTCCTCCTGACGTCTCAGCGACCTCTCAAAGCTCCTGAATAACGCACATGGAATCGTATCTATTGCCACCGGTATTAGTTCGGTTTCTTCAAGCATTTCAATGTGGCTCTTTATCGTTTCGTTGTCTGTGGCGAATAAAATCAGTTCGTTTTTAATCTCGTCACCCTGCAGAACGCTGCCGGCAACCACATAATCCATAGCATCCTTATCGGGATCTAATCCGAATCGTTGGGTAACTTCCCTTCTTAAAGCCTGCTCGATGCCATATCTTTCCGCCTCCGCCAATCGCAGGCTGGTGATTCTTAATTTGCCGCTCGGCAAACACGAGACGACATTTCTACCGTTATAGCCGCCATTCGCAAACATCCGTTTTATCGCAGAAATAACAAAGCTTCTTCTTGCCTGCTCGTCATCGTTTACGCCGGCATCGATATGAGTTTCGTCCGCCGCAATAACAGATACCTGTTCATCATCGATCAACAGTTGAATCATCCTGATAGAGTTATGACCAATGTCCAACCCTATCGGCTGCTGACCTCGAATATTTAAACCCCAGGATACCATATTACTTATTTTCCACTTCAATTCGCTCTCCGTTATCGCTGCACAAAAATGCCGCTCTTTCGCAAACAACAGCGGGAATACAAATCATTTTTACGCTCATCTTTACTGAATTGAGATAAACCCGGTTACAGGCTCTACTTCAATCGTTTTGGTAGTCCCGTCCGCCTGTAAGATAACATTACCTCCGTTGTTGACGGGACTTCCCAGGCAATCAAATGTAACTTTTGAATCCGTGAAATTCACATTAGTAATGTCAACCTTGCTTAGCCTGCCGTCATTTTGGAAGTTAATTTCATAATCAAATCCCTTTTTCACAGGATGTTGTATAACAACGCCGTCCTGATCCTCTATTTGGTAACTTTCTGTGCTATCATCGAACACAACTGAGAAATCCTGTCCTCTGCTGATTGCCATACTTTTGGCGTACTCCAGGTCTGCAGTGATCATGTTTGCCGCAGAGCGTATTTGTAAACTTGCTGCCGAACTCATCATTGGTACCGCCGCCAGCGCAGCTATTGCGATAATTACAACCACTATGATTATCTCTATCATAGTGAAACCGCCGCTTATCCCTCGCAAACCGTACATAGTGTCCTCCTCGACACAGGGACAATGCAACCTCGCTGTCTGATATGTTAAACCTGGCATTCCAACTAACCTCCTCGTTCTGTGCCGATACATTATCACCCTCCTCCGTTCTCTTTTCGTCCTGTTTAAGAGGCATCTTTACCCGCTAAACAACCAACTTTACAACTCGATACACCTTTAGTGTTATCTGACCTCTTAAAACTTATATAACAGACAAGTTTTTCCCTCACACATTCTGTATATTGGACGCTAAGAAAACGATATAAATGTCATTTCTCATACTTTCTACAGTCAAGACCAATAGAATTGGTACAATCGTCAAAACAGTACGATGGTAACCATCCCATATTTCGATATTTTGCCGCGTTCCAAAATGATGCTGTTATTCTCAACATATTCCGGTTTTTTCTTTTTATTGCACATAAAGGCCGATAAGCAAGTCATCTTGCAGACTCGTTAAGAGGCCGCATAAGCCGACTCTATTGTCTTTCGATACTTCGATAAAACGCACCGGCAGCCGGACTCCATCTTTTTGAAGTACCGTCCCCGTCCGACGACCAGGTTTCAATCGACGCTATTGCCGGGGCTGCGGTGATATTGACTATAATCTTATCCGAAGTTACACCACCGTTGGCGATAAATAAACCGCCGATCACGTCAATACTCGGTGTAATTGTCGGGTTGGGATCGCTGGGATCGACCGTTATTGGCCCTCCAATTTGGGCAAGCCCGTTAATCACTAACGAACTACCGTCTGTCATCAGTACTTGCCCACCGACCACGAGAGCCGGAAAGTTCTTCACGGCCGTGATGGAGTTTTCCCCACTTACTGTCAGGTCGCCGTCAACGAAAAGCGCCCCGATAATCGTCACATCACCAGGCATGTTCACGTCGGCGGCGCAGTAAAGAATTCCAGCAAGGTTTGCTTCGTTAGGCTCGAAGGACATCGTCGGAATATTGGGATCAACAATCTGTTGTGCTGAATATTGTGTCGAGCCAATATAGTAATTTATTGGACCAAAATCACTGGTTAGAAGGCCCGGCCAAGGCACAGGGGCGGAGGCAACCAATTCGTTTTTCCGCCCTTGAGGGTTTGTCCCACCTATCGTATCGACGGCGAACACATCACCGTTGATATCGCCATTATTTGTCAACGTGCCGCCGCAATAGACGTCCCCGTTGACGGTCATTTGCGTCCACACTATGGTGTCCGAACCGGCCCAATAAGCAATGCACGGATCAAGCCGAAGCTCGGCTTTCAAGCTGCTGCGGCCAATCTTTTCACCGCCTTCCAATCGGTATGCATTACAGTCTATGATATAATTGCAGGGATCTATCGGGTCTCGATTCACCGTGACATCGTAATAGTCGTTGCCGGAGGTCAGTTGCAGATTTGAGCCTCCCCTCCAATACGGGTATATCGGGTCATTGACATCCTGGGGATTAAGAATCAGCCCTCGGGCGTGCTCCAGGCCGGACTCCGCAAGATAGTCCATCTGTGTCCGTAGGAGCATATTCTGGCCGCAGGCCAATTCAACATCGCTCCGCGACACAAAGCCCAATGACAAAATCGTTATTGCCATAACTATAAACAGCACAACGAGCAGAGCGACCCCAGGCCTGGCTTTTTTGTTTCTCTTAGCGTTTATACTAATCATCATCACTCACAATACTGCCGCCATCGAGCAGGTTTCCCGCTCGGCCGCGAAGTGTGGCGTTTATCTGGCACTGGCGAGTAATGCCGTTTTCAACAACGTCATACGAGATACTTACGAGTCTGCTCGCCAGCGCCGGTAATGCCGGGAATACGTCAAATCCGAACTGCACATTGCTGCATTCCGGTATCATCGTCGTATAATTCGAGCTGCTGTATGCCGACCACCAGTTTGTTGCAAATGGACCGATCCAACTTGGATTTATCGCCGTACTATCAGAAGGATCAAATTCACAAAGCCGCAAATGATCCTGCAACGCTCCAGCCTCGATATAGACTAATTCGCCAATATTGATTTTGCCATCCATGTATTTGTCGTCGGCTCGCCACAGAACAACTTCATCGGTGCTCGCATAACAGACAAGCTTGCAGTGCCGAATCAGATCCGAAACTCTCAGCGCCGCAAAACGTATCTGCGCCTGTTTCAGGCTCATATCGTCTGCGAAATCATTTGCTGTGTCCAGGACATAAGCCAACGTCACTACAGCAGTCACAACGATGCTTGTAACAATTAAAGCTACAACCAGCTCGACCAGTGTAAGACCATTTTTATTTCTCTTTTTTGTCATTCGCTCACCAACCGAATGATGGTCGCCATTTGTTTACCGCTGTAGTTCACTTGTACAGTGACACTAATAAAATTGCACTCTTCCAGGCTGCCTGGCACCGGTTGCGGCGACATAGCATGATATTCACAGGTGACCTCCCTGCTGAAATTAGCGTACCTCGAATCAGTATCAGTAAACAACGCTCCGTCCACATCCTTTACCTGCCCCTGGGCCTCGATATAGTTGTGGTAATCGTCAATGTTGTCAAAATCTCCCGACTCCGGCCCCGGAATGAAGTCATAGTCGCTGCCATTAGGATCATGAAACGGCAGTCTCAGGATCTGCTCCATCAGGTCGCTTGCCAAGCGGGCGGCCAGAGTCCTGTTAATACCCTCAGCCCGCACAGCCGCCCCACTTACAAAGGGAAGCAGCACACTCGCTGCCGCTATACCCAGCACAACTACGGCCATCATTGCTTCAGCAAGTGTAAAACCTCGCCTGCTTGTGCAGTAATGAGTTCGGCCGTTAGTAGTCATAGTATGCTTTTCCGCTGTCACTGGTTCCTGTGCTATCGCTTCGGACCTCCGACGTAGACGCCTTGTATATCCAGCCGTGACTGTTGTCGGCATTCCCTGGAAAATCCTCTGCGTCACCAAGCATCTGAACCGTACTTAGATTGTTCAACGGATTAACGGGTATTTTCATCAGGTAAGGACCTCGCTCATATCCCGCAGTCCCCACAGCAGCCGTCTGGCCGCTTGGATTACTTGACATTGTAGTCTGTGCGATAAAAACCGGCTCAGTTGGTGCTTGAGTCGTATCGCCATCCGGATAACCGGGTCCGACTTCCAGATGCTGGGTTTTGTAAACCAGAACGTACCTTCGAATCATCTGCAGATCAATTGCCAGAGCGCTCTCTTTAGCCGATATCGAGCTGCCCGCGACCAATGGAAGGACCACTACGGCAAGTATGCCAAGCAAAACGACAACGACCAAAATCTCAACAAGCGTGAAAGCTCTTTCTTTTCTCATCATATCACCTGTTCTTTCTGTTACTCCGATGTTTCCCCATCAAAAAGGCTGACCCGCTTTCGGTAATTACCTCAGCATGGTCGACCCATCTGATAAAAGCAAATATGATTGAGCATCGGTTCCCAACCATGTCGCCGTTCACATATTCCCAGGTTCTTTCAAAGAGCTGCATATGCAGCATTGTTGTCGGCCTGGAACAAACCGGTCTTCGTATCGAACCGCCAGCCGGCCTGGTTGGCCCCTGCCGGTTCGCCGTCAAACCGAATCGTATCAAGACCATTGCATGGATTCACAGGAATCTTCCTAACATACGGACCAAACTGTCCGATTCGTGCCGTCATTGCACTTTTGAAATCCTCAAACGAGTTAGCGGGAGGATATAGATCCTCATGCTGAACACGGTATAAGGCAAGCTGAGCACGCATCGTCTGCAGTTCATCGATCAGCTCACCGGTCCTGGATTCCCCGTTAGCTTCGATATACTTCGGAAAAACCATCATTCCAACCAGGCCCAACACGATCACCACGATCACCACCTCAATATACGAGAACCGGTTCTCCTCTCTCATCACCCTGACCCTCCGACATTGTTCAAAAAAGGCTGACCCGCTTTCGGTAATTACCTCAGCATGGCCAGCCTATTTTGTCTCACTCCGCGATTTCTGCAAACCCATACCGCAGTTTGCAATGCGCGTATTCACCGCACACTAAGCTCTCTTGAGTTTCTAAAGAGCAAAGTGCTCAGCAGTGTCGTCGGCATGAAAAGCGCCCGTGGCCACATCGAAGTCCCAGCCACCATCAACTGTAACGCCTCCATCATTAGTTATAGTGGACGAGTCGGTGAATTGATTCGTCGGAATCTTCTGGATATAAGGACCATAGGCAGTACCTGCGACCCAAACGTCCCCGTCAATCTCAGTTTGGCCTGTCAGAGCCTCTATAAATGTGGCTCCCCCTGAACCAGGCAAGTTATCATTATGCTGAATCTTATACAGCTCGATCTGCGAACGCATCGTTTGAAGATCTGTGCACAGACTCGAAGTCTTGGCTTCGGTGCTGGCCTCTGTGAACTGAGGAATCACAATGGCAGCAAGGATACCAAGAATGACCACGACGATAAGAATTTCGACTAATGTAAATCCGCTTTTAGCTTTCATTTTTTGCCCCTTTTAAGAAAATTGTTAGTAGACTAATTTGATGAAACCTTAACATCCAATATGCTCGCTCCTTCCACGATACATGGTATCGACCTAATCGATACACAACTTTACTACCCCTGAACTTCTGTTTGCCGTTTATCCTCCCGAAATAACGAAATTTGAACAATTATCTGCATCAATTACTTCAATAATTTACTCAATCAATTCAATAACATCAGAACTACAATGTTCTACGTCCGAGAATCGCTTTATGCCGCTATTTAAGAAAGCCGCATAAGCATCCAAAGAAAATATAATAAATAGAATCCCCCATGCCAAATTAATGAATGACAACTCTGGTGAATCAGCAGTAACAACGGAACAATCAATAATTGATATATTGGGGTGTATTTTTGACGTGTATTGCTCGTTTGGTTTCGCCAGCGTGCTCAAGCTCTATCCGAATGTAATCCATCGTCCGCAGAACCGATTCAACCTTATCGGCCCATTCAATTAAAACCACCGACTGCGGATAACAGAAATCGTCAAAGCCTAACATCTCAAACTCCGAGACGGAATTCAGCCGGTAGGCATCGATATGGTAGATATCCAGCCTGCCCGTATACTCATTGACTATAACAAATGTGGGGCTATTGACGTGTTTGGCGTCCTTAGCACCCGCTCCGGCTGCTATTCCCTTGATCAGGTGCGTCTTGCCGCTTCCCAACGGCCCGCAAATAGCTACAACCTCGCCGCCTTTGAGTTGTGAGCCAATCCTTCGACCAAACTCAATAGTCTCTTCCGGCGAGTTCAAAATAGTAGTAAAATCCATGCTCACAGGCTAATCATCATTTATCATTTATCAATAATCATTTTCCCAATTGGGCTGGATAGTAATAACCCATTGTCTGAGCAGTAATTCCTAAGCGGTATTGATGATCCTGCATAAGACAAGCACGCCGGCCAGAATCAGGAATCGTAGTTGTGTAAATACGAAGCTCCCCTTTTAAGCTGGTAATAACCTCTTCTCGATAGTCACCAAGACAATCGACGACGGCGATAACCCGGCCTTGAATCGACTGCATCGCTTCACCGCCCCAATCACGAATCGCTCCGGATACAATCACTTCCTTCTGTGGATCTGCATCCCACCAGAGAGCACGCGGGCTCAGGGTACCGGTTTCCTTGAACTCAATCAACTTACCTTTGGCATTATAGAGCCAGCGCTTCTTTAAATCTCTCTCACCGGCATAGACCTCCATACCGGGCGAATCGGTAAGAACATCGGCGGCCATTCCCTGGGCGTGAATGTGTCGAGTCGGCTCTTTGTGCGTCCAGAGTTTACGACCGGTCTTCGCGTCCACCACGCAGATTCCATCAGTCTTCTGACGCGTCTCGAATCCGTAAAAGACTTCCAGCCCCGGATTAGCCGGATCGATATCAGCAACATAGCAAACGTCAGGATGACCCATCTCCAGCGTCCAAAGACCGTTACCGTTATCGTCCAAGACCGCAGCCCCAATGACCAGCTCATCATGGCCGTCAGCATCAATGTCGGCAGTAATTAATCCATGAGACCCCTGCCCGTGATATTTTTCTTTTTCCTGTGGTGACTCCCAGTACCAGATTTGATTGAAGTCTTTATCAAGTGCTTTCGTTTTAATAAGATTATACGTACCCCGCTGCATAATCAGCGATGGCGTTTTGCCGTCAAGATATGCCACCGTCAGAAAATTACGGCAATAATAGTTGTAATTGGGATAACCGTCACGAGTTAACCACGCCGTTTTAGAAACAATCCGACCGGTTTGGCCGTCAATCTTAACCAGGTATTCGGGGCCGGTTTGCACAAGCCCCTTTTCATCGCGCGGGTCGCCCTCGCCTGCTTTGCAGTAGACTTCGGCTTTGCCGTCACCATCGACATCATAGACAATCCAAGGCGAATACCATATTCCCGCCTCGATGGACCAGCCCATATCGTAACGCCACATCATAGTCCCGTCCGAACGATATGCTTCGAGCTTGTACGTTGTAGTACTCTTCTTCCAATACCCCGGTTGCTGATAAGGGTCGGTGTTGAAATTTGGCTGCTTGATAACATATTCATAAGTCCCGTCACCATCCAGATCGGCAATGCCCACCTTCTGGAAATCGTAATCGCCGTTGAGCGGAATACTGATATACGGCTTGGGCCGGCCGGTCGGTTTAATCTGGATCTCGCCCAGTTTTCTGATTATGCCGGGCCACTTTTTTGTGCTGGATTCATACAAATCGTAAACATAAGCTTTTCCCTTGCCGGCGGTCCGGTCTGAAAAGTTTGTCGCCCGATACGGCTGGCCCTTTGTCAAAATGGAAGTGTCAGCGGCCGATACGGAACTGCGCCGCTTGACTTGAAACGCGATGTCGTCGGAATCGATATCGAGCAGCCGCCAGCTCAGAAAAACCGAGCCGTCTTTACGCTCAAGAGCAATCAAGCTCCTGTCCAGCTTTTCGGCGCCCGATACGCCGGCAGAAAAACCAATAAGCACGAACAATCCAACCATCCCGCTAAGCAATAACCGACACTTCATAATTCATACCTCCTTTACAGCCTTGGTCAATTTTTCAAATGGTCGTACCCTTTAACCCGTAAATCCACAATTTGGCCATCGGACATCTTAATCTGCATTTTCTGAGTATCCGTTATTTCGCCGATTTGCGTTATCGGTACCGGCTCATTCCAATTATCCAATAATTCCCGACAGTCGCTCATCGAAACAGTAAACAGCAGCTCGAAATCCTCGCCATCGTGTATCGCCGAACTCAACGGATCATCTGCCTTCATGGCCTCATCAGAGATCGGAATCCGCTCAGCATCTATGACAGCCCCAACTGCACTCTGGCTGCAAATACGGTTTAGATCGCTGCTTAGCCCGTCACTTATATCAATCATTGCATTGACACTGACCATATCGGCGATTTTTATAGCCTCTGTGACTCTCGGCTCAAACTCCAGGTGCTTGCCGAAGCCTGATCCGCCCAACGAACCTGTCACACAAATACTATCACCGTGCTTCGCACCCGACCTCCTTACAGGCTCATTTCCAGCCAGCCTGCTGAGCATTGCCACACTTATAGCAAAGGGATTCTCTCGTTTCCAGCTTGTTATATCGCCACCCACCAGGGCACAATTGTATTTCCCGCCCGCTCGGATAATCCCGGCATGAAGCTGCTTTAATTCTTCCCCGCCGAATCCCTTCGGCATCGCAACGGAGACAACCGCCGCAACAGGAATTGTCGCCATAGCGGCACAATCGCTTAGGCTTACGGCTATCGCTTTATACCCGGCCTGCTCTATTGTCGCTTGCCGCAAGTCGAAATGAACGCCGTCCAGCAGCATATCCGTGGTGACAAGAATCGACTCATTGCCCAGCCTGACCTGAGCCATGTCGTCGCCGATGCCGATTGGAAAATCTGTAGCGGATAAGCGGCTCTGGTTCGCAAACCATGCGGTAATTTCGTCTTCGCCGGCACTCATCGCTGCCCCAACTGCCTGTTCCAGTATTCAATCTGCTCTTTAGCCTGTTTCGGCCCGGCCGATCCTTCCGTTACATATTTTCCCGCAACATTCACGGCACCAAGACTTTCATATACATCGGATTCGATCAAAGTCGAAAACTTTTGGAACTCATCCAGTGTATGCTCGGCCAGCTTCTTTTGCTGCTTCTCACAGTCGGCAACCAAAGAGCCGACAATGCCGTGCGCCTCGCGGAATGCGACACCTTTCCCAACCAAATACTCAGCCAAAGCAGTCGCATCCAAAAATCCTTCATCCAGGCCGGCCGAAATCCTCTTTGTATCGAACTTCGTATGTGAAACAATCGCACAAGCCACATCCAGGCAGGCCTCCACCGTATCATCAGCGGAAAAAACATGGACCTTATCCTCCTGCATATCGCGATTGTAGCCCGACGGCTGAGCCTTCAAAATCGTCAGCATCGCCATCAGCGAGCCGTACACAGAACCGGTCTTGCCCCGAATCAGCTCAAGCAAATCGGGATTGCGCTTCTGCGGCATCATACTCGACGACGTGCAATAGGCATCGTCAATCAGCACAAATCCGAATTCGTTCGATGAGTAAAGTATCCAATCCTCCGCCAGGCGGGACAGGTGCGTTGTGATCATCGCGCAATCGAAAATAAATTCAGCGCAGAAGTCCCTGTCGCTTACCGCATCGATACTGTTGTAGCTAATATCGGAGAAACCCAACTGCTTTGCCGTACTTTTCCTGTCCAGATTCAGCGTCGAGCCGGCAACCGCCCCACTGCCTAACGGCGAAATATTCAGTAGGCTGCTGCAGTTCTTCAATCGAATAAAGTCGCGTTCAAACTGCTCGGCGAAACTTAACACATAAGTCGCAATCACAATCGGCTGGGCACGCTGAAGATGCGTATAGCTCGGCATAACATCTTCGGTATATCTGCCGGCCGATTTGACCAGAGCCTTCTGAAGCAGCGTAATTTTTGCCTGCAGAATCTCTATCCGGTCGCGCATCCAGAGCCGAATATCGGTCGCCACCTGGTCGTTACGACTTCTGCCGGTATGGAGTTTCTTGCCGGCCTGGCCCGTCTTCGCAACCAGAGCCGCCTCGATCGCCATGTGGATATCTTCATACTGCTTTTGGAACTTGAACCGCCCATCCGCGATTTGTTCACTGATTTCGATCAGCCCATCCTTAATCTGCTTAAACTCGTCTTTAGTAATCAGCTTCTGCTGAGCCAGCATCTGCGCATGAGCGATCGATCCGACAATATCATACTTATAGAGACGCTTATCGATAGACAGCGACTCCACAAAATCGACCGTCAGCTCATCAGGCTTACCGGCCAATCTTTTTTCCCAGCTTTTTTCTGCCTCGGCCATTTTATATGCTCCAAAAAAAATCCCGTAGGCGCAAATCATACGCCCCAATATTTCCTGTGTCAACCCTCTGTGCGGGCTAATTACCTAACCGTTGGGAATTTAATGAGATGCTCTGATGCATACACCACGTTAGATTATTAGCCGGAAATTCTTCGGAGAGACAGCAATACTCAATTTCAGCCTTGCAATCAAATCCTACTTTGATTATGCTGCAACCATGAATATGTCACATAAACTTCTTATAACCAATTGTAAATTGTTCGACGCTCCGAAGGATGAACAAGCCACTTCTATCCTCATAGAAAACGGTGTCATCACCAAAATAGGCCAAATCGAACCAGGCACCACCTGCGACGATACGCTCGATGCACAGGGCAGAATCATCGCTCCCGGCTTCATCGACATTCATATCCAGGGTGCCGGCGGCGCCGATATCCTTGATGCGACACCGGAAGCGCTGGAAGCCATCTCACGAACCTGTGCTCGCTTTGGGGTCACCGGCTTTCTGGCTACTACTGTCTTCAAGCCAAATCAGGACAATAGGCACCTTGCGCTCGCGGCTGAATATGTCGGCCGGGACCTCGGCGGGGCAAATCTGCTCGGCATCCATCTCGAAGGCCCATTTATCTCACCGGAAAAGAAGGGGATGATTCGGCCTGATTGCTTATGCCCCCCTTCCTCGCAGGTTCTCAATGAAATCCAGAGCATTACGGACGGCCATCTCAGTATGATGGCCATCGCACCGGAACTGCCCAAGAGCCGGCAAATCATCGCTTCTCTCGTTGACTCTGATATTATCGCCTCCTTCGGCCACTCTAACGCTACATACGAGCAAACACTCGAGGGATTCGACGCCGGCATCTCGCATGTAACGCATTTGTTCAATGCAATGGCCTCGATCCACCATCGCGCACCGGGGCCGCTGGTAGCTATCTTCCAGACTGAACACATAACCGCCCAGGTTATCACTGATGGTGTCCATATCCATCCGGCCGTTTTGAATTTCACTTATGAAAAGCTCGGGCCTGACCGTACATTCCCAATTACTGACGGCATGCAGGCTATCGGTCTCGGCGACGGCATGTTCATCTATAACGGCATCGAATACGAATCCAAAGCTGGAGCGGCAAGGTATAAAGACGGTACTCTTATCGGGACTGCTCTCGGACTCAGTCAGATACTCGAAAGATTCATATCATTTACAGATTGCCCGCTCGATACCGCGATTCGAATGGTAACGCAAAATCCCGCCGGCCTGTTAGGACTCGAAAACAAGAAGGGTTCAATCGCTGTTGGAAAGGATGCCGACCTGATCCTGCTCGATGATAACCTATCTGTTCACACCACTATTATAGCAGGCAAAATTGTATTCGAAAAATAGAGTGATTTACAATTTCTGCCTGAGTGAATTTAGGGGAAGTAATCGACATAGGTATGCCCTCACGGGCTTTCCCTGTCACACCACCGGGCATACGGGTCCGTACCACGGCGGTTCGGCTGGTTAAGCTGTTCGCTGTTT
>Ga0307433_1000270_pt1 | contig 45972 bp, 40 predicted proteins | sample SalMarWE160210MG_FD_202166 | JGI IMG/M metagenome (GOLD analysis project Ga0307433, IMG submission 202166) | Salt marsh sediment microbial communities from the Plum Island Ecosystem LTER, Massachusetts, United States - WE1603-210 | ecosystem: Environmental > Aquatic > Marine > Intertidal zone >...
AGCAGAGGTCTTTTGCTTTTGGCAACCTTTTCCAACAATGGCACGAGCTTGGTTACACTGCTTATTTTTTCCTCGTTGACAAGGATATACGGCTTTGTCAGCTCACAGACCATATTTTCAGTGTCGGTCACGAAATGTGGCGATAAATAGCCACGGTCGAACTGCATACCTTCTACAAATTCGACGGTAGTCTCGAAACCTTTGCCTTCTTCAATTGTGATAACGCCATCCTTACCGACCCGCTGAAAGGCTTTAGCCATAGTCTTGCCGATTTCCGTATCGTTATTGGCTGATACCGAAGCGATATTTATTATGTCATCGGCTTTAGTGATATTTATGGGCTTTACTAAGGAAGTGAGCTTATCTGTGACCACTTTGGAGGTTTTATTCATGCCTCGTGCCAGGGCCATAGCGTCGGCACCGGCTGCAATATTTTTGTAAGCTTCTTTGAAGAGCGCTTCCGCCAGAACAGTAGCAGTTGTTGTGCCGTCGCCGGCGATTTTTGAAGTCTTGCTTGCCGCTTCTTTAACTAATTTTGCACCGAGATTTTCATTTTTATTTGTAAGCTCGATTTCTTCAGCTACTGTTACGCCGTCTTTGGTTACTGTTGGCCCGCCCCAGCTCTTATCGAGGATGGCGTTTCGGCCTCTTGGGCCGAGTGTTGATTTGACCGCTGCTGCGAGTTTTTCTACGCCAGCCAGCAAACCTGCTCTTGCGTCTGCTTCGAATGCCAATTGTTTAACTGCCATAATTGCTTCTCTCCTATTTAAAGTGTAGATAGATAGATTTCACGTACAATCTCTGAATAATGAGCAAAGAATATACCAGCTTTCGGACAAGTTGAAAACCATTTTAGCTTTTCTGCTTATAATTGTTTTTAATATAAGCAGTTATGTAATTTTTAAATTGTTTTTCAATTGGTTTCATCCGAGGTTCTAAAAGTAAAAAGTGCCATTTTTGGCATAGTGAAAACAGTAGATACGCCAAGTTGACAGACGAGGAATAGAGTCGTGCCTATCGTTTTTTTCTAATGAAAAAAGTCGGCTCAGTCAATACAAGGTATTTGGAGAAAGAAATAACATAGTTTATGGTGTAAATTTAGAGCGGTCTTGTGATTCCAGAGACAAAGATATACACCTACAGCAATTTTTCAATTTTCTCAGAGGTTTTCTTCAATCATCTCACGCGTAAGGATGACTTTGCCCTCGCTGCACTGTTCGCACTTTCTGACGATGCGTTCGGGAATCGGCCGACCGGTATCAATCGGCGTGCCGTGCATCACGACATCGGTTCCGAGAATATCTTCCAGAACAATCTCGTTGACATGCCGGCCTGCACCGGTGCATTGCACTTTGAGAATTTTTGCCATTACTAATCTCCGAAAGTGATATTATATCTATTACTAATTCTTAGTTCTATATTTCCTTTTGTGTGCTACATACTTTCTTCCACAATTTTTATTTTTTCTTCTGTTAGACCGTAGATGTCATAGAAAAGTTTGTCGATTTGTTTGTCGGTGGCGTCAATTTGATGCTGAATTCGAGTCTTTTCGTTCGGAAATAAGGTTATACCGTCGACCTTTATTGCATCTTCATGGATAACATCCTTATAGGCTTGAGCATAGCCGGCTTTATTGGTTACATCCCAGCCTAATTCCTCGAAAAAAGGATCGATAAATTCTCTGCGAAGCTGGGTCTCATTGTACTGCAGCGAATGATATGTCTCGATATTACAGCCGAACGTTTCTACAAGCTGTTTGATTCTGGCAGGGACATTAGTCATTCGGTTTTTCTCCCTCTATTTAAAAATAAAATAAAACGTAAGCGTTCACGGGAAAACCGCATTTTTGTCATTGCGAGCGAAGCGAAGCAATCTAAAATCGTATGTTTTTGAGATTGCTTCGGCCTAAAGGCCTCGCAATGACACAAAAACGCCTCATTTTCTGCGTGAACGGTTACAATAAAACATTGCAAAAATTGTACCAAACAGGTCCATTAGTGTAAATAAAGAACTGTAAGCAAATTGACATGCAAAATTCGAAATAGACTGGTGTCTGCGTTTTGTGTATGGTAAAAAGATGTTGAGCAGCAGGACCGCGAAAAATATGCGGAGAAGTATGATTTGAAATCCTTGAATTGGTGAAAATATAGTGGGGATGCTGAAGATGATAGTTTTATTAACGGACTTCGGCTACAGTGAGTATGTAGGCGTAATGAAGGGTGTAATCTACAGCGTTGACAATGGTGCGAAAATAGTTGATTTATGTCATGACATATCTGCTCAGAATATCATTGAGGCTTCATGGCTCCTAAGAAACAATTACAAATATTTTCCCAAAGGAGCAGTTTTTTGTTGTGTGATTGACCCCGGCGTAGGCACAGATAGAAAAGCATTGGCTGTGAAGACGGATAATTATTATTTCGTCGCTCCGGATAACGGCTTACTCTCCGAGACGCTTAAAGAGCAGGGCATAATCCAGATCAGGCAAATTCCCATCCCGGAAGATGCGAGCCGAACATTTCATGGCAGAGACGTGTTTGCCAAAGCGGCTGCAAATATTAACAAAGGCGGCTTCGATGACGTGGGAGAAATAATAGAAGAAATAGAAAAATTGGAGCTTTATCAAAATGAAAGAGAAGGGTTGGTTGTTAGAATCGATAGGTTCGGCAATATTATAACTAATCTGCTAAGACAGGACAAAGATGAGTATTATGTGGAGATGAATGGTAAAAAAGGTGCGATGAAATATTATCCTGATTACTACTCGGCAAAAGACAACGAGTTATTCTTAATAGTAGGTTCAAGTGGCACGTTGGAGATCAGCCTGAAAAATGGAAGTGCTAATGAGAGATTGCGTGCTAAATCGGGTGACAAAATAAAAATATCGTAGTAGAAAAGCAATCACAGAATTCGTTCTGAGCAATGCGAAGAATCTGTTTTAAAAATAGATTAACACTGATTTGTTTTTATCTTTAGTCCCGCAATCCTTCGACCCAGCTCTCGTCTCGGCGAAGCGCCGAGCTTTAGTCGGACAGGTTTATTGTGGGGTTTTTTAACCTAGATTTTTCTTACTAAAAGCCGGTTGTTTGGTGGGTGAACTTTATATCATGTTGATCAATGCCGCGGACTTTTGCTTAACCTGTCGCCAAAAGACAAGTATGAGAACGCCTAACACCAAACAGCTCAAAGAATCGCCCATGAACCATAAAGTAGGCATTGCTGCTGTCAGTCCTGTTATCGCACAAACCACACCTATAAACACTGAAGCCAAGCCGGAGAATGGTACTATTATTCCATATCTTATAGGATCACGGGCCAGAATTAAGAAGAATACCCCCACCGCAACAAACGTGGCGGAGACCGTACGAACCGCATACAGCAATAGTGGTGAATCCGGAAACGCCTGACCACCAAATGCCTTAGCAATGGATTCGAGCATCCTAATGGGCAAGAACATTCCGGGTACCGACAGCAGGCACCCAAGACCGGCTATCCACAGGCATATCTTCAATGCACGCATTCGTATCTCCTTTTTACCAGAATGGAAACTGTATTAAATAGACTCGATAAGCCTTATACTATCAACTTCTAAAATTTTTTCACGAATTACTACGGCAATTCGCTGATAATCAAAGGTTCCGGAGCTTAATCAACGAGTATAAGCCCGTAAAAATTGGGACATTGACGGGTTGTTCGCACAACTTCTATAGGTAGGCCCACTTTTTTCACAGTAGAGAAAACATCAATTCCGCAAGCTTCCATCGACGGGCGGGCCTTTTCAGGATGCCGACACCGTTTTTCTTCTACGTTACACTCTCTGCAGAAAGGGCAAGGACCGGCACCAAGACCAAAAGCCTTCCAGAGACCGCGAAGAAAAATCTCCCGCTCGAGTTCAGCAACTATTGTTTTTACATCTGCTTGTCTATCGAAGTGTATCAATATCGCTCGGCTGTAAGAATCCAGAACCTTACGCATTTCATCTGGTGATGGTGTAAAGGGAGGGCAAACGAGGCATTGGCCGAAAACATCGCATCCAAACTGACACTTCAATCGCACCCAGGCAACAGTCTCCACCTCCGAGGGAGAAACTATCCGAACTTTTCTAACACCTGCTTTCTGTTTTACAGCATCAGATAATTCTTTATCAGAAAGATTTGTTTTCTTTGCGGTAGTTTTTCTTTTCTTGTTCACCTTAGACCGATAATCAGTCTTCCGTGTAAATACTAAGGAGCTCAACGATTTTGTTATGGCCTTGCTGTTTGGCCAGTGACAAAGCTGTTTTGCCGTTATCGTTTTTGGCGTTTACATCGGCGCCGTTTGCAATAAGTAGTTTAACAATATCATTTTGTCCTTCGTATGCTGCAAGGTGCAGAGGTGTAAAGCCATACCTGTCCGCTACGTCGACCTCAGCGTGATGGACAAGAAGGAGTTTAACGACCTCGGTCTGGCCTTGATAGGCCGCAAGGTGTAAAGGCGTAATGCCAAATCTGCTCTTAGCTTTGACATCAGCACCTTGAGCAATAAACATTCCAACGATGTCACTCTGGCCCATGCCGGCTGCTGAATGCAGTGGCGTCCAGCCCGACCGGCCTTTTGCGTTAACATCGGCTCCATTGGCAATAAGCAGTTTGACCATATTCTTTTGGCTGGCAATGACTGCAAAGTGTAGGGGCGTCTCGCCATGCTCGTCCTTGGCGTTGATGTTAACGCCTTCTTCGGCAAAGTTTGTTAGCTTGGCAATGTCTCCTAAGTAAACAGCCAGATGGATATTGGCAACTTCAGCGCCTTTTGCTATAAGTAGTGCAACCAGTTCATGTTTGCCCCACCTCGCAGCTACGTATAGAGGGGTTTCACCATCCTTATTTTCAGCATTCACATTTGCACTGTTGGCGATAAGCAGTTCAGCCACGTCCTTATGGCCGTACCTGGCTGCGAGGTGTAAGGCAGTCTGGCCGTCCTTATCTTTGGCGCTCACATCAGTACCCCTTAAAATGTGCATTTGGACTTGGCCGATGTCGCCGGCAGATGCTGCTTCATGAAGTGATTTGGATGATAGCTCCTCACCGGCAGCCATCGCGTGCTGAAATGACGTAGGTGGTTTCGTCTCACAGCCGACAGCTATGAATATTAACGTAACAAACGAGCAGAGTTGTTTTTGTGCTTTCATTTGTTCTTGCCTCCTATAATTTATAATCTGTTTTGGAAATGCTGATTTTTCTTAAAAAAGCTACTTGTAGTTCTTAAGTTCTTACAAAACTTACAACAAAGCAAATTTTTAATAAAGTATCAAATAGGTTGGCCAAGGTCAATGTTATATTGATTAAAACCACGATCTCGAAAAACTAATATAATTCAGGTTTTGATGAATAAATCCTTGTCATGTATGCAAATAGCAGGCACAAAAGGCCAAATTTTATATTTTTTCCTTGACTTTTTTTAACTTATTATATAAAATAATGCTAAATCTGGTGGAGGTCGTTAGAAGCTTGGTTAAAGACCAAGCTTTACACCTAAAAGGAGGAGACAACAAGCGTGGGGGGATGGATTTCCATTTTGCAGCTAAGAATTGCATTGTCGTAAGAAAGACGTAAATCTGTCACCTCTGTCTGTAGCTGTCTTGAGGAAAGAAGGAGGAGTGAGAGACTCATGTCTCTGACCTCAGGCTCACTGAATTTAGGTAGATGTGAAAGCATCAAGGGTGTATTGCATGAGCCATATATTTGACCTTACAGGAGGAGGTAGCTTTTCAATGTTGGAGTGTAACTAACGGGGACGGAGTTTGCCCTGAATTGATGAATGGTGATGATGTAATTTAAAATCTGTGCGTGAGGAGGTTATCTTCTCTGGCGGGCGCAAGTGTCATGTGAGCTTCAGCCTTTTACGATAGCACGATAAGGTAGCATTCGCCCGCGTCGAAATTGAAAATTTAAAAAAGAGGTCGTGTGATTTTGGGAGGTAGGCTGATGAAATACTATCGCAATTTAAGAGTGAGAAAATTGTTGGTCCTTATCTTGGGGGCGTTTTTAGCTGGCACAATTATGGGCTGTCAGACTGCCCCGACTATGTCTGAAACGGAGGCGGAGCATCAGAGGCTAACGAACATTATCCGACATCAAATTCAGCAGAGTCAATCTAGCTTTCTGGGTGTGTCTGAGACAGAAACAACAACATCCTCGGGCGTGCTTTTGAAACCAGGCGATGAGATTGAGGTGAAGTTCTATTATACGCCCGAGCTTGATATTACTCAGACGGTGCGTCCCGACGGCAAGATGTCACTTCAGTTGATTGGAGAGATCGACGTTCGAGGAAAGAGCCCATCTGGCCTTCGAGAAGAGCTGCTGAAACTATACATGCCTCATTTAAAAAAGCCGGAGATCGCTGTTATAGTTCGGTCCCTGGTGAGCCGCCGTGTATATGTTGGAGGCCAGGTAATTACGCCAGGAGTCATAGACATGCCGGCGGAACTTGATGTGCTGGAAGCGATTATGGAAGCCGGTGGATTCATTTTGCCGGAAGCTGAGGTCAAAAATGTGGTTATTATTCGCCATTTGGATGGTCAGAGATATGCATACTCTGTTGACCTGGGATCTGTCTTGAAGGGCGAAGGCTCACAGACATTTTATTTACAGCCACAGGATATTGTGTATGTGCCCAGAACCAAGATCACTAAGCTTGGTCAATGGGTTGACCAGCATATAAACAAGCTCATACCTGATACGGGCTTCTTCTTCAGAAGAGTATCTGGAAGAACCACAGTTGGTTATAGTGCTTATTGATAAATCGGGATGTTAATTTTAGAAAGGGGAAAAGCAAATGGCAGATAAGATAATCGAATTTGAAGAAAGGCCCCGAGAAAGATCATTACGGGACCTGTATTACATCTTCTTTCGGAACAAGTGGAAAGTGATCCTGTTTTTTCTCGCCGTTGTCGTCATAGTAGCTGTAGTTACTTTTCTCAGCGATGAAATCTACCGCTCGGAGGCCGGACTGCTGGTTCGGCTCGGCCGTGAAACCGTGACCTTGGATCCCACGGCAACGACCGGTACGATCATTCCAGTGGCTCAATCTCGCGAAAGTGAAATCACCACCGAGTTGGAGATTCTCAAAAGCCAGGAGATCGCCGAAAAGGTGGTGGATTCCATTGGGCTGGAAACATTCATATCGCAGCTTGGGGAGCCAAGCAAGGGTCTGTTGGAACGGTTGGGTTTGACCACGTCATTGAGCAACCGCGACGCTGTTGTGTTCAGCGTTATGAATAACTTGGGTGTCGAGATCCAACAAGCAAGTTGGATCATCGCAATCACTTACGAGGCGAAAGATCCTCAACTGGCTCAGAAAGTGCTTAGTACATTCATAGATTGTTATCTTGAAAAGCACATTGATGTACATCGGACGCCTGGGTCGTATCAATTCTTCGCTCAGGAATCGAACCAATTGCGAAGCAAGCTTGTAGAAACTGAGAACCAGCTTCGTGATTTGATGAACCAGACTGGTATCTCCTCGTTAGAGGAGCAGCAAGGGGTCATTTTGGATCGCATCGGCACTTTACAGGCTGGGATAGATAGCGCAGACTCTGAGTTAGCTGCTTCCAGGGCGAAGGTACAGGAGTTGCAGAAAAACCTGGGTGAAACACCGGATTTAGTAGTGACAGGGGCTACGGTGGGCCTTCCAAATGCTGCTGCTGACACGATGCGTGCCCGGCTCTACGAGCTGCAACTCTTAGAGCAGGACCTTGTGTCGAAGTTTGAGCATGACAGCCGACAGGTGCAGGATGTCCGTCGTCAAATTGCAGCGGCACAGGCACTGCTCGATAAGGAAGACCAGGCACGCAGCACACTTACTAAAGGACTGAATGAAACTTATCAGTCGATAAAGTCGGCGATGCTAACCGAAAAAGCAACCGTCTCATCACTGCAGGCTAGAGTTGACGAGCTGAAGAGTATGTTAGAACATGCAAAAACGGAGCTAAAATCTCTGATTAATAATAGTGTCAAATTCGCGGGCTTGACGCGAGAGGTAGAAATACAGGAAAACAATTATCGTAAATATTCCGAGAACCTCGAACAAGCCCGGATCGACGAAGCTCTTGAGACGGGAAAAATCTCAAACATCAATGTAGTACAGCCGGCCACACTTCCTATACAACCGGTTCGGCCCCGCAAGGCGCTCAACCTGTTATTGGGTCTCTTGCTGGGTACCTTTGGTGGAGTCGCGCTCGCATTCTTTTCTGAGTACTTGGATCATTCTATCAAGATTCCTGATGAGGTAGAAGAAAAGCTGCAACTGCCAGCCATTGCTTGCATCCCGCGTGTTCAAGACAACAGGGTTTCTTCTGAAGCTAAGTGGGATATCCCTATGAGCGTAAAAGAATACTACGAGGCTTTTAAGGAGCAGTTGCTGTTGGGTTCCGGCGGCTCGAAAAAAGTACCGCGGGTGCTGGCCATTACGAGTTCACATGATGGTGAAGGTGCCAGCACAGTCGCAGCAAACCTTGCCAGAGTGCTGGCACGCCCTGGCGATGGAGATGTCCTGCTTATTGATGCAGACCTTCGACATCCTTCCGTACATCGGTTCTTTGAGTCGAGGCTTTCACCTGGACTGTCTGACATTCTCACAGATGGCCAGAGTCTAGATAGTGTCGTTGTTCCATCACCGGTACAGAATCTCCATATTCTCTCAGCAGGCAACATAAACGGCAATCTCTCAGAAATCTTCGATTCAGAGGGACTTACCAGCCTGCTGCATTCAATAAAGAAAAATTATCAGTTTGTGGTTATAGACTTGCCAGCCGTGAACGAGGCGAGCTGGACGCTTCGGGTGGCCAGGCTCTGCGATGGCGTCGGTTTAGTTATAGAAGCAGAGCGAACTTGCCGGGAAGTGGTAGAGAGGACCAAGGAGCTTTTGGTGCAGTCGAAAGCCAATATCATCGGAGCTATCGTCAACAAGAGACGTTTCTATATCCCACGCTGGTTGTACAAGACATTGTAAACGGCACAGCTATATGCAATCCGTTTGTTGTTCTTTGTACAAGCTAAAGGGATAACGCTGAAAAGTCAGAAATTCGAGAATACTGGAGTGTAACTGGAGTGTAAAAGAAGCAGCTTGATTGGACTGCTTAGCAGGCGAGGAGGCTAACCAAACAGAGTTATTGAAAAACAAAGCTTTTTGAAAGGTCTGTTTTGGCTCCGTTTCGGTATTTAACCCAAGAGGCCATGCAAGTAGTAGCCGTTAGAGATTTATAAGTCATTGTATATAAAGAGCTTAGTTCTTCAGCATTAGAATTGCCGGGAAAATCTTGGAAAAATAGGAAAAAGCTTGACAAAAAGTGTATGTTCTATTATTGTAAATTTGAGATAAATCGGTCAATGGTGTGTGCGCAAAATGTATAATTTAGCAAAGATAGATAACGCCAGGGACTGGAATGATAGCAGAGGAGGATACGAAAAAGGCAATAAGGAGGTTGGAGGAGGAGATGAAGGGTGATGGATATACCAAGGCTGTTGGCGCTGCCGAGGCATAGAGTTTGCCTGAAGCAGGTAAAAGGCCAAGGAAGCGTCTACTCAGTTGAGCAGTTTCACGCTATACTTGAGTGTGAAAAGGCTCGAGCTGACCGCAATGCACATCAATTTTCGCTTGTTATTTTCGAAATAAGCGATGCAGGGGGGGATACCTTTCAGATTCATTATTTCACCCATTTACTTGTCAATCGCGTTCGCGAGAGCGATGAAACTGGATGGTTTGACAACAAGCATATAGGCGTTATTTTGCCGGACACGCCTAATGTTGGCGCTCAAAGGTTTGCCGATACTGTCTGTGAGGTGGTCAAGGCTAAAGCTTCAGTTCCTAAATACACTGTTTACACTTATCCATCTAAGCCGTCTTCCAATGGCAATGGGCATTACACTCAGCTTTACTTTGCAGATATTTTCCCCCAATGGGATGCGGGAGTATCACAAAGCTATTCAATATTTGCCGACCATCGTAGTTATAATAGCAGTGTGCCTGGCACCCAACAACCATTGGTTGATGTCCCACGAGAGCTTGAGCCGTTCTACCTCCAACCGTTCCAAGTGGGGAAGCGCGCTTTTGACATATTGTTCTCAATAGTGGCTCTTGTTGCTTTGACTCCTTTATTTTTCTTTGTATCCCTATTGATCAAGGCTGTGTCTGACGGGCCTGTTTTCTTCAAACAGAAGAGAGTGGGGTACATGGGCAGAGCATTTACTATGTGGAAATTTCGAACTATGAAGGTTAACGCCAACGCCGCGGAACATAGACAATATATTACCAAACTGATAAATGGCTCAAAAAATGGTGCGGATACTGATAGGCCGATGACTAAACTAAGCAATCATCGGGAGAGGATTCGGTTTGGCAATGTACTTCGCAGGTTGTGTATTGATGAGCTGCCACAGTTGATTAACGTACTGTGTGGTCAGATGAGTTTGGTTGGTCCCCGTCCTGCCATATCTTACGAGGTGGAGGAATATTTGCCCTGGCATTATAGACGATTTGATGTCCTTCCTGGTATGACAGGTCTTTGGCAGGTCAGTGGAAAGAACCAGCTTAGCTTTATTGAAATGGTACGGCTGGACATTCAGTATGCCAGACGGCAATCTTTTTGGATCGATTTGAAGATTTTATTTAAGACGCCATTTGCAATTATTTCTCAAATAATCAGTGACTTACGGGGAAAAAAGTAATGGATTTAAGGGGGGCGGAGAAATGCTTAACGTTGCAGTTATAGGATGTGGATACTGGGGGCCAAATCTTGTTCGTAATTTTAGTTTCCTTTCAGGGTGCAAAGTAAAGACGGTTTGTGATATCAGCTCAGACCGGCTGGCACATATCAAAAAGCTCAATCCTAATATGGAAGTTACCCGACAATTTGATGATGTAGTCAGAGATTCTAATATTGACGCGGTTGCGATAGCCACACCTGTTTGTTTACACTTTGAGATGGCCAAGAAATGTCTGCAAGCTGGGAAACACACCCTGATTGAGAAACCGATGGCCAGTTCAGTAAAGGAATGTGAGGAATTGATCGAATTGGCCGACAGTCATAAGTTAACGCTCATGGTCGGGCACACTTTTATCTTCTCCACTCCTGTCAAGAAAGTCAAAGAAATTGTTGCTTCAGGCGAGCTCGGAGAAATTCAGTACATCAGTTCCAGGCGCTTAAATCTTGGTCTGTTCCAAAAAGATATTAATGTGGCCTGGGATCTTGCGCCTCATGACATCTCTATTATTCTCTATGTTTTGGACGCATGTCCTGTATCGGTTAATTGTCAGGGAAAGTACCACGTTACTGAGGGAATCGAAGATGTGACCAATATGACGCTAAATTTCACTAATGGTGCTTTTGCCACGGTCCAGAGTAGCTGGCTCGATCCTAATAAGATTCGTGAAACGATGTTCGTAGGCAGAAAGAAGATGCTTGTTTACGATGATCTGGAACCAATAGAGAAGATAAAAGTATACGACAAGCGGGTAGAAATACCTCCTCACTATGATACTTACGCTGAGTTTCAATATTCCTACCATTATGGGGGCATGTACGCTCCATTCCTCAAATTGGTCGAGCCTTTGAAAGGGGAATGCGAGCATTTTCTCAACTGCATCAGAACCGGAGCGAAGTCAGAGTCAAGCGGCCTGGATGGCTTAAAAGTAGTCCAGGTTCTAGAGGCTGCTACCGAGTCATTGCAAAATAGTGGTGGCAGGGTGGAGATCGCTAGTCTGCATGTGCCTTAAGAATGTGGTGGATCGGGAAGGAACACAATATTTTTTTCGACCGTGCTAACCGCTGGTTACTAATCGAAACGATTAAGTGACTTAAAAGCAGATATCTGACCATTCGAACCATTAAACTCTTATCAGTAACCACTAACGGCTAAGTTATGATTAAAAGTTTATTTTCCTCGCAGCTTCGACTCAATATGGCCTGTGGAGTAGTGACGACAGTAATCAACACTATCACCGTGACAGAGAAGTTCGCTATGACTACCTGGTTGGATTGCTCATCGATTATGCAGAAGAAAGATTAACGGGTTTATGCAATTGGCGAAGAATTTAGAAATGGTCACCTTGCTTAGGAAAGATCTTACTCAAAATCTTGGCAGGCTGTTATATTGTAAAGAGACCGCCCAGGTAACATCTTTATATGTTTCCATGGTTGCCGGGATAGCATTTGGCTTGATAGTAAGCATTGTTAATACTCGGCTTTTGGGGCCACAGCGGTATGGCGATTTCAAATTCTTGATTAACCTATTTACTTTTGTAGCCACCATAACGACATTTGGCTTTTTCTTCTCTGGTGGCAGACTTCTGGCTGAACGCAGGAACGAGCACATAAGAGACCAGTTAGTCGGAGGTTTGTTGACTATAGCTTCGATTATTTCGTTATTACTGATAGTTATTCTGTTTGTCTTTTCCTTTTTTGTAGATGATCTGTTTCATCCAGGCCTGGGTAAAATCATTCGCCTATTCTCCCCATTGCTGTTTATATTTCCCTTCAAATTGTGCCTGGAGAATATTATGCAGGGTGATAACCGCATATTCCAACTTGCGGTTTTTCAAAGGGCGTCGCAGGTTTTTTATCTAATAGGGGCTTTGACCGTCAGTTATTTGGTTCCTTTCTCATTGACTATATGTCTAATTTTGCAATTAGGTATTGCTGCTTTGGTGATTCTTATTATGTCATTGCTCCTAAAACCTGCGCTAAACGGCGTGCGTCCGATACTTTCACAGATTTACACAGAGAACACAATCTATGGTTTTCAGGTCTATATAGGTTCCCTTGCTAGCGTGGCAACCGCTATGCTGATGGGACTGCTTGTCGGCTACCTCGTTAACACTACAGCAGTTGGTTTCTATTCTTTAGCTTTGACGGTAACGATGCCTTTGAGCTTTCTTCCCAGCGCCTTTGGGACAACCTTGTTCAAGACATTTGCAAACAGGACTTCCATACCTAAAAAAGCTATTTTTGCAAGTATCGTACTTACGGGTTGTATTTTAGTAGCCTTTCTTTTGTTGATCGATAAGGTAGTAGTCTTAGCTTACTCCGTGGAATATAGTGAGGTTATACCGCTGGCATATATAATCGCAATTGGCCAAGTGTTACATGGGTTTGGTGACTTAATGAACCGATTCCTTGGTGCTCACGGGAAAGGAAAGGAGCTTCGGAACGGAACTTTCATCATGGGTGCGTCAATTATAGTAGGTTGCGCACTGCTTTTGCCTATATATGGCGCTATTGGTGCTGCAGTTACAAAATTGATTTCGGGTACACTATATTGTGCCACAATGTACTATTACTATAGAAAAGCAACAGGGGAAACTGAAAAAAAAATAGCTTGATGGGCGTGCATTGAGACAGGTGATACAATTAGGTCACACCGCAGTCTTAGGATAAGGAGAAACCACAAGTGAGGTCGATAATCAAAAAATCTCTTAAGAGACTATTTTCCTTAATGGGCTTTAAGATAGTCCGAACAGGGACAGGAATATTATCAGGTAACAGGAAGACAGTCCTCTCAGAAGAAAACAGATTCAAATGGGTTCAAAATATTAATATTAGGACAGTTATAGATGTTGGGGCGAATACGGGTCAGTCTGCTCTTAAGTTTAATAAGTTATTCCCAGGCGCTAAGATATATTGTTTTGAGCCTTTACGAGATTGCTTCCTGCAAATGAATGCCAATTTGAAGAGCTTGACAAATTTCGAATCTTTCAATTTGGGTCTGAGCGAGAAGAAGGGAGAAATAATCATGCATCGTAGTGAATATTCTCCAAGTTCCTCCCCACGGAAAATGAGTCAATTACATAAACGAGCGTTTCCGCATTCATCAGGTGAAGCATTGGAAACTATTGATGTTGATACTCTTGACAATGTTGCGCAAGGACTCAAGTTGGAAGATAACATATTGTTGAAGATCGACGTGCAGGGCTTCGAGGATAAAGTGATAATGGGTGCTTTGAATACTTTAAGACGTGTGAAAGTAATCATCATAGAAACATCGTTTCATGAGTTATACGAAGGTCAACCACTGTTTTCTGATATTTATGAACTCTTGCAGAGGCAGGGTTTCGTTTACTCGGGTAGTTGGTCGGAAGACTTAAAAAGTCCAATTGATGGTGCTCATCTTCAACAAGATAGTATTTTTATCGCTAAGTAACAAAATCGGCATGTGTTCTTACTGCGCAAGATGCAAATCTCTTGTACGTCTTTGCTACACAACGCCAATTGAAAGCATATTCCACGTGTTCGGTGGTTTTGTCAAACGTTTTCTGGGTGCGCATGGCAAAGGCAAAGAACTTCGAAATGGCGCTTTTGTTGTAGGTGTTTCGATAATAGCCGGTAGCCTTACACTTATACCAGCTTTTGGTGCCCTCGGTGCTGTATTTACAAAAGTTATTGCTGGTGGTCTGTATTGTGGCATGATGTGTTACTATTATCGAAAAATGAAAATATAACGTATGTATGGCGTGGAGGCCAGCTTTTGTTAGACATAGACGGTGTATTCCTGGTCAGTATTTAATGTTTGTATTTTTATGTTAATCTGAGGGTCAAAAAGATGGCTACATATATCAAAAGTCAGGCGATTGATTTAGATTATCCAATGACGCGATCAGTCACAGTCTCATCCGGGGGATGGCATCTTCGTTCAATCCTACTCGTCATTGCGCTATTGGGGATATTTTCTCATGACTTGCTGCGAGCGAGCGCCTACCATAGGATATCTACAACCTATGAGAGCCGTAGAGACATCGTACAAGCTGACCCAGACGAGTTTGCTCTAACGTATACACGGATAGCTGTCTACACGGGCCTAATAGCCGGGATTCTGGCGGGAATAATGTACTTGTTCCCGGGGGGATGGGCGAAGGTCGGTCTAAGTACTCGTATCGCATTCGCAGTAATGATATTCTGGATGTTAATACACTCAATAGTAGCGTATTGGGAAGTGCTACCCCGTCCGTCAGAGCTAAGGGGTACAAAGGGTCTTCTCCTGTGGGTGTCCTGCTTAGTCCTTTTTGCGGGAACAAATAGAAACGCATGGAAGATATCGACTCGGCTGGTCTATGTCGTGTCCTATGTGACTGCGGGCATCGTCCTGCTGAACATATTGCAGTTTCACCGATTTTCTTCGGTGCACCAAGCTCAATGGTTCCTCCGAGGATACATGGGTATTCTCCTGTGGACGGCACCCTGGGTACTGCTGGCCGTCAAGGACGCCAATATCTCACCAGCCAGATTGGCGTTTTTAGCATTCCCGTTTGCCATCCTGGTCTTGGCCACCCCGCAGTATCTCTCTCGCTCATTTCTCATAATCATTGTGATTTATTCGGCAGTCTTGCTGATAAAGTTCATAAGGCTGTTTCGCACACGAAGCCTGGCGTACCTCGGCACAATTGTATGCATTCTGCTGTGTATCGCAGGCATCGCTGCCTACGTTGCTATTGAGCAACTCACAAGTTCCCTCTCGTTGCTTGCTGAAAGATTATGGATTGATACCAGATCGGATCAATATGTACAGTTCCTGTCCCAGGTGTCAGTCAGCGATCTGATTGTCGGCAAAGGCCCAAGGGCCACATGGAACTGGAGTGGACGAGAGTACGCATGGATAGATGGCGCCTATACGCTGATGGCGTTTAATGGTGGCTTGCCACTTCTTATCAGCTATATTGTCATTATGATTTTGCCGGCTTGGCGGGTTCTCCGCAAAAAGCCATCATGGGATTACGCTGCTCCTGCTGTTGTGCTATTGGTCTGGGCTTTGGCTTTAACCGGACTTAGTACCTATACACATCCGACCGTGTCCGTAGGACACTTTATCCTCTGCATATACGCTGGGCGGTGTTACAGTTATCTGCATAGCAGACGAAACAGACTTTCTGTTTCGAAAGCACCAATTTCTTCTACAAAAGCGGCACACTAATATTCATAGAGCCACCGGCAGGGACAAAATACCTGTAAATGATAGTCGTGGAACAAGCTGATAAACGAAAGTTCAGTGAGGCAAACTTTTTCATATTAGTTGACCGTTTCGGTTTTCCAAATGGTAATGCCTCAAGTATTCGTGTTGGTTTGCTTGGGAGAGCTCTCGTAGAGCAGGGCGTTTCTGTAAAAGTTCTAATTACTAAATGGAGCGATTATCCGGACCAGGTGGTGAATAAAGCAGTAACGGGGACGCATAAATGTGTAGATTTTGAATACACATACGGCGAAACAGTTCGTGACGCTTCTTTCCTTCTTCGGGGGTACCGCACTTTTAGGGGATGGTTACTGGCGATTTGGAGAATTCTAACGGCACCAAGTTGTAGTTATTTATATCTCTATAGTGTCACACCTATTTTGTGCATCCCGGCAACGATTGTGGCAAAACTCCGAAGGATTCCGGTTATCATCGAACTGTGCGAATGGATGCCTTCGCTTCCATCATGCTCTGCAAGTGTCAAATGGTATTATAAGCGTCTGAGGTTTACGTTAGCAGATGGTGTATTTGCAATATCAACTTTCTTGGCTGAGCGTGTTAGAGCAATTACTGGTGACCCTCATAGACCAGAAATAATCCAAATACCCATATTGGCTGATACTAAGGAGCGTTATACTTTGTTAAATAACCCTTTCTACAAGGGGAAATATATCCTTTGGTGTGGTCAAATTGATGGTTACATAGATTCAGTTTTCTGGCTGATAAAAGCATTTTCTCTTGTTTCAAGAAAAAGTGATTGCAAGTTGCTTATTGCTGGTAGATATACGCCGAAATCGAAAGCTGATATATACTCGTTTGCTAATGGCTTGGGCATAAATAAAGAACGAATTGTTTTGACAGGATATGTCACCCGTGAAGAGCTGTTGGCATTATATTCAAACGCGCAAGCCTTACTTGCTCCTTTGGAGGATGACGAGCGATCAAAAGCAAGGTTTCCAACAAAGATAGGTGAATATTTGGCTTCTGGCAGACCCGTGATCACCAGTTCTGTGGGTGAGGTCGGCCGGTTTCTGAAAGATGGTGAAACTGCCTTTATAGCCCCGCCCTGCGACGCTGAGGTCTTTGCTCAAAAGATTGAACTTGCTTTGTTTGATTCAAAATTGTCTCGAAGGATAGGATTGGCTGGAAGAAAGGTCGCTGAGCAGAACTTCCATTACTCTAAACAGGGAGAACGTATTGTTAAATTTTTGAATAAGCTCTTCGAAAAAAACCGAGTAAAATATCAATGATGGGGGTAGACAATTAAAATAATCCAAGTTGGTTCAGCTTTTACATCCGGCAGGAATTCTGAAAATGAAAAGGCCATAGTTCATGAGCTCCAGCAATATCTTTAAGAAGAAACTGTTATTTGTTATTAGCTCGTTGGGTGGCGGCGGTGCCGAACGAGTTATGGTACATTTGATTAATCATTTGGATAAAAATAGATATGATATCTTATTAGTAATTTTTGAAGAAATACTGGATTACCAAAAAGATTTCGGTTCTACTCCTGAAATTATATGTTTAGATAAAACAAATAGATGGCATTTTTTCAAGATAATTTTGAAATTAAGGAAGATCATAACTCATTTTCAGCCGAATGTAGTGATGAGTTTTCTTGGTTACACAAACATTGTAACCGTTCTGGCAAGTCTGTTTTTTACCAGGAGAAAATTTGATTTAATTCTGTCTGAGCGGAGTTATCCACCTAAGTCTTCGCCAACAGCCCATTTCGATTTATTAGGTAGAATGCTACGCATATTTGCTTACAGAAGAGCTGATATGATTGTATGTAATTCTAATCACACCAAAAGCGCGATAGAAAAGGATTTCCATATTCGATCAGAGAAAGTAAAAACTATTTATAATCCTGTTACTTTGCAAGAGATACGAGCAAAAGCACAAGAGCGAGTCACACACTCGTTTTTTCAGAATGAAGGAGCTAAAGTTATTATCGGTGTAGGTAGGTTGGCTGAGGCGAAGCGATTTGATAGGCTTTTGAGGGCGTTTTCTTTGGTAAGAAGGGAGGAAGAAAATGTTCGTTTAATTATTGTAGGAAAAGGCAGGTTACAGAGAGAATTGGAGGATTTAGCATCGCAATTGAAGATAAGTGAGTGGGTTGACTTTGTTGGATTTCAATCTAATCCTTATGCATGGATTTCAAAATCTGATATCTTAGTTTTATCTTCTGATTTTGAAGGTTTACCTAATGTGCTTTTAGAAGCTATGGCTTGTGGCGTACCTGTTGTTTCCACAGATTGCCTGACTGGACCCAGTGAGATAATAACAAATGGTAAAAATGGGATTTTGGTGCCTGTGTCGGATGAGAAGGAGTTAACAGAGGCGGTGTTGACTTTGTTAAAAGATGAAGGCTTAAGAAGAAGGTTTTCTATAGAAGGCAGAAAAAGGGCCGAGGATTTTAGGGTAGAAAAGATTATTCCGCAGTACGAAAAATTATTTTGGAATACAAATAGCCTTAATTTATGAAATTCGCGGCACAAACGAGGATCTTCCTTGGTTACTCATGTCACTCATTGGAAGCGAAATCTCAGCAGTGGACATTTTGAACCTGAAGAGAGGAGGGAGCTAAGTTGATACACCTTATATTGAGCCTTGACTACGAGATCTTCGGCAATGGCGCGGGTGATGTAATGCGGAACGTCATTGAGCCGACCAGCCGAATCCTTAATATCTGTGATAGATATGGCGCGAAACTCACCATTATGTTTGAAGTGGCGGAATACTGGGCCTTCAAACAAATGGAAGACAGGCTCGATGTCGGTTACTCACCTGCTAAAGCCATGGAGGAGCAAGCGCGAGAAGCAATAAGACGGGGACATGATGTCCAACTGCATCTGCATCCACAATGGATCGGGGCAGAATTAGACGGTTGTTTGTGGCGCTTGAAGATAGGCCAATGGTGTATTGCTGACCTTCCACATGGCCTGGGCGATCGTGGGGATGAGTATTCAATCATGGGCGCGCTGTCGAAAGGAAAGCAGACCTTGGAGCAGATACTACGTCCAATCAATTCAACATATCAATGTATTGCCTTTCGAGCTGGGGGGTTCAACATCCAACCTTCTTTGAAGGTAATACCTGCTATGAAGGCCGTAGGTTTATTGATCGACAGCTCTATTGTACAGGGGCTGTATAAACGGTCTTCAGTTGGGCACTGTGATTTTCGAGGGGCCGTGTCTAATCACGGCTACTGGTGGACTACAGAGGATGATGTGTGCCTAAGCGGACCCAAGGGCGAGCATATTCTTGAATTCCCGGTTTACTCGAAGATGCGGTCCTACATCGCTAACTTTAGGTGGTCGAAGCTTCGGACAACGCTCAAACGCAGAAAAATAGAGAGCCGGTATCCCAGCGCAATAAATCAGGCGAGGGGAATTCGAAGTACTACAAGTCTTATGGAAGTATTGATGAAATTGGGTTCAATGCATCCGGTCAATGTGGATTTCTGTAAATTGAGCGCCCAATCAATGGTCAAAGCGGTAGAAGAAGTCCTGCGAAAGAATAACAATACTAACAACGATGTAGGGCGTACTGTTCCTCTGGTGCTTATAGGCCACAGCAAGGATTTCTGGAATGATAAGCATCTGGATAGCTTCTTGTCAGCCATGCAGCGCTATTCCGACAGCAATGGAGGAATTAAGTTCTCCACTTTCTCCGAGGTGGCTGAGAAGATTGCCAGGAACTCAAATAAACAAGCGTCAGTTGAGAAGTAGGCAAAACAGTCTCCATGAATGTAGTGCCAGATGAGATCAAGAATCAGGTGGACGGTTATATGAGGGTGCTTATTACACATCCTGACTCATTAGGTGGAGTATCCAATTATTACAGAAAATTGCGGGGAAGATTTACTGTACCTGTGCAACACTTTGTGGTAGGAACAAGCCCAAAAGAACAAGGCTTCTGGGCAAGACCTCTGCGAATGTTGGCTGATTACTGGAGATTTGTGAGGCTCTTAAGAAAGAACAGTATAGACTTAGTACATCTAAATCCTTCTTTAGATTTTAAGTCCTTTATTCGAGATGGCATCTTTGCGTTATTGGTGAGAGCTAACAAGAGAAAAGTAGTAGTATTTTTCCATGGTTGGAAAAAATCATGTGAAGTACGCATTGAGCGCTACTTTCTTTGGCTGTTTAGATTGTTCTTTGGCAAAATAGATGCCTTTATTGTGTTATCAAATGAAATCAGAGAGACGCTTGAAAAGTGGGGTGTCATTAAGCCGATTTATAAGGAGGTAACGGCCATTAGTGACGATGAGATCGAGGCATTTGATATACATAATGCTCTGAGAGAGAGACAGGAATCCGCAAAGTGGCGTGTTCTTTTTCTTGCACGAATCATCCGAGAAAAAGGCATATACGAAACCCTGGAGGCGGTCTCTAAAGTTCAGAGCAAACATCCAGCAGTGGAACTTGTCGTCGCAGGAGATGGCGAAGAATTAGATGATGTCAAATCTTTTGTACGTGCGCACAATACCGGTAATGTTACATTTACAGGTTATATAACGGGCCTCCAGAAGCGTCGCGCATTCGAACAAGCCAACGTATTCTGTCTGCCAAGTTACACCGAAGGCTGTCCCGTCTCAGTAATAGAAGCAATGGCTTACGGATTGCCGGTTGTTACCAGACCCGTTGGGGGGCTTGCCGATTTTTTTAAGAACGGAAAACATGGTTTTATTTCAGATAGTTTAGAACCAGAAATTTTTGCAAATTTGGTTGAGAAGCTGGTTTTGGATAAGAGGTTATACGAAAGAATCTCTTTGTATAACTATCAATATGCGCAATCACACTTTTTGGCTTCTGATGCGGCATCACGGTTAGAAAGAATATATAAAGCCGTATTTAATAATTCCCGGCAGAAGAACAATGAGTAACTGATTCCTGAAATGGCGGCCAAGAAGCTTTGAGGTATATCGAGACAGATGGAGCATGGAATTATCTGGCCAGATAATAAAAAATTTGCCGTGTGCCTTACGCATGATGTTGATAGGATCAGAAAAACATATCAATACATTACGCAAGTCAAGAAGGCCAATTACCTGCAAGTCCGGCAATTATTCAAATTTAGAAATCCCTACTGGGGTTTTCCGGCAATAATGAGGATTGAAGACAAATTCGGGGTTAGATCGACTTTTTTCTTCATGCAGGAGAGTAAAAAAATAAGTTTGCTCAGACCAAAGCAGTGGGTTCTCTCGGCAGGTAAATACAAATTCGATGACAAGAAGGTTTGCAAAATTATACAACTGCTTCATAGAAATGGCTGGGAAATAGGATTGCATGGTTCCTACGATTCGTATAAAAACGAGAATTCACTTCGAGAAGAAAAAAAAGAACTTGAGGATGTTCTGGGTGCCGAGGTAATAGGAATCCGTCAGCATTATTTGAATTTGGAAATTCCAAAAACATGGAGAATTCAGCAGAGAGTCGGATTCCTATATGATGCATCTTTTGGATTTAGGGATAGAGTTGGATTTAGAGACGAAAGATACTTGCCATTTCATCCTTTTGATGATTCTTTCTTAGAAATTCCTCTAATCATAATGGATAGTGCATTGTTTTTAAATTATGATAGCGAAGGTGTGATTTGGAAGGAATGTCTCAGTTTAATAGAAAAGGTCGAAAAGCAAAAAGGGCTTTTAACTGTGCTTTGGCATCAGAGGGTATTTAATGAAATGGAATTTCCCGGCTGGAGTAGAATTTACGAGAAGATCATCAAAGAATGTAAAAGAAGAAACGCTTATTTTGGAACCTGTAAAGACATCTTTAATCTGTGGATGAAGAATGAGTGATATCAATGTAAAGATTGCGGATGAAAAAGAGCTCCAGATGTGGGATGAGATTGTGGATTCATCCGAAATGGGGACCATTTTTCATAAGCTGGATTGGCTAAGAGCAGCAGAAGCACATACTAAAAGTAAATTTTATCCATTAATTGGTTACGAAGGACAGGAAGTAGCTAGCTTATTTCCAATTTTTTATATGCAAAAAGCTTTTGTCAAAATGGCATTTTCTCCACCTCCGAAGTGCGCAATTCCATACATGGGGCCGATTTTTAGATACCTGACTGGCAAACAAATCAAGATTGAAACGCTGCATAATACTGTTGTCGAAAAGGGTAGAGATTTTCTGTGAGAAATTTTGCGTGCGCATTAGTTCTAGGGGGGTACGTTAATGGTTACTGCATCATTCGGGAGCTCTATGAAAAGGGCGTAGAGGACATCATCCTGCTCGATTCTATCCGTAGTTTAGCTTCTTTCAGTAATAAGATTAAGAAATTTCTCTTGGTGCAAATGAATCCCATATCGATTGTTCGTAGTCTTAAGGATTTACATCGAAACTACGAAAAAATTGTCCTCTTCCCCACAGACGATCACCAGATTGAGTTGCTGCATGAAGTATATGACGAGATATCTTCCTTTTGTTTTATCCCTTTCAACAATGACAATATTGTCGAAGTATCCAGCAAGGCATATCAGTATGAATGTTGTGACAAGCTCGGGATTCCACATCCCATATCCGCTTCGATACAAACAGTACACGATCTGGCTAAGCTGCGCAATCTGTCGTATCCGATCATAATCAAGCCGGTAAAACGATACGACATAATTAACAGTCGCGTATTTCGTTCTATAGTGCTCAGATCACATAACGACATGAGCGACTGTGCGACGTACCTTAAGGACATGCTACGTACAGGGATTTCGTTTCTGGCGTCTGAAGTCATCCCCGGCGATGATTCTTGTATTTATGCGTATGTAGGATATCGGTCGAGGTGCGGTAGTATCCTGAATGAATGGACAGGCAAGAAGCTCTCCCAGTATCCAGACGAGTTTGGAGTCTTTTCGAGCGCGTCGAACCAAGCCCCAGAGATCATCAGGCAGCAGGGAAGGAAGTTGTTGGAAGGTATGGACCTCGTTGGCATTAACGAGCCAGAGTTCAAGTATGATGAGCGTGATCAGAAGTACAAACTTACGGAAATAAATTTGCGGTCCATGATGTGGCATAGGATGGGAAATCTATCTGGTGTGAGCCTACAATACACACAGTATTTAGATGCCCTCAGCCGAACATGCAAGGCTCAACGCCAGGAAAGGAAAAGGCACATCCACTTGGTGTATTTAAAACACGAATTATTGAACCTGCTCAATCGAAGACACTACGTCCGGAATTTTGTAAGGAACATATTTCACTGGGGTCCAACTCGTTGGGCTGTTTGGGACCTATATGATGTAAAACCTTTCCTTGTTGACTATTGCCGGTTAGTTTCGATATTTATAAGGAGGTACCTGCCGCTTGGAATGATTAGACGGGTGTTGCCGACGAGCCTGTATCGACTTGCTCTTCGGCTTAAAGGGGTTGTGGCCAGAAAAGGTTGCTGTCTGTCCAGAGTGCGATTTGCAGGCAAGGCAACTATTGAGCCTTATTGTCGCCTTATAGGAGACCCTATCGTAAGAATCGGCTCAAATGTTTATATAAACGCGTTCTGCCACTTCTTGGGCGACATTGAAATTGGTGATAACACTATGATTGGACCGCAGTGTATAATCTGGGACCGGGATCATAGGATTTCGAGACATAAACTAATCCGTGAACAGACCTATGTTAAGACGCCGGTTTACATCGGGAGCGATGTCTGGATAGGAGCGAATGTGACAATTCTTAAAGGTGTTCGAATTGGGCAGGGTGCCGTTATCGGTGGCGGTGCCGTGGTGACTCATGATATCCCCGCCTATACCGTCGCTGTGGGTAATCCTGCAAAAGTGTTAAAGCGCCGCGATTGAGCTAATACTTGCTGGAAGAATGAGAGGTGTGCAAGTAATTAGTTGCGGAACGCTTTAAAGTAGCTTTTCTTGGTACCTATCTTATGCTAAATGCAGAATCCATAATAAAGAAAACATGAGAGAGACGAACATGTCGAAAATATTCGGCTTCAATAGAAGCGTTAATAACATTTTTGATAGTTCTATTACTAATCTTTATACATTCATAGAGAAAAGCAGATGGGAAGGATATGATCCATATGACGGACTAAATAGCAAATTTACTTCAATGATCAGCAAGGACAGCAAATGGCTAAGACTTTTTATAATACACTTCAATAAAGATTTGCCGATAAACCTCAGAGGTATTTTAAGGATTAAGAAAGGAATTCACATTAAAGGCATAGCATTATTTACCTCCGCATTTTTGAAACTCTATAAATCGACAAACAATATAAAATTTTTGAAAAAAGCTCATTCTTGTTTGGATATTATAAAGACCAAAACTCTTAAGGGAATTTATTCAAATCATTGCTGGGTTGGTGCTTACTTTAAATATCAATCTATAGGTGATATAACAACACCTAAAATACCAAGTATAATCTGTACAGTTAAATGTGCATCAGCATTCTTAGAAGATTATGAGATGAGGGGAGCAGATGAGTCCTTAGAAATAGCCAGAAGTGCTGCAGATTTTGTGGTTGAGAATCTTTACGTTAATAGTGACGATAAGGTGTTCTTTAAGTATGGGCCGGAAGACGAGTTAGATTCGCACGTCTATAATGCTTCGACTCATGGTGTAGCATTATTGTGCAATATTAGTAAATATATCGAAGATAACAAAATCTTAGAAATTGCAAAAAAGGTTATGGACTATGTCATTTCAAAGCAAAAATCTAATGGAGCATGGTACTATAGTGAAACTAACGGCAAAGAGAAGATGCAGATAGATTTCCATCAAGGCTTTATTTTGGATGATTTGTACGATTTAATAAAATATATGAAACCATCCGACGATAGATACATGAAAGCACTTCTAAAAGGAGCAGAATTCTACAAAAACGAGCAATTTCTGCCAGATGGGCGGGCGAAATGGAGATGGCCGAGGGTTTATCCGATTGATATCCATAATCAGGCACAAGGAATAATAACATTCAGTAAACTCAGTGAAGTAAAACCTGAATATCTTGATTTTGCAAAAACAATTGCACGATGGACAATTGAGAACATGCAAGACGAAACCGGCTATTTTTACTATCAAAAATGGCCGTTTTTTACAAATAAAATTCCTTACATGAGATGGAGTCAGGCATGGATGATGCTTGCGTTGAGTAGCCTATTAGAAAAATGTGAGAATTCATAATCCTTTATTGAAATTTTAAAAAAGATGAAACTCATCAGCATTGTCGGAGCCAGACCTCAAATAATAAAAGCTGCGGCTGTGAGTCGAGCGACTCTTGAGCATAATACAAAACGCTCTGGCGATGCTATCAGTGAAATTATTGTACACACCGGCCAGCACTATGATGAGAATATGTCCGAGGTGTTTTTCGAGGAGCTTGATATTCCAGAGCCGGATTATAACCTTGGGGTTGGTAGCGCCTCTCACGGCCAGCAGACCGGTAAAATGCTTCAAAAAATCGAGGCTGTTCTTATTAAGGAAAGGCCTGATTGCTGTCTTGTTTACGGAGACACCAATTCCACACTCGCTGGTGCGCTGGCAGCCGTTAAGCTCCATATTCCTGTTGTACATGTTGAAGCTGGATTGCGTTCCTTCAATCGAAAAATGCCTGAAGAGATAAATCGTGTAGTGACGGATCATATCTCGGAGCTATTATTTTGTCCGACACAAACGGCTGTTGATAATCTAAAAAAGGAGGGGATTTCGAGAGGTGTCCACAGGGTCGGCGACGTAATGTACGATTGCATACTTTTTTATGCAAAAAGGGCAAAGCCTGTTGAGCAGAAAGTACTGGAGAGATTAGCAATTCAGTCGAAATCATATTATTTGACGACTGTGCATCGTGCGGAAAATGCCGATGATAATGTTCGACTTACTAATATTTTTGAAGCACTTAACGAAATAGCAACTGCGGATTGTCCCGTGGTTCTGCCTCTTCATCCACGCACGGTTAAATGTGTCCAAAAACTTGGCTTTGATTTTTCCAATTGCGTTAGAGTCATACAGCCCGTATCCTACCTTGAAATGATAGCTCTTGAAAATAATGCCCTGATGATACTTACAGATTCTGGTGGTGTCCAAAAAGAAGCTTACTGGCTTAACGTGCCGTGTATTACACTTCGTAATGAAACTGAATGGGTGGAGACGGTAGAATCAGGTTGGAATATTTTGGCCGGAGCGGACAAACAACGCATTATTGAGAGTGTCAGGTGTCGTCATAGACGGCAGGACGTAAGTCCAGAGTCAATATATGGCAATGGCAAAGCAGCGGAACGAATTTGCAACATACTGCACTGGTTACAAACTCAGGCAGAAAGTATTTTTTGAGGAACAGAGCGCTTCGATGAAAAAAATTTGCATGATAGCTTACGCGTATTACTCTCAGGATGCAAGAGTTCCAAAAGAAGCAGAAGCGCTTACGCAGCAGGGTATGAGAGTGGACTGTTTCTGTCTAAGAGAAAGGGGACGCGCAAGGTTGGAGGTAGTAAATGGTGTGAACGTATACCACCTCCCGTTATCTAAATATCGTGGGTATAGTACTCTTAAATATACGTCAGCTTACATTCTGTTTTTCGTGCTGGTATTTTTTTCAGTAACCAAATTTTACTTCAAACGACGCTATGATGTAATACAATTTCACACACTTCCGGACTTTATTATTTTTTCAGGTATAATTCCCAAGATTTGCGGTGCGAAGCTCCTCTTGGATATGCACGAGATTATGCCGGAATTTTACATGTCAAAGTTCCGTGTTGGAATGTCTCATCCCTTAATTAAGCTACTAAAGCTGCTTGAAAAAATAAGTATTCGCTTTGCTCATGCGGTAATTGTAATTAATGAGCCGATAAAGCGCCTATTACTTACAAGGTGCAAATCCAAGTTGAATTTTACCGTTGTTATGAATTGTGCCGATGACAGACTGTTCCGCTCCGGCTGTCTTCCGCACTCTATGGAGTCCAATAGCTTTAATCTAATGTACCATGGTACCCTCACCCCGCTTTATGGACTGGAATTAGCCGTTCAAGCGGTAGCGAGACTAAAGACTCGAATTCCTAACTTGAAGTTTCGCATCTTTGGGAACGAAGAAGAAGCCGGTGATTTGAAAAAATTAGCAGAGGAGCTTGATGTTTGTCGTAGTGTTATTTTTATGGGGCGTGTGCCGAGAGAGGAAATCCCTCGATACCTCAGGCAAACCGATATAGGCGTCTTGCCTACAATTAGGGACGAATTTATTGATCTGTCTTTCTCGAATAAGTTAGCAGAGTACGTTTGCATGAAGAAGCCTGTGGTGGCTACGAGGTTAAAGTCCACCTTAGAATATTTTCCTGAGGATGCTATTTCTTATTTTGAGTCTCGAGATATGGATGATCTTACTTCGAGAATTTTTGAATTATACGCGAATCCCCAGAAACGACTATTACAGGCTGAGAAAGCTTACCAACACTATCAGAAGATACAATGGTCAGTTATGAGAGAGCGGTATATCAAGCTAATAGATTCGCTCATGAACCAATAATTTTGGGTGGATAATCTGGATATTGTTAAAAAGCTTAAATAAGAATTTGACAGGGATGTGCCAAGTAAATCCATTGCTAAAATAACAGTTCCAATAACTGCTACAACCAGTTATTAGGGTTTCAAAAGAGGCTTACGACCAATAAAAGAATAGAATCACAGCTAATAATTGTTATGCCATCGGAAGCTATTATATTTTGTTCAAAAGAGCCGGAAGGCAATGATATAAATTTGGCCAAGCTCTTAGGCTTTTTTGGAGTAAAACATAGATTCATTTATTTAAGTATTGATACTTTAAGGCCTGGTCAATTAAGGCAGCACTTTAGAGATGACGACTCATGCGTATTATTAAATTGTAAGACCATCGCTAAATTATTTCGTAATAGAGATGATGAAACTTTAAGGAGTTTATTATTAGACAACATATCCCACCTGCTGGTATATAATGTTTCTCCCAATAATTTGGAAATTGCAGCAGTTAATTATCTTACTGACGGGATCGTTGAATCATTGTCAACTTTTCAGAGCTGCAATTATCAGTATAAAGTTAACAAAAATTTTAGCAATATTTGCAAGCAATTTGCCGGGTTGACTTTTGGACCAATCAACAATGAAACTGATTATAAATTTAGTATCAAAAGTGGTTCAGAAGGAGTTTTCAATCTTATATCTATCGATGAACATCCCTTTTTTGTGCAGATGAACATCAGAAAATGTACTCTTTTTCTTATAGCCAGCGACCACGTATTGGATGTTAACACGAAATCGTTCAGTGTAAGTAACACTCAGGCGTTTTTTTCTCAAATTGTACCGGAGATGATGTTCATCAAGAATGTTTTTAAAGGTGGATGCTGGCACACTAATATGAATTATGCAAGTTTAATTATAGACGACCCCTTGCTTAAAAAAAAATATGGTTTCCTCGACTACCGTAAGCTGCTTCGTGAGATGAATGAGCATAATTTCTCTACTTCTGTTGCGTTCATCCCTTGGAATTTTAAAAGGACGAGCAAGAAAGTTGCGGGTGTTTTTAAAGAAAGGCCGGATAGGTTTTCGATTTGTATTCATGGTTGCGACCATACCGGTAATGAGTTTGGTGTAACAAATATCGAGGAGTTGAATAGCAAAGTTAAATTAGCCACCAGAAGAATGATTGGTCATGAAAATATCAACGGCTTGAAATTTGATAAGGTTATGATATTTCCACAAGGTAGATTTTCTACCACTGCGATGCAGGTATTAAAAAACAATAATTATTTGGCTGCTGTGAATACTGACGCTATTGCTGTTAACAAATCAGAAGGCCCGGAAATATCTTGTTTCTTCGAACCTGCCATAACGATATATGAGAGTTTCCCCTTATTCCTTAGAAGATACCCCGGGAATTTTTTGGATTTCGTTTTTGATCTGTTTATAGGGAAACCTGTCTTTATTGTAACGCATCATAATAATTTTAGAGAGGGATATCACAATATAACTGACCTTGTTGATAAAATAAATTCAGTATCAAAGAATATTCAGTGGACTGGGATTGGTACCATAATAAAAAAAACTTATTTAGAAAGAGAGTATGTGGATGGAACAATCCATTGTAAGATATATAGCAGCACAGTATTCATAAAAAACCAATATGAGCTTTCTAAGACATATATAATTGCTAAAGATGAAATGAGCAACACTACGATAAAACATTTACTTGTCAACGGGAAAAAGTCATCATATAAAAGTCAAAACGAAAGAATTATTTTAATTCAAGAAATTAGACCTGGTGAAACTGTCCAGATAGAAATAGTCTACGAGGATAACATCCCATGTTTAGAGATAAATCGAGATATTAGACAGAATATGAGGGTTTGGATGAGACGACATGCATCCGAATTTAGAGATAATATTATTAGTAAAAATGATTTTTTACTAAGTTTAGCATATAAGTTTAAAAAACAATTTTTTTCGAAATAATAATGTATGTGTGCTCTTGATAATTTGGTGGGTTAATAGAAAACATGAGTAAAGATATTCTAAATATTGTTGTTGTTGGTGCCGGCTATTGGGGCAGGAATCTTATTCGCAATTTTGCCACCGTTAAAGGCTCTAATTTGAAATACGTTTGCGACTTAAATGAGAAGCTGCTGGCAATGGAAAAGAAGAAATTTCCTTTCATCGAGACCTCAATCAACCTGGATGAGGTTTTAGATGATAGTGAAGTTGACGCAGTTGTAATTGCTACGGATGTTCCTACGCACTTTGAAATTGCAAAAAAGGCCTTGGAAGCTAACAAGCACACTTATATTGAAAAGCCGATGACCTCAACAGCCGGTCAGGCCAAGCTTCTGGTTGAGCTTGCCAAAGGAAAAGGCTTGAAATTAATGGTAGGTCATTTGCTTGAGTATCACCCTGCGATAAATTATCTTAAGGACATGATAGATAGAGGTCAGCTCGGTCAGCCTTATTATGTATATACACAAAGAGTTAATTTGGGTATTGTTCGTCAAGATGAGAACGCATGGTGGTCGTTGGCACCACATGATATTTCCATCATTTGTTATCTACTTGGTTCCGAGCCTATATCGGTGTCGGCTCACGGGCAGTGTTATTTACAGAAAGGTATCGAGGATGTCGTTTTCGCCACCATTAAATTTGAGGACGGCAAAATGGCGAATGTACACTGTAGCTGGCTTGATCCGCATAAAATCAGGAAGGTGACAGTTGTCGGCTCTGACAAAATGATGACATTTGATGATATGGAAACCACTGAGAAAATCCGAATGTATGATAAAGGTGCAGCAATAAAGCATGATATAACGACATCATACGCGGATATAATATCATTGCGTTTTGGCGATATAGTGATTCCGAAAGTGCCCTCTGGAGAGCCACTTGCAATGGAATGCGCGCATTTTATAGACTCTGTTTTTAATGGTACACCAATACGCAGTGATGGTATTGAGGGCTTGCGAGTTGTCCGGGTCTTGGAAGCTGGGCAAAAATCATTAAAGAGCAATGGTGAGGCAATGAATCCAGAGGATTTTTAATGAGCCATGAGAAAAATTATTTTGTGCATGAATCGGCCTATGTTGACGAGCCTTGTGGAATCGGCAAAGGCACAAAAATCTGGCATTTTTCGCACGTAATGAAAAATGCTAAGATAGGAGAAAATTGCATTTTGGGTCAGAATGTAAATGTCGCCAGTGGGGTAGTCATCGGCAACAACGTTAAGATTCAGAACAACGTTTCGATTTATACCGGTGCGATTATTGAGGATGATGTTTTTCTTGGGCCGAGTTGTGTCTTGACAAATATTCCAAATCCACGGTCACAGATTGTACGTCACAATCTGTATGAAAAAACAATCTTTCGTCGTGGAGCAACTATCGGTGCGAATGCAACGATTGTCTGCGGCATCGAGCTTGGCAGGTATTCACTTGTTTCAGCCGGTGCTGTCGTTACTAAGAGTGTTCCAGACTATGCACTGGTGATGGGTGTGCCGGCAAGGCAAAATGGTTGGATAAGCCGACACGGCATTCCATTGCCAAAACCGGATGCCGACGGCGTCATGGTTTGTCCGGAGAGCGGATTTAGGTATAAAGAAATTAGGCCTGGTGTTCTCAAGTGTATCGATGTGGATGAGAACGCTCCACTACCCCCAGAGAAGGCAGCAGGTAAACTGTCATATTACGAGCTTAAGAAAAATAAGGAATCATTGCGATAGTACCAGGAGACTATAGATGCAAGTGCCGCTGTTAGATTTAAAAGCACAATATGCAACAATAAAAAATGAGGTTTTAGCAGCCGTTTCAGAGGTTCTCCAGTCACAGCGGTGCATAGGTGGTCCAAAGGTCGCTGAGCTTGAGGAAAAAATAGCTGCCTTAAGTGACTGTAAATTCGCGGTAGGAACCTCAAGCGGTACGGATGCTATTTTGAATAGTCTCATGAGCTTAGACATTGGCTCTGATGATGAAGTTATTACCACACCCTTTACCTTTTTTGCAACGGTCGGCTGCATCGCCCGCACTGGGGCCAAGCCAGTTTTTGTAGATATTGATCCAAAAACGTACAACATTAATCCTGAGCTTATAGAACAAGTAATCACAAAAAAGACCAAGGCGATTATGCCTATACACCTTTTTGGCCAGATGGCTGATATGGATCCGATTATGGAAATTGCCAATAAATATAATCTTGCAGTTATTGAAGACGCAGCGCAATCGATAACCAGCACATATAAAGGCAGAAAGGCCGGCAGTATTGGCACAGCCGGCTGTTTTAGCTTTTTCCCCAGCAAGAATCTTGGAGCTGCCGGTGATGGCGGTATGGTTGTTACCAACGACGAACGATTGTACAATCGGCTAAAAATAATGCGAAACCATGGAGCCAATCCTAAATATTATCATAAGTTTGTTGGTGGTAACTTCCGTCTTGATTCAATCCAGGCGGCTGTTCTTTTGGTCAAACTCTCCCATTTGGACGATTGGTCTGAGGCTCGTAGGCGTAATGCTGCCTTTTATAATGAGAAATTTAGCGGTACAGTTGTTAAAACACCACATATAAACTCGGTTTGTTTAAGTATATATAACCAATATGTTGTCAGAGTTCCGAAACGGGACCAATTAGTTGCTTATCTTAAAGAAAAGAGCATCGGCTGTGAGATATATTATCCACAGCCGATGCATCTACAGGAGTGTTTCGGGAATCTGGGCTGCAAGCAGGGCGATTTTCCTGAAGCGGAAAAGGCGGCGAAGGAAGTTTTAGCTATTCCCATTTACCCGGAACTAACAGACCAGATGAAAAATCGTGTTGCGGAAACAATTTTATCTTTCTTGGCCTAATTTGTATTCAGGTTCCTGAATGGGGATAGCAAACTGCTAATGGTAGGTAATATATTACGGATACTTTCAGATTGTGATAAGTCAAGTTCTTTAGCAAATAAGTTTAGAAAAAAGCGTTTCGTTCTTTTTCGTCGTCTTTTAGCATCTGTACCAAGACCCCTAACGATCTTAGATGTTGGTGGCACCGAGATATTCTGGCAGAATATGGGATTCGATAGTGTAGAAGGTGTAGAAATACTTATACTTAATCTTGATAATATCGAAGTCCATCATAGTAACTTTCGCAGTATGGTTGGCGATGCAAGGGATATGAGACAGTTCAGGGATAAAGAGTTCGATGTGGTTTTTTCAAATTCGGTTATTCAGTACGTGGAGTCTAATGCCTACAACGATCAGAGGTCGATGGCATCTGAAATGAGACGTGTAGGATTAAGGTATTTTGTTCAAACGCCTAATAAGTATTTTCCATTAGAGCCGCATTTTCTTGTTCCTTTCTTTCAGCTTTTGCCACTGTCAGTTCGGGTCTGGTTACTCACCCATTTTAATCTTGGAGAGCATAAAAAAAAATCTAATGCGATAGAAGCAAAAGAAGAAATCAATTCGATACGACTTCTTACAAAGAAGGAATTGGTTGATCTATTTCCTGATGGAGTAATAGTGAAAGAGAGATTAGGTTTTCTGATAAAATCCTTTATCGTGTATGGCGGTTGGAATTCGGTTCAAGGCTAAACCTGTCAAATGTCCACTATATTTTGTGAGCAAGTGTTATTTATAGATGTTTCGGAGCACAAATCGGTTCCGTGTCGTCAGTTTGATCTTGCGTGTGCATTTTGTGGATTAAGTATTAAACGCTTATTCATGGAAGATAGCATCGTCAGCCAGTTTTTTGGATACTTTTAAATTGAAAGACACGCGAGCGGTAGTTATCGCTGGAAAAGCCTTAGCATTTAATTGAGGCACTGAATCTAATAATCGCGTTTAAGCAAAAGGACGTCAAAAAGCCTCATTTGATGATCGCAGGTCTCACTGCAGATGTGGATTTAAGTGTGCTCGGCATTTTGTCGAGTGTGACAATAGTGATATGCAAGACTTTAACTAAAACTGCGTTTGAGGGATTCTACAGGATTTCCAAGGTGAAATATAGACCGTTCAATTTCCAACTTTTATCAAGACCCAGCTTGATGAGCGAGATGTTTTCCCCTCGCACAGAATGCTGCTTCGGTGGCTGCCGAGGTCTCAAGCAGTTACTGTTTATATCTTTTGCATTGGTTGTTGTGATTTGCTTATGAGGCTGGATATTTTTTTGCAAAAACAAATTAAAAAACGTCGCCTTAAAAAGGAATGAAATTGATAGGTAAACAGAAGATAGTTTATGAAACGTGAGACGATGGCTTTGTTTAAAATCGCACCAGACGTGAAACTTGGTAAAGATGTCAAAATTTGTGACTTTGTGAACCTATACGGGTGCGAAATAGGGAACAAAAGCAAAATCGGTCCGTTTGTTGAAATTCAAAAAGGTTCAAAAGTAGGTAACAACTGCAAGATTTCCAGCCACACTTTTATCTGTGAAGGTGTAACCATAGAGAACAACGTTTTCATCGGCCATAATGTTACATTTATCAATGATGTTTATCCTCGTGCAATTACGGAGGATGGGAGATTGCAAGCGGATGATGATTGGGTGTGTGTGCCGACAGTAGTGAAGCAGGGCGCCTCGGTCGGCTCCAGCGCTACGCTTCTATGCGGCATTACGATTGGTGAGAATGCCGTTGTCGGAGCAGGCAGTGTTGTGACCAAGGACGTGCCTGCCAATACCATCGTCGCTGGCAATCCTGCAAGGATATTAAGGAAAATCAACCAGGCGAAAGGAAGGAATAATGAAAGTACCATTTCTCGATCTTAAAGCTCAGTATGCATCAATCAAAGACGAAATTGCAGATGCTTTGCAGCAGGTATTGGATAATGCGGCATTTGCCGGTGGGCCGTTTGTCGAGAACTTCGAGAAGGATTTTGCTTCGTTCTGCCAATGTGAATTTGCTATTGGCGTCGGTAGCGGGACGGCCGCACTGTGGATGGTTCTGCTGAGCATGGAGATGGATCCCGGCGATGAGGTTATAACCGCGCCTAATACATTTATCGCTACCGCTGAAGCCATCAGCTTTTGCGGCGCTAAGCCTGTATTTGTTGACGTTGACGAGCAAACATATAATATAAATCCTGACCTTATTGAAGATGCCATCACCCCCAAAACAAAGGCTGTTATTCCTGTTCACTTATTCGGCCAAATGGCGGATATGGATCCTATTATGGAAATTGCGCGGGCACATAAGCTATTCGTTATTGAAGATGCCTGTCAGGCACACGGTGCTGAATATAAAGGGCGACGCGCTGGCTCAATCGGCGATGCCGGATGTTTCAGTTTCTATCCCGGTAAAAACCTGGGAGCATACGGCGAAGCCGGCGCTATTGTGACTAACAACGCCGAGCTGGCTGACAAACTACGTATGTTTCGTGATCATGGCCAGGAGAAAAAATACTATCACTCGATGATTGGCTGGAACGCGCGTATGGATGGCTTTCAGAGTGCTGTGCTGAGTGTAAAGTTAAAATATCTTGCCGAGTGGAACGAAGCGCGAAGAAAGAACGCTCAACTCTACAACAGCCTTCTGGCAAATTTGGATAGTGTAATCACGCCTGAGGAGGCTGATTATGCCAAGCATGTTTACCATATTTATGCAATACGTACAAGGACTCGCAATGCAATTATAAAGGCCCTGGCAGAAAAAGATATCTTTTGTGGAATTCACTATCCGATACCCGTACATTTACAGGATGCTTATGAATTCCTTGATAATAAAAAAGGCAGTTTCCCTGTAGCTGAGAGATGTGCCGAAGAGTTTGTTTCACTGCCCATGTATGCAGAACTTAGTGAAAACCAGATAAAAAGCGTTTGTCACGAAATTAAGTCCTTTCTGGAAGTAAGAGTGTAAGTTCTAATAGAAATGTCATTTAACAGGATTTATTATAATTTGCGGCCTTTTATTCCGAGGAGACTTCGTGTAGCGTTGCGAAGGATTCAGGTCTCTACAAGGCTAAAATCAAATACTAAAGGCTGGCCCATTAATCCGGAAGCGGTCAAACGACCAAAGAACTGGTCGGGCTGGCCGCAGCAAAAGAAATTCGCCTTTATACTGACGCATGATGTGGAGGGTAAAAAGGGTTATGAGAAATGCAAGTCGCTCATAGAGCTTGAAGAAAAGCTTGGTTTTCGCTCGGGTCTGTTCTTTGTTCCCGAAGGAAATTACCGGGTTTCTCCAGAGGTGCGGCGTAATCTAACCGCTCGTGGGTTTGAGGGATGTATTCATGGACTAAGACATGACGGCAGTTTGTACGCTTCCAGAAAAGGGTTTAGAAGGCAGGCCCTTCGGATAAACGAATATATGAAAGAGTGGAACTCGGTAGGTTTCCGGTCTCCTTTTATGGAGCATCAACTGGAATGGCTTGGCGATTTAGATATTGAATATGATTGTTCTACTTTTGATACAGATCCTTTTGAGCCTAAGCCGGGTGGCGTAGGTGTGATATTTCCCTTCTGGGTGCCAGACGGAGAAAAGAACATGGGTTATATAGAGATGCCATATACTCTACCACAGGATTGGACGTTGTTTGTCCTAATGAGGAAAAGGAATATTGAGCTGTGGAAGGAGAAGCTGGATTGGATTGCTGAGCAAGGAGGTATGGCTCTTGTGCTTACCCATCCTGATTACATGAATTTTAACTCAAAGCAACCAAAGTTTGACGAGTATCCAGCCGAATATTATGAGCAGTTTCTAAATTATGTGAAGAGCAGATATGAAGGACAATACTGGCATGTGCTGCCTAAGGATATCGCACGTTTTTGGGCAGAAAATCAAGTGAATACAAACAGATAGCTAACTATAAAGAAACTGGCTTTCTGAACGAATGTAAAAATAGCAGGTAGGGTGGGCACAGCCCACCATTTTTTAAGCGGTGTGCAATGCACACCTTACATATTGATATGAGTTCTAACGAGGTAAGGCTTATTGACCCATTAAGTGATACACGGTGGGACTCATTTATTGAGAGTCATCCGCAGGGCACGATATATCAACACTCCTGCTGGATGAAAGTCCTTGACCTTACATATAAACACATCAGGCCGTTGTGTTTCGTGATAGATGATAAAGACGGTAATATTCGTGCAGCCATTGCTTGTTTTATTGTTAAAAGTAAATTAACGGAAATAAGGATTGTGTCGCTACCTTTTAGCTCTTATTGCGATCCCTTAGTTGATGATAAGAGAGATTTTGAAAAATTATTGGACCGTATAATAAAAGAAGCCGAAAATATTTCAGCATCATATTATGAGCTTAGAGCTTTTAAAAGCCAGGATTTGATTGATGATGTTAGGCTCAAACCTCATAATTACCATAAAATTCATATTCTGGATATTAAAGACGGATTTGCCACAGTAAAAAGAACGTTTCACAAGGACTGTATAGTTCGCTCCGTAAAAAAAGCGGTGAAATCGGGCGTTAAAATAAGAGAGGGATGTTTGGAACAAGATTTAAAACAGTTTTATTACATACACGCTCTTACCAGAAGACGGCAGGGATTGCCGATTCAGCCTTATAAATTTTTCAAAAATATGTGGGAGGTATTATACCCGCAGGGCTGTTTCACACTGCTTTTGGCTGAGCTTGGCGAGAAGAACATTGCCGGCATAATTCTATTTAAATTCAAGGACACTGTTTCTTTTGAGCACGGGGCCTCTATTCCAAACTATTTGGCGGTAAGACCCAACCATCTGCTTTTGTGGACGGGCATAGAGAAGGCATGCTCCGAAGGATATCATTACTTTGATTTTGGAAAAACAACTCCGGAAAACAAAGGCTTACTGGATTTTAAAACGAGATGGGGTGCAAAAATATACGATCTTCCTTATTTTTATTATCCGCAGGTGAAGGGAGTAATGTCGCTGGAAGGAAGCGATATAAGTAATAAACTATTGCAGTTTATGGGAAAGAATCTGCCATTACCTTTAGCAAAGATCATAGGGCGGATAGCTTACCATCATTTAGGTTAGAATGGCTAAAAGAACGTAAGCGCGATTACAGAATTCTACATTGTTAGAAGTGGATGTAATTTTATGAGATTTAAAAAAGTGCTATTAGTTAACCCTAAAACATACGGCGAATGGGTCGGTGTTCGGCTACCGGCTGGTTTAGGATATCTTGCACAGGTTTTACACGATAACGAGATTGAATATGACATTTTCGACATGCAGCTCGGATATGGTCAACGAAAGCTTTTTCATAAGATCGCCAGTTTTGGGCCGGATCTGATTGGATTTAGCTTGGTATCGTTAGGATATAAACATTCATATAACTTAGTTGAAAACGTTAAAGCGAGTTTTCCAGATATAAAAATAATTGTTGGTGGACCCCATGTGAGTATTCTAAAAAAACAAGTTCTACAGGATTGTGAAGCTATTGATTACGGGGTGGTATATGAAGGTGAAAGAACATTGGTAGAGCTTTGCAAAGGTACCGAAGATGAAGAATTTATTAAGGGTTTAATTTGCAGGGATAATGGCAATTTGATATATACTGGCGACCGAGATTGGATATTAGATTTAGACTGCATACCTTTCCCACGTTATAAAAGATTTGATCTACATAAATATATCAAGGAAATCGACGTATTTTCAAGTAGGGGATGTCCTCAAAAATGTGTTTTTTGTCCAAACTCGTTAATATCTCCATACTATCGGGCAAGAAGTGCGGAAAATGTGGTAAATGAAATAGAATATTGGTGTGTAAAGGGCTATCGCCAATTTAATTTCGATGATGATAATTTCACTCTTGATAAGGAACGCGTCTATAGAATTTGTGACGAGATAGAAAAGCGAGGATTAAAAGACCTCTATTTGAGATGTTCGAATGGATTGCGTGCAGACAAGCTGGATAGACAGCTACTGACGCGGATGAAAGAAGTCGGTTTTCAGTATATAGCAATTGGGGCTGACGCAGGTAATAATCGTATACTGAAAATTATCAAAAAGGGAGAGACTATCGAACAAATTGAACAAAGTGTCAAGGATGCTTGTGAGCTGGGTTTTGACGTGAAGCTGCTATTTATCATCGGCCATTTGGGCGAAACAGTTGACGATATTAATGATTCGCTAAAGCTCGCTAAAAAGTATCCAATTATACGAGTACATTTCTACAATCTGATTCCTTATCCGGGAACAGAAGTTTTCGAGCAGGTTTCTAAAAAGGATTATTTTCTTATTAAGCCGGAACAGTATTTGAATGAGGTTTCAGATTTAGATTCAGTACCCATTTTTGAAACACCTGAATTGTCGATGGAAACAAGAGTTGAAATGCTTAGAAAGGCACGGAAAGTCCAGAAAGAAATCACGGTAAAGGCCTTTAAGAGAATGTATAGCCATGTTCCTTTCGTTGGCCGATGTATGGGTTACTTCTTTAGCACAGGCATTATTCAAAGAACGTTTTATGGCAATATCATGTTTAGAAAATTGGTTGAATATGTTCGCTATAAAAAAGCTGTTCACCAATAATCAATAAAGACCAATATCATTTTTGGAAAGGCTTAGGGTGATAAAATGATCCCTAAGAAAGTATTTACAGTTGCCTCGCGTATCATCGCAAACATTCAATGAATTACATCGGAGAGTTGCTACGGGTTTTAGGTACTTCGCTTTGCTACCTGTAGAAGGGGGTTAAAAGGGTTACTGAGCATTTTATTCAAAATGATAAGGCACGAGATATTTGGATCGCCGCAGTTAGTATTTGTCCGAGAACCTTCCGGTTCGGAAATCTCCTCTGCCCCGGAAGTACCGAACTATAGAATAGTCTCATTTTTATCTGCTGGCGAGATTGATGAGACCTTAAGAGAGAAATTAATCCAAAACCAACATTACGTTTATCCAGGTACCGAAAAAGTGCTAACCAAAGATGGTCACCTTTGGGTAGGATACTTAGGCGGTCAATTGGCCAATCTCGCTTGCACGAGGGCCGGAGATAGAGTTGGATCTTTCTTCCTTCCTATAACCCCTGAATGTATACTTATAGAAGACTGCGTAACACTCCCGAAGTATCGGGGTCATCGTCTGTATCCAGCTACTTTGATACATATAGTTCGCACACTCAGAACTAAAGGTTTCAAGCATTTTTACATCGCTTGTAATGATTGGAATTTGCCTTCCGTATGTGCTATTTGTCGCGCAGGCTTCCATTTAATCGGCAGGGGAAGGTACAAAAGGAAAGGCCGTTTTGTTTGGCACGAAGAACATCACCGGATATCGCTTAAATAAGCCGGAGAGAAAAAGTAAGGTAATTGGTATATCTTATATGAGGGATACGATATATAGTAGCGGAGCACTCATCATTGGTGGTGATTTTCAAGGCCTGGGCATTGTTCATAATCTTGCCGAGCTTCATGTCCCTGTTATCGTAGTTGATACGGTACTTTGTATCAGCAAATATTCAAGATTTGTGCAGGGATATTATAAATCTCCCCCCCTAGCCGATGGAGCGGCTTTCACAGCTTTTTTGGAGCAGTTAGCCATAAATCAAAAGTTAAAAAATTGGGTTGTTTATCCAACGACAGACGAAGCATTATATGTCCTTTCGAGAAACAAAGAACGTTTAAGTCGATATTATTTGATACCGACTCCAGAGTGGGAGATTACTCAATATGCTTACGATAAAAAGCTCACCTACCAATTAGCTGAAAAATTGAATGTACCAGTTCCCAAAACGTTTTTTTTTGAGAATGAGGAGCAGCTAACAAGCGCAAATTTGGATTTCCCGCTTGTTCTTAAACCCTCCATCAAAGACAAATTTTTCCCGACTACAAAGCTAAAGGCCGTGCAGGCTAATAATAAAAATGAGCTAATTCATTTTTATAAATATATGACTTCTATCATTGATAAATCTGAAGTTATTGTGCAGGAATTAATCACTGGAGGAGCGGATAATTTGTACTCATTTTGTTCGCTCTTTGGCGATGGCAAAGTCAAAGCTAAAATAATTGCGAAAAGACAAAGGCAGCATCCCATGGATTTTGGCCGAGCGACCACCTTTGCGGTCACTTGCAAGATTCCTGAGCTGGAGGAGCTGGCAGTACGAATCTTAAAGGAGATAGACTATTATGGCTTGTCTGAAGTAGAATTCATGTATGATGATAAAAATAAAACATATAAGCTCTTGGAAATAAATGCACGAACCTGGGGTTGGCACACGTTAGGTTCTAAAGCCGGGGTGAATTTCTCGGAGCTTTTATTTATGGATATGAATCATCAATCTTTCTATATAAATGGTTTTGAAGAAAACGTTAAATGGATACGAATGTTGACCGATGTCCCTGTTGTGATCTCTGAGATTCTGAAGAAGCGCTTAAAACCTTCTGATTACTTTAGGTCGATCAGCGGTAGAAAGCAGTTTGCGGTTTATTCAAGCAAAGATCCTTTTCCTTTTATTGTGGAGATTCTTTTAGGACCTTATTTTTTGTATAAGCGTGGTTTTTGAGTGAAATATGGAAATTGTTATTATTAGCCTTGTCTTGGCTCAGTTGATTTTAATTCCCTTAGCCTACAAGTGGGAATTGAATCTTAAGGTCGTTTCAATCAGCGCCATTATAATTGGTCTGTTTGTTGGACTGGTTATAAGCATCGCAGAGAAATACTTCTATATGGGATTGCCTTTGAGATTGATAAGCTCCTTTGTATTAATTGTCACTACCTCGTTAACAGCGTTACTGGCTCGTTTTTTCCGTGATCCGGATAGAGTCCCGCCTGAGGGTCAAAATTTGATCCTGGCTCCTGCGGATGGTTTGATCAAATATATTAAACATATAGAAAAAAGCGAAATTCCGATTTCCTCAAAAGGGCGTGAGAATGTAAAACTATCCGCACCACTAACAGATATTTTTGAAAATGGGCAAGGCTACTTAATTGGTATTGGAATGACTTTTTTAGACGTCCATGTCACCAGAGCCCCAATAAACGGAAAGCTTACTTATTTTGAGCATATCCCGGGGAAATTTTATTCTTTGAAAAGAAAAGATGCTCCATATAAGAATGAGAGATTAATTGAAATTGTCGAAAACAATATTTGCAAGATCGGCTTTACCCAAATAGCTTCACGTTTGGTCAGACGCATCGTATCGTATGTAAAAGAAGGCGATGTACTGGATTTAGGTCAGAGGGTAGGGATGATTAAGTTCGGCTCGCAAGTGGATGTTGTGCTGCCTGATTTGCAAGATTTAAGAATTAAGGTCAAGATTGGAGAGCAGGTATATGCAGGCCTTTCGATAATTGCAGAATTTTAAGAAGTATTTAACCCCGCACTAATTGTAGCCATAGCGAAGTTTTCCAACCAACTGCAGGATGGTTGAATCGCCGTAGGACAATTGGTGCGGGGTTTTTTTATATATTTCGACCATCGCTTTAACATGGTTTTTCATCATTATTCCGTGTCCGACTACATCCGATCTATTACGGATATCTGCGTATTTTTCTTTAATGGAAAAACAAATCGGAAAGTATTGTTGCATTTTGATAGCTTAGTCTTATAATATGACTCGTAGTAACACATAAACGCTTGAATGGAGGTAAAGCCAAATGCTAAAAGGAGTAGCAGTTCTATTTGTAACCGCAGGCCTATTATTATCCTCTCACAGGCCATTAACCAAAGGAGAGCTTAATGTAACTCGCGTGAGATTGGAGTCGAAGGTCGAAGCGGTGGATAACAAAATCGACAGGCTCAGCCGACAAGTGCAGATGTTGAACAAAAAGATAGGGATGCTTGACCGAAGATTGGCATCCTTACAGAAGCATTTCAACATCGAGTTGTCACCACAGGAGCCGGAAGCCGTGGAGGAAACACTTCCATTGGAGTCTGAGTTGCGCATAACAGGAGCGGCCTCACCTACCAGAGGTGGTTTGTAAAAGCTGATAGGAAAAGCGGATTCACTAAACTGGTAGGTTGGCACTTTTCCAGTTCTGTGTCTAACTGCATATCTTGACGCATAGGTCTTTGTCATAGGTGCTGTGCCTGGCCCCACGTTGGGACAATTAGCCGAGCAGATGTACATCGCCCAGCTCAAAGGCGTCGTAAAAAACCGCGCGCATGCCGAGAAATGGGCCACCCAATGACTCAGAAAGCACTCGAACTACTGGTGATCTTTTCCGTGATTTCCGGCGTTTACCTGCGAAATTCGTAGTTGACGGTTACCTCGTGATGTGATAGTTTTAACCCGGCGGAATAAAGATTCGATACTCCAATAAGCTTCGGGCAGAGGGGTGTTATACTGACACTCAGAGAGGTCCGGACTCTCATATGGAAACGATATAGATATTGTTAGGCAGGACATTCGAAATCTTAATGGACGGATTGATGTGAGCGTAGGTAATCTACCAATACATATTGTTGATCTCATTGCGGAGCGACCACCAAGGCGCAAGTTGAAATTGACCTGCAATGTCACCAACACGACGTCTTGTGATATTTGTATTCTTGACGCGTGGATTGATGTGATGGCGATTGATAGTCTGAAGCTGGCTGAGGGAAAGCTCTTCCAGTCTATGCACAATAGGGTCGATCCAGCGATAATAGAAGCGGGTGGCAAAGGTTTAGGAGCTTTCCATATCGAGTTGCCAGCACGCGTCTTGCAAAACATCGAGGAACGAAGAGCAGGGGGCGATGTCAAGTTGCTGTTTTTCTCCAGGGTTCTCATTTCCGAGATATCAATAGTTGACGACGTAAAGACTCTGGGAGTGCCATTTGAGACGGCATTTGAAAGTGACGGTAACGGCCGCTTTGAGTACATGATTCCTCAATCGGAATGGATAAAGATACTTAAGAGCCTCGCATGGTCGGAACTTGAAATAGTGGAGTTTCCGTCAAGTAAAGTTCGTTCTGTCCCACCTTTGGCTCGGGCTCTTGAGCGATTTAAAGATGCTCAAGAATGCTACAGGCGAGGAGACTGGGAGGAATCAATGCTAAATTGTCGAAAAGCCTTTGAAGCGATAGTTCAAGATGCTACTGGTGCAAACGATATGGGTCAGGCAGATCAGGTATTTGTTTCTCTAATTGGTGACGGTGAAAAGGCAGATCGCTTCAAGAAGGTGGCAAAATCACTCGGTGATTTCCTCCATCTCGGACGACACGAGAACTTGCCGAACATTTCAATCAAACGTAAGGATTCCGAGTTAGCACTTCTACTCACTGGCGCACTTCTCACATATTTAGGGCAACAATAGAGTCTTCCTTGAGGAAGTCCCGAATAGACTTGTCGCCAGAGGGGGAATTAAAGGGATAAGGTATATTTTTCGATGAGTTGTGCTTGATAATGATAGGTTTTGATAGAGGACAGCGGTTCCCCTGAATTACTGCGGAGCTTTGGGACGAAGACATCGGCTGGAATTAAGTATGGTGTCCCCGGAATTACCACGGAATTACGGGAATTACCAGTCCACGAAATTACCAAATTGTTGGACGTTGGACGATGGACAAACCTTTCACAGAGGACATAATAAAACACTATTTAGAGGACAAACTCTATGAGAAAAGAGGAATTTCCAAAGAAGAATATATCAAGCGATGTAAAGAGATTTGGGAGCAAACAAAATGCAAAAAAGGTGATTACAAAATAATAATTGATGGCCTATATGATTATTCAAAAGTTGATAATACCACCGACTATAATGACAAACTCGTCACTAATCATCTAAAGAATAAGAAAAAAGAAGATAAATTAGAATGTCATTGTCTTGTATTGTTGAAATGGGACAATGGTGAATTAAAAGAAGTTTCTGGGGACGAAAGTTCCTCAAGAAATTTGGAAGACCCTTTAGAACCAGAAGAAAGACCCTATTTATTTGCTCTTTTTGATGTTTTAGGATTTAAAGCTTTACACGCAGATGTAGGGACTACAAGACTGTATCATATTTACAAAAAACTTATTGACAAAGTTACCTCGAAGGAAAGTTTTTCTACACTACAGACATTCAACGAACCTGAAGTGGCTTGGACAATGGTAGGTAATATGCCACTTCGCCATCACTATTTTAGCGACACAATAATTGTGTGGACTCCCCTTTTACCAGAATTTATATCTCCATTTTGTGCTCGTTGTGCTGATATAATCTGTGAAAGTATATTAATGGGACTTCCATTAAGAGGAGCAATTAGCAATGGTAGCGCAATACTCAATAAAAACAAGGGCGTTTTTTTAGGTTCTCCAATAATTGAAGCAGCAAGGGTTGAAAGTCAGCAAAATTGGATAGGAGTTTCATTTTGTCCATCTTCTACTGAAACTCATTTTCAACTTTCCCTTCATCCAGATTTATTAGTTCAGAATTACACGGAGCATTTTAAATCCGTTAAGGGATTTAACAAGTGTATTTCTCTCATGACACTTGATTGGCCTAAAAGAGCAAGAGAAAGAAAACTTGATGATACAATAATTCAACAGTTACAAAATCTTAAAAGCAAAGCCCCGGTTGACAAACAAGAGTATTATGAACAAACTCTTTCCTTCGTGCAACATTCCCTCAATAACAATGACTGGTATAAAAACTGTAAGTTGATTGTTCCCAAGCCATTAGAAACAATAATTAAAGTTACCTTAATCAACGGAGATGAAGTAGAAGGGACTCTCCCTGATTTTGCATTTAAAGACCGTGAGTATTTTGAACAATATTTTTTACTAATCCCAAAAGAAAATATTGAACTCGTTAAGAACTTTACTTTTGAAAAACAATCATTCAATCTCGAAACACTTTCACGGATTATGTATGTCATCCCTAAAAGGGCAATTGCACGACAACAATTGTTCAGAGTGAAACAACCGACAGAGAAGAATTTATCAAAAGAATTAAAAGAAAATGCTCAACGTATTTCAGGCACTTAAAGGGGTACGCCTGCCCCATAGGGGCTTGTCCCATAGGGAGTACCTTTTTCGATGAGTTGTGCTTGATAATGATAGGTTTTGATAGAGGACAGCGGGTGCGATGAATCACACCAATTATGCTCATTTTTTGCGTTATTTTGTTGGATTTTCATTGAAAAATAGGCAGAATTTGGTATAATACCTGCTAGAAAAAATAGAAGACAGAATACAGAAGTCAGTAGACGGAAGGCAGAGGACGGAAGGCGGGACGGAAAAACATAAGACAAACGCATCAAGAATGGGGGAGATTATTGAAGACGCAGGATTATCAGGTTATCTGGCTATCAGAAAATCAGGATAACAGGAAATCAGAGGACAGATGACAGATTAAGGAGGACAGTCCACAGGATGCCTTGCGGCAAAGACAGCAAAATCAGTGCAAAATCTACACCTAAATGGCGTAAGCCATCCCATAGCGGACTACGTTTTAGCATGCCAACAAACTTTTTCTACAATTGTCGAGAATCCTCTACAGATCGAGCTTGTTTTTTGCAAAACAAAGCCAATTTGGGAAAAAGTCAAATGGATGTAAGATTAAATATATCAAGGGATTATGAGAAAAAACCGTGTTGGACATTTGGTGAAAACAAACCCAATCAAAGCCAATTTCAAACCCTCCCCCTTTGGATTCCCGAAAATCAAACCCAATCCTTCGACTGGATTCGGCAGGCTCACCACAAATCCGCTCAGGACAGG
>Ga0307433_1000273_pt1 | contig 45778 bp, 60 predicted proteins | sample SalMarWE160210MG_FD_202166 | JGI IMG/M metagenome (GOLD analysis project Ga0307433, IMG submission 202166) | Salt marsh sediment microbial communities from the Plum Island Ecosystem LTER, Massachusetts, United States - WE1603-210 | ecosystem: Environmental > Aquatic > Marine > Intertidal zone >...
TTATCCTGTCCCTCACCCGCTTTAGCTCCGCAAGCTGGCCGTAGAATTTCTCGTCACCGCTACCAATAATTATAAGTTTGACGTTTCTTTTCGAAAGCAGTGGAAGTGCTTCTATGATATACCGAACTCCCTTCCTTTCCCAATCGCCTCCAGCGAACATCAGTAATGGATCACTACGGGATACACCATGCTCTTGCCTGATCTGGCCTCTATAGAGCAGCCGATTAGTCGGGTGGAATCTGAGAGTATCTACTCCATTAGGGATTACGATGATGTTTTTGGCGGCATCACCGTAATGACGGGCAAACTCTTTTTGCATAGCCTGAGAAACTACAATACACGCTTTAGAGCTGCTGCGGCTAATTATCAGCCTCTCAACAAAGCATAGCAGGCTGCGATACAGCCTGTGGTCCAGAGCTTTCAGTTTTTGCCAGACACTCCTGCATGGTATCTTAATTATGTTAACTTCTTCGAGATGGCGGCACTCCCTCTCACAGAAATGAGAGGTGATAACGTTTGAAGAAAAGGCAGAGTCATACCCTGTCGAATGGATGATGTCAAAGTCTGTTTTTCTGAGGAGGGAAAGAGCGGCAAGGAGTAAGGTACTGGATATCAAGAAGATAATGTGTGCCAAAGACTTGGCACATCTGAGTCCTGGCACCTTATAGTGTTTAACTTTGAGTAAGTCAATTCCATTTATAGTAGTAGAAAAAACCGAAACCTGATGGTCCTCACAAAGCCTTTCGACTAGGTGAGCGGTGACGGTTGCTGGCCCTGCTTCAAAGTTAACATGATGCGCAATGAAAGCAATCTTCAAACTTATCTCCAGAAGGGGCCTCTAGCATAGGGACTTAGTATATGGTGCTTTTGCGGGAGAGTACCAGACTTTGGTTCAAAGAGCTAGTGCCAACCCTAGCACCAAGGCCGCCGCTAAATGGCGCTTGCCCTTTGGGACTATAAATATTATACCACGATGGACACGGTGTGCATAGAAACTTACTCTATGTCAGCTGCTGCGCAAGGGGTCGAGTCTAAACAAAGGGTGCAAGCTCCAAAGTAAGGAATACAATTCACATTGAGATGAACAAAAAGCCAGATTGTTGCCTACACACCTGAACTGGATAGCCCTTCTGCTCGGAAAGTCAGGCTTGGTATTGCGGTTTCAGAAGGCTTCGCCGTTATTAGTTTGTCAGGATTGGGGCTTTGGCTCTTGCCTCAATAGCAGGCGTAGGAAATGAATTGCCACTACTTCCACCCAGACTAATGCGTTGAGTATTATAATTCGCTCATATAAACCAAACCAGCCCGCTTGCTCAGTCAATAACGCCCCTATTATTAGGCCGAAAGCCAGGACACCAGCAAAGAGTGTATAGACGAATATGCTCCTCCAATTCGGGGTGCTCTTGAAGCTGGGTGCGAGCGATAAAATAGCGATAGGGAATAACAAGCCAAGACCGTAAGATGCTATCGCGTGAATTGTTCCGTCAATGGGCGGAGCTCCAGGGTGGGCCATATGAAAAGTGGCAATCAACATCAACACGAAGCCACAGAGAGCGAGAAGTACGATGCCGGCATGGAAACCCCGTGCTCTACGAATATTGAAAAAGAGCCCGGCTACAAAGATCTCCAGCAGCAAGCCCATAGCCAGAAAACAGATCGACTGTAGCCAGCCTATGCGAGTCAGCGCCAGACTGCTGACTGAATCGCGGATTGGGCTGTAACCGGGAGTAGATAAAGAAGCCGCGATGTCCCCGACAATTACCACAATGGGTCCCACGATCCCGACCAGAGCCGGGACAGTGTCGATGTTCAGACGTTTATTAGAGATAGACATTAGCCTTTATGTACCGAGCATAATAGCTGTTGGCTGTTTGCAATAGGTAATTCATTTCATCAGCTACTCTGTGCACAATATTTCCTTTCATTATTATATATAGTCAAGCATCTCTGTGGGAAGAACAGACTCCGTTACGAGGATAGGCTGATGACATAGGTGAGAACTAGGGGGACTGCAAAGGGAGCCATACTGAAAAGGTGCTTCCTGCCCCGACCTGGCTTTCCACTTCTATCTTTCCCCCATGGGCTTCAGCAATATGCCGGCATATAGCCAGGCCCAGACCACTGCCTCCCTCAGCGCGCGAGCGAGATTTATCGCCCCGGTAGAACCGTTCGAAGATGAAAGGTATGTCTTCTGCCGGGATGCCAACTCCGGTATCCGTGATGGCGACAACAACCATTTGCCCTTCGCGGCGAAGCGATAGGGAAACAGTCCCTGGACTGGGGGTATATCTGATGGCGTTATCCAAAAGGTTCATGAACAGTTCTCTCAGCCTGGCTTCATCACCTTTCACCACCAAATCCTGCGCCTGACCTAATTGAAAGCTGAGCCCTTTTTCCTGGCAGAGAACTTCGACATCTATACTCAGGTCAGTGATGAGCTTGCCGAGGTCGACCTCCGTGAAGTTCCATTGCGCCTTTCCGGCATCGGCACGAGCGAGGGTAAGCAATTGGTTAATAAGGTAGGACATCTGTCTTGCTTCTCTAGAAACAATCTCTAAAGATTGCCGATAATCGCTTGGTGGTCTTTCCTTCTGGAGCGCCAGAGTGGATTCAGCTTCAATTACCGCTAGGGGAGTACGTAGCTCGTGCGAGGCATCGCTGGTGAATTGCTTCTGGCGTTGGAATGCTTTGTCCAATCGTCCAATCATTTCATTCAGCGTCGCTGCCAGCCTCCCCAATTCGTCTTTGGTGTTCACATTAATCCTTTGACTCAAGTCACTTTCCCCGATTTCGCGCGCTGTCTGGGCAATCTTGTCTACTGGCTTAAGCGCTCGGCGGGCTAGAAATACACCGCCCGCGGCAGCTAATGCCAGTGCCAGCGGGACAGCGATGATGAGGGTGCGCAGCAAGCCCGCCAGTGCCTGGTCTATTTGTTTTGTCGAGCGGGCGATAACTAGTGCAGCCGACTGGATACCGGGCGGTGGTCCCGGAATGCTAATGTTTATGGGGACAGCCAGGAGACGCAATCTTTCACCTTCCGCCGTCTGGATAGTGGTAAACAAACTTGTGCCAGCAATGGCTTGCGAAATGGGTTCGTGACTCAGGGGAATACTTATCCCTCGTGGGGATACCTCCACCAGTTGGCCACCTGAGTAAAAGTACAATATAACGATTTCCCCCAACTCTTCTTGGAATTCCCCTTGGCTGATACTTTCCAGAATAGCAGGAATACTACGTAGCTGTGTCGAACGTAGTTCCAGCGAATCATCCAGATTTCCATAGAGGCTTTGCGAGAGATAGAAATACACCCCGGCACTGAGGGCAATCAATAGAACTGCCAGCACTAACAGGTACCAGATGGTAAATCGGAATTTGATGCTGTGAATGAAACTCATGGTGCTTTCAGCCGATAGCCGGCTCCTCTCACCGTCTGAATCAGGCTGTCTTCCCCCTCGATGTCAATCTTACGCCGCAATCGGCGGATATAAACATCTACCAGATTGGACAGGCTATCGAAGTCGTAATCCCAGGCATGTTCTTCGATCATAGTCCGCGTAACTACCACGTTGGGATGGCGCATGAAGTACTCCAGGATTACGTATTCCTTAGTGGTCAGTTCAACAGGTCTTCGTCCTCGCCAGACCTGGCGGGTAAGAGTGTTCAAAGTTAGGTCTCTCACCTGAAGCTCTGGCGATTTGGACATTCCCTCTCGCCGCAGGAGTGCCCGAACTCGGGCAAGAAGCTCACTGAAGGCAAAAGGTTTGACCAAATAATCATCGGCTCCTGTATCTAGCCCTCTGACCCGGTCCTCCACAGCATCTTTAGCCGTCAACATTAGAATAGGGGTATTAACCTTCTTGGCACGCAGCTCATGGCAAACTTCGATGCCATCTTTATTGGGCAGCATAATGTCTAGAATGATGAGGTCATAGGGATTGACCTCGGCAAGGTATTCTCCTTCCTCTCCGTCGTAGGCTAAATCGACAGCGTAGGCTTCTTCCAGAAGCCCGCGCTTGATGACAGCGCAGAGTCGCCGGTCATCATCAACAACCAAAATTCGCATGACAGACTCCCTAAATACATCATATTACACCAAGATGAACATGAGATGAAATGGCTCAATTGTATGCCCTTTCTACCGTTCACTCCCGGTTCATGGTGGGTTCATGTTAGTGTGATAAGCTGGATTTGCACTGATGGGGGAGTACCTGAAAAAGGAGAAGAGATGTACATATCAAGCAAAGGAGACCGATATAGCGTCCGAAGAAGAAACATATCCCCAACAGTAGAAAAAATAGAAAGGAGGTGATATGCCAATGCGCAAACGTAAGTGGTTCATTCCAGTTGTGGTGGTGTCTGTACTGCTGATCGGAGGTATAACTGGGGGAGTGATTGCTGCTGCGGACAATGGCTCAAACAATACTGAAGACCAGAGCCAGACTAGCAATCGATACCAGGCGCTTCTGGACAGAGCTTGTGCCATCTACGAGGAGAAGACGGGTGTGGTCATCGACTCGGAGCAACTAAAGGATGCTCTGGACCAAGCACGAAGCGAGATACAGGATGAAGCTCTAGAAAGCCGGCTGCAGGACCTCGTAGACGAGGGCGAGATGACCCAGGAAGAAGCTGATCAGTACCTGGAATGGTGGCAGTCCCGGCCCGACATCGAATTGCCATTACCGGGGCTTGGCGGACATGGTCATGGGGGTGGCATGATGTGGGGTGGAGGTTCTCAGCCTTGGTGTGGTCCACACTCCCCTGATGCTTCAAATGAAGTAAGCGGTTGATAAGGAGATTGGGCGGAACTTGTCTGGAGAGGGGGATGGGTCTCCCCCTCTCCTTGGTATGGAGGTGAAAAATGTCTAAGCTAAAATATATTCTAATAGCTGTTCTTTTGGTTGTTGGTATCAGCTTAGTTGTTACCAACACTGTACCTAACTCCACCAGCTTCGCCTCAGAATATCTGTATGTTGACGAAGAAATCGGCTCCGAGCTTAGTACCCAGGAGTTAGTAGCAGAGGTGGCTCCTGCCGTGGTTTCCATCGTTACCGAAACGGTGAGCTACAACTGGTTCTGGCAGGCAGTCCCGCAGACAGGAGCGGGAAGCGGGATAATAATCAGCCCTGACGGCTATATTGTGACCAATAACCATGTGGTAGAGGGTGCCCAAAAGGTGACCGTAACTCTTAGTGACGGAAGTGCTTTTGCGGCAACTGTAGTGGGTACAGACGCACAAACTGATCTGGCGGTAGTGAAAATCGACGCCAGCAATCTTGCCTACTTACACTTCCTGAGCAACTCTCTGGAGCAACTTAACGTCCTTGATTCCGTGGTAGCCGTGGGCAATGCTTTGGCCCTGCCGGGAGGCCCTACCTGGACTACCGGAGTGGTCAGCAATCTGGGACGCTCTATTGAAGAAAGCACCGGAGTGGTGCTCAATGACATTATTCAGACTGATGCGGCTATTAACGCAGGAAACAGCGGTGGACCGCTGCTAGACACGGCAGGGCAAGTGGTCGGCATCAATGTGGCTATCGCCAGCAATGCCGAGAATATTGGCTTCGCCATAAGTACTGATACTGCTATCCCTGTAGTGCAAAGCTTAATAACAGAAGGGAAAGTAGTTCGCCCCTGGCTTGGAGTGTCAGTGGCCACCGTTACCTCGACTATCCAGCAGTACTACAACCTCTCAGTTGACGCGGGAGCGCTCATCACCAGTGTAACCAGCGGCAGCCCGGCAAATAAGGCTGGTTTAAGAGCGGGTGATGTTATCACTAAGATAGACGACGAGGATATCAGCACAGCCGAAGACCTGATTTCAGCCATAAGTTCTCATCAGATCGGTGACCAGGTTGAGATTGTCTATTACCGTGGGAGTGTACAGAATGTAGCTAATGCCACGCTGGAAGAATCTTCGTCTTAGGCCGACAACGAGTAGAAAAGAAGGAGGTTTTAGTATAGGGGTATAGTTCGTAGGTTATTACGCAATCTTATTCGGAGTCCCCTCCGCATTGGTTATATCTGATAACCTGACAAGTATACGGCTAATCCTTCGGGCTGGGCAACATCGGCAGAGCCAAGAAAGTCCACTACTTTTCTATCTACTTTAGAGCTTTTCGCACTACCGCTATTAGCTCATCGGGGGTAAATGGTTTGGGTAAAAATAGCCTGCCACTTTGCTCTATAAAAGGCATGGTTTTCTCGTCTAGCACACCCCCGGTAGTGAATATTACTTGGTTTGCCACCCGCGGATATTTTTTTTGCAGCCATTGGTATAGTTCTGTACCGTTCATTTCCGGCGTCCTGACATCAATCAGACAAATGTGATATTGCCTCTTCTCTATCATATCCTGAGCTAATCTCCCATTGATGGCAATGTCCACCTCAAAGCCTTCCCTGGTAAGGACTCTTTGGCACATATTACTAATCGCCGGTTCGTCCTCGACTACCAGGATTATCTTCGTGGTGTGCTCACTAGTATTTATTGTACGCCTCTTTTAATCAGCGACTCTTAGAGTAATATTTCTTTTATTAGTAATACTTCTATTCAGTATTATAGCAAACATATTTATGCCGTCAAGAGGCTAGTTGAACTTGCTCATTGCCGCTTCTATTCCCTGGCTAAGAAAATAATCGATGGCTTCGGCCACCTTGATAATTACAGATTTAATTATTGCTTCTTCCTGGCGGGAGAAATCGCTGAGCACATAATTGACTATAGCGTCCTCGCTAATGGATTGTTCCTCCGCTTGAGGTCGTCCAATCCCCACCCTGATTCGGGGGAAGTCCTCGCTTCCCAGGGTGGAAATAATAGAGTTCATACCCTTATGTCCTCCTGAGCCTCCGCTCTGCCGCAGGCGAATCTTGCCCAGAGGCAAATCGAGGTCATCGTATATCACTAGGAGGTCGCTCAAGGGAATATCATGCTTATGCACCAGGCCAGCCACGGAGCTGCCGCTGAGGTTCACAAATGTCCCGGGCTTGGCCAGCAGCAACTCCTCGCCCCTTACTTCGCCAATGCCTACTCTGGCCCGGCATTGTCTGTGGTCAAAGCGGATAGAATGAAGCCTGGCGAAGTAGTTCAGGCACTGGAAGCCAACATTGTGGCGATTATGGGCATAAGTCTTGCTAGGGTTCCCCAAACCAACTATGAGTTTCATTGACTTAGAGTTTATGGGAATTCAGTCACCCGATATTATGGCTGATTCTGCTGACACTAAGCAAATGCCCCTCACCTTAAACAGCAAACTTGATTGGCTAAATGACCTCATATTCACCAGTATTTAGCCTTAACACTTTAGAATATCCCATTTCACAGAAGTTGCATGAGCGACAACAGCAGGGAAGCCGGGATGATTCGTTTTGTAAAAATGACTATTTTTTTGGAGTTCAACAGCTCTTTTTCATACGTAAGGCGGCCACCCGCAGCGGATTCAGTTATTAAAATACGTACGATTCGTTTCGTCGGCATTTACCCTTTATGTCTGTGGGCCGTGCAGACCGGCGGAGTGACGCAGGGAGGCAAATGACAGATAAAGCTCAAATGCCAAAGCCCAAATGACAAAATCCTTTCTGACCACCGCGCTTCATTTTTAATCTGTGTTGTGTTTACAGTCACGTTCTGTGAAACCTCACCTGCGGGATTTGATTTGCCAGGGTAGCACACGAGTTCCAAGCAGAGATTAACATGAATTCTTTATTCGAACAAGGGGAAAATGTCGCTTCTTCCCCGAATGGTTGACTGAGGCTGAGGGAATGATGCTGAGGGATAGGCAGCCGTCTCAGCAGCCTGGCAGTACCGTAGTGTGGCTAATTGAATCAGGGCATTCGGGGCCTTTCGGCTGAGTGGACTATATTAGCCACTATCTGGACTTAACGATCCAGAATATCCTATTTTAGAAAGGCTGCATAAATCACACTAACTTAAACCGTCCCAGAAGATGAGAATTAAAGCGTAAAATTATGAATTATTTTCGATGTATGCTGTGGCTAGTGAGTGGGCAAGTAAGTTGACTTGAAAGGGTAACATTTTGGCTTATTGTGCAATCAATTTATCGCTAGTAGAAGCGCTAAGTAATAAATTCGATTCCGCCTTTGACAATCTGGCTCAGAAGACACCAAAGGGCAAAGAGCTAAGATTCAAAGCATTCCTAAAATGGCTTAGCAATTGCCTGACTACACCGCGGGCTTCGAGGAAGTTAAGCGAATAAGTTGGCTAGTCTGACATTACTTAGGTATCGTTCGTGTGATCACTGCCTAGAGTTCAAAATACCATTTTTTAAACCTTGTTTTCTGTGACCAGCCTAAATTTGCGATACGCTTGTTTATTGACGGGTGCCTATAGAAGTCACGTGTAACATCCATCTTCCTTAACGCAGCCATTGCTGTGAGGAAGGAGACAACTGCTCCTCGGTTGACATATTGCATGGCTATTAAATCGGCTCTGTATTCGTCCGGCCATGATATGAATCGCATAGCTATGCCCATAAAGCTGATTAAAATTAACAAAGCTGAGCACATTAAAAGGGAAGAGCCTAGCGGACCAGCACTGTATGTGAATACCAACAACATAACTGTAGCAAGTGCTACGCCAACCAATATAACAACGAGCAAATGCCTCAGCTTCAAGACATAATTTATCTTAATATGTCCGAGTTCGTGGACGAATACTGCCTTTATTGCAACGCTATTCAGGCTATCTAATACAGGCTGACCTATTTTTATGGTGGTGTCATTAGCGTATGCATTGCGCAAATTGGGATAAACCTTCACCTTGATATCTTTTTCAATACCCATTGATTGACAGAGTTGTTTCCATCCCGGTATGACAGTATTGGGATCTTCCACGCTTCTAGCTTTTCCCTTTCTCACGAGTTCCCACACAAACCAGAATGAGGATGGCCCCACTGCCACTAGAGTTAATAGCCATCCAATTACAAGACATGTAATTCTAAGAGTTTCTTTATCGGAAAGACTGGAGACGGCAGCACATACCATTGCTCCTGCTAAAAGAGTAACGTTGATCCTTAGCGAGCAACCATTAAGAATTGCCTTACCTCTCACTTATACAAATTATACTACATCACTAAATACGTATAACCGTACAGTATGTGCGCCAGAGCCGTAGAACAACGGTGTTCCGTCACTATGACAAAATCCGCAGTCGCTTGTCTCGGTCAATGCAAAACGAGGAGCTAAATAGAATGGCTTTCTGTGTAACAAAAAGGGGAAACTTTAACCAGATTAGGGAACAATCATGGTGCTTGCGATTTTAATCACTTCAATGTAGTAATCGAGAAAGGTATTTGGAGGAGGACTCAGCGGCGAGGTGAGTAAATACCTTCCTGGTGTCATTCCGCGTACACCGTGGCCGAATTTTCTTCGCACAAAGGCATTGAACTGATTCTTCGAGTGCATAGACTTGTGCGTTATCCGATTTCGAATGGTATTCATTTCGTCCAGTTCTATTGATGCTGGCTCAAGAGCACTTCTGTATGGTTCTCCCCCCTCGAAGTATAGGGCTGAGCGACCCGTAACTTCACTTGCAGAATTCCAGGTGACGTAATCCCGACGAGATAAAACGAGCTCTAGTGCGTGACCTATATTTTGCGGGTGTATGAGAGCATTCGGTGCATAGCCAGAAGGCGAAGCTGCTCCAACTGCATACCTTATAAAAGACTCCACTAGGAAACTTTCCCACGCTACGAAGATTCGCAAGAAGGCCATCTCAACAATTATCTCCAGTTGAATTCGTGGAATACCCAGGTTTTGAATCCTAGAGACTAGATTTGTACTACTGTTGATTCCATTCTGGAAATTCACTAGGACGTGGGAAAGATTCGGCGGCATAGACTACGTCAGCTCCGCTGTGAGTTCCTTAAGCATCTCACCTACAATCGTCCTGTGTCTAACCAACCTGCTGGATTGATCTGTCGTATGGCGAGAACTAGCATCTACAAATTCATAGTACACTGGCGAAGGTTCTTTGGAAGTAAGTTCTTTCTCGAGTGTTGACAATGCCCTCCGAATGGCATCATACATTTCACGCATTATTGGAACATTTGGGGTATCAGTCTGCGGAAATCCATAGTTTAGGTCATACAGTGCACAGAAGAGACTGTAGAAAAGAGTTGACTTCGCAAACTGGGACACCGACAATGAATCTCTAAATATCTCAGCAATTGTATCAATGAGCCTCTCAAAATGTTCCTTAACTTCCTCCTCTCGAGGGAGATCATCGTCATATTTCTTATAGTAAGTTCGGATCTTTTTTCTATCTTGAATACCGTCAATCATGGCTATAACAAGGTCAGTGCTAAGCTCTGCTTCCTTCATTCTCATTATGTTGTAGCTGGTTAGTATCCGGTTCCTGCGCCAAAACTCTAGATGTTCTCTTCCTAGCTGAAATACAAGTTGCTTGAATTTTCCCGAGAACTCCGCATTCAATTTCTCCTGTGTGTTTAGCACGATAGTATATGAATTTATTCTAGCAAAGACCTCAAGTACGTCTGAGTCAGTAGCACCGACCAGAAAATCGACGAAAAGGTCATACTCTAGAAATTTTCCTTGAACATCACTAGGGAGCTCTGAAAATGTTAGGCCACCATATCGCTTGTTATGAACCTTCATTACAGTGAATCCATCTCCAATGTAGTCTAATATAGCTCTCAGCCGTTGTTGCCCATCCACTACTTCTCTGATTGTTTTCTTGGTCTTTACGTCAATCTTCTGCCTTATATGAATCGCGGGTATTGGAAATCCTTCCAATATGGTGTCAATTAGAAACGACCTGGCTTTGGGTCCCCACACTTTTCTTCTTTGAAACTCCGGTGCTAGAACCAGTTCATCTCTTTGATCCCATTCTCTGAAGTCATTGATAGTTGCCGTTCTAGGCTTGTGTGTCTCCATTATCAGCCCCCAACATAAAGTAATATGCAGCACATTTTAGTAATCATAACTAGTTTATGCAATTTATCGTACTTTATCAATATGTGAAGTTTACTGACATCGTTTCTTACTAACAGAAATGTAATGGCTGAGGCGGTGTACTCCCAAAACCTCTATCGTAGTTTGTCTATTAACAAAATGACGTTTTGTTGTGCTTATGACGAAAGCCAAATCCCTCCTCAAAAGTTGCTCAATCGTCCGATAAAGCCTCAAGTCATCCTGAAACTTCGTTGGCCAATATAAGCGACAGACCTGTAGGCTGGGCCAGCCGGATTATTCGAGGGACATAGTGCGTAATTCGCAGTGGGCCTAATTGGTATGATGTCCCTAAATTCGGAAGAGACTAAGCGAAGCGGAATAGTGCAACCTTTTTCGGTCTTCTGCGTTATAGTAGTAATAGAAGGAGAGCTGCTTAGACGAAAGGAAGGCGAAATGGATAAGCGGAGACAATGGGGAAAGTTCAGCAGATTGGACTAATAATCTTCATTATGAAAAGACGATGGAATGAGTAAGAAAAAGCTGGCAGGAATTATCGTAGGTTGTGTTGTAGTTGTCATTGTAATAGTAGCCTACGTGCGTCTATCAACGGTTTGCTACCTGCGTCCACTTGACGTTACCTTCATCGATTCCAACCTTGAGGCAGCGGTCAGGGATGCCATCGGCGAACCCAAGGGGCCCATCTACCCTTCAGACCTGGAAGACCTCACATTTCTTGATGCTGCGGATAGGAATATCATTGACCTCACTGGGCTGGAGTGGTGCTTCAATCTAACGGAATTGGTGCTGGAGGACAACAAAATAGGTGACATCACACCTCTTTCATACCTCACCAATCTTGACCTCCTAAACCTTAATGGTAACCAGGTAGATGACATCAGTACTCTCTCAAACCTCACCAACCTGGATTACCTTTACCTTGCCGATAATGAGATAAGTGATATCACCTCACTGTCTAATCTGGTGAATTTGGGTAAGCACACATTCTTTTCAATCCCGCCTTCAGCCGACCTCGTGCTCAGCCACAACCAGATAAGTGACATATCCCCACTCTCGAACCTAACCGGCTTGGAGTGGGTGGTTCTTGATGATAACAACATAAGTGACATTGCCCCTCTTGCTAACCTCACTAACCTGACAAAGTTGAGCCTGTCGGATAACCAAATAAGGGACATCAGCCCTCTTGCCAATATCACAAATCTGGTAATGCTGCATCTTGCCAATAACCACATAGATGACATCACTCCTCTGTCCAATCTAGTAGGTCTAGGTACTCAAGAGTGGGAGATGATTCCACTTTCACTCCATCTTGACCTTGGTGGCAACCAAATAACTGACATTACTCCTCTCTCGAACCTAACTGCCCTGAAAAGGCTGAGTCTATCCGATAACCAGATAAGCGACATCGCACCTCTGGTGGGCAATGTAGGACTTAATGGAGGAGACGAGGTTGACCTTCAGAGCAATCCTCTGAGTGCCGAGTCCGTCAACACCCTTATACCACAGCTTGAGGCGAGAGGAGTAGAGGTCTTGTGGTAGTATAACCCAATAAGCTGTTAACCCAGCCAGCGCATATGGAATTGAATTAAGAGAAAGTCAATGAAAATAGCTATTCTGACTTGCTGTGTTCTCGCTTTGGTGTTCTTGGCCTTGGCAGGCTTATCATACACACCGGGAATTTCATTAGAGGTTTCCGTAACTGACGTGGATAATGGGGCAGTAATTCAGAATGTAGGAAACATTCCTTGCCTGGTTTTTGTCAGTTCGCCTGAGGGGGTGCAGCAGTTTCAACTGGCTGTGGCCGAGAATGTAATGGTTACCGGCATAACAAAGCCGATTGATATTGGAGCAACTAGCGAGATGACGATTAGCTGGGAGGATTGGGAGAGGATGAAGAGGATACATGAGCAGTGGGTGAAAATCAAATATGATCTATCCTCAAACTTCACTGACCCCTAGTCTAGGCAAACCAATTCCGATAAACTTAGAGTTAAGAGAGTTTCTATAGTTTGCCTCCAGCCTTATCCAACAACTTCAGGAACTCAGCTTCGCTGAGCGTCTTTGTCCCCAACTTTTTAGCTTTAGCTAGCTTGGAGCCAGGGTCGGCGCCCGCCACCACGTAAGAAGTCTTCCTGGTGACATCCGAGCCGGCTTTGCCACCGAGAGCCTTTATTTTCGCCTCTGCCTCTGAGCGGGAGAAAGATTCCAGCTTCCCGGTAAAAACAAATTCCCGTCCAGAAAATGGTAACTTCTCAGGCTTAGCCTCCTTAACCTCCTCGCTCTTCAGCTTTACCTTGGCTTTCTTTAGCTTTTTGATAATTTGCCTGTTTCCTTCCTGTCGGAAAAAGGCAACGATACTTTCAGCTATCTTGGGGCCGATAGAGCGATTTTTTGAAAGTGTTTTCTTACTAGCTTTGGATAGTTTACTAATATTCTGAAATTTCTTCGCCAATAATGTTGCGTATTGCTCACCGATATGCAAGATTCCCAGGGCAAAAATAACCCGGGCTAAGGGTCTATCCTTACTTTCTTCGATGGAATTAAGCACATTGGAGGCGCTTTTATCCGCCATTCTTTCCAGACTGAGAAGTTGCTCTTTGGTAAGGCGGTATAAATCGGCAGCATCCTTGACCAGGCCAGCCTCGAACAAGGCCCGGCATAGCTTTTCACCCACGCCATCTATATCCATAGCCCCACGGCTGACAAAATGCTTGATTCTCTCCAGGGCTTGGGAGGGGCAGGCGGCGTTGGTGCAGCGATGCATAGCCTCACCTTCAGGCTTTATCACCTCGCTGCCACAGATAGGGCAGCGGCTGGGCATAGAGAAGATTTTCTCCTTGCCGGTACGGCGGCTGACAATAGGTTCGACGATCTCAGGAATAACTTCGCCAGCCCGCTGCACAACAACCCAGTCGCCGATGCGGATATCTTTACGATGGATGTCTTCTTCATTATGCAGCGCTGCTGAACTGATAACTACACCACCTACTCGAACTGGCTCTAAAATAGCGTAGGGGTTAAGACTCCCCGTCCTCCCCACATTTATGCCAATATCAATTAGCTTTGTGGTGCCTTGAATGGCGGGAAACTTATAAGCAATAGCCCATCTTGGCTCGTGAGCTACTGTGCCCAGCTCTTGTTGGAGGGCAATAGAATTGACCTTTGCTACTATGCCATCAGCCTCGTAGGGAAACTTTTCCCGGCTTTCTACCCAGCTCTGATGATATTTCTCCACTTCATCGAGGGAGTAGCGTAGGGCAATATTGGGGTTTATCTTGAAGCCCAGGGACTTGAGGTATTGCATGATTTTCCAGTGAGTGTCGGGCACTGCCTTGCCTTCAGCCCAACCTAATCCATAAATGAATATGTCGAGAGGACGTCGAGCGGTAATGCCGGAATCGAGCTGCCTTACCGAGCCAGCAGCAGCATTCCTGGGGTTGGCAAAAAGCGGCAGCCCCTCTTTGGCCCTTTCTTCGTTAAGCTTTTTAAAACCAGCCTTAGGAAGATAAACTTCGCCTCGGACTTCGAATCTGGGCGGCGCCTTTTTGGATACGGAAAGGGGAATGCTCCTGATGGTTTTCAAGTTCTGTGTGATGTCCTCACCCCGGTAGCCATCCCCCCTGGTTGCTCCTGTGACGAGCAAGCCATCAACGTAAGTCAAGGCTACTGCTAGCCCATCAATTTTGGGCTCGCAAACAAGGTCAAACTGACGCCCGCCTAAAAGTTTGCTTACTCTTTTATGCCAGGCTGCCAGTTCTTCGTAAGAAAAAGCATTGGTCAGGCTCAACAAGGGCTGGGGATGTTCGACAACTCCGAACGCTTCTACAGGAGGTGCCCCAATCCTTTGCGTCGGCGAGTCAGGGGTAACAAGCTCGGGATGCTCACCCTCAAGCTGCTGGAGTTCCCTCATCAGCTCATCGTACTCGGCATCGCTGATTTCGGGGCTATCCAGCACGTAGTAGCGGTAATTATGGTGATTAATTACCTCCCGTAGCTCTTCTATCCTCCTCTTGACCTTATTTATGTCCCCCATAAAGCTAATCCCTATTTATAGTATAGCAAAACTCCCCACTATTAATCTTGCCTTGTCGCTATCCCTTTTCCAACTCATTAGGCCTGGGCTGTGTGTTACAATTGGAGGAGTGTTAGGGGAACGATTTCCCTTGCTTCATCTGTCGAGCAACATCGAGGCTCGCATATCTAAAAGGGCGCAAGCATGAATGAGATCAAGTACAAGCCGATAGGAGTTATTCATTCTCCGTTCAAGGAACCCAGAGGGACGCCTATACAGCCTGCGGGTGCTAAAGGTACCGATGGGATAGTCGAAATATTCCCGGAATATGCTGAAGGCCTGAAAGATATTGAGGGTTTTTCTCACATTATTTTGCTATACCACTTTCACTTATCCAAAGGGGCGACATTGCTGGCGAAGCCTTTTATGGATAACGAAACGCATGGAGTCTTTGCCATGCGAGGTCCGAGTAGGCCCAACCCTATTGGCGTTTCGGTAGTGTGCCTTGTCGGGGTTGAAGGGAATATGCTCCACATTCAGGGTGTGGACGTTGTAGATGGGACCCCCCTCCTGGATATTAAACCTTATATTCCCGAATTTGACATAAGGAAAGTGGAAAGGATAGGATGGCTAGAGAAAAATGTGCACAAGCTTTCAGCATCAAAAGATAATGGGAGGTTCACAGAGTGATTTGCCTGACTTGCGATAGCAGGACATATGAAGTTCCAGCTCTTGGCTCTTGTCGCTCTGGCTTCTCACATCCGTGACACATTGGGTAACGTCTGCATTATTTTGAGGAGGATAAAACATGGCTACGAAATCAGTTGTAATTAGATTCTTCGCTCCGGTGATTGATGCCACTGTCAATGCTCTTATGAGTGCCGTCGACCAGAAAATGAAGCAAGGGGCAAAAGAGTTCATCATTCTTATCTCTTCGCCTGGCGGCTCTGTTATCCATGGTTTAAGCGCATATAATTATTTGAAAGGATTACCTGCTTCTATAACTACACACAATTTCGGCAGCGTGGACTCAATAGGCATTGTCATATACTGTGCCGGTTCGAGAAGGCTATCAGTACCCCAGGCGAGATTTCTATTTCACGGCGTTAGTGCACAGTTTAGGGGGGAGCAGAATTTAGAGGAGAAACTGCTGGAGGAAAGGTTAAAGGGATTGAGGATTGACATGGAGAATATTGCCAAGGTAATTGCGGCCAATACGGGTAAGAGTGCCAAAGATATTACCGATGCCATGATTGAGAGGACAACTTTGAATCCAGAGGAGGCGCAGTCCTGGGGCCTGGTGCACGAAATCAAGTCAGAACTATTTGAAGCAGGAAGCGAAGTAGTCGCCATACAGTTTCAGCAACAACAACCACAACCACAACCACAACCGCCGCGTAAGCCGTAACATTAGCCGGGAAACGTGTAATTCACTACTCCCTGTTTCAAGCAAAATGATTCGTAGCTTATTGCCTTCAGATTTCGATGCTATACTCGAGGTCATAAATGATGCTGCGCAAGCTTACAAAGGAGTAATCCCGGATGATAGATGGAAGGAACCATATATGTCGGCCAAGGAATTAAAAGGAGAAATTGAAGCTGGCGTACGATTCTTTGGGTGGGTGGAAGGCGGGCATTTGCTTGGAGTGATAGGAATTCAAGCTATTAAAGATACCACGTTGATCAGGCATGCTTATGTGCTTCCGGAATGCCAGAGAAGAGGAACTGGCACGAAGCTACTTGAATATCTCATAAGCATGGCTGAGACCTCGGAAATTCTGGTAGGTACCTGGGTTGATGCCACCTGGGCTGTTAGATTCTACCAAAAGCATGGCTTCAAACTGGTATCGTCCGGGGAAAAGGATAGGCTCTTACGGACATATTGGAACATCCCCGAGAGGCAGGTTGCAACTTCAGTTGTGCTGAAGATAATCCCCTTTTCCTAAGTTAATGGATACCCTCCTGATTTGCAATAGCTTGTACCCATCCAGCACGTCGGCGATACCTCGGCTTCTCCTTATTGCCAGCTAATCTTACTTTGCTTCACTCCCCAGCCACCATAGCTGGGGGCTTGTCATATACCTCTTACTGCGATATACTTTCACAATGATTTTCTGGAGGCAAAGATGAGTATTAAAGATGCTCTAGCAAATACTGCCAGGGAAATACCAAATAAAGAAGCCATTGTTCTTGGTGCTCAGAGGGTTACTTATGGGGAGATGGATGAGGCTTCTAACAAAGTAGCCAATGCTCTCCTGGAGCTGGGGATGAAAAAAGGTGACAACGTGGCTATTTTAATATGTCAGAGCCCCGAGTGGGTTATCAATTATTTCGGGGTGACTAAAGGTGGGGGTGTAGCTGTACTGTTCGGCACTGCGCTTAAGGCTCCTGAACTTGATTCTTTGCTGCGGGACTCCGACTCGGAAATTCTGATAACGGAGAAGAAATTTTCTCAGATGCTGTCCTCAGTTTTGCCTCGCATTCCTTCGCTAAAACACGTGATTGAGGTTGATACAGATTCTTACATCAAGATGGTAGCCAACAGTTCTTCCAAATCGCCGACTATCGAACTGAAGGATGAGGATGAAGCTGTTATATTTTACGCCTGCGGTGTGCTGGGGAAGCAAAAGGGCGTGGTGCACACACATGGTTCTATTATGGGAACTCCCCCTATACTTTCTGCGAGCATACAACGGGGGAGAGCAGACATCATAATAGACCTTGTTCCCTTTTTCTATCTTTTTGGCTTGTTCGAAGTTCTTTTTGGTTCGATCATCGCAGGTTCTACCGTTGTGATTGTCCCTAATTTCACCCCCGAAGCTGTCTTAGAAGCTGTGGAGAAGGAAAAGGGAAGCATTATCTTTGGGGTTCCTGCCATGTACAATGCCCTAGCCATGGTGCCTAACGAAATTTTGAGAGGATATGACCTGGGCTTGTTGCGATTGGCCGTTACCGCCGGGGCAAAGTCCTTCCCGGAACTAATGAAAGCGTTGGAGGACAAAATTGGCTTAGCCGTTTATGAGGCATATGGTCTTACTGAAACTTCAGGCGTTTCTATATACACCTTTAACAGCCGTAAATGGGGAACTGTCGGCAAGCCAATTTGCGGCATTAAGATACTGGATGACAACGGCAAGGAAGTCCCCCGGGGCGAAATAGGAGAGGCTGTGTTCAATGCCCCCTGGGTGATGAAAGGATACTATAAAGCGCCTGAAGTCACGGCTCAAGTCCTTAAGGATGGCTGGTTTTATACAGGAGATTTGGTCAGGATGGATGACGAAGGTTATCTGGAGTACATAGAGAAGAAATCGTTCATAATAGTCGCGTCTTCTGGACTTAAAATCAGCCCATCGGAAGTTGAATCCGTGCTGCTAAGCCACCCCAGCGTAGCTGAGGCAGCTTATGTAGGTATTGATGATGGTTGCGGGGGACAAATACGCGTAGCCTCCGTGGTGCTAAAAGAAGGGCAACATGCCACGGAAACGGAGTTGTCCGACCTTTGTTACCAAAACCTGGCCAATTTTAAGCTTCCTAAGAGAATTGAATTTGTAGACAGTATCCCTAAAACTAGCTCGGGGGAGATAGATAGAAAAAGGCTTAAAGAAAGAGAACTAACCAGAATTAGTTAGAAGTGTTTCTATTAGCTCTTTCTATGCTTCTTCTCGAAAACAGCCTCAACTGCCCTAGTTGACATCCTAATTACCCTGTGTTAAATTAGTAAGTTGGAGTCTACTAGAAGGTAAAAACGTAGAGAATTATAAAAGCCGGCTGGCTGAAGCCGAGCAGATTTTCCTAGAGTAGACGGCATGTAACCAGACGGCTTTTTGATTGCCTAAAATAGGGGAATATAGTAATGCCAACAGTTAATCAACTTGTTCGTAAAGGGCGGCATAAGGTGGGAAAGAAAAGCGATGTCCCAGCATTGCATTACACCCGAAATACGATGAAGGGGGAGGTTAGATGGACTAAAGGATCGCCCCAAAAAAGAGGTGTGTGCATCCTGGTAAAGACGGTTACGCCTAAGAAGCCCAACTCGGCATTGCGTAAAGTTGCCCGCGTTAGACTGACCAACGGTATGGAAGTAACCGCTTATATTCCTGGTGAAGGACATAATTTACAGGAACACTCGGTAGTTTTGCTTCGTGGTGGCCGGGTTAAGGACGTTCCTGGAATTCGCTACCATATTATCCGTGGCACCTTAGATACTGAAGGAGTAGCTGATCGAAAGCAAGGTCGCAGCAGATACGGGGCTAAGGCGCAGAAATAGCAAGGATGTCAGATGCCAAGAGGAGCTAGAAACGTAGTAAAAAGAATACCACCACCCGATGCTAAATATAACAGCATCATGGTGGCTAAATTTATTAATAGGCTTATGATACGAGGGCAAAAAGCTACAGCCGAGCGCATTGTCTATAATGCCCTGCAACTCACTGCTCAGCAAGTGAACAGTGAGCCTGAAGAAGCCTTAGAGCGGGCAATTAGAAATGCTGCGCCGCTGCTCATGGTTAAATCACGCCGTGTTGGTGGGGCTACCTATCAAGTTCCTATGGAGGTGGGAGAAGAGCGGGGGCGCGCTCTTGCCATGAGATGGCTCATTGCTTCAGCGCGAGCTCGTAGTGGCAAATCTATGGAAGAAAAGCTGGCAAGTGAGTTTATCGATGCTGTGAATGGGCGGGGGGCAGCAATCAAGAAACGTGATGATCTTCACAAGATGGCAGAGGCTAACAAAGCCTTTGCTCACTATCGCTGGTGAAAAGTCGTGTTAAAAGCAGTACTTGATGTAAAGGATAAGCTCATGTCGCGGACATTCCCTTTGGAAAAAATACGGAATATAGGGATCATCGCTCATATAGATGCCGGTAAGACCACGGCTACGGAAATGATATTACATCACACAAGGCGTACTTACAAGGTTGGAAGGGTAGACGAGGGAACCGCGGTAATGGATTGGATGGAACAAGAAAGAGAACGAGGCATTACCATTACTTCAGCAGCTACCACTTGTCATTGGCGCGAACATTGTATAAACATAATCGATACCCCTGGGCATGTAGATTTCACTGCTGAGGTGGAGCGTAGCCTTCGCGTATTAGATGGTGGTGTCGTGATTTTCGATGGTGTAGCTGGGGTGGAAGCGCAATCAGAGGCTGTGTGGCGCCAGGCAGATAAATACGGTGTGGCCAGGATTTGCTTTATTAACAAAATGGACAGGATTGGCGCTGATTTTAATCACACGGTGACCATGATTAACGACAGATTGCGAATCAAGGCATTACCCCTACAACTTCCCATAGGAAGCGAAAAGGACCTTCGGGGCATTATCGACCTTGTGGAAAATAAAATTATTGCTTTTCCTGATCTTGACTCGGCTTCAATCGAGAAAGACAGCGAGACTTTGCTGGTCAAGCATCGTCAAGTATTAATTGAGAACTTAGCCGAGCTCGATGACCAGATTATGCTGCTATATCTCAATGGACAAGACATCTCTGTCTCTCAAATTAAGGCAGCTATAAGAAGGCTGACCATTTCTAACTGCATTGTGCCTGTTCTTTGTGGCAGTGCCTTGAAAGATAGAGGCATCCAGTTATTGCTTGATGCTATTGTAGACTACCTCCCCTCGCCCCTAGATATTCCTCCTATTTCGGCTATAAATCCTAAAAGTGGAGAGGAAATACTTCGTCTGGCGAACGATGATGAACCCTTTTCTGCTTTGGCGTTTAAAACGGTTTCTGACCTATTTATGGGCAGACTGGTCTATTTGCGTGTGTACTCAGGCATGGTAGGGGCCGGGGCACAGGTTTTGAATTCTACCACGGGTAAGAAAGAGAGATTGGGAAAACTATATGTTATGCACGCCGATCACCGTGAGGAGGTAGGCCACGCTGAAACAGGTAGTATTGTGGCTAGTCTGGGACTTAAGATGACCTCGACTGGTGACACCCTTTGCGAGCCCACACGGCCAGTGCTTCTTGAGGCTATACGATTTGCTGAGCCGGTGCTTTCTATGGCTGTTGAACCCAAAAGTAAAGCCGATCAGGACAAGTTAGATGATACCCTCGCTAAACTTGCTATGGAGGATCCCACCTTCAAAGTTTACCATGACAAAGAAACAGGTCAAACTTTAATCTCGGGGATGGGTGAACTTCATCTCGAGGTATTAATAGAGCGCATGTTCCGTGAATATGGCATGAAGGTCAACGCTGGTAAGCCTCAGGTCGCTTATAAGGAAACAATCACTCTTCCTGTGGACTCTGAGGGGAGATTTATCCATCAATCCGGTGGTAAGGGGCAATATGGGCACGTCTGGCTTAGAATTGAGCCAAACGAGCGTGGCAGTGGATTCGAGTTTCGCGACCAGATTCGAAGTGGGGCTATACCTAAGGAATTTACTCCCTCAGTAAAAGCCGGTGTCGAGTCAGCTTTACAAAGTGGAGGATTAGCTGGTTATCCCGTAATAGATGTGAGGGTGACTTTATATGATGGCAGTTTTCATGAAGTCGATTCCTCGGCCCTGGCTTTCAAGATGGCGGCTTTCATGGCTACGAGGGATGGGATGGGTAAAGCTAAGCCCATTATTCTGGAGCCAATTATGGAGGTGGAAATAACGACTCCCAATCAGTTTATGGGAGACATCGTTGGCGATTTAAACTCTCGAAGAGCTCATATCGAGGGCATTGAAAGTCGCGATGATTTCTCCAGTGTTCGTTGCCTTGTTCCTCTAGCGGAAACTTTTGGTTTCGCTGGAGATTTGAGGTCGCTTAGTCAAGGGAGGGCAAGTCATACTATGCAGTTTCATCACTATGAAGAATTACCTGCCAATTTGACTGGGCAAATTACGGCTAGAATGGGAAGAACCAGATGACCGAGCAAAAGGTTCGTATCAAAATCAAAAGCTTCGATCATAGATTAGCTGATCAGGCAGTAAGGCAGATAATAGATGCAGTGGAGCGTACCGGGGCTATCGTGGTTGGCCCAGTACCTTTACCCACAGATATCGAAAAATTTTGTGTTATTCGTTCCCCTAATATCGATAAAGATTCCAGGGAACAGTTTGAGATCAGGACTCATAAGAGGTTAGTTGACGTTTTGCAGCCAAGTTCCAAAACTATAGATGCCCTGAGTCAGCTTGACTTGGCATCCGGAGTGGAGATAGATATTAAGTTATAGTTAAAACCATGTTTCCAGGCATTATTGGTAAGAAAATAGGCATGACGCAACTGTTTCAGGAAAGCGGAGAGACAGTGGCGGTAACGGCTATTCAAGCTGGACCCTCTGTGGTAACTCAGATAAAGAGCCAGGACAAGGACGGTTATGATGCTATCCAAGTGGGCTTTATTGAGAACAAAGTGAAGCAATCTCGGCTTAGCTCTCCAGAGAAGGGACATCTGCGAGGCTTAGAGAATGTTCGCTATCTTCGCGAATTCAGGACTGATCCCGATTTCATCGGGATTAGCTCGGTCAAACGTGGTGACAAATTGGATGTTGGCTTCCTGAAGCATGGTGACTTGGTAAATGTCACTGGCCTTTCTAAGGGCAAGGGCTTTGCCGGCGTGGTTAAGCGACATCATTTTGCAGGTGGGCCAAAGACCCATGGCCAAACTGACCGCCATCGCGCCCCTGGTTCAATTGGAGCTACTACTTTTCCCGGTCGGGTGCTTAAGGGGAAACGCATGGCGGGGCATATGGGAAACAGGAGAGTAGAAGCGCGTAATCTCAAAGTAATCCAATCTGACCCCGAGCGCAATTTGCTTTTGGTGAAGGGTGCAGTACCTGGAGCCAATGGGGAGCTGCTAGTAATTGAGAAGGTAAGGTAACAGGAAGTGCAAGTGCCAGTTTACAGTTTAAACGGTGAAGTTGTCGACCAACTAGAACTTAGCGAGGCCATTTTTGCTCTTTCCTTTAATGAGGCGGTGGTTCACCAAGCAATGACTAGGCAATTAGCCAGTAGGCGCCAGGGCACTGCGTCTACCAAAACAAGAGGGGAAGTGATTGGGAGTACGAGAAAACTTTATGCCCAGAAGCATACCGGCAGAGCGCGAAGAGGGGATATAAAATCACCCCTTCTCAGGGGGGGTGGAGTAGTTTTTGGCCCCAAGCCACGCACCTATCGCCAATCGATGCCCAAGAAAATGAGGAAGTTAGCTTTGAAATGCCTCCTCTCCGCTAAAGTTAGAGAGGGAAATATAAAACTGGTACAGGAACTTGATTTTAAGGGACCAAAGACGAAAGATATGATAGATGTGCTGTCTTCTCTCGGCGTTGATTCCTCCACTTTAATCCTTACTGCTCAGTCCACAACCAATGTGGTTAAATCAGCAGCTAATTTGCCTGAAGTCAAGGTCCTACCTTCGGCTCTAATTAATGTATTGGATTTGCTTTCCTATGAAATGCTGATAGCTACTGTACCGGCAATACGCAACATTGAGCAAATTTGGGGTAAATAAATTGCATCTTTACGAAGTTCTGCGGCGTCCTTTAATTACAGAAAAGGCTACCTCGCTTAAGGAGGAAGATAAATATGCCTTTGAGGTGGCAGGCAAGGCTACCAAGTCTCAGATTCAGGAGGCAGTGGAACAAGCTTTTAAGGTAAAGGTAAGCAAAGTCAATGTGATGACGGTGCCTGGGAAGACAAGAAGGTTTGGCAGGAGAGAAGTAACTAACTCACCTTGGAAAAAGGCAATAGTTACCCTGGCACCGGGACACAAAATTACTTTCTTTGAGGGTGTCTAATGGGCGCAGTCACTAAGTGGAGAAAAAAGAAGATGTCGAAGCACAGACATAAGAAACTTCTTAAGAAAACTCGTTGGCAAAGGACGCACAAGTAAGGAACGATTCGTGGGATTAAGAACATATAATCCGACTTCTCCAGGCAGGAGATTTATGTCTGGCGCTACTTTTGAAGAGCTAACCAGGGTAGCGCCTGAGAAATCCTTACTGACGCCGCTGAAAAAGAAGGCAGGACGTAATAGCCGAGGTGTTATAACTGTACGTCATCGAGGTGGTGGCAGTAAACGTAAACTTCGCATTATTGATTTTAAGAGGGATAAACTTACTGTTCCGGGGAAGGTAGCTTCCATTGAATATGACCCTAATAGGTCAGCTCGCATTGCCCTAATTCATTATGCTGATGGAGAAAAGCGTTATATACTCGCCCCTTTGGGCATCAATTTAGGTGATATCATACAGGCAGGCGAAGATGTTGATATAAAACTTGGGAATGCCTTGCCATTGGAGTCCATCCCTGTGGGAACTTTGGTGCATAATGTTGAGTTTGAGCCGGGCAAAGGGGGAAAGCTTATTCACAGCGCAGGAAGTTCTGCCCAAATTATAAGCAAGGAGGGCAAATACGTTATACTTAAACTCCCTTCGGGTGAACTGCGTAAATTTCATCACAAGTGCTGGGCTACTATTGGGCAGATAGGCAATGTTGACCACGGAAATATAAAATTAGGCAAAGCTGGGAGCAGGAGATGGTCAGGTTGGCGACCTTCGGTCAGGGGTTCTGCTATGACTCCCCGGGATCACCCCCATGGGGGTGGGGAAGGCAGAGCTCCCCGGGGGATGCCTCCGAAAACCCCTTGGGGAAAGCCAGCTTTGGGGGCTAAGACACGTCGCCGTAAAACTTCGGATAAAATGATCATTAAACGGAGGAAGCAGGATGTCACGGTCGCTTAGGAAAGGGCCTTTTTGTGATGCTAAATTGCTTAAGAAAGTAGAAGCGCTTAATAATTCGGGCGAGAAAGCAGTGATAAAGACGTGGTCCCGTGCCTCTACTGTTTTGCCCCAAATGATAGGTCATACTATTGCAGTGCATAATGGCAGGAAGCATGTGCCCATTTTTATCACTGAAAATATGGTAGGGCATAAATTGGCAGAATTCGCACCTACCAGGACATATAGGGGTCATGTCACCAAGGCTAAAGTAACTGAACAGGCGAGAAAAAAATAAGGCGCGATGAAGGTAAGAGCTGTAGCTAAAGATGTTGGCATTTCGCCTCAGAAGGTGCGTTTAGTGATAAATATGATTAGAGGCAGAAAAGTCGACGAGGCTTTGACTATCCTTAGCTTTACGCCTACCCCCACAACCAAAGCCGTGGCTAAGGTAATCAAATCAGCAGTAGCCAGTGCTGAAAGCAATTTTCAAATGTCGCCCGCTGAGCTTAAGATTGCTGATATATTTGCTGATAAAGGACATACCTTGAAAAGATTCCGCCCTCAGTCGAGAGGGAGAGTGAGTCCTATATTAAAACGGGCTAGCAATATTACAGTTTTCGTTACTGAAGAGGAGGAATAGTTTTGGGACACAAAGTTCATCCTTGCGCTTTCAGGCTGGGTGTCAACCAGAATTGGCGAGCTAGGTGGTATGCTGAGAAGAACTATGCTCGGTTTTTATTAGACGATATAAGGCTACGGAGAGTTGTGGAGCAGAAATGTTCTGGCGGAGCTGTTGCTCGACTGGAAATTGAACGTCCGGGAGACGAGGTATGTTTAACTCTTTACTCAGCTCGCCCTGGCATCTTGATTGGCCGCGGGGGACAAAATGTGGAAGCACTGAAATCGGAACTGGAAAAGGTCAGTGGGGATAAGATTCGATTGACTATTAGAGAAGTTGAGCACCCCGAGCTTGAGGCTTCTTTGGTAGCTCGGAGCATAGCTGAGCGGCTTGAAGAAAGAATCCCTTTCCGCCGGGCTATGAAGCAGGCAGCCTTTCGAACTTTGCAAGCTGGTGCTAAGGGAATAAAGATAACGTGTGGTGGAAGGCTTGGTGGACTCGAAATTGCTAGGACCGAGACGATTCACCAAGGTCAAATGCCGTTGCATAAATTACGTGCCGATATTGATTACGGTCTTGCTGAAGCCCATACTATGATGGGGCGTATCGGGGTAAAAGTATGGATTTATAAAGGCGATATTATGCCTGAAGTGAAGGAGAAAAGTGCTACAGCCGAAACGAGTGAAGTATCGCAAGACACATAAAGGAAGACTAAAAGGCAGCGCTCAGAGCGGGGATACTATTGTTTTTGGTGACTTTGGCATGAGGGCTGAGGAATCCGCTTGGGTAACAGCGCGACAAATCGAAGCAGCCCGTCGCGTATTCGTACGCTACTTGCATCGTGGGGGTAAAGTATGGATACGAGTTTTCCCTGACAAAGCTGTGACTAAGAAACCTGCAGAGACAAGGATGGGTGGTGGGAAAGGCGCTCCTGAGCACTGGGTAGCTGTAGTCAAGAGAGGCAAAATCCTGTTCGAATTGACTGGAGTAAATGAGGAGATGGCTTCAGAGGCAGCCCATCTCGCCTCCTCCAAGCTTCCTATAGCTACTAGTTTTGTCACGAAGGGAAGGCAGAAAGTTGAAAGCTAGCGAAATACGTACTCTCAACAATGAAGAGCTATTAACGAAGCTCGAAGAAGCTCATGAGGAACTTTTTAACCTCCGTTTCCGCTTGGCCACTAGGCAGTTGGGGAATCATCGGGAGATTCCTGAAGTGAAGAGAAGGATTGCTAAAATCAAGACTATTTTAAGGGAAAGGGAGCTTGGCATAGGATGAGTGATCTCGGGAAAAGAAAGGTTAGAGAAGGCTTGGTGGTGAGTGACAAAATGGATAAAACCGTGGTGGTAGCTGTGGAAACCAGGAGGGTCCATCCACTCTATAAGAAAGCTGTCAGAGTTACCAAAAGATATAAGGCTCATGACGAAGATAATGCCTGTAAAATTGGAGACAAAGTGAAGATTGTCGAGACTCGCCCTTTGTCCAAGGAGAAGAGTTGGCGGGTAACGGAGATAATGTCTAAGAAGGAAATGGTTGAAACCAGACCAAAGAAAAAGAAATGATTCAGGCTTATACCAGACTCAAGATAGCCGATAATACCGGGGCTAAGCAGATTATGTGTATTAATGTGCTTATTGGGGCAAGAAAATATGCCCGAATAGGTGATATCATTGTAGCCACGGTGAAGCGGGCGGTGCCCCATGGAATGGTGAAAAAGGGCGAGGTAGTGCGAGCTGTGGTTGTACGTGTGGCTAAGCCTTATCGCCGCTCTGATGGCTCCTATATCAGATTTGATGAGAATGCCGCAGTCGTTCTTGGTGAAAAAAATAATCCTAAAGGCAGTCGCATTTTTGGTCCTGTAGCCCGAGAACTTAGAGATAAAAACTTCGCCAAGATAATATCCTTGGCCCCAGAGGTTTTGTAGAATGAAAATCAGGAAAAACGATACTGTCATCATAATTGCTGGCAAGGACAGGGGAAAAAAGGGGAAAGTCCGCCGTGCCCTCCCCAACGAAGATAGAGTGATAGTGGAGGGACTCAATATGATTAAGCGCCACTCTCGAGCCGGCAGGGCTGCCCGACAAGCTGGCATAATTGAGCTTGAGGCTCCAATCCAGGTATCCAACGTAATGTTATTGTGTGATAAATGTGGCAAACCTACGCGCGTCAGTTCCCGCTTTCTGACCGACGGCAAAAGAGTGCGAATTTGCAATTCATGTCGAGAGGTGATTGACTAAGGAGTTTGATCGTGAAATCTCGCTTGGAGGAAAAATATTTGACTGAAGTGACTCCCCAGCTTAAAGCTAAGCTTGGATATAATAACATAATGCAACTGCCCAGGTTGGAAAAGGTTGTGCTTAGCATTGGTTTGGGCGAAGCAACACAGGACGCTAAAGTACTTGAAACAGCGGGGAAAGATCTAGCTACAATTTCGGGGCAACGTCCGGTGACCACACGGGCGAAAAAGTCTATCTCCTCTTTTAAGCTGAGAGATGGTATGCCTATTGGGATGATGGTAACGTTGCGAGGTAAACGGATGTACGATTTCTTTGACAAACTGGTTAATGTTGTTCTACCGAGGTTTCGAGATTTCCGCGGAGTATCACGGGATTCGTTCGATGGCTGGGGGAATTACAGCCTGGGTATAAAAGAGCAGATAGTTTTCCCTGAGATTGATTATGATAAGGTGGATAAAATTCGTGGCCTTGAGGTGACCATTGTTACTACGGCCAAAAATGATGATGAAGCTAGGGATTTGCTAGAATTAATGGGCATGCCTTTCAGGAGAACTTGATATGGCGAAGTTGTCTAAGATTGTCAAGTCAAAACGGCCAGCAAAGTATAGGGTACAGCAACGTAATCGTTGTCAATTATGTGGTAGGCCGCGTGCCTATATGCGCAAATTTGGCTTGTGTCGTATTTGTTTTCGAGAACTTGCTGTTACGGGTGTAATCCCTGGCGTAAGGAAGTCAAGCTGGTGAAAGAGAAATGACAGTTACTGACCCCGTCGCTGATATGTTAACTAGGATACGCAACGCTATCATGGCAGATCATGATTATGTGCTTGTGCCTTCCTCTAAAATAAAGCTTTCTATCATCAAAATCCTTGAGGAAGAAGGTTTTATTGACCATTATGAAGTGCTTAAAGGAAAACCACAGCCAACGATGAAAATCCACCTCAAGTACACAGATGGTCAGCCTGCGATCTTAGGTTTAGAAAGAGTGAGCAAACCGGGCTTAAGAGTTTATGCGGAAAGGCGTGAAATCCCTCGTGTCTATGGGGGCTTGGGTATTGCCATTCTATCCACATCCAAAGGTATTATGACTGACCAAGAGGCATGGCGGCAGCATCTTGGCGGTGAGATTCTGTGCTATGTATGGTAAATTAACTTAGGAGCTGTAAATTATGTCTCGTATTGGCTTGCTTCCCATTGCTATTCCTCAGGGTACTGAGGTAAAGATCGATGGAAGCGAAGTTGTGGTAAGAGGAAAGATGGGGGAACTCTGGCGCCAGTTTCACCCTGCAGTTTCTATCGCTTTGAAGGATGGGTGCTTGATTGTAACTCGGCTTAGTGATAGTAAGACTCATCGTTCTTTGCATGGGCTCAGTCGCAGCCTTTTGGCAAATATGGTTACAGGGGTGAGTGAAGGCTTTGCAAAAGTCTTGGAGATAAATGGCGTGGGCTATAGAGCACAGAAAACTGGCGACAAGCTGTTGCTTCAGGTAGGATATGCCAATACTGTGGAGTTCGCCTCTCCTCCTGGTATTAATATCGCTGTTGAGGGGACGAACCGCATTCGCGTCACTGGTATTGATAAAGAAGTAGTTGGGGAAACAGCTGCCAGAATTCGGGCGATACGCCCTCCCGACTCCTATAAAGGAAAGGGTATTAAATACTTTGGTGAAAAGCTACGTCTTAAACCCGGCAAATCGGGCAAAATAAGCAAGAAATAGTGGCTATAATGAACGGGAGAGATTCAAAAACAATCAGAAAGATACGACACAGGCGGGTGAGGCGAAAAACAACGGGCACGATATCACGTCCTCGATTATGTGTCTTCCGTAGCTTGAATCATATTCATGCCCAGATTATCGATGATTCTAGGGGCCAGACTTTAGTCTCGATGAGCACTCTTGACTCTCTGGTGAGAAGCAAGGCCGATGGAATTGGGAAAAGCAAAAAAGCCGGAATAGTGGGGACTTTGCTCGCGGAGAAAGCATTAAATAAAGGAATCAAACAAGTGGTCTTTGACCGTGGTGGTTATAGATATCATGGCAGAGTTAAGGCCTTAGCCGAGGCTGCCAGGAAAGCTGGATTGGAGTTTTGAGGGTTAGCTTATGAAGGCGGTTACTAAAGTAAGAGGGAAGAGAACCAAAATCGATGCCTCAGAAATGAGTCTCGAAGAGAAACTGTTGGGCATCGACCGTGTAACTAAAGTGGTCAAAGGTGGTAGACACCTTCGGTTCAGAGCTTTAGTGGTAGTTGGCGATGGCCAAGGGCATGTCGGATTTGGTTTAGCCAAAGCGGCAGCGGTTCCTGAAGCAGTTCGTAAAGCAGGTGCTATGGCGAAGAAAGAATTGATTGAGGTACCTATCAAGGATGGTACCATCCCTCATGAAATTCTAGCCAAGTTTGGTGCGTCCAAGATATTGCTAAAGCCGGCGGCACCTGGCACCGGCTTAATTGTCAGCAATACTACTCGGGCAGTGCTTGAATTGGCAGGTATAAAAGACGCTCTTGGCAAATCGTTAGGTGGCTCAAGCAAAATCAACGTAGCTAAGGCGACGATACTTGCCTTAGCTAACTTGAGGAAAAGTGAGGAAGCGGCAAATCAACCAGCACTCACAGATGTGAGTGCTGAGGAAGCTCAGGAAGAAAAGGTAGATGAAACAGAATGAATTAAGCCCTCCTGTAGGTGCTAAGCACAAGAGAAAGCTCATAGGTCGAGGAGATGGCAGCGGGCATGGCACCTATTCGGGGCGAGGTTGCAAAGGGCAAAAGTCTCGCTCTGGCGGTGGTGTGCGCCTTGGCTTTGAAGGCGGGCAGTTGCCTTTGATAAAACGGCTGCCGCGAAAAAGAGGATTCACGAACATTTTTAAAACTAAATATAATATTGTCAATGTGGGGAAGCTAGCCATTTTCCCTCCAGGGACTGATGTAACCCCTGAAGAATTGCTTCGAGCAGGGCTGATTAACACCCCGGACCACCCGACCAAAATTCTCGGCGCTGGCGATATCCAACATCCATTGGCAGTTAGTGCCAGCAAATTCTCTTCATCGGCGGAGAAAAAAATTCTTGCTGCTGGCGGGAAGATAAAGCAGGCTTAGAATGCAGCGCAAAACGACCCGACCACGCCTCGTCCAGGCAATGATGGACGCATTGACATTGCCCGATTTGCGGCGAAAAATCCTTTTCACCCTCGGCATCCTTGTCGCTTTTCGCTTTATGGCTCACGTTCCCTTGCCCGGCGTGGACATCGTAGCCTTGAAATCATTCTTCGAGCAAAACATCCTTTTCGGCATGCTTGACCTTTTTAGCGGTGGTGCCATGACGAGTTTCAGTGTGGTTGCCATAGGCATTTATCCCTACATCACTGCGTCCATAATTATGCAATTGCTGGTTCCGGTAATCCCCAGACTTCAGGCTCTATCCCAGGAGGGGGAGCTCGGTCAACAGAAAATAAATCGAATTACTCACTTTATGACTATACCTTTGGCTGCCCTTCAAGGCTATGCTATGATTGCTTTGTTACGCTCTCAGGGAGTTACTATTGAGCCGCTTGGATCATTGACGATAGCCAGCATAATAATAACAATGGTCGCTGGCACGATGTTCCTCGTGTGGCTGGGTGAATTGATTACCGAGCGTGGTATAGGGAACGGGATATCGATAATAATCTTTGCTGGTATCGTGGCCGGCCTGCCTGCAATAGTGGGTAGTGGCATTGCTGAGGCTCAGCTCGGAAGGCCCACGGGGTTGATCGCCTACGTTATTCTAACCTTAGCTATGCTGGCACTTATAGTCATATTTGTTGAAGCACATCGCCGTATTCCTGTACAGTATGCCCGGAGCACTTTTCGCAGTGGCCGCATGTACCGCCAATCGGGTTCCACCTACATACCGCTGCGGGTAAATACTGCCGGGATGATACCTCTTATTTTCGCCATAGCCTTAATGCAACTCCCCGCTACGATAGCTTCGTTTTTTCCGAACAGTCAGTTCTGGAATACAATCTATAATTTGTTTCAGGCTAATACCGCGCTCTACAACGGATTGTATTTTGCTTTAGTAATTGGTTTCGCTTTCTTCTACACCATGGTTATATTCGAGCAAATGAACCTGCCTCAAACTTTGCAACAGCAAAGCGGCTTCATCCCCGGGGTTCGACCCGGTAAGGCAACGGCTGATTATTTGAATAGAGTCATAAAGCGCATCACCTTCGGTGGCGCTCTCTTCCTGGCTGTAGTGGCAGTTATGCCTTTTATTGCTCAAGAAATCACCGGCGTTAAAGCATTGGTAATCCAGAGCACCGCCATGCTTATAGCTGTTGGTGTGGCTCTAGATACCATGAAGCAATTAGAGGCTCAACTAACCATGCGCCGCTACGAGGGTTTCTTAAAATAATGTACATCATCATGCTAGGTGCTCCGGGGGCAGGGAAGGGAACTCAGGCGGATATTCTCTCTCAAGAGATGGATTTACCTCATATAGCCTCCGGAGATTTGTTTCGTCAGGCGTTGGAGAAAAAGACCGAGGTTGGCCTCCTGGCTAAAGGCCATATGAATAAAGGAGAGCTGGTTCCCGATGAGATAACCATAAAAATGATTCTGGAAAGAATTAATCAGCCTGATTGTGCCTCTGGCTGCCTACTCGACGGCTTTCCCCGGACTTTGCATCAAGCTAGAGTTTTAGACGAAGCCCTTAGGGAGCAAGGGAAAACCATAGATAAAGCAATATATATTGAAGTGCCCAATGAGGAGCTAGTGAAACGCCTCAGTGGAAGGCGGCTTTGCCGAGTTTGTCAAACACCATATCACATAATAAGTTCACCGCCTAAAACGCCGGGGAAATGTGATAAATGCGGTGGTGAATTGTATCAGCGTTCTGATGACAGGGAGGAAACAGTAAAGGACCGACTTAATATTTTCTTTGCTCAAACCTTTCCTATCCTTGATTATTATAAAAAACGAAACAAACTAATTAGGGTCAATGGCAACCTGGGAATGCAGGGTGTAGCTAGAGAAATAATTTCTGCACTTAAAGTAGGGGTAAAATAAAATGGTAATTATAAAATCTGCCGAGGAAATAGTTATTATGCGAAAGTGTGGCAAAATCCTCGCCGCTATTTTAGATAGACTAAGAACGGAAACAAGACCAGGGATTAAGACTAGCCAGTTGGACATAATCGTGGCCGAGGAATCGGAAAAAAGGGGGGTTGTACCTTCTTTTAAGAACTATCGCGGCTTTCCTGCGAATTTATGTGTTTCGGTAAATGATGAAATAGTTCACGGCATTCCCGGTGAAAGAATACTACAAGAAGGAGACATTGTTTCTTTAGATGTAGGAGCAAAACTTAATGGCTTTCATACCGATGCTGCTATAACTGTTGGTGTGGGGCGGATAAGCAAAGAGGCTGAAGAACTTATTGCGGTCACAGAAGGTAGTTTAAAGTCAGGCATCGCTCAAGCGACAAGTGGGGCACAGATAGACGATATATCCTCTGCTATTCAACATTATGTTGAATCAAAAGGATTTTCTGTGGTTAGAGAATATACCGGGCATGGAGTAGGTCGGGACTTGCATGAAGAGCCCCCGATACCTAATTTTGCAACTGGAAAAAGTCTCTTGCTTCGTAAAGGCATGACTCTGGCTATCGAGCCTATGGTTAATGCTGGAGATTGGCGCACTAAATTGGCGGCTGATCAATGGATGGTGCTTACAGCCGATGGAAGTCTTTCAGCACATTTTGAACATACGATTGCCGTAACTGATAATGTAGCTGAGATACTTGTTTAGGGTATTATCGTAAGAATGGCTAAAAAGGAGAGGATAGAAGTCGAAGGCAAAGTGATTACAGTCTTACCTAATACTATGTTTCGCGTCGAATTGGCCAATGGACATCTGGTATTGGCTCATATCTCGGGCAAAATGAGAAAGCACTATATCAAGATTTTGCCCGGGGATAGAGTTTTGCTAGAACTTTCCCCTTATGATTTAAGCCGGGGCAGAGTTACCTATCGGCTTAAGTAGTTTGACATGTTAGCTAAGAAGGTTTATCATAGTAAGGTTTGTATGGTGACTGGAAATGAAAGTAAGAGCTTCGGTTAAGCCGATATGCAGAAAATGCAAAGTTATCAGGCGGAGAGGTGTGGTTAGAGTTATTTGTGAGAATCCAAAGCATAAGCAGAGGCAGGGGTGATAAACAGTGGCACGCATTGCTGGTATAGACCTTCCTAAAGATAAGCCAATTTGGGTAGCTTTACAGAGCATTTATGGCATAGGCACTACATCAAGCCAGCGCATTTTGGCTGCCACCGGTGTCGACTCTGGCCTTAGAGTTAAGGAGCTTAGTGAGGAACAAGTTGGCCAGATTCGAGATGTTGTTGACAAACAGTACAAAGTGGAAGGTGATCTCAGGAGGGAGGTTCAATCTAATATAAGGCGGCTTATTGAAATTAGTTGCTATCGGGGCACAAGGCACCGCCTGAGGTTGCCAGTTCACGGACAGAGAACGCGCACAAATGCCCGAACTAAAAGAGGGCCAAGAAAAACAGTGGCAGGTCGAGGGCAGAGGCGTGGCGTAGGCAAGAAGTAAGGAGTTTGTTTTAACAAATGCCAAAGAAGAAGAAGGGAGTTCGTAAAGCCCGTAAAAAGGTTAGCGAAGGCAGGGCTTACATCCAATCCAGTTTTAATAACACGACCATTACCATTACTGATATGCAAGGCAATGTTGTCGCCTGGGGGAGTTCTGGTACGGCAGGATTCAAAGGTTCCAGGAAAGGTACCCCTTATGCTGCTCAACTAGCTGCTAGAGATGCGGCACATCGAGCAATGGGTGATGGCTTGCGCCGGGTTGAGGTGTATATTAAAGGCCCTGGCAGTGGACGTGAAGCAGCTATTCGTGCCTTGCAGGCTTCTGGAATTACTGTCACAGCCATTAGAGACGTGACTCCTATCCCCCATAATGGCTGTCGTCCGCGAGGGAGGCGAAGAGTATAAAATGGCGCGCTACACGGGCCCGGTTTGTCGCCTATGTCGCCGCTTCGGAGACAAGCTGATGCTCAAAGGCGAGAGGTGCTCTACACCTAAATGTCCTTTAGAGAAAAGAAGTACCCCTCCTGGCAGGCGTCCTCTGGCTCGGCGGCGCAGCAGGATTTCCGAGCGCGGGCTTCAATTGCGTGAAAAACAAAAGCTTCGCTTTAGCTACGGTATCTTGGAGCGACAATTTCGCAAGTTTTTTGGCGAAGCGAAAAAAGGCCCTAGCACCACTGGAGAAAACCTTCTCATATTGTTAGAAAGGAGACTGGATAATGTGGTTTATCGCTTGGGCTTTGCTGATTCACGTGCCCAAGCCAGACAAATAGTTCGGCATGGCCATATCATGGTCAATGATCGCAAAACAGATATTCCTTCTTTTTTAGTGAAATCGGGGGACGTTGTTAAGTGGCGAGAGGCTAGTACAAAAACCGAATATTATAAAAGGGTAGCTGAGGAAATTGATGAGAAATTTATCCCTGCTTGGTTAAGCTTGGACAAAGAAAGCATGACAGGCAGAGTATTGAATTTGCCTGGCAAAGACGACATTGAAGCTGGATTTAATCAGAAAGCTATTGTTGAATATTACTCGAGGTGAATTATGCCCGAATTATCTATCCCCACTGTAACTTGTGTTGAAAGCATCGGTAATTATGGTCGTTTTCTTGCTGAACCTCTAGAGCCGGGTTTCGGTGTCACTTTAGGTAACACCTTGCGGCGTGTGCTTCTCAGCTCTTTGCTTGGTGCTGCGGTAACATGGGTCAAAATCGAAGGAATTCAGCATGAATTCTCTCCCATTCCTTATGTTAAAGAGGATGCTATGGAGTTCTTGCTGAATATCAGGCAACTGAGACTCTGCCCTCTTTCCCATCAACCCGGGCAGTTGCTCTTGGAAACAGAGGGGGAAGGCAAGATCTGTGCAGGTGATATTAAACCCTCGTCTCACTTTCGCGTTGCCAATCCCGAACTTTATCTAGCTTCTTTAGACTCCCCCCAGGCCAAGCTTTACGTCGAACTTAACGTGGAGCTAGGGAAAGGTTATGTGCCGGCTAAATCGACTGACGGTTTACCTGTGGGAGCACTGCCGGTAGATGCCATCTTTACCCCAGTGCAGAAGGTCAATTTCTCTGTAGAATCTACCAAGCCTGGCGAGGAGGGAAGTCCAGAAAAGCTCATCCTGGAGATTTGGACCGATGCTACCATTTTCCCCTGGGAGGCGCTTAGTCAAAGTGCTATCATCTTAATTAATCAGTTCTCTTCCTTCAGGGACCTTGAAGTTCCCATGGCTAGAGCTTTGTCCGTTTTGCCCGAGCAATATAATACCCCTGTGGAAGAACTAAATTTATCAACTCGCTCCCGCAATAGTTTGAAGAGAGCGGGTATTTTAACCCTGGGACAATTGATAGAGAAAGGTAGGGAGGGTTTGCCGCCATTGTCTGGTTTGGGGGCAAAGTCTCGAGCCGAAGTGGAAGAGTTAATGGAAAAATTAGGCTCTCCTGTTCCTGAGAAGAAAATGGAATGAGACACAAGTTAGCAGGACGGAAATTCAGTAGGGCGACAGAGCACAGGTGGGCGTTATACCGAAATCAAGTTACCGCGCTTTTAGCTCACGAAAAGGTCACCACCACTGAAGCTAAAGCTAAAGAAGTTCGTAGTTTAGCAGAAAAGATGATCACTTTAGGTAAGGATGGCAGCCTTGCCTCAAGGCGGGAAGCCTTAGCTTTTATTACGGATAAAAAGGTGGTTGACAAGCTATTTGCTGAAATTGCCCCGGACTATGCTGCCCGTAGCGGAGGTTATACAAGGTTGCTAAAGCTGGGACCCCGCCATGGTGATAACGCACCTATGGTTCAAATTGAATTGGTTAAGTAAGTTTATTTTGCTTGTAGAATATGATGGCACTCAATATCATGGCTTTCAATGGCAAGTTGACTTGCCCACCATTCAAAATGAGCTTGAGCAGGCTATAAGGCGATTCTGTGGGCAAAGCAGCCGGGTTATGGCAGCTAGCAGAACTGATGCCGGTGTGCATGCCAAGGGACAAGTGGTGAGCTTCTGGGCGAAATCTACATTGAGTACTATGACGCTGGTTAGAGCATTGAATTATTATTTACCCGGAGATATCGCGGTCAAAGCGGCTTACAGAGCTAGCGATGATTTTAATGTCCGACGCGATGCTTTGAGCCGGGAGTACCATTATTATATTTTAAATAGCAATACCCGATCGCCGCTTAGTCAAAGGTTTGCTCTATTTGTGCCCAAAATACTGGATGTAGAGGCGATGAATGAGGCCTGCCAGCTTATCCAGGGTGAGCATGATTTTGCCTCCTTTGCCAGTTCTTTGGATGATAGCAGGAGCACACTGCGCAATGTTCATGAAGCAGGGACCGGGGAAAAAGGGGATTTTACCGTTTTTCGTATCGTGGCTAATTCCTTTTTGCCCCACCAGGTACGAAGCACCGTAGGTCTTTTAATCAGGCTGGGCCTGGGTAAGATAGGTATCGAAGGTTTTCGTGATATAATGGAGGCAAGGAGTTTGGGTTTAGCCGGCCCCCTGTCCCCGGCTTGTGGCTTATGCCTTGAGAAGGTCAATTATCCTGAGCCCCTGGGAAGCTAGAGATGAAAACTTATAGTCCTAAAGCTAAAGACATCGAGCGGGAGTGGTGGGTGATTGATGCTAAGGATAAAACCTTGGGAAGAATAGCGACACAGATAGCTAGTTTGATTATGGGCAAGCATAAGCCGATTTATGCTCCTCATATTGATACCGGTGACTATGTTGTGGTAATTAATGCTGCCAAAGTAAAGGTGACCGGGAAAAAAGCCGAACAAAAGATTTATTATAGACATTCTGGATATCCCGGCGGCCTGAAGAGCCAAAGATTTGAGGAGCTATTTGGTAAAAACCCTGTCCGTGTGATGGAACTTGCAGTTAGAGGGATGTTGCCTCATAATCGTTTAGGCAGAGCCATGTTAAAGAAACTGAAAGTTTATCCCGGAAATGAGCATCCTCACCAGGCTCAGATTTCCTTTCGTCACCCTGAGCGAAGCGAGGAACTCAGAACGACCGAGAAGGAAGAAAGCGAAATATTACCAAAGGGAAGGTGATGACTTATGAGCGCGGAAAGTTACGTTTGGGGAACGGGTAAACGAAAATGTGCTATAGCCCAGGTCAGGCTTTTCCCTGGCAAGGGGGAGGTAATTGTCAATGATAAGCCCTATCAAGAAGCTTTCCCTCGCATCGAGCATCGCCATATGATTGAACATCCTCTTTTAGCTACGGATACCATGGGCAAATTTCGTGTCATGGTAAAAGTGAATGGCGGTGGCCTCAGTGGTCAGGCTGGAGCCATTCGCCACGGCATTGCTCGAGCTCTTACTAAAGAAAACGAGCTATTTAGGCCCGTGTTACGTAAAGAAGGCTTGCTTACTCGCGATGCCAGAATCAAGGAACGTAAAAAATACGGACTCAAGCGAGCTCGCAAGGCCCCACAATATACCAAACGCTAACCGTGCTCCGACTTAGCAATTGGCAGCTGGGAGCTGGTTTTTCTGGTTTTCTTTAACCCTAAGTTTTTAGGCTCGTACTATTTGCTCCAGACAAGAGGAACAGCTATAATATTAACCTGCTGGGGATTAGTCTAGCGGTAGGACGGCTGACTCTGGATCAGTTAGGCCAGGTTCGAATCCTGGATCCCCAGCCAGTGTGGCGCATTTGTCTAGAGGCGTGGGACGCATCCTTCCATCCACTGATTTTTAGAGGTTTTTTACCAGCAATTTCTAACTAAGGCGGGTCATAATAGAAAAGCCCGTATAACATGGAGCACAATTACCAGGAAAAAACTAACGATCATGCTCAAATGTATGAACCTCAGTGTTCCCATTCGTGTGGCAAATATCTGGTTCCTTTGCATGATGCCGGTCACCACGAGAACGAGTAAGCATACATACGCTGCGATTCCGGTGCCAAGCTCAGGAGGAAACACTCTACGTATTTGCGATCCAATGTGCAGCGAGACCAGCATAAAGGCAACTATAAAGCCGATCTCATGCACTTTCATTAGCTTCGGGTAGATTTTGGGCTTTCTTTTTTTCAGAATTACGAATATAGGAACATAGATGATGATAAAGCCCATCGATAACCACCCTAACCAATGATTTAACCAATAGGGACCCAATTTGTAACCTAACGGTATTAAGCGTAGATAGCTCAGTACGGCAAGTACTAATCCAGTTGCTACAGCTGCAAAGGACAGCCATATTGATAGATATCTGTTTCTAGGTAGGGTTCTGGGTTGTGATGCCTGCTTCATTTTTCTCCGCCCCCTTTGTTTTAAAAAAATTAATTATATCATACATCAACACCAACCACTGTCTGTGATAAAAGTCTCCTACATGCCAATACCAATACAACTAAGATAGTCGACTCACCCGAACAGGGGATATCGAGGCTAAGGCAGCAAGTCTAACTATTGTATAACTTGCCCTGAGAGGAAACTCTGTAAATTAGGTATCACGTGTCCTCTCTCAAACAGAGTTCAGGACTATCCCCAAGGTCCCCTGCAGCTCGAACTCTGTGTTGTCCTCTAGTACCTCTGCTGGTATAATGTCTGTGGCTGGTGCGATGAAGATTTCATAAGCATTGCACGCAGTCTTGGCACTAAGTCAGGGCGTAAAAAGTTCGATATATGTCCCGGTGCCCGGCTAATGTGGCGCATTCGTCTAGAGGCCTAGGACACCTCCCTCTCAAGGAGGAGACCACCGGTTCGAATCCGGTATGCGCTACCAACTGTTTGTAACCCGACTAGGCTAGCTTGCACAGGTGGACACTCTCAGTCAATTTGCTTTAGCCTTGTTACCCGTTTCTTCTATGTGCTAAACTTTGCCACAATTAAATGAGAAAACGCGTCTTCTCTGGCTTCCGTCCTACAGGCAGACAACATATTGGTAACTACCTGGGAGCGGTACAGAATTTCATCGTCCTTCAGGATGAATATGACTGCGTCTATTGCGTGGTGGATATTCATGCCCTCACCACTCTGGAAAACACAGAATCCATTCGGGAAGACATTTACGAAATGGTGCTTGACTGGCTGGCAGCCGGCATCGACCCACAGAAGAGCATCATCTTCGTTCAGTCTCACGTTCCTCAAGTGGAAGAGCTCCATACTTTGTTCAGCATGGTGACTCCTTTAAGCTGGTTATTACGTGTTCCGACATTTAAGGAGAAAGTGAAGATGCAGCCACATAACGTCAATTATGGGCTGGTGGGTTATCCTGTTCTCATGACTGCCGATATTGCCCTTTATAAGGGAGAGGTTGTTCCTGTGGGCGAGGACCAGCTTCCTCATCTTGAATTGGCTCGGGAGATAGTGCGTCGGTTTAACTCCCTTTTCGGGTTTGTATTTCCTGAGCCACAGGCGAAGCTTACTAACTTTCCTTCAGTTTTGGGCCTGGATGGGGTGCAGAAGATGAGCAAAAGCTATAATAACCAGATTGAAATAGCTGCTTCTCCGAAGGAAATCTCGGAGCGGGTGATGGTCGCCTTTACAGACCCGGCACGGAGGTACCGCTCTGACCCTGGGCATCCTGAAGTATGTAATGTTTTCCGACTCCACAATTTTTTCACACCGGCCCGGGTAGAGGAAATTGCTTCGGAGTGCCGTGGCGCTCGCATCGGCTGTGTGGACTGCAAGAAGATACTGGCCCAGAGCATCAGTTCGAACCTGGAGCCTTTCCGGGAAAGGCGGGCTGCTTTGGCCTCCAAGCCTGGTTACGTCGCTCAAGTCCTTGCCGATGGAGCTAATCGGGCTGAAGTTATAGCCGAAGAGACTATCGGAGAAGTCAAAGAAAAAATGAAGCTCCTTCAACGTGCCGATTTGGAGCGACTCGGGTAAGTAAGTTTGATATCATAATGGGGCTGGATAATAATTAGCTCAGAGCCGCCGGTCGAGGGGGGAATAGGAATAGCCAGGGCAGATATTCTCGTTGTCGTAGAATGGGCGTATAATATTGCCGGGGTTCTCGCCGGTTGGGCAGAGTATATATTCGGGGAAGAAGCGTCTTTTGCTAAAATAACGCCCCGGTTGATGAAACCAGGAGAGTGGATAAAACACTGAGAGGGCTGATATGTGATAAGGTTGAAGATGCCATATATTGAGGAATTTTGTTTAGTGAATTGTTGTATGGAGGAGGTATAGATGTAGTTCATGATTGCAATTTGAATAGTTATAAATACTGAAAGGAGAAGTGGATTGAAAAATAAGAGAATCTTAAAGATAGTTGGTAGTGTTTGCATGGTGGTTGTACTAACTCTAACGTTAGTACTTATAAGTGGCTGTGGAGGGGGGGGGGATTATAAGATTGGCGTATTTCAGATAATTGACCACGAGGCCTTGAATGCGGCGCGTCAAGGCTTTGAGGATGCCCTGACAGCCGCGGTCGAGGCTGCAGGCGGAAACGTCACGTATGACGAACAGAATGCTGCCGGTGAACCGAGTATTGCGGCTACAATCGCCGAATCGTTTGTTAACCAGGGCGTGGACCTGATATGTGCTATAGCTACGCCGTGCGCTCAGGCAGCATACGTCGCCGTTAATGAAACGGAAATACCGGTGGTCTTTAACTCGGTTACCAATCCAGTAGTGGCAGGGGTCGTCGACAGCTGGGAGGTGCCGGGTGGCCAGGTGACGGGGGTCAGCGATCTTGCTCCCGTAGAACCTCAGCTAGAATTGATTATAGATATTCTCGAAGACGTGGCCAATAACATCACATTTGAGACACTTGGCGTAATTTACAATCCTAGCGAAGACAACTCGGTGTACCAGGTGGACGTGCAGCTTGTCGAGGCAATCGATTCTCTTGCCCTGGACATCACTGTAGAGAAGTCCGAGGTATACGAGACTACGGGAGTTCTAGCTGCAGCAGAGGCACTGGTGGGAGAGGTGGATGCCATATGGGTCCCAACTGACAATACGGTCGTGGCTGCTATTGAGTCCGTGATAGGGGTTTGCGAGGACAATGATATACCTCTTTTTGCCGCCGACACGTCTACAGTTACTGATGGGGCAATTGGGTGCTGGGGCATGAACTACTACGATGTCGGCTACGCGAGTGGTGAGATGGCAGCGGAGATACTGCTGGAGGGTGCAGACCCGGCTACAATGCCGGTTCAAACATCACCAGCGAATCTCCTTTACGTGTACCCCCAGGAAGCCGAAAGGCAAGGGGTAACCATTCCTGCGCCGATTATTGATATGGCAGATGTAGTGGTAACAGACCCATAAGAAAAATCCATGTTCTTATCTCGCCGTCCGGTTGCTGGGGCAGCATTAATGGCCAGCAGCCGGATGGCTATATCGAGGTAACCGATATGGCACAGTCCGGAGGTTTGTGACTGTTGGACCCTGCCGCCGTGGGGCGTTTGCTGGGCTTTTCCCTATATGAGGGGCTGGCATTTGGTTTTGTAACTATAGGTGTCTATCTCACCTTCCGTGTGCTTGCTTTTCCCGACCTGACTGTGGATGGGAGCTTTGTTCTGGGGGGAGCCGTTGCCGCCGTGCTTATCGTAAATGGTGTGAATCCATTCCTGGCAACGCTGGCTGCCTTCGGAGCGGGTATGTGTGCTGGCCTGGCAACATCGTTGCTCAACACCAAGCTGAAGATACCGGCTCTGCTGGCTAGTATACTTGTGATGGTCGGCCTCTACTCTATAAATCTGCGGGTTATGGGGCGGTCCAATCTTCCCCTTCTTCGCGAGGCAACCATCTTTTCTCTAACCTCTCAATTGCTGGGACTGGAAACCCGTCTTGAGTATCGGCTCGTGGTTGCCGGAGTGCTGGCGGTGGTAGTTTTCTTCATCTTAAACTGGTTCCTGCGAACTGAGATTGGTCTGGCATTGAGGGCAACGGGCGATAATGAGCAGATGGTACGTGGTGCCGGGGTAGACACTGATAAGACGACAATACTCGGGGTGTCCATCGCTAACGGACTCGTTGCCTTTTCTGGCGGTGTAGTGGCTCAGGGGCAGGGTTTTTCCGATGTTAACATGGGGGTAGGGATGATTATAATGGGCTTAGCCGCAGTGATAATCGGCGAAGCACTATTTCGGCCCAAGGGGGTAGCCAGGCTTCTGCTGGCAGCGCTGGGCGGCACTTTTGTCTACCGCCTGGTCATAAGTATTGCCCTCAGGATGGGTATGCGTGCCGGTGATTTGAAACTTATTACGGCGGTAATAGTGATTATAGCTCTGGCGATCCCATACCTGCAGAAGAAGATACGGCGGGAGTGGCAGCCACCGGCGGCAAGATGGTAAAAGGATAATTGTGATGAGTGAGAATAAGAGCTTGCTCAAGCTCAGAGGAATAAGCAAGGTATTCTCTAAAGGCACTGTGGACCAGGTTAGAGCACTGGATAAAATTGACCTGGATGTCGACAGCGGCGACTACAGCGCCATCATTGGTAGCAACGGGGCTGGAAAAACTACCTTACTTAATATAATTGCTGGCGTGTACCCGCCGGAGAGTGGCGGCAAGATTATCGTCAATGGCCGGGAGGTTAGTAGACTGAGTGAATACAGGCGCGCCCATTATATTGGGCGGGTCTATCAGGACCCTCACGTAGGAACTGCCGCCAAGATGACCATAGAAGAAAACATGGCCATGGCTTTGTTACGAGGGCAGCCGAGAGGATTGCGGGTCGCCAGCAATAAGCAGCGTAGAGAGTTGTTCCGTGTCGCTCTGGCCCCGCTGGGACTGGGGCTGGAGAACAGACTCAATGCTCTGGTAGGCACGCTTTCGGGAGGTCAAAGACAGGCTCTGGCACTGGTAATGGCTACTTTGAGTAAGCCGGCAATATTACTACTCGACGAGCATATAGCCACTCTGGACCCCAGGACAGCCCAGATAGTGCTCGATTTAACCGATATGATCGTAGCGCGGGAGAAGATGACTGCTATCATGGTTACTCACAATATGGAACTAGCTCTTCGTCATGGTAATCGGCTGATTATGATGCATAAGGGTAGAATTGTGGTCGACATGAACCAGGCGAAGAGGGCCGATCTCACCGTCCATGACCTCGTCGTGGCTTTCGAACGGGCCAGCGGAGAAGAATTCGCTGATGATAGCGTTCTGCTTCCTAATGGCTAGGAATTTAGCCCGGGCAAGTTCATCGGGCAATCTCATCACGGCGTCGGTATTTCGAATTTATAATCAGGCGAACCAAGGCATTCTATCTATATCTCTATGAGCAAATTTAGCTATAAACTGGTGACAGGCGATGTCGAGTTGCAAGAGGCCTTCGATGTGAGGAGGCAGGTGTTTGTCCGGGAGCAGGGTATCTCAGAAGATCTGGTGTTCGATGGGCACGACAGGGAAGCGCTGCATATGGTGGTCAAAGTTGGAGAGAAAGTTATCGGCAGCGCCAGAGTTCAATTTTTGGCCGGCAACCAGGCCAAGCTGGAGAGAATGGCTGTTTTAAAACGTTACCGCCGTAAAGGCATCGGAAAAGAGATGCTGCTGTTTTTGAATACGGTATGGAAGGATAAGCGAGTGCAACAAGTAATTATCCACGCCCAACTTGAAGTCGTTCCCTTCTATAAGTTATGCGGCTTTGACGAATTGGGCTTGCCTTTTCGAGAAGCTGGCATCAAGCATATAAAGATGAGCAAACAAATTTGACCCGGTTGGCTGGATGACGAGCAGCACCGTTGTGGTGCTGCGGGGCAGGGTCTTGACAGGAGCCGATGTGGGTTGTAGCATTTCACCTTGGCCTGTGTATCCGAAAACGACTGACCCAGTACAGTAAGCGGAGTTTCATCAAATTCGGAAGGGTATATGAAGGCAGTAATCACGAGCATTTTGGCAGCCATTATACTGGCCTTGACCTTTTCCTTGCCGGCTCTAGCCCAGGATAGCGGTACCATAACCATCACTATGAAAGGGGTCAACGAAATTTCCATCAGCCTGGATAAAACACAGTGGCCTCTCGGAAACGTAGCCTCAGACACAGAGTACACGACGAGCCCGCCGATAGAGTGGTGCACTTTGACCGCAGGGGGCAATTGTAATATGGAAACCTCTATCGTGGGGGAAGATGCTAAATGGGTAGATAATCCCGGCGCCTATAAGTGGACGTTGAGCAGCGATGGCACTAATGGTGACCACATCTATGGACTATGGTTCCGCATATCCGGTGATACCACACGAGGACCTTTAGGCGATGGCTATGTCCCTATCACTAAGACAGAAGGCGAATTTTGGCCTTATGGCACTACTGGCTCAAGCCTGGCCCCCGGGGATACCAAGCAATTCGGCCTGAAATTGCTAACGCCGACCTACTTCGTCGGTGGCAGGCAGATGCAAACAAAAATCACCATAAGCGCCGTAACCGACTGATGGTAGGGCATAATGCTAAACAAATTCAAATATCAAAATGCAGAAAGAAAACTGACAGAGGAAAACTCAAAAATGGCTAGCCTGGGTAGTAGCCAGAATCCAGTAGCCAGTAGGAGGGGTCTTCTGAGTGCTGAATCCTGACTACTGGCTACTAATTTCAGGATTTGGAGTTTCATAGTCTAGGATTTGCGGAATAGCGGGGATTAAGCATCAAGAGTTTTGCGGTCAATTGTAAATTAGCCGGGTTCATCGCCGCTTTACTGGTCATCTTCCTGCCTTCTTTTACTCTGGCTCAGGACGTTAACTTCGGTGTCTCCCCCGCCGAGGTACACATAGATAACTTGTCCCCGGGAGGGGCAGCAGAATTCGAACTGACCATTCACAATAAGGAGGAGCTGGCTCATAATCTTACCATCACTATCTTTCAGCCTCCGGAAGAGGACAGAAGGGAAGGGAGGGCTGCATTTCCCGATGATAGCTGGATAAGCTTTTCCTCTCAAGAAATCGAAGTAGCCGCTAATTCTCAAGCCGATGTAACGGTAACGGTAGCCATACCGCAAGAGCAAAAATGGGCAGGCGAGGACTGGGAGATATGGCTGGGAGTTGCTGCCGAATCCAGCGACCTGTTAGCCGTGAGGTTGTATGTTCGCCTGCTGGTGTCCACAAACCCCGCAGTGGAAGCCGGGTCCAATACAGGATTGGTCGCCGGGATTGTCGCGGGCGTAGTGCTCCTCGGCTTTGGTGGCTATTATTACTTCAGGCGCAAAGCCAGGCATGAATGACTGTTAAGCTTCGGCGCACGAGGCTAAAGCCTCGTATGTCATTGCGAGCCCCTGAAAGGTGCGCGGCAATCCCCTGCCCCTCCACGAGATTGCTTCGGCTGACAAAGTCAGCCT